>Ga0172379_10000035_pt1 | contig 338296 bp, 317 predicted proteins | sample GrowelOW334metaG_FD_119756 | JGI IMG/M metagenome (GOLD analysis project Ga0172379, IMG submission 119756) | Groundwater microbial communities from an aquifer near a municipal landfill in Southern Ontario, Canada - Groundwater well OW334 metaG | ecosystem: Environmental > Aquatic > Deep... | reverse complement strand
TCATCCTTTCATTGGGGTGTTCTTTCAAGTACTCAAGTTTTTTAGCCGGATCTTGTTTTCGCGAAAGGAGGTTATCCTGCAACAACCTGGTATCATCCAAACTCATCCTTTCATTGGGGTGTTGCCTCAAATATTTAAGTCGTTCAGCTGGGTCTTGTTTGTAATTGGGCGGCGCAACATGAGAATCTTGTAATAATTTAGCATCATCGCTGGTTATTTTTGAATTGGGGTGTTGCCTCAAATATTTAAGTCGTTCAGCTGGGTCTTGTTTGTAAGAGGTTTCAGCACTTTGCGGATCATTTCGCATTTTCCTGCTTATTTGTTTTTGTTGCTCCGGAGTCAGGGTAGCGGCGTTCAACAGGTCATCAGCCTGATTATTTTTTTCAGCCTGTTTTTTCTTGCCAATATTATTATTCCATTTTAATTTAAACTTGGCTACCGGAACTTTACGAGAATTCCCAGGTTGAGTTATACCCCTTTGTACTGATTTTATCGCCTCAGATTTAGATGAAATACTATTTTTATTTGCCATCTGGATATAAATTAGGCAATCTAAATAATTTTTAGCTTAAATTAACAAAAACAATAAATTTAAAAGAGAATTACATCATTACAATCTATATAATACCATTTTTATTCAATAAAATCAAGGGTTATTTGCTTTTTAGTTATAACTAATTTTTGTATTAACTGGTATGTATTTATATTTGATTTTATTGTAAAATTATGCTATAATTAAACCACTAGTTTTTTAAAAAGGCACTTAATAATAAATATTCTAGCTAAGGGTTTTCATGAGCAAAAATGTCCTGCCATTTTCCAAAATCAGTAAAAAAGACGTACGTTTAGCCGGCGGAAAAGGTGCTAATTTAGGGCAGTTGGTGCGTGCTAAATTTCCCGTACCTCCCGGGTTCGTCGTCTCTTCCACGGCATTTGAAAGTTTCATGGAAGAAGCGGACCTGAGCATTGAAGTAGATAAATGGCTGCACAAGCTGAATCCGAAGAATGTCGTCAGCATTGACCGGGCTTCCCATGAATTGCGGGATGCCATCAGACGGGCGCAGTTTCCTGAAAAACTTGGGCAGGAAATAACCGAAGAATTTAATAGATTAGGCGAGGATTATGTGGCAGTGCGGTCTTCGGCAACAGCTGAAGATTCATCAGTTGCTTCCTGGGCAGGAGAGCTGGAAAGCTATATGTATGTCACTGAAAAAAAGCTACTGGGAACCATAAAAATTTGCTGGTCATCATTATTTACTCCCCGGGCGATATTTTATCGGTTTGAAAAGAAACTGCACGACACACCTGTCTCCGTAGCCGTAGTAGTGCAAAAAATGGTTAATTCAGAGGTAGCGGGGATTACTTTCACCGCCCACCCGGTGACCAAAGACAGGAATCAGATGGTGATTGAAGCCGGCTGGGGGCAGGGCGAATCAATCGTTTCCGGCAAAATTACACCTGATACTTATATATATGACAAAGTTGTAGGAGCACTGATTGATATAAATGTTTCGACTCAAGCAGAGATGATCGTCAGCCAAGGCGCCGCTGGCACCAAAATAGTCAAAGTGCCTAAAAAACTGGGAGCTAAACAAAAACTAAGTGGAGAAAAGATAATGGAAATAGCCGCTTTATGCGGGAAAATCGAAAAGCATTATAAGTCACCGCAGGATATTGAATGGGCTTTTGAAAAAAATAAGTTTTATATAACACAAACACGACCAATAACGACGCTATAAATGGGCGATAACGATCAAAATAATTCCTTTGCTTCAGGTTTTCTTGTGCGGGATAAAAGCGGCAAGCTGAAAAAAATCCAGAATGAAAATCTGGCAGACGTTTCAGACGAACCAAAGAGCGAAGCAGCCAGCCAGCTCCCGCCTGCACCAGAGCAAAAGGTTGCAGCGCCAACAGCACCTGTAGTTTTAGAACCGCTACGGCCGGTTTCATCGTCTCCAAAAGCGTCTTCCTTCCTTGATCCTGAAGATGAGAAGGAAATCGAAGATCACAAAAAGGAACTGAAAAAAATAATCGGCGATTCAACCGTTCAGCAGGCTCCGATAGCCCAGATGGTGACCATTGATTCTATCGTTGAAGAAGCAAAGAAGAAGGCAGATTTTGATTTTAGCAGTGATCCTATAATGGAAAAGAGATTTGCCAAGATAGTCGAGTCCCGTTTAAGGGATATTCGCGATTCCATTGAAACGAAGGAAGTATTATTAAGACCAAGAAAAATAGGCGGACTAGCCTTGTCACCGGAGGCAGTAGGCTCCGTCATCGCTCTAGTAGAAGCAAAATACAATTTATTGGATAAAGCGGGATTGACCGGGGAAACGGAGAAAAAAGGGGAGGAATCGGGTAATTTACCCTCAGTTTTTGCTGATAAAGATATGCCTTTATATGCGTCCGCTCCGCCGCCATTTGTTCCTCGTCCGGGAGAAAAAAGACCGGATTTAGAGCCTATTGTTGATTTCGGGAAAGAAGAGGCGCCAGATAAACTGGCTGAACAGATTAAAAAAGAGTTAGAAAATCTGCATAAAACGCCAGCCGTTCAACCGCCGCAAAAGCCGGAAGCCATGGCAGAGAAATCCGCAGTTCCGGCAGTCACGCCAGCCGTAAAAGCTGAAGCGCCGGTAGTTTTACCGGAACCACCCCGGAAAATTATTTCCAGCCAGCCGTCCGCAGAGCAGTCAATACTGACTCAAAAGCTTTATCAGAAGCCTGCAGCGGCCATGGCCAGAATGCAAAGACCGGAGCCGGATCGTCCGCAAATGATCGACATACGCCAGCCACAGAAAGTTCTTGGACCTATCGAAGAAATGGAAGAAATTGATCTGAAGGAATTCCGCCGCCTGGGGTCGTCACCGCAGGAATCCGCGGATAAGGTTTTTGAAAAGATAAATTTACTGGAAGAAGATTCCTGGGAGCTGAAGACTGAAGGCATCGAAGCCTGGAAGCGGTCTCCAGTTTTTTCCGCCTATGTGAAAATTGGCCAGGAAAGCATGAAATCAAATATCAGCGTTGATGAAATAATCAGAAAATATCAGTCGCAGAATCAATCCACCTTGCTCTATGAGGAATTTTTAGCTATTAACGAATTAAACAAGAATATAGGCGTTTAATATGCAGCAGTTTGTTATCCCCCAATTTCTTGACGTAGAAGATAAGATAATCGGTCCGCTGACAGTCAGACAGTTTATTATTTTTCTGATCGGGGCCGGCTTGATTTTTATCGTTTTTAAACTGGCAACTTTCTGGCTGGCGGCCATAGAAGGAATTTTCCTCTTTGCCCTGACCGGGATTTTCGCTTTTTTAAAAATAAACGGCCGGCCGTTCCATCATTTTTTGGTAGCACTGATCCAGACAGTCAGGCGGCCGGGTTTAAAAACTTGGGGCCGGTCGGATGAGGCAAAAGAAAGCAAAAAGGATAAGAGCAAGAAGGATATTATAACCCCAAAATATACGAAACGACTGACTAAATCCAGGTTAAGCGAACTTTCGCTGATGGTGGATACCGGTGGAGCTTATGATGAGGAAGTTGAAGGGGGTTTTTAAGAAATTAATTTATTATGGCAAAAGAAAAAGAATCAATCCAACCCGCAAAAAGCCGATTTGCTTCAACCCAGCAGCATCTTAATATTTTGGAAATAAAAGACGGCGTCGTGGTTTTGAAGGACGGCACTATGCGCGGCGTAATTCTGGTTTCTTCAATAAATTTTTCCCTGAAATCAGAAGAGGAGCAGAACGCCATTATCAGCGGCTATACGCAATTTATAAATTCCCTGAGTTTTCCCCTGCAGATAGTCATTCAGTCGCGGAAGCTGAACATTGATGATTATCTGGAGCGCTTGAAAGTCGTGGAAAAGGAGCAGACCAACGAATTGCTCAAGCTGCAGACCAGGGATTATCGCCAGTATGTTACCGAGCTTGTTTCACTGGCGGATATCATGAGCAAGCGTTTCTACATTGTCGTTCCTTATGCCAATGTTTCGCTGCGCTCAAAAGGATTCTTCTCCAGATTCAAAGAGGCGGTTTCCCCGACTTCGGTAATCCATATCAAGCAGAAAAAGTTTGAAACTTTCAGGATCGAGCTTTTGAAACGGATTGATTTCATTATTGACGGACTGTCCTCCATGAGCCTGAAAGCAATACAGCTGGACACCCAGGGTTTGATAGAGTTGTACTATAATACGTTCAATCCCGATACTTACGACCAGCAAAAGCTAGTTGATATTAATAAATTAAATATTGAGGAATAAAATGGTAGAGCTTTTCCGGAAAACAAAAACACTGCCGACTGAACCGATCCCGAAATTATCTCAATCGGAGCAGGAACAGCTGGCGCGTGAAAAAATAGAGGAAAAGAAGGAAATGCTGGAGTCGGAGAAAGTTTACCGCCGCGGCGTTGTTTCGGTACGCGATTTGATCGCCCCTTCAGCGCTGAAAGTAGAGTCAAAATATCTGGAGCTGGGCGCGAAATTTTTACGCACGGTTTTTGTGGTGATGTACCCCCGCTATATCCGGATCGGCTGGTTTGCCCCCGTAGTTAACCTCAACATGACCCTGGACGTGTCAATGTTTTTTTATCCTATCGGGTCGGAGGTTATTTTGAAGCAGCTGAGAAACAAGGCTGGCGCCCTGGAAGCGCAGATTTTATCCGACGCGGAAAAAGGAGCTCCCCGGGACCCCATCAGGGAAACCGCTTTGCGGGACATTGAAAAGCTGCGCGATGACTTGACGCAGGGAACGGAAAAATTTTTCCAGTACGCGCTATACGTCACTATTTATGCCGATACCAAAGACCAATTGGATAAAGATACCGAAAAGGTGGAATCTATTATTGGTTCAAAATTGGTTTTCACTAAGCGCGTGCTTTATCAGGCCGAGCAGGGTTTCAATTCTACCATTCCGGTAGGCAATGATGAGTTGGGCATTACATTCAATATGAGTACCTCGCCCTGCGCCTCATCATTTCCTTTTATTTCTTCCGAGCTCACTTCTGACAACGGGATTTTATATGGCATCAACCGGCATAATAACAGTCTGATATTGTTTGACCGCTTTACCCTGCAGAACGCCAATTCCGTGGTTTTCGCCACTTCTGGTGCCGGTAAGAGTTACGCCGTCAAACTGGAAATACTCCGCAGCATGATGCTGGGCACCGACGTTATCGTTATTGATCCGGAAATGGAATACAAATATCTGTCAGACGCAGTCGGGGGCACTTATATAAATATTTCCCTGAGTTCAGAAAGCAAAATAAATCCTTTTGATCTGCCGCGCCCGACCCGCAAGGATGAGAAAACGGCGGATATCATACGTTCCGCGGTAATTACAATAAAGGGGCTGCTGCGCCTGATGCTGGGAGAATTTACCCATGAGGAAGACTCAATAATCGACCGCGCTTTGATAGAAACTTACGCAAAAAATGACATCACTGCCGAAGCCGATCTGACGCGAGTAATGCCGCCGAGGCTGAAGGACTTCGAGGATGTGCTGGAAGGCATGGTTGGCGCGGAAGAGCTGATTGTCAGGCTGAAAAAATATACTGAAGGCACCTTCGCCGGATTATTGAATAATCCTACTAATGTCGAGATGAATAATCAGCTGATTGTTTTTTCGGTCAGGGACCTGGAAGATGAGCTCAAGCCAGTGGGCATTTCCCTGGTCGTTTCGTATGTCTGGAATATCGTCCGTTCCCAGTTGAAAAAGAGGATAATGGTCATTGACGAAGGCTGGTGGCTGATGCAGCAGGAAGAATCGGCAAAATTCATTTACGCCCTGGTAAAACGCTGCCGTAAATATTATCTGGGCGTCACCAATATTACCCAGGATGTGAACGATTTTCTGCTCTCGCCTTATGGTCAGGCGATAGTCACTAACTCTTCCATACAGTTATTAATGAAGCAGTCTCCTGCCTCTATCGATCTGGTAGCCAAAACTTTTTTACTGACCGAAGGTGAAAGATATCTTCTGCTTGATTGCGGCGTGGGCGAAGGCATCTTTTTTGCCGGAGCGAAGCATGCCGCCATAAAAGTCGTGGCTTCCTATACCGAAGACCAGATCATCACCTCGGACCCCAGGCAGCTCTTAGAGATTGAATCCGCCAAACGCGAGTTTGACGCCACGCAGCAGGCAGAGGGCGAAGCGGCCGTTTAAATCATTTGTTATTTTTAAGTCATTAATATTATGGACAATAAAAACAAAAGGTTAATCCTGATTTTTATAATAATTTTTGTAATTGTCATAGTCTTGGCTGCTTTGGTTTGGTGGCAGTTTGGGAAAAAAGAGCCGGTAATAAATAATTCAGCGGCTAATGGCAATAAAAATACGGAAGTTGTAGTAGTCAATACTGAAACTAATACCACCCCCGTTTCTAATGTGAACACCGGAGACAATGATGAGCTGGCGCTGACCAGGCTGGCGAATTTCTTTGTTGAGCGGTTTGGCAGCTATTCATCCGAATCGGATTTCAGGAATGTCACGGATTTAAAAATTTATATGACGAGCAGTATGCAGATCTGGGCGGACGATTTCGTAAAAGTACAGCGGGCGCAGCTGGACACTACGGTCTATAGTTCCGTGATCACCAAGGTCATTTCCACTAAAGTTTCCAATCTGAATGCGGGGCAGGGGACGGTGTACGTCACCACCCAGCGCCAGGAGACATTGAAGGATAAAGCCGGCGATGCTTATTACCAGGAGATAGAGCTGATTTTCAAGAAACAGGCTGACCAATGGCAGGTAAACAGCGCCAGCTGGCAAGCGAAAGGGCAGATCAAGGATTCTACCGGCAGCAATACCAACAGTGCCAATCTCAATACCGCGCCGTTGAACGCAGATCAGCTGACCAATATTTTGCATCCGTCTAATTAATTTTTATCAATCCTGTAATGCGTTTTTTAAGAATTTCAGTATTGGCAATTTTATTTATAACTTTTTTTGTTTTTTTAAATATTATCGATGTCCCTGAAGCAAAAGCGCAGAGCAGCGCGACCGACCCCGCGTGTAAAATCACCGACGTCACTAAAGCGGTCAAAATGTCCATCCCGATTCCCGGGGTAACCCAAAAAATCGGTGAAGATAATTACGTCAAGGATTTAAGCTGTTATATCGCCGGCATTTACCGCTACCTGGCTGGCGTGGCCGGTATTCTGGCGACAGTCATGATTATTTATGGAGGCATCCAGTATGTAGTTTCTTTCGGTAACCCCACCCGGCTCAGCGGCGCCAAGGACACCATAGTTTCAGCGATGCTGGGTTTGGCACTGGTGCTGGGGTCGTATGTGATACTTTATTTTATAAATCCGAATTTAACAAATTTAAGTATACCGAGCCTGGAACCAATTGAAAAAATTCCTCAAGGTACGCTGGTTGTGGTGCGCCTCTGTGATTCTGAACGTCCGGAAGATCATCAGCCTGACGGAGAAAATGTACCTTGTGGATATAAGCAGCAAATAAGCCCCGATGATCCGGATCCCGTAAAAAAGACATTGGCCTGTCTCGGGATTAGCTGCGACAGTTCGCTTGTTCCGATAATTGGTAAATATAGCTATTGTAATGTAGGCGGTCTCATGACCACTCAGCCTAGTCTTGAGCCGCAGTGGACGACAGGCAATTGTATTTCCGACCAGCTGATACAGGGAGTATCTGTTGATAATCCTGCAGACGTTTACACAGTCTATGCCAATACCAATATTCCGGGAGCATGCGGTAAGCTTGAGAAAAGAATTGTTGGAAAAGGAGATTTATCAGTCGGCACTACGTGTCTTACAGGCACGTGCGTAAGCTACGGCGTCCCGCCTGTTGAAGTAGATTTAGGGCCTCTAGGGCTTGAGGGAGAAGCGAAAAATTTTGAATGCAGATAACGCTTGATGAAATATTAAAATTGTTTTTAACAATACTATGAATACAAAAAAAATCCTGTTAATTATATTATTTATCATAATGGTAATTGCCTTCGGCGTTTTGATTTACTTCGTTTTTATCAAAGATCTGGTAACGCCGACCAACAACGCCAATACCAACGCCGCTACCAATACTGCCAATGCCAATGGCGGCCTGCCAAACATCAATTCAGTGGCCAATCTAAACAGGCAGACAAACGGCAATGTCAACGGACTGGTGAATATTACCAGGCCAGTCAATACCAATCAGGTGACGCCGGATACCATCGCACACGGCGGGATTACCGAGGCCACGCCAGTCATAGACACAAAAGTCCAGGCCGTCGAGCCGTCCGCGACTGGAGACGGTTTGAGATATTATGATGCATTCAAAGGAAAATTTTTTATTCTTGATACCAATGGCAAGGCCACGGAACTTTCTGATCAATTATTCCCAGACGCCAAAAAAATTGCCTGGTCCCCAAAAGACAATAAAGCAATCATCACCTTTCCCGACAACTCCAATATTATTTACGATTTCAGCACTAAAACGCAGCTGAATTTGCCGAAAGAATGGGACAATATAGAATTTTCTCCAACCGGAGATAAGATCGGATTCAAGAATTTATCCGACGATGAGCGTTCACGCTGGCTGGCTGTTTCCAATCCAGATGGCTCGGCAGTACAGCTGATTGAACCGATTGGGAATGAAGCTGATAACGTGGCGGTTAATTGGTCGCCAGGCGGTCAGGTAGTAGCTTTGTTCAGAGATGCCGTGAACGGTTCCAGCCAGGAAGTCCTGATGATCGGGCTGCAGGGGGAGAATTTCAAATCTCTGAATACCAGCGGCCGGGGGTTTGAAGGAAAGTGGTCGCCTGACGGGAAGCAATTGATATACTCAACCTATGGGCAGGATACCAACTATAACCCCTCTTTGCATCTTGTTGACGCTTCTGGCGACCAGGTAGGAAATAATGATATTGCGCTGGGCCTCCAGACCTGGGTCAGCCGCTGTGCTTTTTCCAAGGGGAAGACGACAGTTTATTGCGCTGTTCCAAATTATCTGCCGACTGGCAGCGGTTTTTATCCTGAGGCCGCCGGCAATACCAATGACAGCATCTATCAGATCAATACCATAACTGGGGAAAAGAGCATTCTGGCTTTACCGACGTTTTTTTCCGGAGATCGTGATTATTCCATTGCTTCGGTGTTTTTGTCCAATAATGAGGATAATCTGTATTTTACCGACAGCACTTCAGGGCAATTGTACGGCATAAAATTAAGGTAAGCCTCTTAAAACGCTGATTTTTTATGAAAAATTTTTTCTTTCCCGCACTATTATTTCTATTAATATTATTTTTTTTACCGGCTCAGGCTGCTGAAGCCGGGTGTTGCGTTTGCGGTGATTTGAACGACCCCAGCAGTATAAAATATTTACTAAATGTCACTGACTGTTCAGGCTGTACGGTACCCAACCCGATATATGATAAAACCAATGGTTTGTGCAAGGACGATAAGAATTGTTGCGTGACAACAGAAAAAGTTTCCCAAAAAGTCAAAGCCTGTGATTCATACACCACTCCGGAAATGTGCAAAACTGAAGAAATCAGCATAGATAAAAAAGAATATTTTGATACAAAATGCAGTGATACGCTTCAATGCTCGTACATAGGCAGTGTTTACCAGCAGCCAAAAAAAGACGTGGTAGTAAAATTTAAGCCTCAGATCACTATTCCCGGTTCTAAGTTTATTGCCGGCCAGGAAGTGCAGATAACCTTTAATACTTTAGGCGAATATATCACGGCTATTTATGTTTTTCTGGTGGGGGTGGCGGGAATTTTGGCCTCTGTGATGATAATTTTTGGAGGCATCCAATATGTAGTATCTTTCGGCAGTCCGGATAAAATAAGCAAGGCTAAAGACACTATTGTTTCTGCTATGATAGGCCTGGCTTTGGCATTAGGCTCTTACGCTATTTTGGTGACAATCAGCCCCAGGTTGGTAGAATTTACCACCCTTGAGGTTGGAGAGATTACCGCCGGGAAGTTTCTAGAGACTGAAGGGCAGGGTGCCAAGGGAGCGGTAGCGGTGGCCTGGAGCGGAAAGGATGTAAATATTATTAAGTATAAAGTAAATGGAGTAGAGAGGGAAATATCAGTAAATGATTTAATAGCAAAAGCGGCTAGTGATTACGGTGTACCTAGAAACTGGATGAAAGCCATAATGCTCGTAGAATCAAATGGTAATCCTGATGCGGTTTCCGCATCTAAGGCTTGCGGTTTGATGCAGCTTTTACCGGCAACAGCCCAGCGTTTTGTTAAGGATAAGAGTATTATGACTTGCGAACGTCTTAAAGATCCGGCTACCAATATAGATTATGCCGGTAGATATCTTGAGGAGTTGATAAAATATACCTGTCCCACCTCCGCAAATTATAAGAGTGGGAAAAAGGCTGTTTGCAAACCCGAAGAATCTAAATGCGTCAATGGAGTATTTGACCCCTGGGTATCAGCTGCCTATAATGGCGGTTTGGGCGCTAATTGTTCCAGCATCACCTGCAAGGGCCTGACTTGGTGGGAGTGCATAGGAAATCCCGGATACAACGAAACTAGAGCGTATGTGCAAAAAGTCAAATCAGCCTATGATAAAATTGTGGCAAACGCCTGGTAGAATAGAATTACACTATGGCCAAGATAAAAATAATATACCGCTGTCAGAATTGCGACGCACAGTTTCCCAAATGGCAGGGCCGGTGCACTGAATGCGGCGCCTGGAGCACCTTGGCTAAGGAGCAGTCTTTGCCTAAGTCCAGGGGAGAGGCTATCGGTAAGTCAGGCGGTCAGGTGGAAATTTTAGCCAGCGTAGAGGCCGGTGAGGCTGAGCGCATTGCTAGCGGGCTTTTTGAATTTGACCGGGTGCTGGGCGGAGGCATAGTGCCTGGCAGTTTAATACTGCTCGGCGGCGATCCGGGCATAGGCAAATCAACTTTGATCCTGCAGGTGGCCGGCCGTTTAGGCAGTTCTGGCTCTGATGTTTTATATGTCTCCGGAGAAGAATCCGCCGCGCAGGTAAAAATCCGTTTCAACCGTCTGGGCTTAACCACGAAAAATTTGAAATTCTTGGGTGAAACTGATTTAAATACCATCATTACAACCATAGATAGGGAACGGCCGAAATTGGTCATCCTTGATTCTATCCAGACTGTAGCTGACGCTAATGTTGATTCTCCAGCCGGTAGCGTTGGACAAGTGCGGTCTGCGACCAATAAGTTTCAGGAAGTGGCTAAAATGGGCAAAATACCCATTATCCTTATCGGGCACGTGACCAAGCAGGGCAATGTGGCCGGTCCGCGCACTCTAGAGCATTTAGTTGACGTAGTTTTATATCTGGAAGGCGATCGTTACCATGCTTTCCGAGTTTTACGCGGGGCCAAGAACCGTTTTGGCTCTACTTCCGAGGTTGGAGTTTTTGACATGCAGTCAGGCGGTTTAGTCGAGGTGGCTAACCCCTCTGAAATATTCCTGGCCCAGCGTAAGGCAGCCAGCCCCGGTTCGGTTGTCACCGCGTTGGTTGAGGGCACTCGCGCTTTTCTCGTAGAAATACAGGCGCTGGTTTCCCGGTCAAATTTCGGCTATCCCCAGAGGCGAGCCGCAGGTTTTGATTTCAATCGCCTCCAATTATTAATTGCCGTGCTGATGAAAAAAGCCGGCCTTTATTTGAGCAACCAGGATGTGCATGTCAATGTCGCCGGCGGCTTCAAAGTCGGCGAGCCGGCGGTGGATCTGGCCGTTTGCCTGGCGATTGCCTCGGCCCTGAAGAATAAGCCTATGCCTCCTGAACTGGCGGTTTTTGGCGAGGTGGGTCTGGGCGGGGAACTCAGAGCGGTCAATCAGTCAGAAAAAAGGATTGAGGAAATAAAAAAAATGGGCTTCAGGGAAGTCTTAATGCCCGGTACCCATCTGTCCGAAGAGCCGAAAAAAATTCAAATTTTCAGCCAGGATTCAGTTATGGGAGCGATCAGGGAAATATTTGGCTAGTAAATGAAAAACGAAAGACGATATGCTGTTGTTGAGTTATTTTATTCCAGATGAATGTTTTTACTAAAAGAAGCCATTTTTTCCCTAAGCTGAGGGTATTTTTTTAAGCTCGGGTCGCTAGTAAATATTGATTCAGCGGCTTTTTTCGTCTGCTCAATTAATTGGAAATCCGACAGTTTGGCGATTTTTAAATCAGGGAAACCGGATTGCCTTAAGCCGTAAATTTCACCCGGCCCGCGGAATTCCAGGTCTTTTTCCGCCAGTTCAAAGCCGTTTTTCGCGGTAACCAGCGCCTGCAGCCTGGCCGCCGTTTTTTCGCTGCTGGAATCGGTGAAGACGAAGCAGTACGACTGGTGTTCCGCCCGACCGACGCGTCCGCGAAACTGATGCAATTGTGCCAGTCCGAACCTTTCCGCTCCTTCGATCATCATGACCGAGGCATTAGGCACATCGATCCCGACTTCGACGACGGAGGTAGCCACTAATATATTGATGATGTTTTTTTGGAATCTGCACATTACTGCATCTTTGACTTCTGCCTTAAGCTTTCCGTGCAATAGCCCGATCTGCAGTTCAGGGAAAACTTTTTTTCGTAGTTTTTCATATTCCTGCGTCGCTGCCTTTACCCCAAGCTTGTCTGATTCTTCTATCAAGGGGCAGATAACGAAGACTTGCCGCCCCTTTTTTATTTCTCCGCGAATAAAATCATAAGCCAGCTGCCGTTTTTCCGGCGGCACAATTTTGGTCAATATTTTTTTCCGGCCTTTCGGCATTTCTGTCAGCACCGAGAGATCCAGGTCGCCATAAAGCGTCAGAGCCAGGGAGCGGGGTATGGGGGTAGCGGTCATAGAGAGCAAATGGGGGGTTAAATCAGAATCCAGCGTTTTTTGTTTCAGCAGTTTACGCTGGTCAACCCCGAAACGGTGCTGTTCGTCAATAATAACCAGCCCGAGGTTTTTGAAATTCACCTTTTTCTGGATCAATGCATGCGTACCGATAATTATTTTTACCTGGCCCAGAGAAATTTGCCGCAGAATATTTTTTTCCGTAGTTTTTTTACCGCCAATTTTCTTTTCAGTCCGAGTCAGTAAAGCCGGCGGGACCTTCATTTTTTTAAATAAGCTGCTGATAGTCTGGTAATGCTGAGAAGCTAATATTTCCGTAGGTGTCATAAGCGAGGACTGCAGGCCGTTAGCTACTGTATTAAGCATGGCCATTGAGGCCACTACGGTTTTTCCCGAGCCTACGTCACCCTCCAAAAGCCGGTTCATTGGCCGGGTTTTTTGCAGGTTTTTCAGTATCTGCCAGGCCACGCTTTTCTGGCTTCTGGTCAGTGTAAACGGCAGCGAATTAACGAATTTTTTCGTTAGAGTTTCGTTAAAAGTAATAACCGGCGCTTTTAACAGAGAAACTTTTTGCCTAATGGCCTGCGTTTTCAGCTGGATCAGAAAAAGTTCGTCGAATTTCAGGCGCTCCCGGGCTTTGAATAGCATATTTTTATCCAGCGGGAAATGAACCGCTTCAATGGCTTTATATAGCGGTAAATGTTTATACTTGCTGATAATCTCCGATGGCACCCATTCGGGTATGTTTTTTGCTAATGGCAAGACGGATTTAATTAAAAACCTGATTTGCTTGGCAGTTAAATTTTCCGTTGAGGAATAAACAGGCACTATCCTGGCGGTGTGGGTCTGTTCTTGTTTCACCTTTTCATAAGCCGGCCCGACCATCTGAATGCCGTAGGTGGATTGTTCTATTTTTCCGGAAAAAAAGGCGTCATCGCCCGGTTTAAGCATTTTTGTGATAAAAGGCTGATTGAACCAGACTACCTTCATGCTGCCTGTTTTGTCGTTTATCAGGCACTCTGTCAGAAACATCCGGCGCCGAAAGGATCTTTTATTGGCAATGATAGTTATTTTTCCCCTGATAGTGCAGGATTCGTTGATTTTTATCTGGGCAATGTCGATGATACGGCTGAAATCCTCGTAGCGAAAAGGGTAATAAAAAAGCAGATCCATTATGGCGTGCAGACCGAGTTTACTGAGTTTTTTTGTCAGGGCTGGCCCGACGCGCGGAAGATCGGAAATTGGCGTAGTCAGCGTGATTTTCATAATCTAATTTTAGCAAACTTCGCCGAATTAATGTAGTCAGATAAAAAAGAGGCGCTTCAATTAAGTAGCGCCTCCTGGCGTGAAATAGCCACGATAGCCGCGGCGGTAGAGAAAGTTCTTGCTTTATCCTCTACTATCTCCTCTTCTCCGGTGATGTTGTCCAAGGTTTGTTGCGGCCGAGGTATTCGGAATTGATGGCTTGCTGGGAAGCTGCCGTCGTCGAGCTGCAGCCTAATCAAATTTGCTGTCAGTCTGTAGTCAGACAGGCCAAGCCTGGCTTTCAACAGAAGCACTAAGCCAATTTCAACAGGGTCATTGCCGATACTTTCTCCGTTCATCCGTCCCGATTCGTACCGAACATACCATGGTGTCCGCCACCAGTAAGCCCGTGCGTCGCCGTTTTTTAGGCGTGCAGAAATGAATTGACTCGCTTTTTTTTGTGCTTGTTCGTCCTGCAAAACACGAGCCGCAAGTGCCGTTACGCAAGGATGTGAAGTTGTCCATCCGCCTGCGGGGTATTTCATCAGAGCTACCGCTTCAGGCAGGTAAGTTGCGATGCCGCCGTCTGTTAGCTGGTGTGCAATCACAAACCTTTCAGCCTTATTGATTATTGCCCTGTCTCTAAATCCTACTTTGCCAAGGAACTGTAGCACCCTAAGCGTGCTATCCGCGTCTGGTATTGAGCTTTGGTTATAAGACCACCCGCCACAATCCCATTGCAGGGACAGAAGCGCCTCAAGCATTCCCAGAGCCACCGCCCGAAATTCGGCGAGGGCTGAACCAACGCATGCGGTTGTCCAGGCCTGGCTAGGGCCGTGTTGGAGTCCGTGAAATTCTTGGCAAAAACCGTTGACAATGCGCGACAACAGAAAATCTTTACCCGCCGCGATACGATGCTTGATTTTACTCAATCTTATCCTCCTTCCCGGAGTAAATGTAAAGTACAATTATTATCAAAGGTTATATCAAATATTCAAAAAAGGCAAGCATAAAAAATAGAGCTAGCCAGCTCATATTTGTATGTCTGTTTATTTGATAACAATCGGCGCTAACATAGTATTGGCCTTCCAATACTGGCAGTCTTTTGGAGGATTCATGGGGATGGTTTTGCCCTGGATATTTTCCATTTTGAAGCCCGCATCCAGGAGTCTTTGCAGATGGGCGGGGTGATAATCTTTGATTTCATCTGAATAGTAAGTGAAGACACCGCCATTTTTTAGTTTTTTATAGGCGGCTCTAAAAAAACCAAAATGATTTTTATGGATTTCCAATTCTGCCAGGGGATACGTGTCAAAGAGGATCCCGTCAATGCTTCCATCGGGGACCCGGTCAATAACTTCTTCCCAAAGTCCCTCTAATACCTCGACCGGGCGCGGTGCGATTTTAGCAAACTCCCGAGCTTTATCAGCTACTTCGTGATTTGCTTCAATAATAATATGTTTTTTTATGTCATATTTTTGAATGAAGCTGGCGGATATACCCATACCAAAACCCAGCTCTAGAATAATCCCCCCTTTGGAGGCCGCAATTTCAGCCAGTACTTTCATATAAGGCGTTTCCCAGTCTTCCATCACCGGGTGGCCAAAGATTTTCAAAGTATGCTCATCAAAAATCGCCGGAGCCTTTTTCCAATCCTGCCGGTCTTGGAAACCGATATCAACGCGCGTCTGGTAAGTTTTGTCTCGAATGTCGCCCCAAGGCGGTGGCGGTGCTGAAAAATCAGCGAGGGTAGGTAAAAGCTGTTTATTTTTAATATTTTTTTTAGCCATTGATTTTAGATACTTTAATATTCACCACCCACTCATGCCCTCGACCCCAACTCCCCTTCGACTGCGTTCAAGGTTCGCGGGGTAAACAGTCCCGCCAGTCGGCGGGATTTCGCCATTTTATTACATTATTGTTCTCAAGAATCTCACCTGTATTGCAGGATCCGCAATTCCCGTCTGCCAGAGGCAGACGAGGATCCCGTATCGTTATGTTAATGGGAGTAATGTAAATTACTAGATGTCAGTTTTTAAAGATACCCGCGCCTTTGCCCTCGACAGGAATCGAACCTGTATTGCAGGATCCGCAATCCTGCGTCCTATCCATTGAACGACGAGGGCAAAGGCGCTAATACCTTGAAGGATTAAATTATAAGCAATGCTTTTCGGGGTCCTCACAGCTGTAATGATTCGCCGATGGCTCATCAACAGCTGCGGGACCTGCGTCCTACTTGCCCCGCACCCGAACGGAGTGAGTGGTGCGGGGTCCATTGTCACCCTGCCGCGCCCGACATCGCTCCGCGAGTCGGAGCGGGCGGGCGGGTGATCCACCTCTGGCGGCATATCGCGGGTCCCCCGCAGGGGTAATATAGGGGGTTTAGAGCTTCAACATGCGCTGCAAACCATCAGAGAATGATTCATTTTCTTTTTCTATATCTTCTGGCAGATATTCTGAAAGTATCTTTCTGATTCTCAGGGGATTCTGGTTCTCCAGCGAAATGCTGATTGACGGGCGCAAGCCTGATTTGAAATCCAAATAAAGATTTTTAACTTCTGGCGGTTCATAGATTATCCAGAAGCTTTTAATCTGTTTCCATATATAGAATGTTTTTTCTCCGATACTGACGCCATCCTCGTTAATAATTACTTCAAGTGTTGCCGGCTCGCGTCTGGTACGAAAAAAATAAATAATAACAAAAAGAAAAATAAGGATGGCAAAAAGCGGATTTGAGGTAAGGATGGCAAAAATCATTAGGGCCCCAATGAGGATAAAGACAATAACATACCAGCCGAATTTTCTCTTATGCTTTATGAATTCAGGAAATTTCCAGTCGGCCAGTGTTTTACCATGATCGGCGTCTTTTTCTTTTTCGTTTGGCATATATTTATTGTTAATAAAAAGTATTTTTAAAGTAATATAGCTTGAAAAGAACAGAGGGCGATTTGAGTCACATGATTCAGTTAATCCAAAAGTGCTTTGGCATAATCTATTGGTTTGGCCCCTGCGATATGCATAGGCTCTCGTATATCTAAAGACGGTTGCACTTTGGATCCGGTACGAAATGAGATAGACATAATCCCTATCACTGTATTTGAAATGATATCTATTAGTGGGCATCCACTATTTCCAGGATTACTAATTGCATCTATAATAAACCAATCAATAGGTTGCGGTGGAGTAGCTTTTCTTTTTACAGAACTAATAATACCTTTATTTGTAATTAAAGTTACTCCAAAGCCTTCATTCATTAGATTTGCAGCATATGGGAAGCCTGTAAAGAAAATTTCTTGACCTTCTTTAATTTCTGTGGTTACTCCTAGCTTTAAAGGTTTTAATAGTGTGTCATGTGGGCTTTGAATTTTTAGCAATGCGGCATCCTCAGCGTCGTTTCTAGCCACAATTTCAAGAGGAAGCCATTTGTATCGCGTAAGAGCCCCCTCTTCTTTTTCAGCAACCATTGCTGCTAAGTGTGAGATAACGTCAGTACCCAAGTTCTTAAAGAGATGCGCTGCGCTTAAAATTAGACCATCACTCTTGACGAAGAAACCACTGCCAATAATATTTACTCTGTCGGTGGGAGGTTGAAGGATTCCTATTGCAACCACTGAATTTTTAATTGAAGAAATTAGTTCTATTAGTTGCATATATTTATTTTAATGCTTTATTAATGATATCTTCTGAATTTTTTTCCGTGGAATTATAATTATTTATTTGTGTCGAGATATTGTTTATTACATTGCTTCCGGTCTTATTCTTTTGATTGACTTTAATAGTTGCGCGATAGATTTTATATGAAGCATACCCTAAAAGGCCAAGTGTTAAACCAGCTGAAATATTTGATAGATACTGTATAAAAAAATCCTTCATATTGTACTCAGATGTAGCTGATAGAAATTTATTATGGTGGAGGAAATATCCCCGCCACAGAATATATAATTTTTTAATGAAGGCGCCGCGCCCGCCTTTCTGCCGAAAGGCAGGTGGGCGGGGGATCCCGCGCTTGGCGGAAGGTGCAGGATTCGAACCTGCGAGACCATTGCTGGTCTAACGGTTTTCAAGACCGTCGCTTTCGACCACTCAGCCAACCTTCCACCAAGCGCGGTGACAAGACTGTCCGATTCAACCACTCTCGCACGCCTTCGCTCTGGCACTATTTAAAAAGTTTTTAATACAAATTTCAATTGGAGTCGGCGACCCCGTTATCACTTCGTTCAACGGGGCAGGGATTCGGCTTCAGCTCTCGCTGACTTCCGCCAGCTCGGCTTAGCCACCGCCTCGCGGGGCTCCTCGCCACATGCTCGTCGTGCATCGCTCCGGCGTTCTCATCTCGACGCGGCACAAGCAGTTGTGCCGCTCCCTTCCTTATTCACTTTGTTCATTCGGAGAGGGCGACCCCGCTAGCCAGCGGGGCAGGGATTCTCACTCGTGATACGGGTTTAACCCCGTATAACAGGTTAGTCATCGCTTTTGGCGAGATCCCGCCTCATTATTTTTTCAATTGTGGCGGTGACAACCTGCCGCCTTTCCGCCAGAGGCGCCGCGCCCGCTATCTGCGATAGCAGGTGGGCGGGGACCCCGCTGCATAGCGGGGCAGCCAACTTAAAATGTAAAACGGAAGGGGCGAGATTCGAACTCGCGATACGGGTTTAACCCCGTATAACAGGTTAGCAACCTGCCGCTTTCGGCCACTCAGCCACCCTTCCAAGTATTTAAAATATCAAGCTGCCTTCTTTACCCCGCTGGGACGAAGTGGATAGCGGAGCCGATTTGGCGTAACTCTCTGTATTTTAACCGCCGCGGGCGACTACCAAGCCCCACACTTGCCGGCAATTATTTTTTTTAAGAACTTTGGCGCATTCATTCAAAGTAGATAAAGTTGTGGCCACATCGTCTATTATTATAACATTTTTTCCCGATAAATGAAAGGGTTTTGTCAGAGCGAAAACACTGGATAGATTGCGCAACCGTTCTTTTCTTGATAACTGAGCCTGGGGTTTGGTGTAATGCTTTCTTTTCAGCAACTTCGGTTTATAAATAAATCCGTATTTTTTATTTATTTCCCAAGCCAGGAGTTCCGCCTGATTAAAACCCCTTTCCAGTTGTCGTTTCGGATGCAATGGTACGGGAACCAGTATTGTATTAAGCTGATCCTGCAGTATAACCAGCCTGTCTTTTTTGTCAATGAAATCCAGGTAGTCAGTCATTTTAGCGCTTAGAATTCTCGCTATTTCTTCGATATAATTGTATTTCAAGGTGTGGAGAATTTTTTGCGTTAATACGTTGTCGTATGAGGTGCAGACCAGCAAACCATCCAAATAAGTTTTGGTTGAGCATTGGCCACATACATTGCCGACGGTTTCCCGGCGGCAGACCGGACAGACAGCGGTCGTTTGATTTTTTATTTTATTAAGACATTCCGGGCATAACCAATTGCCCTCCAGTCCGCAGCCAAGGCAATTTACAGGAAACATGATATCCAGCAGCCATTTTTTGATTTTAGAAAATTTAAGCATAAAAAATCTTCCTTTAGGGGGAAGATTTTTTAATTTTATTTAGAAAAAATTATTTCAGAATGATTGAATCTGCGTTAGCTTTAACTTTTATAGTATCGCCATCGTTAAACTTATTGGATAGGATGGCCTCCGCAATTTTATTTTCCACCAGCTCCTGGATCACGCGGCGGACCGCCCGGGCTCCCTGATCCGGCTGGAAGCTTTTCTGTCGGATAAGCTCGATAGCGCTTTTATCAATAGTCATCTTGAATTTTTTCTCTTCCAGTTTTTTCGCCACTTCACTCAGGCCCAGGGTGATTATTTTATTTACCGAATCATTATCCAAAGGTCGGAAAACAATAATCTTATCTATGCGGTTCAGCAGTTCAGGCCGAAATTTTTTCTGCAGATCTTTCAGGACCTGTTCCTTGATCTGGTCGTATCTTTTTGCCGCTGTTTCCTTGTCTTCCTCGGTCTGCGCTTCAAAACCAATATGAGCGCCCTTATTAAGATTCTCGAGGCCGATATTGGAGGTCATGATCACGATGGTATTTTTGAAATTTACTTTTTTGCCTGAAGCATCGGTAAGATGCCCGTCTTCCAGCACTTGCAGCAGCAGATTGAAAACTTCCGGATGCGCTTTTTCAATTTCATCAAAAAGGACGACGGAGTAGGGTTTGCGCCTGACCGGTTCCGTCAGCTTGCTGCCTTCTTTGTACCCGACATAGCCGGCCGGCGCGCCAATCAGCTTGGAGACATTGAAGCTTTCGGCGAATTCCGACATGTCAATCCTGATCAATGCATTTTCATCCTCATAAACGGTTTTGGCCAGCACTTTGGCGGTTTCTGTCTTGCCAACGCCCGAGGGGCCCAGAAAAACAAATGAAGCGATAGGCCTTTTTGGGTCAGAAAGCCCGACCCTTGAGCGCCTGATAAAATTCGCGATGGTTTCCAGGGCCTCGTCCTGCCCGATTATTTTCCTGCCCATTTCCTGCTCAAGTTTCAGCAGTCTTTCTTTTTCTTCTTTTACCAGTTCATGAAGGGGGATTTTGGTTATTTCAGAGATCACTTCGGCTATATCTTTTTTCGTAATTTTACCGATAAATTTTTTAGCCGATGATTCCTGTTTTTGACGCAGAACAGCCAGCCTTTGTTGGAGTGCATTTTCCTGCGCTTTGATCTTCACCGCTTTATCAAAATTTTCTTTGTTGACCAGGTCATTTTTTATTTCCCTGAGCTTTTCAATTTCTTTTTCCGTCTGATAAATTTCTTTCAGTAAACCGTCGCTTTTATGGGAAATTTTGATTTTTGAGGCCGCTTCGTCAATCAGGTCGATGGCCTTATCAGGCATAAATTTGTCCTGCATATAGCGCTGGCTCATAGTAACCGCGGCTTCAATGGCGTCTTGAGTGATTTGGACCAGATGGTATTTTTCATAATTTTCTTTGATGCCTTCAAGTACTGCCTGCGTTTCCTCAGAGGTCGCTTCCTCGATGATAATCGGCTGGAAACGGCGTTCTAGGGCGGCATCGGACTCAATATGCTTGCGGTACTCGTCTAACGTGGTAGCGCCGATAGTGCGTATTTCGCCTTTAGCCAGGGCTGGTTTCAATATATTCGCCGCATCCATGGAGCCGGCAGCTGAGCCAGTGCCGATAATGGTGTGCAGTTCGTCTATAAATAATATGATATTCGGGTCCTTCCTTATTTCCTCAATAATTTGTTTGAAGCGGCCTTCGAATTCGCCGCGATAAATAGTACCCGCTACCACCAGGCTGAGATCCAGCTTCAGTATTTTTTTATTCAGCAATGATTCCGGAACTTCGCCGGCCAGAATTTTTTTTGCCAGTCCTTCGACAATGGCAGTTTTGCCCACGCCCGGCTCGCCAATCAGTACGGGATTATTTTTTGTGCGCCGGGAGAGAATATGTATCAGCCTTTCGATTTCATTTTTTCGGCCGATCACCGGATCAATGCTTTTCTGCAGGTGCTGGTTGGTCAGGTTGGTGGTAAAAAAATCAAGCGCCGGCGTTTTTGATTCTTCCCTGGTCACTTTGTCTTTTTCCTGTTCTTTGGCCTGTTCGAAAATTTGCGTTAAATCCGGAAACTTAGAAGTACTGCGCATAACCGTCTCCAGGCTGGATTCCAGCTTATTCAGGTTGACGCGATTATTCTCCCAGAGATCAACCATAGCCTCAGTTTTTATCGTGATTAGACTGGAGAGTAGATGTTCGGTGCCAATATATTTATGGCCGTTTTTATGGGCAATCAGGGCGGCTTTTTCTATTACTTTTTTTGTCTCTTTGGCAATATCGGCTTTATTAATTGATTCACTGCCACTGGTTAAGACCTGCCTGTTCTTTTGCACGACCAGGCTGCGAATGCGTTCAGCGGTCAGGCCCAGGCGCGTCAAAATTTCCGCGGCAATACTGCCTTTCTGCATCATTAACCCATAGACCAGATGTTCTGGATTAACGCTGGCATGTCCAAGCGAGCCACTTAGTTCCTGCGCTTTTTTCAGGGCGTTTTTCAGATGAGAAGTGAATTTATTCAAAATCTTGTTATCCATTCTATTATTTATCATTAAATTATTTATCTTAAGTGGATTATATTATATTAATTTATACGCAAGAAGTCAATATTTTTATTCACCAGTAAAAATATAAAAACACCGGTCGGTATGGTATCCGGGCGGTTAAGTTTTTCAGGATAAAAATTAGGAATTGCTAAGAGCCAGAATTATAGAAGCGGCAGTGATCAATCCTGCAAAAATCGCGATGCCGATGGAAATTTTCGTCCCAGTTGATACTTTGGTGGCCACTTCGGTCTGGACTTCCAAATTTTTTTGTGGCATATTTTTTATATTTTTAGTTGGCGCCGGTGCCGCCCATTTGGCGCAAGGCGGTGATTCTTTTATCTATTGGCGGGTGGGTGGAGAAGAAGCCGCCAAATGAAGAAGACATCGGGTTGGCGATATAGAGATGCGCAGTTGATTTTGTCGCCCGTTCAATGCGGGCACCCTGGGTCTTAATTTTTTCCAAAGCGCGGGCCAGCCCTTCCGGGTAACGCGTTAATAATACGCCGGAAGCGTCTGCCAAATATTCACGCTTGCGGGAAACAGCAAATTTAATAAGTTGAGCAAAAAGCGGTGAGAGGATTAGCAAGGCCAGGCCAATGATAAATAAGACATTGCCGCCATTGTTGTTGCTGCCCCCGCGCCGTCCGCCAAGAAATCGCGTACGCCAGAAAATATCCGAAAGGACCATGACCGTGCCGACAAGCACGATGACGAGGGTCATGAAGCGAATGTCGTAGTTTCCGATGTGGGAGAGTTCATGGGCGATAACGCCTTCAAGCTCTTCGTTTTCCAATTTGGTTAAGGCGCCTTGTGTGACTGCCAGGGAAGCATGCTGGGGATCGCGGCCGGCAGCAAAGGCATTGATATCATCATCAGGAATGATAAAAACTTTCGGCATTGGCAGACCGCCGGTAATGGCTAAGTTCTCAACAATTCTGACCAGATAGGGATTCTGTTCTTTAGTTACCGGCACAGCGCCTGAAGTCCAGAGAGCGATTTTATCGCCTGAATAATATCCGACTAGTGCGCTCCCGATACTGTATAGCAGTGCGATAACCACCCAAGCATAACTTCCTGTGCCCTCAACATAACTGATGGTGAAGCCGAGGCCGATGACAATGATAAAAAAGATCAGTAGTAAGGCTGCTGAACGGCGTTTGTTTGATGTGATATGGGTGTAGATTGTTGGCATAGGTTGTTATTGCCGCAAGCGCACCTTTTCTAAGGTGCGCTTGTTGGTTGTAAATTTTTTTTGGTTAAAATTGCACCTTGACCGGTTCTTTTTCCGCTTCATTTTCCACCTGGAAGAATTCGTAGTTTTTGAAGCCCATCATGCCCACCAGCATGTTGTTCGGGAAAACCTGGATTTTTGTATTGAAGTCGCGGACATTGCCGTTATAAAATCTCCGGGCGGCCTGAATTTTATTTTCAGTATCAGACAATTCATCCTGAAGCTTGAGAAAATTCTGGTTGGCTTTCAAGTCTGGGTAATTTTCCGCTACGGCGAAAAGGCTCTTGAGGGTTCCGGAAAGCATATTTTCCGCCTGGCCATGCTCTTCGATTGACTGTGCCCCCATGGCCTGGGTGCGCGCTTGCGTAACTTTTTCAAAAAGTTCGCGTTCATGCTTGGCGTAGCCCTTGACCGTCTCAATCAGGTTTGGTATCAGGTCATAGCGCCTTTTGAGCTGAACATCAATGTCCGACCAGGCTTCGTCGGTGCGATTGCGCAAACGAATCAGGCCGTTGTACACACCGATCAGCCCGAAAACTACTACAGCGATAAGAACGATAATGATCCATAAGAAAATTGGCATTCTATTTTTTATTAATTATTAATGAAATAAACAAATTTTATTTTGTACTTGGCGTTACCAGTATCTGAATACTTGAGGCAGACACTTCGTTTTTTTCGTTTGGATCTTTAGTGGAGCGAACGATGGCTTCCTGGCCGGGCCTCAACTCATCAGCTTTAAGCGTTGTTTTATTCTGGCCGGGGGTGTCAATATTATCAGGTTTGGTCAGATCCCATTTTTCAATCTCGGTTGAAGTTTTGATAATAGCAATAATAGTAGTATCCTGGATTGCGCTATTGGTACCTATATCTTTCGTTGCCAGGGAAATCCTAAGGCCATCAATGGCTACTATTTTCCCATGCCAGCTTCTAATTTCTGCTCCCAGCACTTTTTGCTGCTGATTTTGTGAGACATCAATGGTTGGTATCGGGGAGTTTGTTTTATTTGAATCATGGCGGCCGTAAAAATAGCCAGTTACTCCGATTACGATCAGCAGGCTTAGGACTAGCAATGAGGCCAGAAGAGAAAATTTTGTTTGTTTTGCAACAGTGTTTTTTGATGAATTTTTATTTTTTTCTCTAGTTGACATAAACAGGAAAAATGTGTTAAAATAAGATTACTAAATTTGTTTTTTACCTATTAATTATTATATATATTCGGTCATCCGTCAAGTTAGTGGCTGAATACGTTTTTTGGAGAATTTTTTCTATTTTTGCACAAAATAATTTTATTTAAAAGTGGGGTTGATAAATAAAAATGTAAAAAATTTCTCAAAATGGGCAGTTTTTAGCCTATTTTTTTGTACTCTGTTGTTGTGTACAACTTTTGCTTTTAGGGCGAAGGCTGATTTTACTGAACCAGAAGCCGCTCCGCCGGAAAACAACCAATATCCATATATCACCATCGACGGTACTGATCAGGCTAAAACTGGCGCACTCAGGTTAGGCACATCAGATAGCAGCGCTCCATATAATTATCAGCTGGAGGTTCGCGGTGAAGGCGCCATGATAAGCAATTCAAATATAGATAATAATTTAAAGGTCAGCGAGACCAGCGATACGCTCTATGTTGACGCGGAAAACAGCAAGGTGTGTGTCGGGTCTTGTCTTGGCGTAAGCCAGGCAAAACTGGAAGTAAGCGGGCAAGGCATGCTGATAAATGCCGGTAATTATGGCACTGGTCTGTATGCAACCAGCAGTGATAGCGAAGCAATATATGGGCAGGGAGATAAGTATGGCATCCAGGGCTTGGCCTCTGGCGCGGTAAATTACGGGATTTTGGCGGTCAATACTTCTGGCATAGCGGTTGAGGGAGTCGCTTCCAGCCCAGCCGTTCTCAGCTCGGTGGCCGGTATCAGCGATTCGGGTATCGGAGTGTATGGGAGAAATTCAAATCCGCTGGGATTGTGGGCAGGCTACTTTGATGGCCGGCTGGAATCAAACGCCGATATCGTCGGCGCAAAATTTTTAGCAAAAAACTTGCAGAATTCGCTGGTGCCCTTTACCTCGGGGCAGATTGCCGGAGAGTATCCATACGCCGGCAGCCAGGTGAAATTATTCGACGGCACGCACGTCTGGCTGGTTGATAATAATAAAATTTATAAGATCCGTTCGACTGATGGTTTCCAGATTTTTTCTGCCAGCGTGGGCGCTAATCCCACAGACGTGATGTTTGACGGCAATAATATCTGGGTGACTGTGGCCGGTGCCGGAGTAGAAAAAATTATAAAAATGAACCCATATACCGGAGCGACTGTCTGCTCTCTAGGCCTTGATTCAGGTGATGATCCCCGGGGAATTGTTTTTGACGGTGTGTATTACTGGGTAATTTCCAGCGGTTCCGGCGAACTCGTCAAACTGAACAGCAGTTGTCAGGAGCAGGATATTGATATTAATGATGGCGCTGGAGTGAAGCGTATCAGCATTACATCTTTCGGCGACTCGCTTAAAAAAATTATTTTTAATGGCAGCTACCTTTGGATAACTTCCAGCCGTGAAAGAGCTGTTATAAACGTTAATCCTTCCAGCGGAGAAGCAGTGCGCTGGGACGGTTTATCGCTGGATAATCCCCAATCGATTTTTTATGATAATAATTATTACTGGGTATTGAATTCCGGCAATAACACGGTTACTCAGATAAATTTATCGTCGAATAAAACTTGTTCAGAATCGCCCCTAGATAAATGTGAATCTGATCTAGACTGCACTGGGAAGGGCGCTTGTTTTGCCTGGCCACAGGCGGTCAATACCTATGATACCAGCGCGAATCCTTCGGAAATAGAATTTGACGGTACGTATTTCTGGATTTCCAATAACACCGGCCTGAAACGCATTTTAGCGGCTGACTCCACGGTAGTAACTGATTTTAATCTGGGTTTTGCTCCCTCCGGACTGGTGTTTGACGGCACTTACCTCTGGCTGAACAGCGCCACAGAGTTAGTGAAAATTTATTCCGGCTCCAATTACGGAATCACGGATTTCCACGACTTGTTGACTTTGCAATTAAACAATCCTCTGATCCAGCAAACCGGGCATTTTGCCACATCCGGTTCGGCTAAAATCGGCGACAGCTCATCCGATAAGCTGACTGTAACCGGTAATTTGAAAGCTGACAATAATGTCTGGGGGGATGAGACAAACGGAGATGTTTTTGCCAGCACCCAGTATTCAAATACCTGGATTAATACCAACGGTCCGGAGCATTTATCGGGCACTTATGTTTATGCCGTTTTGGCATCACGCAATGGTAAGGTTTACGCAGCCACTTCAACTGGAAAAATATTTTATACCGAGAACAGAGGCAGTAGCTGGGTATTGGTTGGGAATTTAGGCTCAGTTAAGGATTTGGCCGAAGATAGCGATGGCTACCTGTATGCAGCCGCCGCTACAGCCGGGGAGGGGCGGGTTTATAAATCGATTGATGCTGGGGCGACTTGGAATAATACCGGTCTCTTAAATGGCGCGTCAGGAGTCGATTCTGTTATGGTTGGCCACGATGGCACTCTATATGCCGGGACCGGCAATAACGGTGATGTCTTTAAATCAACTAATGGCGGGTTAAACTGGGCTAATACCGGTAATTTAAACAGGAGCGGAGAGGATGCAAACGGGGTCCATGATTTGCTTGAGGGAAGTGACCATACTTTATATGCAGCCGCCAGCAATACTGGTTCTGTTTTTCGTTCTACAGACGGCGGTACGAACTGGACCAGTTCTCCACGGCTGGATACTTCAAGCATTATCGACTCCGTAGCTGAAGCGCCTGATGGGACCGTGTATGCTGCAGCGCGGACTGGGGCCGGTACGGATTTAATTTACAAAACCACAGATCATGGTCTCAACTGGAGTAAAACCACTAGTAATATCAGCGCAGCAGTAATTCTTTCAATGCATATTGCCAGTAATGGCACGATTTTCATTGGTTCCTCGCCAAATGGAAATATTTACTATTCGGAAGATGGCGGGATAAGTTGGGCAGAGAGTGCCGATCTGCCAGGGGCAGTGGAAATTTACGACATCATTGAAGGAACGGATGGCTCTCTCTATGCCGGCACGGGCGACCAAGGGGATGTCTATCGCCTTGATTTTGATCCGTTGGAGGCCGGAACTTACGACTGTCCGGCCGGGCATTACTTAAAAAATGTGTTTTCTAATTATCTGGGGCAGGTAACGAGATTAGAATGTAGGCCTTTGTAAGCTAGTAGGTAGTTATTTGGTAGGTGGTGGGTAGTAAGGAGGTAAAAAGTAATTGGCAATTCGTAAACGATTATAAGCAAATTGTAAGATGCAAAAGATCAGACATAAATTAAAAATATTTAGTAAAGCAACGGTGTTTTGTTTAAGTTTTGTGATTGCCGTATTCGTCCTGGCGATCGGTGTTAATTTCGCCCGCGCCGCTTGGGAAGAGCCGTCCTCGGAAGCGCCTGGAGGCAATATTTTCACGCCGCTGAATGCCGGTCCGGATGATCAGGCGAAAAAAGGAGGACTGCTCCTGGATCCGATGTTCAATCCTTATGGCGATACGCCGGACATTAATTATCCGCTAGAAGTACGCGGACCAAGGGATGTTTATATTAATTATTTCGACATTGCGCCGGAGGGAGAGCTGACGGTGGACACCAATACTTTGTATGTTGACGGGAAAAATGACCTGATCGGCATCGGCACCGACGCGCCTACGGAAGAATTGGAAATCGCTAATGGGACTATTAATGTCGGAACGGCAGCTGAGCCGGTCTCTGGTATTGGCATTTCAGCCAGTACGCAGAGAGCAGGCGATTATGCGGTTTATGGAAATTCGCAGGCATTGAATAAACCTTCGGTCTATGGATTCAGTATTAATAATCCCGGGGTGTATGGGGTGCATACGAATGATGGAGTAGGTATTTTCGCGGAGAGCCAGCAGGATTCAGCCGTAGTTGGTACGACAGATTCATCATATGATAAAAACGGCCCTTACATTGCCGGGATCTACGGCCGGGCATATGGGCTGGGGAGCTGGGCAGGTTATTTCGAACAGAGAATTTTCGGCTCGCAGGAAGTGGTGGCCAGGAAATTTTTGCCGAACCGCCTGCAATATTCCCAGGTGCCATATACCGCTGGTTGGGAAGTTTCCAAAATCGGTAAAAGCATACTGACGCCGATGAGCCAGATGGCTTTTGACGGGACGAACATCTGGGTGAAGTCTGACGAAGGAGGCTGGGACTATGAACCATATTATTATTTGATTGATCCCGCTACCGGCGCCTTGTCTGATGAATTCCGGGTATTGAGTAGTGGCGGCGTGGACGCGCATTGGCCCAATGAATTGATCTATGAAGACGGCTATATGTGGAGCGCCAATGGCTACCAGGATTCACGCGGTGTTTCCAAAATAAACACTGATACGCATGTGGCGGAAATTTATTCGACTGGCGAACATACCGGCGCTAATGATGGCGCCATTGATATGGTTTATGACACCACTACCAATGCCGCCAGCACTTATATATGGGTGCCAAATTATATCGTTGAGGGAGTCTATCCAAATTATACTTATTCGTATGGCATCACCAGGCTGCAGCCCTCTCTGGGCCAGCAGGGTTCATGCACTAATGCTTCTTATAACAACCGGACTGACTGTGAAAGTCATGGTGCCATCTGGCAGACGCCATACGGTTTTTGCTCGAATCCGGTTTATAATAATACGGCTGACTGTAAAAATAATGGCGGCACCTGGTCGCTTAATTTAACTTTTAATAAAGTCTGCCCGACACTTGACCAGACTCAATGCAGTGACGGGATTGACAATGACGGCGATGGAAAGTGCGATTCGGGCGGGTGCGGGGCATTACCGGCTGATCCGGACTGCAGTGTCAGCGAGGCGTGGGCCAAGCCCTGCGTCATTGGCGGGGTGCCGACTGACAGTTATGATACCCAGGCTACTTGCGTGGCGGCCGGCGGCAGCTGGGTTAACGATGAGCGTCTGGCTTATAAACAATTAGGTAAGCCGACAGCTATAACATTTGACGGCACTAATGTCTGGGTGGCGTTCTATGGCTGGCCGAGCGATACGCCCTATCTAGATTATCAGGCGGCCGGGCTGGGTAAATTCAATGCTTATGATCCGGTAAATACAAAAGAGGCATTTTGCCTGGGCATGAACCGCATACCAAATGACATTACATATGGCAGCGGATATTTATGGACAGCTAATCTGCGCCGTGGCGGCAATACGGAAAGCGTTTCACGGATTGATCCGGCCGGTGTTATCAATGAACCACACACTGGCATTACCAATTATAATAATTTGATGCCGGTAACCAGGAGTAATTTGCAGATTGAATACGACGATACTACTGACAATGGCAACCCGGCTTACCTGTGGGTGAGAAATTATTACAGTCTGGGCAAATTGCGCATTGATAATACGACTAAGGATTTATTTAATACTGATCCTGGGCACGGCTACTCCTTGCCGGATGACGCTAGCGACATTGCTTTTGAGCGGGTAACCAGCGGCGGACCCTATGTCTGGACTTCGCATGGAGCCACCTATATGCTGACCAAAAATAAAATCAATAACCCATTTACCACCTACAACATCATACCCAAAGGCAATGCTTCATCCGGTATAGCTTTTGACGGCACTTACGTCTGGTCCGCTAACGAAAAAGTAAATACGGTGGCTAAATACAGGGCTTCTGACGGCGATAAAATTGGCGATTACATAGTGGGCCAGAATCCGATCAATATTTTATTTGACGGCACTTACATCTGGACCACTAATAATAATATCAACCAAAAATTATCAAAAATCAGAGCATCGGATGGAGTATTAATCAGCAATTATAATTACGCGCAAGCCTCAAACTATCCAGGCAATGATTTTATTTTTGACGGGAAATACATCTGGATCAGCGATCGGGATAACAGCCGGATTAGAATTTTTGACCCGGCTGGCTGTACGGCCGGCAGTCCAGGAGCCTGTACGGTGAATATTTATAATCCCGGCATTACCGGTCCAAACCGTCTGATGTTTGACGGCCAGTATGTCTGGGTGTCGCACCGTGACAATAAAATTTCGAGATTATCATATAACGGCACTACTCTTACAGTTGATAAAACCATTACCATCAGCCGGATCGCCACTAATAATTATAATATCCAGGCCCTGGCTTTTGATGGCACTTACGTCTGGGTAGGCACTTACTATACGGACGGGGAAGGCAAGAGCGTTTATAAGATTGATCCGGAATACGCGGGCGCCGAGCCATTGACGGATTCAATAGAAGTTTACAATGATCCCGGCCAGTGCGGCGCGGCAGATACCTATAAATATTGCCGGAGCAATCTGGATTGCCCGAACAGCACCTGCGACCAGAATAAATCAAATGTCCAGCAAATAGTATTTGATAGCACGCAGATCTGGGTCAAGCACGGCGGACGCATTGATTATCCCGCGGACAGTAACCGCGAATGCAATGACGGGCAGGATAATGACGGCGACGGAACGTGTGATTTTTACGGTTGCGGCGCACTGCCAATGGATCCTGATTGCGCCAATTCTGCTGATCTGCATGAGAGCGCTACCGGCGTGGAATGCAATGATAATCTGGATAATGACGGCAACGGCAAGTGTGATTTTGACGGAGCGATGGGCTCCCCCGGCTGCAGCGGCAAGCCGGATCCGTCCTGTTTGAACGCCAGTGGCACCCCGCTTCCCGATAAAAAGTCTGAGAACAATGATTACAATGAGTGGGGCATGGTGGCGAGAGTCAACGCCGCATCCGGAGAGATGGTTGAGGATGTCAGGGAGGATAATTACACTTATTCTGACAGCGGCATGCTTTATGACGGCACCAATATCTGGATCAGCGACGAGAAAGCAAATTATATTCTGCATAAATATTATTCCGGAGTGGGCATGGGGCTTGATGATATGAACGCGGTGGTGGCCCTGCAGAATACGCTGCCCGGCTCGGCGCAACCAGGCGGGTTTGCCGTCGTCGGTGACGCCTATCTAGGCGGCGATCTGCGGGTCATCGGGGATTTAGTGGTGGAGGGCAATACCTGGGCCGGTTCAGCTGATAATCTTGAGAATTTTAGCATTGGCTGTGATAACGGCCAGTTTATGAAAGGCATTGATACGGCAGCCAGTAAATTATATTGCCGAGGTTTATAATATTATGAAATATTCCAGCCAGAAAAAAAATCAGAAATTTTTCAAAAAAAGCGTTTCAGCATGGCTGATAGTTTTGGTCTTCAGTACCGCCATTATAGCCTGCACTAAGACGGCTTTGGCTGAATGGCAGGAGCCTAAGGCCTGGCCGATTATTGAACAGTTACCTGAGCCGCTGAACACCGGCAGCCAGGATCAGACCAAGCAGGGGTATCTGGAATTAAATCCGGCATATAATCCCACTGAGTCCAATTCGCTGCTCTTCGACCCTCAGAGGCCGCTGCATGTTTATGGCGAAGGCGCCAGATTTTCCACCAGCAATGTTTACAGCGATATCATGATAGTTGATACGGATACATTGTATATAAACTCTATCAATAATTGGGTGGGTATTGGCACTAAAATTCCAACTTTTGGGTATATGTTAAAAATAGTCAATGGCACCGTAAAAGCGGGAGATACCGGCAATCCTATTGATGGCCGGGCAGTCAGCGCCTATAGCAGCAATGAAGCGGGCATTTATGCGGACGCGGGCAGTACCGGTTCAGCCGGCATTTACGCCCTGAAGACCGAGGCCGGCGACGTGGCTCTGAAAGGAGAAAGCGAGCAGAACGTGGGCGTACAGGGCGAGAGCACCGGCGGTACGGGCATTTACGCGATTACCGATTCTGCCAGCAGTGCGGCGGTTTATGGGGCCAATACCGGCAGCGGCTGGGCTGGGTATTTTGACGGCTGGCTGGGCACCAGTTCCGACGTGGTGGGTTCGCAGTTTTTGCCGACTTGGCCGGGCATTTCCCTGGTTTCTTTCACCTCGCATTGGCCAGCCGGAAATTATAAAATATCTAAAGGCAATGTAAACTACCTTGAGGGTGATCTAGTTTTTGACGGCACATATTTATGGATGGGCAATAAATTCGGCGATGCTGACGGCAATTTATGGAAAGTCAGGGCTTCTGACGGCGTATTGGCGGCTAAATACGATTATACCGGCTGGCATATCAGTGATATGGAGCTTGATGGCCAAAGTTTGTGGCTGACCGAGGGCGATGCCGAGAAGGTGAGAAATATCAGCTTGAGCGATGGCACGGAAATAGCAAGCTGCTCAACACTCGGAGCGCAGAGCAACTGGGGCAGTCGCCCGTATTCCCTGGCGGTCAGCACTATTAATGGCACCGTCAACATTTGGACGGCCAACCAGGAGGGTGGCGACATTACCAAATTTGACAGCAGCTGCAATCAGGTCGGGATATATGGCGTTGGCCTGGCCGGCGACTCGGGCACAGATCATGAAAACAGGCTTTATAACGCGGGCGGGTGGCGGGTTAAGCCTTATAGCGCGCTGTGGGCTGATGGGTATATATGGGTACTGACGCCAAACTCGTGCGAGACCGGCACTGCTCCTTTTACCGGAGGCATTTGCAATGAAGCCGGCAATCCGGGCGTTTGCGGCATTGGCATAAACTGCGTACAGTTTGCCGATAATTTAGTTAAGATTGATCCGGCGACCGGCGCGGTAGTCGCGCGCTATCCCACCGGCATTGCCACGGCTTTTAAAATGATATTTGACGGGACTTATATCTGGGTGACCACTCCGACAAGCATTGCGGGAGATAATTATAATAATGAGCACAAACTGGCGAAAATCAAGGCAGCAGACGGATCACTGGTCGGTTCTTACCCGATTGACCTGACGCTCAATCCTCTGGACCTGACGTTTGACGGGATTTATCTATGGATAATGGGGGACGCAGGCAAATTGGCCAGACTAACCGTAGCTACCAATGAGCTGGTATATTTAAATAACGTAGTATCGTCTAACTATTGGAGAGGGAGAATGCTATTTGACGGTACGTATATTTGGACAATGAGTCTTTGTGCTGACGGCGTATATGGGGATTGCGCGGATGCCACTAACAAGCCTTTGAGGTTGACCAAGTTTTTTTCCGGCACCGGCTGGGGCTACCCGGATGTCGGTTCAGTGGTTAATTTGCGCACACGGGAAGGAACCTGCTCAGTTACCACCTCACAGGCCTGCGTCTTTGACTGGCACTGTCCGGCGAGTGAAACCTGCAACGCCGGCCATCCGATACAGTCGGGAAATTTCAATGTCACCGGCGATTCGTTGGTAGGAGGCAATATGCTGGTAGGCGAGGATCTGATGGCCAAGAATAATCAGTGGGGCGGCAGTGATGAGGCAGTTTCTGTGTCTGGCGGCGTCGCTCAGTGCGGCGAGGGGAAATTTATCAAGAGCGTGGTATTAGATGGCGCGGGAGAGATAACACAGATTATATGCAGGGGGCTGTAGGGGTGTTCAAGGGTAGGAAGGGGTATTTGAGGGGGGTCAAGGGGATTTAAGGGGGTGAGGGGCAATTAATGGGGAGGAAAGGGAATTAAATAACAATATTATAATTTATTATGGATTCGCAGGGGTATAAAAAACTGGTAGTATGGAAAAATGCCAGTATATTACGAAAAAAAGTTTATGATTTGAGCAGGCGCTTTTCCAAATCGGAATTACGAAGAGTAAGCCAGATGACTGATGCGGCCCGTTCGGTCAAACAAAATATTCAGGAGGGTTATCGTCAGCCAATAGGAAGGTATATACATTCATTAAAAAATATTTGTCAGGGATCTTTATCGGAATTACACGGGGACATTGAAGATTGCTATGAAGACGGGTTGATTACTAAGGAGGAATTTTCCGAACTGGATGAATTATGTGGAAAAACGGATTATTTATTTTCAAAATTAGTTGATTCGTTACAAAAAAAACAACGTCAAGAAAAATTTAATCAAGAATCAGTTAAATTGTGTAAATCATCCCTTTAATATCCCCTAATTCCCCTAACCTCCCTTGATTCCCTTTTAATACCCATGTTCAAAAATTCTAAAAAACTCTTAAATATCTTACTATCCCTTTCAGTCATAATGACCGCGGTACTCTTGGGTTATGTTTGGTTTAATTATATTACAGTGTCAGAAAAAACCGGCCAGACTCCGGTCGCGTCCATTCCAGCCGATCCGGAAACGACCATCGACCATCAGCTGCAGCTGTCCGGCACGAATTACGATGAAGTTACCGACGCTCAGGGAAAGATGACTGGTTCCTTCGCCAGCACCTACGTGAAATATCTGGCGCCGGACGGCACATATCAGCCGATAGATACGACTGTTGCCAAAGCCGACAGCGCCGAGTATCCGTATGAAAACCTGACCAACGTTTTTCAAACTCAGTTCAGCGGCCAGACCGGCGCAGGCGATAAAATAAAGTTTGCGGTGGCTGGCGGCCGGTCATTGTCTTTTTCTTTCGCCGATCCGCAGGAGGCCGCCGCGGTAGTTAAAGGCAATACCGTCACCTACGCAAATGTTTATGACGGCCTGGACGCCAAATATACGGTTCAAAATGATAAATTACTGGAGGAATTAATATTAAATAAGCAGGCCATCCTGGAAAAAGTCAGCCAGAAGATGTGGCTGGAAAATGTTTATTACAAACAAAACAGCAACGGTACGATCACCTTTCATGATGTCGTCACGAAGAATTTGGTCTTCACTATTGAAGCGCCGTACATGTATGAAAAGAACAATCCGGAAAAAAAGAGCACGGGGCTAAACTATACCATTGAAGAAACTGATGGCGGGTATGTATTGAATAAAGTCATCAATGATGAAGGCAAAGCCTGGCTGGCCAAGGCGTCTTTCCCTGTGGTGATTGATCCGAATCTCAGCGTCCCCAAGCCGACTAGCGTCACCATCGCCCCGCCGACGCAAGCGAGGCAGTTGGTGCTTACTTTTCAGGATAGTTCAACAGGGGAAGACGGGTGGTTTGTGCAGGCCTCGCCGACCGGTCTGGCAGGCTCATGGCTGGATATCTGCCAGCCCTTATCCGGCATGCCTATCATACCTGGCACATCTCCTTGTCTTGATTTGTTAGGCAGAGTAACCGGTAATTACACTTGCTCGACTACAAGCACAGCCTCCACTGGCAATACCTGTACTGTGACAACTACCGCGTATAATGGAGTCAACTTGACCGATAACCAGCAGCTTTTCTACCAGGTGGGTACCTACGGTTATCTAACATTTGGCACGGGCGGGGCCATAACAAACAGCACTGATTTCATGGTAAAAGATGTGGCGGTGGACGGCCAGTTTTTTTACGCAGTCGGCAAAGGCGTTGGTGATAGCTGGAAAATTGAAAAAAGATGGGTGGATGACGGCAGTCTCTGCAGCGATACCCCTGGCCAGGCTTGCAACGGGTCAGCCTTTGATACTGATGGGATGATTTATGTGGATAATTCCGATAATATGTACGATATAATGTTTCCCAGCGCCATCGCGGTGGATGCTACTTATATTTATGTGGCCGGGCAGTGGGCGAATTGCACTAGCAGTTCGTCCTGTACCAACAGGCAATGGCGCATAGAGAAACGCTTGAAAAGCACCGGCGAGCTTGATACCAGTTTTGGCACCGGCGGTATTGTTTATTCATCCTTGTATGTAGTTGGTAGCGCTAGATGGCCATTGGCATTGCGTGACCTGGTTGTTGATAATACCGCTATATATATTACCGGTGATTACTATCAGACAAGCGCTATTACCTATCCGCATATTGAAAAACGATCAATAACGACCGGCGCTTTGTGCTCTGGCGCCGGGGTCTGCGATGGGGCAAATTTTAGTGCTAATGGGATTATGGATATAAATGCTTCCTATTCATCGGTTTATGCTATTGAAGTGGACGGAACTTACATATACTTTGCAGTAGCCCCCAACGGTGGTTATGTGCAGCAGAGTTTGAAAAGCACTGGCGCTTGGGCCCGGCAATATAACAGTACGCCGTACTATTCCTGCGGTTTAGCTTTGGATGGGGGCTATTTATATACAGTGGGATTCGGTAGCGCATCCGGCTACCGTCTAACGCTGACAAGACATTGGATTAGCTCATCCACTGTCCTAAATAGTTTTACTGATAGTGTCAACAATACCTATACCTATGATGTCGGGGTTGATGCCAATTATATCTACACCTTCGGTTATGGGGCCGGCAACTGGCGCTGGCGCAAATTTCTGAGATCTACTTTGGCTGTGTGTACTGCCGGCGCTTGCGGCGCAGGACAGGATTTCGGTATTGCCGGCGTAGAGAGTTCGGCGGTCGTGGCGGGTAGTCCCGAAAAAATTGCCGTCGTACCAAATACGTATTTCCTGTCCGTCGGCAGTTACAGCTCCGGCCGCCCGCGCATTGAGAAGAGGCGGAGCGGCAACGGCGCCCTAGATAATGTCGCCTGCAATACGTACGGCTGCGTTCCGCCTGACGGCTGGCAAGCGAGTACGCCCGCTTCACGCTTCACGCTGGCCACGAGCCTGGGAAATGTCGCGCCGGTTACTGATTCGATCGAATACTCCCAATTTCGTATTAAGAACGTTACTAATCCCGGCTTGATACCACCTCTCCAGGATTTTACTTTCAGCTGGAACGGCAGGAGCATAGCTGGCGGAACAGGAGCCCACTTTGGATTTTATCCAGTTTTTTTGCTTAACAGTAATAGTATAGTCACCCAAACATTAGATGAATGGAATAACATGGAGGGCACTATTCCGCATGTTGGCATGGATATGCCCCCGTATCTAAATTTGGTTGGATATGACTCGACACCCAATGATTTTTCGCCGGACACCACCTATTATTCGATTGGCGCCTACGCGACAAACGGTGATGCCATAAGGACTGCGCCGACGGCCTTCTCCATGGAGACCACCCGCGCACGCAACCAGAGTGCGCCACAGATTGGTGCGGTCACAGTGAATTCGATACAGGTCCAGATCAATACGGATCCGCCATCATCTCCCGAAGCTATTAACCCCACTAATACCGATTATGCCATCTGTGACTCAACCAGTTGCGGCCATTACCTGAAGAACAATGGCAGCTGGACAACGAATCCCGCTGATGCCGGTGTCTGGTGCGATCTCTATGATCCAACTGATGCTGATTTTGACGGGTTGTGCCAGTGGGATCCTACCCCTACCGGGACTAACGTGCCGCTATCCGCGCCCGTGACCGTGTCCACAAAGGTGGACGGGAGCGCTATCGGTCCGAATACCTGCCTTGATTTCACCACCAAATCACGGAACCGCGATACTCCGCAAGTCGAGGGAGAAGTAGCTGGCAGATGTGGAAACAACTACGTTTGCGAAAACGATCTTGATTGCGCTCTCGAAGACCGACCTTGCACTCTCTATACCCCCATGTCAGCGGTCACCCATTTTTGCTCCTTAGCGGACCAGCCCTTGCTAGATGTTGGTGCGGTGACGTGCGGCTATGACGCGCTTGGATATTATTGTAGGGTGACCATAAATACCGCCAATAATCCTGATGGTACTCATTATTTTATTCAATATAGCAATACCACTAGTACTACGCCAAATTGGGGCAGCGGAAAAACGGCGATGGACTGGACCGCGCAGCCGCGCAATTTCACTTTTACCCATAGGGAATCCGGAGGAATAACCTGTGACGCGAATTATTTTTATCATTATCGAGTCAAAGCAAGAAATTTTGATTTGGTAGAGACGGCATATTCTGCCACCTCGCGGTACGACACTCTGCCGCCCTGCCCGCCAAGCAGTTTTGCCCATGCCGACAATCCAGTATATACCATTCTGCGATGGTCATGGCAAGCACCGGTGGGTGGATTAGCCGTAGATTATTACAAGTTTTATGATTTTGGTGGTACGCAAATAGGAGCAGACATCTTTGGAGGACTAACTAGTTTTACGCAGATGTTAGACAGATGGGGCGGTTCCTTAACGCCGAATACGCAGTATTCGGCATATTTGCGGGCAGTTGATTCCCGGGGCAGGGAGGGCCAAAAGACTGCTACTATTTCAGCCTTTACAGCCGCTAAAAAACCTTTGATCGGGGTAGAATGTAAGTATGATACAACAGACAATCAAAATTGTAAGGTAACCGTCACTGGCCTTACCGGCAATCCCCACCTTACAAAATATCAGATTCAATACTCAACCAACGGCGGAACAAGCTGGAATGATTATCCGGGGTATGATGGCTGGAGGACTAAGACTGAGCCAACTAGTTCAGGCGGCTTAGGACTGGCCGGCGCGGATGGCGGAATATTGACATTTAAAGATTTATCTCTGTGCAATACGACCTATATATTCCATATGAGGGCGAAAAATCAGGATGACACCGGGGCATGTCTCAATGATCTCCCTCATTTGAATGATTGCACCAGCTATAGCGGTGGCAGTACTGCACAGGGACTGACCCCGCCGTGCGCTCCGCTCTGGCCTGTCTTGCCTGCGCCTAACCATACCACCCAGGATTTGAGTTCAATCAGATGGAACTGGAGTCCACCGCTAGGACTTCCCTTACCTACCTCATATGAAATTTTTGATGCACTGACCGGCCTGTCCCTCAATGGAAAAGTGCCGATATTTACCGATGAATATTTACAGGAAGGGCTGAATCCAAATTCCAGATATCAGGTATATGTCAAGGCCTCCAATGCTTCTGGCGCTGGGCCGCAGTCATCGACCGCTTCGGCCTATACTTCAATTCAAACACCTGCGTCTATACAATTTTTAGATCGCGCAGAGCAAACGATCAGCCTGGATGCCGGCGAGGTCAGTGACTACTCAAATTTATTGGAGAGCAGTTCGGGAATTATTTTTGAAGAAATAAAAAATAGCGGTAATTATGGAGCCGGGAGTGATCCGGGATTCCATGAATACCGCAAGAACCCCAAGGCTACTGATAATGGCCTAGAGGGAAACAGGGAGTATTGCTACCAGGTGCAGTCATGCAACGGCGATTGCTCAAATCCGAATGACGGTACCGGAGATTACAGCGGTTTTATCCCCCCTAATCCGGGAGAATGCATTTATACGCTGGCCTGGGCGCCAAGGCGGCCGTTCATTTATACGGTTGACGGTACGACCATGAACCTGCGCCTGCGCTCTGATGACAATCCTACCGTACCGGTTGAATATACCCAGTACGCCATTTGCGTTACCAAGTATAATGCCGACGGCACAGTGGCCGGGGAAAAGTATGTTAAATCTGATGGTTCGATAGACTTTACCACCGTTGACCCGGTGAATAATCCCGACTGCGCAAATGGTTATGATCCGGCGCCAGGTGTCGTTGCCTGGGGATCGCGGGCGGACTGGGGCGGAGACGCGGGAGTGGATATTACCAACCTGGAGGCTTCCGTCAAATATGATTTTAAAGTTAAAGCCCGCAATGGCGAAGATTCTGTCATAGATTCCACTGGCTGTGTCCAGGACCGCAGCTGCGTGCCGACTAATTTCGGGAGTGAAGCGACATTATTCCTGGTGAAAAACAACGTGGTCGGCTGGGCCTGGTCGTCAAATATCGGCTGGGTGTCATTTAACTGCCTGAACCGCTATGACCAGAGCGATTACAGCTGCGGTGCGGCCAATCACTGGGGACTGAATACCCATTTCGTGGAGTCGCGGGAATTTAATCCGCTGGAGGGCTATGCCTGGAGCGCCTCCGGTCAGGCATTAGAGGACGAGTGGACTAAAAGCGACAGTGCTGATCTGGGCATGGATCAGGGTTTTGGCGTAGCTAAAGTAGGCGTGGGAGAAATATGGGTGGTACTGGGCGCGGAATCGGGCACCAACAGCCGTTTGGCCCGTATTAGTAAGGCAACGGGGCATGAGTTGGATTGTGATGACGGAGAAGATCATCTTCTATTGCCGCCTACTACACCATGCGCTGCGTTTGGTAATAATTTACGGAGCCTAGCCTATGACGGCACCAATCTGTGGGTGGTTTCAGCTGGCGACGGGATAATATACAAAGTTGATCCAAGCAATGGCGCGGTTTTTCCGGTTCAGACTGGCGGTTCTATAGCGATTTCCGGCTGCGATACCGGCGCCTGCAATTTAGAGGGGATTGTTTATGTTGAAGCAGAGCTGTGGGTGACTCATAATGTGGTGGCTGGGGAAGTATCGCGAATCCGGGTGAGTGACGGCGTAGAATCAGCCCGTTATGGAGTCGGCAGTTCGCCTACCTGGCCGCTGTTTGACGGCAAGTATGTCTGGGCGCCAAACTACGGCAGTAATTTTATTTCACGAATTGGTTTAGATGGTTCAGTAAATAATACTTACAATTTAGGCGCAGGCATAACTAAGCCGTATGACTTGGCTTTTGACAACCGATATCTATGGGTAGCTCGCCAGTCGGGACTGACCAGGCTCGATCCAGCAAATGGCAATGTTATTCAAATAACTGATGGCGACTGGACTGGCGATGACATGTATGGGCTGGAATATTTTCACGGTAATTTATGGCTGGGGGATGCGCAGAAACATTCTGTTTATCAAATAGATCCCATTAATCAGAGCACCATAAAAAGGTTTGACTTTGGAAATCCGTCAGAGCCTAAGCAGATCATAAATGACGGATCCAGTATCTGGTCAACAGATTATGGTACAAATTTTATTTATAAAATATCACCAGCAGCAGAACCAGTTACCACCGGCCTAGGCTGGATAAGTTCATATGAGAGCGTCTGCAGTAATGATTCGCAAAAGGGTTGTTACACTGACATTGATTGTGGCGTGGCAAACACTTGCAATGAGAGCGCCGGCAGTCCGCCGGATGGAGTTACTTATGGCTACTGCTATGATAAAGACGGTAATATGTACGGCCAGTGCTCCGATAATAGCGCTTGGTGCACCACGGTGAATTTGACTCATTGCGCCGTGCCGGCATCGGCCACTTGTTTGTTTGATTATGACAAAAGATATACCTGTAGCCGTAGCGCCTCGGGTGGGCAAGCAGGCACCTGTACGATTGATCCGGTAAATGACGTGTGCCATACTTTTGCTACTTCCAATTTTAACGGCACGACGCATGGCATAGACGGTTGGGCCCGCATTATGTCCTTGAAAGACATCGGCGCCGGCTATAACTGCGGTATCGCTGGCTCAACACAGCCTTGTGCCTGGGGCTGGATCAGCTGGAGCGGAGAGTATGACGATGGGCAGGGTAATAAGGGGAGCTACAGTACGGTTGGCACTAGCGTAGATACCCAGTCGTACCTTGGCGATCCGGATTTGAATCCCGATGAAATACCGTTATATAGCCTGTTCGGATGGGGCTGGAACGCGGAAAAGAACGATTTCAGCACGCGCTCGCGCTGGCTGCCGGCCGTTAATGTCAGTAATACAAAAAAAGTAGCCACTAATATTTATGATAATCCGGGATATCCGGACATCGCCATTGATTCAGCCGGAGATCCGCATCTGGCCTGGGTGAATTATAACGATGCCACCGCCAGTTATGTCATTTATTATATTAAATACAAAAATGGCCGCTGGCTGACCGCGGACGACAGTGAGTACCAGCCGGGCGTTAACGGCCAGGTTGCAAAACCGGCCGGTAAAGAGAGCGAGGATGCCGAACGTCTCTCTTTAGCGCTGGACGGCAATGACCTGCCGCATCTGGCTTGGGACGAAAATAGCATTGTTTATTATTCATCCTGGGACAGTACGGCGAGGTCCTGGCAAGCGCCGAGCCAGGTTGATACGGGGAGTTATATGCCCTCTATGGAAATAGACCGAAACAATCATCCGCATATTGTTTATCGAAAAGATTCATATGCTTTAGCGGAAATATATTACCGCTGGAATAATGGCACGGCTTGGGTGACGGCTGACGGTACGGCCAATGGTTTTGTTAATGTCAGCAATACCGCTACTGAATCTAATAATCCCAGACTGGCCCTGGGCAATGAGACGCCGGAGCAAAGGCCCCACATTGTCTGGCAGGAAAATACCGCGGCCAGTACTGCTTCGGGCGAAGAAATTTTTTACCGCTGGTGGGATGGTAGCGGTTGGGTGGACGCTGACCCTGCTGACGGCCCTGATGATGACGTATCGGCTAATATTGATTCAAACAGTTGGGGCATCGGTATTCCTAATCCAGAAGGCGCTGATCCCAAAATTGCCCTGACTTCTGACAACCGACCGGGCTTGCTCTGGCGCGATCCGGGGCGTTTAATCTTTTTGCAGTGGGATACGGCCGCTAAGGATTGGGTGGATGCAAATCCAGTAGATGGGCAGTTTGATGATATCTGGCCTAATCGTCCGGCTGTGGGTGAACCGGAAATGACGGTTCATGCCAGCCATTCCATGGATTTGACGTTTGATGACCAAGACAGGCCACACGTGGTTTGGGGCGACGACTTGGCTTGGCGCGGGATCGCTGATGTGCGCTACCGCTATTGGAGCCCTTTGTCTTCCGGTGGCAGCGGCGCCTGGGTAACGGCATCTGGGGATTCCGGCGGCCTATTAAATTATGATGATCTATATTTGACTGTTGACGCGTCATCAGACTGGCATTCGCGCTTAAACAGCGTTAAACTGGATGCCTTGGGCAATCCGCATATTATTTGGATTGATACGCAGGTTGATCCGGTCGCTTTTGCCGGCGGCCTGCAATGCGGAGCGTTTGATGGAGATGGAATAGTGGAAGTAGCTTCAACGTCAAGTGCGAATGACGTAGCCCTTGAAACTGATTATATGTACACCATAGGTTCGAATGATGACGCAACGTGGCATATAGAAAAACGCCGGTCAGCTGACGGGGAATTATGTGCTGCTGGCGTCTGTTCAGCTGGGACCTTTGGCATTGGGGGGGTAGTAAATGGACCTGCTGGAGGCAATGGTGCTAGAAGAATCGCCATTGACTCAACATATATGTATGTGTTTGGCGCGACTACGCCGCCCAGTAACTGGCGTATAGAAAAAAGGTTGTTATCCGACGGCTCTTTGTACGCAAGTTTTGGTACAGGTGGAACCGTTACCAGTGTTGATGGGATGAATGCAGGTGGCATAGCTATTGATGGCAGTTATATGTACATATCTGGAAAGGACGACTCTAATAACTGGCGTATCGAAAAACGCCGTCTGTCAGATGGTTCATTGGTTGATTCATTCGGCACTGCCGGAATAATAACCGGTGCCAGCGATAGTAATAAGGCTCAAGATATTGTTATTGATGATAATTATTTATATGTAGCAGGCTTCAATGATTCTAATAAAGGGCGTATCGAAAAACGCAGCCTGGATACCGGCGCGCTCTGCACCGCTGGCACTTGTTCAGACGGTGACTTTGGCGATGCCGGGAGCGGAATAATCACTGTCGCAGGGACGAATGTTACGCTGTATTCAATAAAAATCGACAGTGAATACATGTATATTGGCGGCACCGTTGCTAATGACTGGCATATCGAAAAACGCCGTTTGGATACCGGCGCGCTCTGCACTGCAGGCGCCTGTCCAGCCGGTGATTTTGGGACTGGTGGGGTGATTGCCGGGCAGTCTGCCACCCTTATTCTCGGTGAGCTGGATATTGACCAGGAATATATTTATATTGCAGGAAATGATGAGTTTGAAGAAGATTTGAGAATTGAAAAATATAATATTAATACCGGCGCGCTCTGCACTGCAGGCGCCTGTCCAGCCGGTGACTTTGGCGATGCCGGCAGTGGGGTGGTAACTGGCGCGGCGGCGAGTAAATATGTCAATGGGATGGCTATTGATACTGCGTATATGTATATTGTCGGTTCCGGGGATGATGGCAATTGGCGAACGGAAAAACGCTGGCTGACTACCGGCGCGCTGGATAATTTTGGGTCATCACTTGATTGCACTAATCCCCAATATCCTTATTGTATTACTTATAGTTGGCCATCGAGCGCAGAAAAATATTGTGTAGCCTCTGATTTGAAATACAACCGCTGGACTCCCGGCAAGTTTAAATCCGGCCTGGGTTGGCTGGAGGTCATGCCGGTAGGCGCTTTGATCGGCATCCCCTGGGTCAATACTATGTACAGCGATATTTACGCCCAGGAGAATATCCAGCTGGCGCCGCCGCCCAGAGGTTCTGAAGATTTTACTTCAACATATTTAATATTGGCAGACGGCAGCATTCAGGGCATCCCTAGCTATTACTCTCAGACCCAGACCGGATTGCCAACCAGCGGTTTTTATCAGCAGGGCCTGGATTCATTGATCGGCGGTAAGTGCAGCCTTCCCGCTTATGTTTCCGAGATCAGCTGCGCGGACCACGGCGGTTCGTGGACGGCGGGCGCGGGATTCCCGCTTGGGCAAAATGTTTTGGAAACTTTGGATATAGATGGTTTAGTTGCAAATACTGGAGGTCTGAATCGTAATGGCAATAGAGTTCAGACGCAGGTAGACGCCAGCGGCAGCGTAGTTGATATCAGTAACTGCAGCATCACTCACGGCAGTATGGCATTAGACGGCCAGATTTATCATTTTAGCGGAGCGGACCATTACGTCATAAATAATGAAATGACTTTTGAAAATGGTTTTAATGGAACTTCTGGCAATGGATTGATTGTGATTGATGGCGATCTGGAAATCAACGACAATACTTATTATAATTCCGGCACGCTTGATTCCATCAGCGAGATGGCTTCAGCGGCGGTAATCGTGCGCGGCAATATTTACATTAATTCCACGGTTGACCAGCTGGCTGGCGTGTTTGTGGCTATTGATCCGGATACCACGGATGATGTTGTAAAGGGCGTTATCAGTACTGGCAGAAGATTGCCAGTATCGCAGACAGTCCAGGCTGGCGTTGACGACGCTTATGTTTCAAAAGCTGGAGCTGTTTATAATAATGTAAATGACGGCGATTCATTAAAGTTCGGTTTAGATGCTGGCGTCACCTACCGTTCGTACTTGCGCTGGGGTTTTGGCACCGGCGGCTTGAATATCCCGCCCAACTCGGAAATTAAATCCGCTAAAATAAAATTAACAGGTGACAATGCGGTCGCTGGTGATTTTATCGGTAGGATATATCTGGCTAATTATAATGACATTTATGCTTTTAATCATACTGTTCCTCCTCCAAGTTTTCAGAATCCTAACGCCCAGAATTTGTATGATATACCCACCTCCAATAGCGTCAGCTATGATGTTACTGATTGGGTTGATAATGGCGAAAACATCACTCCGGACATCAAGTCTTTGGTACAGAAGTATATAAATTCCGATGAGTATGAAAAGACATATTATGATAATGCAACTTCATATATGGGAGTCGTGTTGAAAGAGGGTGATGCCAGTGGCGATGAATATCGCAGTTTTAGTTCAGTTGAGGATGGTTCCCCGGCAGAATTAATAATAGAATTTTCACCGCAACAGGTGAATTATGATATAACAGATCTAGGCAATGATACTGCGGCCTTACCAGGCAGTTATGATCAGGGTGCCGCCTGCATGAATATCGGCTGGAATGCCGGTAGCGCCGAAAGGACATATTTACGGTTTAAAGGAATTAATCTGCCTGCCAATGTGGAAATATTAGATGCGCACTTACGTGCCAGTGTTTGCGACAGCGGAGGAGTGGGATTCCAGACCAGGCAGGGTTTGGTGAGAGATTATCCTGATTTCAGCTCAAATCCTTATGGCGCGCTAATGACTGATGATGTCTCGGAAACTGCCCAAAATATCAGCGATACCGAATGGACTACTGATGAGACGGTCTATCTGCGGGATATTACCACTTTAGTAGAGTCTTTTATCGGCAGGGGTGATTACCAGCCAGGCGTCAGCGGCAAATCTGAAATGGTATTACGGCTGCGCCGCGGCAACGATACAGTTGAGACAACAGCCGGAGATGGCGAATACCGTGGCCTCAAGGAGGGGACCGGTAATCTGGTGGTTAATTATCGATTACCTCTCCAGGTCTCCGGTTTGTTCGTAGCCAAGGGTTACAGTTTTGACAGGAAGTATTCCAAAGATCTTGCTCCGTCTGAACAGATTGTGTATGATGGAAGGGTGGTAGCCAATACGCCGCCGGGTTTATCAGACTTTACAAAAGCGCTGCCGGTATATCAGCAGGTCATACCATAGTAATTTATAATTCATAATTCATAATTTATAATGTATAATTTGTAGATTAAGATGGGTACGTTTAAAAATTATAAGGATTTGGATATTTGGAAGAAATCATTTAGTTTGAGTTTAATGGTTTTTAATCTTTGCAAGAAGATCCCATATAATTCCATTATTAAGGTTTTAGTTGGTCAGATTGTGCGTTCAGCGACCTCGATTTCTGGTAATTTGGCTGAAGGCTCCGGGGCAACAAGCAGGAAGGATTTTATTAATTATCTTCATTATGCCAGGAAATCAGCTATTGAAACTGATAACTGGCTTGAATATATATTTTCGGTCAACAGAGTTACCAAGGAATCCAAGGTGATGCTAAAAGATAAATCTCAGGAGATTATAAAAATTCTTACAACTATTATTATCAAATCAAAAACAAAATAATTACAACTTTTTCATTATGAATTATACATTATTCATTATTAATTAAATCCCGTGGCAAAAAAACAAAGTTATGTCGGCATTGATCTGGGAGGATCGAGCCTGAAAGTAGTGGAGTTAAAAAGCGTCAACAACCGGCCGCAGCTGGTGACCTACGGTTTTATAGATGAAACATATAATATTATTAAAGACGACAGTCCGGAGGCTCGCCGTGCGCTGGCCGGCCATCTGAAGGAATTGCTGAAAACATCAAAAGTTTCTTCCGACCGGGCGATTTCCGCCATGCCCAGTTTCAGCGTATTCAGCTCGATCATCAGCCTGCCGGAAATGAATAAGAAGGACCTTATTTCCGCCGTGCGCTGGGAGGCAAAGAAGTTTGTACCAATTCCACTGGAAGAGATGATTTTGGACTGGGAGATACTGAAAGAGCCTGGCCAGGCAGGAATAAATAAGGAAGATTTGGATGATAAAAAAACTGGCAAGAAAAATAAAAAAGATAAAGATGGGGAATCGGACAATCCGCCCAGAAAAGGCAATTTGAAAGTATTGCTGACAGCGGCTCCGAAAAATCTGGTCAATCGCTATGTAGAGATTTTTAAGGAAGTTGGCATCCAGCTGGTTGGCCTGGAAACCGAATCATTCGCTCTGGAGAGATCGCTGGTAGGCAACGATCGCAATCCGATAATGGTAATTGACATCGGCAGCGCTTCTACCAGTATTATAATTTTTTCCGGCGGCGTGCCCATCCTCAACCGCAGTATCGACGTTGGCGGCAAGAATATCACCAAATCACTGGTTGATATCATGGGTTTGTCAGAAGGGCAGGCAGAGCAATTCAAGAGAGATATGGGTATGGCGGTAATGAAAGAAAAAATTGAAAATCTTCCGGAGCCGGTCGCTTATCTGATCAATTCTATAATAAATGAGGTCAGGTATATTTTGAATATTTACCAAAATCAGAATAAACAGCCGATCTCCAAGGTGATCATGACCGGCGGTTCGTCTTTCCTGGTCAATATGACGGATTACATCCAGAACATATTCAATATCAAGTCATTTGTCGGTGATCCCTGGGCCAGGGTCATACATCCGGTTGAAATAGATAAAATGCTTAAACAATTAGGGCCAAAATTATCTGTCGCCATCGGTTTGGCTATGCGCGAGATTGTTTAAAAGTTATTTTTAAAATGTGCTATAGCTATCAGGCAGGGTAGTGATAGCGGTTTTATTTTGTCGAAAAAGCTAAAAAGGGTTGACTTATTTTTTTAAATGTGCTAAAATATATACAGAGGTAAAAGACTCATAGTCTCCCTGCATAGGGGATATGAATCGCCTTATTTTATAGGCAAAAGGCTGTTTTTTACCGGAGTTCAACCAAAAAACCAAAATAAAACAAAAATAATGCCTATTAATCTCCTCCCTGATGAGGAAAAATTAAAAATCAAAAATTTCAAACGGCAGGAAGTAACGCATATTGAATTAATGGGACCTGTCAAAGCGGAAAAAATCAGGCCGGCTGTCAAGCAGTCGGGCGTTTTGATGTTTTTCAAACAGGCATTCCAGCGGCCCAGCGCAGAGAGCAAAAAGGAGAAAATTTTTCCTCAAAAGAAGATTTATATCAGGAAGGAAATTATACGCGAACCAATCGCACCGGCACCGGTCAGGAAAGAAGTCAAATTATACACGACCAAGCCGGAATCCATGAGGATGGATTCCAGAGAAAGTCTATGGCAGAAATTTTGGAAATTTATATCTGGAATATTTTCCAGAAAAAGAAACATTCAGGCTAAGCCGGAGAAGAAGTATTTTGGCCAGTATCCGGAAGATCAGTTTCCTAAATACAAGCCGGTCAGATCAGAAAAGATTTTCAAACCCAGCGACATCAAACCTCGCCGCGGTGAGATTATTAATATTACCACTGAGTATGTAAAAAATGGCAGCGGTGAATCAGATACCAAGCCGCAAAGCCAGATAGTACAACCGGCAAGCGAACCAGCACCATTCATACTGCCAGTCAGGAAGACTTATCCGCCTGCTAAGGAAGAGGTGATCAAGGTTGAGGAAAAACTGAAACCAATTGAGCTGATAAAGCCCTCTATACATTCTAAACCGGAGATAAAAAAGCTAGTGGAGAAAAAGATAAAACGGCCATCAAAGCTGGCCGTTTGGTGGAAGTCTTTATTGGAGTCAATAAAAAAAATATTTACCTTTAAGCGGCAGCCAAAAAATGAGAAGGAAGCTAAAAAAGCAGCTGCTTCGGTTTTGCCAAAACCGGAAGCTATTAAGAAGGAACTGCCCAGTTTTGAATTAATTCCGCCACCGCCTGCTCCAGCTGTTCAAATAAAAAAAGAAAAACCCGGTAAACTTCAGGGGCCTTCAAAGTTTTCGATCTGGCTGAAAAAAATATGGGGAAAGCTGACTGGAATATTCGCCGGGAAGAAGAAAGCTATTCCCTCTGAAGCAATGGTATCGGAAGTTAAATCGGAAATAGTTCCAGAGCCAGCACCAAAGGAAAGAAAGCCGCTGGATAAAATTGATTTATTGCATCCGTCAGAGGCGGGGCCAGCTACATTTATAAAAGAAAAGCCGGAAGAAAAAATAGCAAATACTATCCCGCCCCCTCCTCCGCCAAAAAGCGGAAAAGACGGCATGAATATGACCGAGCCAAGAACCGAACCAGCTACAAACGAAAATATGGAGTGGGAAGTAAATCTCATTCCAGAAGATGCGGTTGAGGTAAAAGTTTTGGCTTCGCGCTGGCTGTATCTGGCATTGTTTATTATAATCGCCTTCGGCTTGTCATTTGGCGGCTGGGTCTGGTCAGACTGGTATAAAAATAATATTACCGCACAGATAGGTGATGTAAAACAAAAAATATTTGAGGCTGACGCCCGGATCAAGCAATACGATCAGTTGCTGCAAAACGTTCAAAGCCTGAATCAGGATATCCAGGATACCACCACCTTAATGTCGCAGCATATATACTGGTCAAAGTTATTTGAAATTTTGGAAGAATATACGACCCCAGATGTTTACTACACCAACATGACTGCCGATGTAAATGGCTATATAAAATTATCGGCGGCTGGCAAAGACTATGATTCGGCCATCAAGCAATTAATGATTTATGAGCAGGCTAAGGATGTAATAAAAGCGGCGACCGTTTCTAATATTGTGTTTTCTGATAATCTCGGGCAGGCAGCCGAGGAGGGCGCAGAAAATTCCAATGTGGAAAAACCCGTTCTTTTTAATGCCGAATTAATGATTGATCCGACAATTTATCTTTTCCCGCGATAAAAATATGAAACTAGCATCAATAAAAACAAAAATAGCCTATATCTTCAATAAATATTTTATAATTATTGTTGCCCTGGTAGTTTTAATAATACTGGGCGGAGCTTATATGCTGTTTGTCAAGGATACGCTGACAGAGATAAACAATACCGGCATCACTAGTCTGCGGACGGAAGAGGGTGTCTTGCAGCAAAAGCAATTGACCCTGGATAAATTGAATAAGCTCAAGGAAAAATATTCCGGCATACAGAAAGAAAAGCTGGATCAACTGAGTTATTTTTTGCCCAGCGAATCAGAAATACCTTTCTTAATGATTGAAATAAAAGATTTTATTACAGAAAATAAATTGGTTCTGAACAGCATAGAAAGCGGTCCTTTGGGCAATACTTTGGGCGACACCGCCGCCAAGGGCAGCGCAGTCAGCAGCCTGAACATCACTCTCGGCATCAAAGGCATTGACAGCTATTTCAAATTAAAAGATTTTCTGGATAATATGAGCCAGCGCCTGCCGCTCTTAGAGCTGAATTCCCTTTCATACTCCCCGGAAACGGACGTTTACGCGCTAAATCTCACCACCTATTATAAATAAAATATGTTGGTCAAAAAAACAGAATTTAATAAAAAAACAAAAATAATATTGGTAGTCGTGGCGGTTTTTATAGTCGCGGCCGGATATTTTGTTTATAAAAGCTATTTTGCCGCGGCCAAGCCAAAGGCCGTAAATTCGTCTCTTAGCACCGCGATTTTGTCTGACAGAAAAATAGTGCCGGCGATTGAGGATTCAATTTTTTCTGATACGCAGTTTCTAAGTCTGGAAAGAAAGAAATTTGCCGGCTTCACCGAACAGTACGAGGGGATGGCGCTGGACGAGAAGGTTCCTCTGGCACCGGTGAATATATCCGTGAATAATCTCAGGATCGGGGGGAAACTATTGATCAGCTGGCAACTGCCTGAGCAGGTGAATTTCAATAAAATAAAAATATTCCGTTCCGAAAAAGCCGGTACTCTTGGAAAATCAGTCGCCTTGATGCCTGTTGATCCGGCCAAAACGCGCATGAGCCTCGAGGATGCAGATTTAACAAATGGCACCGTTTATTTTTATACCGTGAAAAGCGCCATCTATGACCCTAATATACCGGACGATAAACAGGACGGTTTAAGCTCATTGAATATTCAGCAGTATAGCGCGATTCCTAACGATGAATTTCCGCCCACAGCACCCAGCAATGTGAAGATAAGCGATATTGGCAATGACCAGCTGATGATTTCCTGGGTGGAACCGCCGGAAAATGATGCCAGCGGCATCAGGATTTATGAATCAAAAATAAAAGGCCAGGTTGGTCAACTGATGGAAAAATTAACTCCCGGCGTCGAAGCTCATGTGCTTAAAGAAAGCGTAGAGGCGTTGGACTGCGTTACTGATACGGCCATTTTAGAGAAGATCAGCGTTGATAAGAAAACAGGGCGCAGCTGCGCGATGGTGGCCATTGATCCGAATATTACTTATTATTATACGATAACCAGCGTTGACAATAGCGGCAATGAATCATCGAAGGATATATTAGCTTCCCCTTACAATTATAATCCCTTTGAGCCGATAGAATTTTAGATATTTTGACGTTTTAGTTTATGGAAAACACGCAAATACAAGCAAAAAAATCTTTTCTCGATATATTGGTCGAGGAAGGCTACCTGACTGCAGAAAAATTGGCTGAGCTAAGAGTGGAGGTGAAAGATGAGGATGAATTATTGAATCTGATAAACCGCAAGGGCATTGTTTCCGAGGAAGATCTGACGAAAGTCCGCGGTAAAATAATTGGCGTGCCCTATATCGACCTGTTTGGCAAGACTATTTCACAGTCCGTCCTGCACGTGATACCCCGCGAATTGGCAGAAAATTACCATATCGTTTCCTTCGGCCGGGACGGCGGCGAGGTGGGAGTAGCCATGGTTGACCCCAGCGATTTCAAAGCTATTGAAGCCATTGAGTTTATAGCCAGAAAAAATAGTTTTAAGATTAAGTATTATATAATCTCCCAAAGCGGTTTCCGTTTTGCCCATAAGCAATACGCCACGCTGGGCGCTGAAGTCGAAGAGGCGCTGGCTGGCACGGAAAAAGTTGACGGTAACGATTTAGACGCCATTCTCGGCAAGGAAAAGGGCATGGAAGAGGTGGTAAAAAGCGCCCCAGTCTCAAAAATGGTTTCAGTTATTTTGAAGCACGCGGTTGAGGGCAATGCTTCTGACATACATATTGAGCCGGTAGAGAATGAGACCAGGGTGCGTTATCGCGTTGACGGTATCCTGCATACCTCGCTGGTTTTACCCAAATACGTGCATTCTTCCATCGTGGCCAGGATAAAAGTACTATGCAATTTGAAACTGGACGAGACCCGCGTACCGCAGGACGGGCGTTTCCGCACTGAATGGGACGGGAGGGTCATTGATTACCGTGTTTCCACCCTGCCGCTGTTCAGCAATGAAAAAGTGGTGATGCGTATTTTAGACCGGGCGGCAGTAGTTTTGGACCTGGAAAAATTAGGCTTTGAAGGCGAACATCTGGAAATAATGCGCCAGTCAATCAAAAAAACCGTGGGTATGATATTGCTGACTGGGCCGACTGGTTCAGGAAAATCCACTACTCTTTCGGCATTATTGACCATTTTGAACAAGGAAGACATCAATATTATTACCCTGGAGGATCCGGTTGAGTATTATATTGACGGCGTTAACCAGTCCCAAATCAATCCTGATGTCGGTCTGACATTTGCCGCCGGTCTGCGTTCCATCCTGCGCCAGGATCCGGATATCATCATGGTCGGTGAAATTCGCGATAATGAAACAGCGGAATTGGCGGTCCATGCCGCGCTGACCGGCCACTTGGTACTCTCCACTCTGCATACCAATGATTCTTTTGGCGCTATACCGCGCTTGATTGATATGAAAATTGAACCTTTCCTGGTCACCTCCGCCTTATCCACTATCGTTGCCCAACGCCTGGTGCGGCGTTTATGCCCGTACTGCCAGGAGAAGATTAAACTGCCCGAGATAATGGTCAAAGAAGTGGAAAGGCAGCTATCAACCATCCCGCCGGAAATAATAAAAATACGGTTTGGCAAGGAAAAACCAAAACTGGAATTCTATGAGGGCAAGGGATGTACGAAATGTGAAAACACCGGTTATAAGGGCCGGGTGTTAATCGATGAAATATTGGCAGTTGATGACGAGCTGAGGAATGTCATTGTCACTAATCCTACCATTGATGCCATCAAGGAAACCGCCAAGCGGCAGAATATGGTAGCGATGAGCCAAGACGGCATCCTCAAGGCGTTAGAGAGAAAAACTTCTTTATCAGAGGTAATCAGGGCAACAAAAGATTAATTCCAAATTTTATAAAAATATGCCAAAAAATAAATCAGTAAAAACAAAAATTCTGTTAGTCGAGGATGATACTTTTTTAGCGGGAATGTATCAGGCCAAGCTTAATTTAGAGGGATTCCAAGTGGTGCAGGCCAATGATGGAGAGAAAGGCCTGAAAATGGCGCAAGAGGAGATGCCCCAGTTAATATTATTGGACATAATCCTGCCAAAAATGAGCGGATTTGACGTCCTGAAAACCCTGAAAAAACAGGCAAAAACCCGCAATATTCCAGTAATTTTACTGACTAATCTCGGGCAGCGCGAGGATGTAAATAAGGGATTGGCACTCGGTGCAAATGACTATCTGATCAAGGCACATTTTATGCCCTCCGAAGTGGTGGAAAAAGTAAAAAAGCTGGTTAGCTAAAAAAAATCAAAAAACAAAATATAAATTATGGCCAATTTTAATTATAAAGCCAGAAATAAAACCGGAGAGGTAATCAATGGAATGGTGGTCGCGCCAACCGAAAATATCGCCTATGGAATTCTAAGGGATAAGGATCTTGTGATTGTCGATTTGAAAGAAAAGAAAGCCAGGGAATTTCTAAAAGGCCTGTCTTTCGGTTCCGGCGTCAAGGCGAAAGATATCGTAGTTTTTTCCCGCCAGCTGTCGGTCATGATTTCCTCAAACGTGCCGATCGTCCGCGCTTTGCGGGTGCTGGTGCGCCAAACGGATAATAACAGATTGAAGAGCGTTATTTCCGATCTGGCCGACGAAGTGGATGGCGGCGCGAAATTATCGCAATCATTAGGCAAGTATCCCAAAGTCTTCAGCAATTTTTACATCCAGATGGTGCGCTCAGCGGAAACAACCGGCCGTTTGGATGAGATTTTGGTGTATCTGGCTGATCAGCTGGAAAAGGATTATGATCTCCGCAGTAAAGCCAAGGGCGCCATGATTTATCCGGTTTTCATTTTATCCGCTTTGCTCCTGGTCGGCTCCCTGATGCTGATGTTCGTCCTGCCTCAGATCACCTCAATTTTTGAGGAGGGTTCCGCGGAACTGCCGGTGACTACCAGGATATTCATGGGCATGGGGGATTTCCTGCGTAGTTTCTGGTGGCTGATGATACTGGCTATTATCGGATGTGTAATCGGCTACCGGGCTTATGTAAAAACGGAAAATGGGCGCCATACGGTTGATTTACTGAAAATAAAAGTTCCCATTGCCGGACCAATTTTTAATCGGACCTATATTTCCCGCTTTGCGCAGTCTTTGTCAACACTGTTGGCTTCCGGCGTGCCACTGACCAAGTCCCTGGACATCGTAGCTGATGTAGTGGGGAATACTTTGTATCGCGATATAATCCGGGAGACAATTGAGCAGGTTGAGGGAGGCGCTTCCATCACCACGGTCTTTGTGCAGCATAAAGAAGTGCCATTGATGCTTTCCCAGATGATGAGCGTGGGAGAGCAGTCCGGGCAATTGGACAAAATACTCGGAAAAGTTTCAGATTTTTACACCCGGGAACTGGAAAATTCAATACGCAATATGACCACCTTGATTGAGCCGATAGTCATGATTATCATGGGTATCGGGGTAGCCTTCCTCATTTCCGCCATTATACTGCCGATGTATAACCTTTCCAGTGCTATTTAAAGGGAAATAGTGGATAATTGTTTGACAATTACGGTAAAATATGATATTATTTATATATCACTTATTCAATATTATCAATAGTTCTTTGGTCAATAATAAAAATTAACAGCAGACCGGTAATACTTTTTTGGCTCATAATTATCACGGGTCAGCTCGGATCCGTGATCTGTGAATCGTTATAAGTCAATTAAAAGATTCACCGTTCTCAACATATGAAAGGGGGTGAATTCATGAAAAAGAAAGGTTTTACACTCATTGAGTTATTGGTGGTTATCGCCATCATCGGTATTTTGGCTACCATCGGTTTGGTGGCCCTGAACGGTGCTAGAGAAAAAGCCCGCGACGCGTCTAGAAAATCAGACCTCGGTCAGATTAGGACCGGGTTAGTGCTGTATTCAGACGATAATTCCAGTACTTATCCAAATGTTACTTCGATTGCGGCATTAGATAATGCTAAATCCGTTTTAGGCACGCTATTGGCAACGGATTATATTTCAGTAGTACCGGATGATCCAAAAGCAGGATCTGCGGGAGCGGATTCAAATCTATATAACTATGAATATGTTGCCTGTGGCGCAACCCCAGGAGAACTCGAACCATATTACATAGTCTATGCATTAATGGAATCACCAAGTACTAGCACTTCGCACTGGTATTGGCTGAAAGGGGATGGTACTTCCTGTTCAAACTGGGTATCTACTACTGCGCCAGTTTGTGGCGATTTAGCTGCTGATTTAGAATGTGAGGGATAATGTAAAAAAGCAGACTTATTATAATCAAAGAGCGCTCATTTCTTGGGCGCTTTTTGTGTTGGGGGTATACGCCCTGTCACTTCGACTGACTCTGAGCGTAGCCGAAGAGGAATGGAGAAGTCTCGTTTTTGGAATAAACAACGTGGGTGGGGCTTAGCCGAGATGTCTCCGCGAAGCCTGCCCCGAGCGTAGTCGAGGGGGTCGATATGACAGACTTGGGTGGTTTTATCAGGTGTTGTTTGTCGTCAAAAAACGCATGTCATTTCGACTGAGCCCGAGTGGAACGAGGACGAATGGAGAAATCTCGACTTGGAGTTAAAAACGCTAGTATGATTGACAAAGTTAATTAATATACTACTATTAGACCATAGCCTTCCTCAAACGGAAGGAATTTTTATTATGGCCTGGCAATATTATGTTTATATACTGACTAATAAAATGAAGAGTGTTTTATATGTCGGGGTTACTTCAAATCTTGAAAGTCGTGTTTGGCAGCATAAGAATAAAGTATATCCGGGTTTTACAAGTAAGTATAATGTTAACAAGCTAGTGTATTACGAAGTGCACGACGATATTTTTGTGGCAATACAAAGGGAGAAACAGATAAAACGGTGGCGCCGGGAGAAAAAAGAATGGTTGATTAATAGCATGAATCCCTGCTGGAATGATTTGAGTGAGGGGTGGTATGGGTAAGGTGCAGTTGACTGAGATGTCTCCACTTCGGCCCTTCGGCAAGCTCAGGGCCTATGGTCGACATGACAAGCGCTGGTGCCTATCATAAGGGTTTTACCTGAACAAACGCTTGTCACTTCGACTGACTCTGAGCGTAGCCGAAGAGGAATGGAGAAGTCTCGGCTAGGGCAAGCAAGGTGGTGGATTATCGGGTCCTCTCGACTCCGCCCCCCACGCGGGGGCTTCGCTCGAGGCAAGGTTGAATATAAGCCTTTATAAATGGTATAATTTGGAAGATTAGTCACTAGTAATTAGTCGTTAGCTATTAGGCTAAATATTTTTTAAAGATCAAGAGATAGTTAATTAAAAGTGGACGGATATTCATGAAGATAATAAACCAGAAGGAAATAAATTTGATCCGTGAACTGGCGATCTCTGACTTCAAACTGAAATACCAGAGTTCTGTCCTGGGTTATGTTTGGTCTTTTATTAAGCCGTTGCTTTTATTCGGGATATCGTATCTAGTTTTTTCTATTTTTTTGCGTTTTAACATTGAACATTATAATTTATATTTACTGCTCGGTATAATTTTATGGGGTTATCTGGCAGAAGGGACGACCAATGCGGTAAACAGCTTGATCAGCAAGGGTGGGCTGATTTCCCGCGTATTTTTTCCCCGCACTTTGATTGTCATTGCTTCCACAATTACCTCTCTTTTAACTTTACTTCTTAATCTAATTGTCTTCGTCGTTTTTTTTATTTTTTCCGGAGTGCAGTTGACACCGGCGTTTTTGCTGTTGATTTTATTTTTAGCAGAGCTTTATCTTATTGTTTTGGGACTGGGTTTTTTAATTTCGTCGTTAAACATAAAATTCCGTGATTTATCACATATCTGGGAAATATTGCTGCAGGCAGGTTTTTGGGCCACGCCGATAATTTATTCACTAGCCATGATCCCGGAAAAATACCATTTTTGGGTTTTCCTTAATCCGATGACCCGGATTATCCAATATTCACGTGAGGCGGTCATATACGGCCAGACCCCGGATTTAAAAGGTATTTTTGGTTCTATCCTTATTACTGTGGCAGTTTTTGTTGTCGGCTACTTAGTATTTAAAAAACGCGAACCTTTTTTTGCGGAAGATTTATAAAAAATGATAGAAGAAATTATTAAAATTCAAAACGTCAGCAAGATTTTCAAACTGCCGCATGAGCGCAGAAATACTCTGAAAGAGCATTTTTTAGGGATGCTTAAGCGCAGCCAGGCAGAAAGGTTGAAGGCTTTGCAAGAGGTAAGTTTTAATGTAAAAAAAGGCGAGTTTCTCGGTATTATCGGACGCAACGGTTCGGGCAAATCGACACTCTTAAAAATCATTGCCGGTATTTTGAAACCAAATTCCGGCCGGGTGATTGTCAACGGTACAATCGCGCCATTCCTTGAGCTGGGTGTGGGATTTCAGGGTGATTTATCGGCTCGCGACAATGTTTATCTGTATGGCGCGATTCTGGGTTTATCGCGCAGTACGATTGATGGAAAGTTTAGCGATATAATAAAGTTTGCCGAGCTGGAAAGATTTGTCGACCAGAAGCTGAAGAATTTTTCTTCCGGCATGCAGGTGCGTTTGGCTTTTGCCACGGCTATCCAGGCTGAGGCGGATATTTTATTGGTGGACGAGGTGCTGGCCGTGGGGGATTTGGATTTTAGAAAAAAATGCTACGATGTTTTTAAGCGTTTACGTGATGAAGGCAAGACGATAATTTTTGTCAGCCATGATTTATTTACCGTAAATAAATTTTGCCATAGGGTGATTTTGCTAGAAAGCGGCAAGATGGTTCGACAAGGCACTCCAGCCGAGGTGATCGAGTTTTACCAATCCCATAAGAGCTATTACCAAATGTATTGGAATGAGCTCGCGCGTTCTGATAATAGCATTAATTACATTTTACCAAACCGTAACGAAGAGCGCTTTTGGCTTGAGGGACGGCAAGAAGCAGATAAGCTGAAAGATTTTTATGATTCTAATTCAATTGTTTTAGAAATTGGAGTTGGCGTAGGCAGAATTTTAAAATACATAGGCTATCGGGCAAAAAAAATAATTGGTATTGACGTGAGTCAGGAATATTTGAACCAAGCGCGCGTTAATTTTAAAAAAGACAGGCAAATTAAATCGTTTGAATTATTCATCACAAATGGTTGCCGAATACCCGTCGGGGATAAGCAAATTAATTTAGTTTATTCTATAAATACCTTTCTACATTTACAAAAAATCGATATTATTTCATACATCCAGGAAGCCAAGAGGGTCTTGATAAAAGATGGTACCCTTTACATGGTGATGCCGAATGAGTTGTCGGATTACTATAAAACCTCAGAACTTGCAGGATTTACCCATCGTTATAGCCAGCAGGAGATCAAGGAGATGATGATGGCGGGAGGGTTCAATAAATATAAAATATCCAGAGGAAGATTAGCCGGGTATGCCGATTCATTAGAATTGGATGACCTGCCCGAATATATTATTATTGCTAAAAAAGAGTAGATGAAGATATTACTGACAAATTATCATCTTGTAAATTACGCCGGTTCGGAATTATATACATACGAATTAGCCAATGAACTTAAAGCTTTGGGCCATTTTGTCGTGGTATTTACATTATTTAAAGGCGAGGTCTCGCAAAGGATAGAGGGCTGCGGCATCCCAGTGGTAGATAATCTAGAGGAAATTATAGGTACAAAGTTTGATATAATTCACGCGCATCATAATGTAAGCGCATTGCTGGCTAGGTATTTTTTCCCCGCAGTACCCATGGTTTATTTGCAGCATGGCGTTTTGCCTCAGTTAGAACATTTGCCAGAATTTGATATAGGCATTGCCAAATATTTAGCTGTGAGTGAAGAAGTCACGGAGAGCATGCTGAAAAATAAATTTGTAAACGAAAAAGACTTGGAGATAATAAGGAATTTTACTGAGACTGGAAGATTTAAGCCCACCAAGCCAGTCAGCAAGGAATTAAAAAATGTATTGGTAATCAGCAATCATTATTTTGGTGATCATAAAGGGATTATTGAAAGTGCTTGCAGCAAATTAGGCTTGAACTTAAAGGTGATTGGTTTAAATGTAAATTCAGTATGGCCAGTTGAGGAATACATAAATGAAGCTGATTTGGTAATTAGCTTGGGTAAAGGAGTCTTGCAGGCCATGTCCTGTAACCGAGACGTGATCGTTTATGACTATAACGGAGGCGACGGTATGCTTCGTCAAGACAATTATTATGAGATAAGGAAAAAAAATTTTTCCGGGCGGCAATATGGTATTCGATATAATGCCGATCAATTAGTTAAGGAAATGCAAAAATATGACCCTCGACTGGCCGTAAAAAATCGTGAAATAATAGAAAAAGAACATTGCCTGGAAAACGCAGCCAAGCGATTAGTTGATATATATAGAGAGAATCGAGACGCTACTGTTGATAAAAAAGCCGTCAGCCAATTGAGAAAATTAGATTTTTTAATTTCTACTTTTATAGAGCGATTAAAATACAATAATGAAGCAAAAAAACGCATAGACGACTTGAGTAAAGAAATTAATAAAATTATAACTTCACCATCCTTTAGGCTAGCAGCGTTTTTGCATAAATTGAGAATGAAAATACCTGGCATAAAAAAAATAAAAAATGGGCACTCAAGACATTAAAGTATCAATTATCATTCTAACGAAAAATGGGGAGGAATACTTAGGGGGAGTGCTGGAGTCAATTTATACCCAGAAGGTTGGCTTTAAATATGAAGTAATAATCATTGATTCGGGATCGCGGGACAGCACTTTAGATATTATTAAAAAATTTCCGATTCAACTTATCCAAATACCGCCCGAATCTTTTAACCATGGCGGTACGCGCAACCTGGGCGCCAAAAAGGCACGAGGTGAATTTATCGTATTTATGAATCAGGACGTCACGCCAGTTGGAAGCCAATGGCTGCAAAAACTTTTTAAGGAGATTATATCCCAAGATGTAGTCGCTGTGTATTTAAAAAATCTACCTCGCCCCGGTCTTAACCCTTTGCGCAAGCGTGAGTTGGAAAATGATTTTCCCGAGCAACCACGCTTACAACGCCTTGACGATCCCAAAAATTTTGAAGCGCTGACCAATGCCGAAAAGCGCTATGCCTGCGTCTTTACCACTGTCTGCAGTATCGTGAAAAGATCTTATTTTTTAGAACATCCATTCAAAGTGATTGAGTTCGGTGAAGATGTAGCCTGGGCAAGGGAAGTGCTGCTAAATGGAAAAGCGATAGCTTATGATCCTAGTAATTCGGTCATTCATTCACATAATTTTTATCGGTCACCCAGCCAGACTTTCCGGTTGCTGTATGATGATTCAAAATTTTTAGTAAAAACTTTTGGCAAGCTATTCAGAACCAATCCGTTTTCATTGATCCTGAGATTTTTTGGCTGGTGCATCAGAGATGTAGTTTATACCTGGAGACAAGGAATTTCTTTGCCGCGAAAAGCGTTTTGGACGGTATTTACGCCGGTTGCCCGGTTATCTTTTATGTTTGGAATTTTAGCGGGCTATAATTATAAAATGTGGCCCCGATGGCTGGAAAATTATTTTTCTTCTGTTTCTAAAAAGAAAAAAAGCTAAAATTTATGAAGATAGTCTTAGTCGTACATGGATTCCCGCCTTACTCTCTGGCTGGAGTTGAATTATATACATATGCTTTGGCTAAGGAATTAGCGAAAAAGCATGAGGTTTTTGTATTTACCAGATTGTCCGACCGGTCTAAAGAAGATTATTCGATTATTCAGGAGAATAGGAATGGTTTAAAAATAACGCAGATTGTAAATAATTTACTGCCGCCATTATCATTTGTAGGGAGTTATCAGAATGCTGAAATCGATAAAGTTTTTTCGCGATATTTAGATGAAGTAAAACCAGACGTTGTCCATTTCCAGCATTGTTATTTATTAAGTGCAAATTTAATAAGTATCGCGCATCAGGCCGGTTATCCTACCGTTCTGACTTTGCATGATTATTGGTATGCCTGCCCGTCAATCACGATGCTGTCGGCTGATGGAAAATTGTGTAGTCAAAACGCGGGTTTAGATTGTTTGAAATGCTTTTATAGTCAGCATCCGCCAGAAGCAGCACCGACAAATTTGCCGATTCCACAGATTATTAAAAAAATTACTCCAGTTCTATTAAAGCAAAACATCAAGCGGCTAATCTCTGTTCTAAACGGAGCAAATCGCCGAAATTTACAAGAAGGAAAGTGGTTTATCCAGGAACGACAGCAATTTATGAAGGAAATGTTATCACAGGTAGATCAGATTTTGACACCTTCAGATTTTATGAAAAAAAAATACGCAAGCCTTGGACTTATAAAAGTTGACGCAATTAAATTAGTACCATATGGTATTATTACAGATGAGTATGCGGGCATAAGCAAGATTGAAAGCCCCAGAGTACGATTTGGTTTTTTTGGCAGCGTCTTAAAGCACAAAGGTTTGCATCTGCTAATCAAGGCCTTCAATGAGTTACCACGCGAGACCGCAGAGCTTCATATCCATGGTGATTATTCATTTGATCCGGTGTATTACCGCCAATGTAAGAAAATAAGCAAGCACCCATTTATTTTTTTTCATGGCGCGTATTCGCCCAAAGATTTGGCAAATATCTTTAAAAGCATTGATACAACAGTTATTTCCTCAATTTGCTGGGAAACAGGCCCTTTGACCCTGTTGGAATCGTTGGCCAGCAAGACTCCCGCTATTGTTCCAGATACTAGCGGCCCAAGGGAAATTATTGAAAAGTATCGCGGCGGATTGATGTATGCATTTCGTGATGTAGATTCGCTGCGCCAGCGACTTCAGGAGATCATAAAAAATCCGGATAAAATAAACGATCTTACACTTTCCATACGGCCAGTGCGTAACCAGACTGATCAGGCGCAGGAAATAATTGAGATTTACGAAAAAATTAATCACCCAGGAGAGCTTTAATGATAGAGTATGACGATTAAGCACCAAATTAAAAAAGCATTACACCAACTGCCTTATATAGAGAAAAAAGTGCAATATTTGCGCCATGGAAAAAATACATTACATGAGAGCCGCGATGCAGCCCAGTCAAATGGTATGTATCCACCCGGCCATTACCACAGCCCGATACCTTCGCTTCAGGAAATCAAAAAGCACGAAAATCGACTTTTTAACAGACAGAAAAAAATAATTGCCGGTGTTGATTTACGCGAAGAGGCACAAGTGAGATTACTTGAGGATTTAGCCAAGCATTATGCCGATTTACCGTTTCAAGATTTGAAAAATGAGGAAGGCAGGTATTATTTCCGTAATGACTGCTATAGCTATGCTGATGCAATTTATCTCTACAGCTTGATTAGGCATTTGCGCCCAAAAAAAATAATTGAAGTGGGGTCAGGCTTTTCATCTGCAGTGACGCTGGACACTAACGAATTATTTTTCAATAATGAAATAAATTGTATTTTTATTGAGCCCTATCCAGAACGGCTCCTAAGTTTGCTTAAACAGGGTGATCATGAAAGGTGCCAGATTATCAAGAAAGATCTGCAGGAAATACCCCTTGATACTTTTCGGGAATTACAAAAAAATGACATTTTATTTATCGATTCAACGCATGTTTCTAAGATTGGCAGTGATGTAAATTATTATTTATTCGAAATATTGCCCTGCCTGGCTCCGGGAGTAGTTATCCATATTCATGATATTTTTTATCCATTTGAATATCCATCTGAGTGGGTCTATAAAGGGATTGCCTGGAACGAGGATTATATTATTAGGGCGTTTCTGCAGTATAACAAGCAGTTCCAAATAATGTTATTTGGAAATTATATCGGTTTATTCCAAGAAAATTGGCTGCGAGAACATATGCCGCGCTGTTTAGAAAACATCGGAGGCAGCCTATGGCTTAAAAAAGTATAATTTTATATTCTGCACTTGCGATATTTTAACCAAGAAGAAACTATGAACTCTCCTGCAACAATCATCATCCTCAATTACAACGGCCGCCAGCACCTGGAAACGTGCTTGCAGTCGCTGTTTAAACAAACCTATCGCGAGTTTGATGTTATTATGGTTGATAATGGTTCATCTGACAGCTCTATAGCATATGTGAGAAAAAACTTTGCTCAAGTAAAAATAATTGAAGCGGGTAAAAATTATGGCTTTGCCGAGGGAAATAACATCGGCATCAGAGAAGCCTTAAGAAATCCCGAGGTAAAATATATTGTTACTTTGAATAATGATACCGAAGTTAAGGTTGATTGGCTGAAAAAATTGGTAAAAGTGGCAGAATCGGATGAAGATATCGGCGCTTGTGCCAGTAAATTGCTTTATTTTGATCAAAGAAATATTGTTGATTCAGCCGGCGATTTTTATTTTACCGGCAGCCTGAAAGTATTTCCGCGCGGTCATGGCAAATCTGATAAATACTTTCAAACCGAGGAATGTCTGAGCGCCTGCGCCGGAGCAGCACTTTACCGCCGTGAAGCTCTGGAACAGTCCAGGCTGGGTAACGATTTTTTCGATAGCGACCATTTTGCCTATATTGAGGATACGGATTTATCACTGCGTATCCGATTGATGGAGTGGAAATGCGTTTTTGTTCCGGAAGCGGTTGTTTATCATAAAGTCTCGGCGACTTTTTCCCAGATGAAAAACAACAGAAAAAAGTTCTTAACTGCCAGAAGCAGGATTTTCGTCATGATAAAAATTTATCCTCTGGCCTGGTGGCCGAAGGCACTGAAAAATCCGTTTACCTATCAGGCCGGCGGTACAGGCCTCTTTGAAAATGCCTTTTTTTACACAAAATTATTTTTTTCGGTTTTAGTCAAAATTCCGTCAATGCTTGGTAAAAGGCGCAACATCCGCCGTAGCAGGAAATTTGGCAATGAAATATTTTCACAATGGGCAGAAAAATTTTCTAAAACTGAATGAACAAAAAAACTTCAATAATAATTGTTACTTATAAAGCTGCTCAATACATCGGCCAATGCCTCACCACCTGCATGAAGTCAGCGGAAAATCTTGATTATGAGATAATCGTGGTTGATAATAATTCGTCGGATAATGCCGTTTTTGTCGTCAAAGAATTCAGTAATGTCAGGCTGATTCAGAATGAAAAAAATTTTGGTTTTGCCAAAGCGGTTAATATCGGCATTAAGCAGGCGATAGGGGATATTATAGTATTGCTAAATGCAGATACGATGGTTGGAGAGAAGGCTGTTGAAAAAATTGTCGCTTATTTATCGGCACATCAGGATCTGGGTGCGGTCGGAGGCGGGCTGAATAATCCGAATGGGAAACTTCAATATTCTGCCGGACGATTCCCCAACATTAAAAATCTTTTATTAGATAAGCTAGCATTATTAAATATATTTTTTCCTGCTTATTTTATAAGAAGCCGGGGATTTTATAAAAAAATCAGCTATCCTGATTGGGTGGTTGGCGCGTTTTTCGCAATTAAGGCGGAGGTTTTGAAAAAGATAGGCTTTTTTGATGAAAAATATTTTATGTATATGGAGGAAGTTGACCTTTGTTATCGGATAAAAAAAGCCGGCTGGAAAGTGGCTTATTATCCGGAAGCCAGCGCTGTGCATTATGACCTGGGAAAATCAGAGCAAAGAAGGTATAATAAATTTATCAGGCAAAGATTAGGCATGATCTATTTTTTTCAGAAATTTTACACTCCTCATAAAACAAAAATTTTGAAAAAATTACTTAGAATAGAGTTATTCTTAGCGGATATTCCAGAAAGCGAATCACTGGACAGTTATAAGAAAGAGTTAACCAGTTAAGACAGTATGATCTCGGTAGTCGTCCCAGTTTTTAACGCTGAAAAAACAATAAAAGACTGCTTAAAATCACTGGAAAAGCAGACCGTTTCCAGAGATAATTATGAAATTATTGTTGTTGATGACGGCTCTTATGACCAGACACGGCGGATTGTCGGGAAGATTTCAGATGTTAAGCATCTACTGAAGAAAAATGCCGGGCCAGCCTCAGCCAGGAATTATGGCGCCAGAGAGGCAGCCGGCGATATCTTATTATTCATAGATTCTGATTGCGTTGCAGCAGAAAACTGGATTGAAAAAATGACCAGGCCGTTTGCCGAGCAGTCAGTTGCGGCGGTAAAAGGAGTTTATAAAACAAAGCAAGTTGGATTAATTTCCCGGTTAGTACAGGTGGAATTTGAGGAAAGATACAGCAAAATGGCCAGATCAAAAGGCCTGGATTTTATGGATTTTTCCGCCGGTGCTGTCAGGAAAAAATTATTTTTGGAATTAGGCGGCTTCAAAGAAGATCTGAAAATGAGTGAAGACGTGCAGTTTGCCTATAAACTGACCAATGCCGGACACAAAATAGTATTTATTAAAGATGGGGCCGTCTATCACCAGCACCCGCATAATTTCAGGAATTATTTAAAGGTGAAATTTTGGCGCTCATACTGGCGCATGGATGTGTATAAAAATTATCCGAAAAAAATTCTGCGTGATTCTTACACCCCCCAGACATTGAAACTGCAGATTGCGGCAGTTTTTATATTTTTGTTTACGCTTTGCCTGTGGCCGATGGTGCCATTTGCCAAGTATATAATGCTGGCGGAAGCTCTGATTTTTTTATTAGCTATTGCTCCTCTGACCTGGCGGGCTTTTAGGCGTGGCTTTATTGAAGGCATAACAATGCCATTTTTCATTTTAGGCCGTTCGCTATCGCTGGGATTCGGGATTATTTATTACTTTTTTGAAATCAGAAATTTCAGAGAACTTATATCCATCATAATGCTGGCCTTAATCGTCGTGGTACCAAGTTTTTTTACCGGCGGCCGGGATCTGATCGCCCGCACCTTCGTGTTTATTCTGGCTTTTCCGCTGGTGTTTTTCGCTCTGCGTTCAGAAAAACCCGCTCTCCAGGGCAAGATACCATGGAAGCATAATTTAATTTTGCCATTGGCGGCCTTCCTTTTAGTAACGGTTATCTCAATTTTTTTCTCCATCTCGCCGTATGACGGCTATTACCAGCTGCTGCATTGGCTGTCTTATATTATTATTTTTTTCGGGGTTTTCTACCTGATCGCGGCGGTTTCTGAGGCTCACAAGATCGCCTATCTGATCATAATGCTGGGCGTTATTTTGTCGCTGATCGGCATTTATTTTTTCACGACTACGGAAATCTTCAATTATCTGCGTGCCACCTCGACTTTTTACCAGCATAACCCTTTTGCCGGATTTTTGCTCTTCGTCCTGCCGTTAGTTTATTCGTACTTGTTTTTTATAAAAAATAAAAAAGCAAAAATCGGCCTGATATTAATTGCTATCCTTATTACTCTGGTTTTTGTGCTGACTTATTCCCGAGGCAGCTGGCTAAGCATTATCATACCTTTGGGCGTAATATGCTGGCTGGCCGGCAGTTACCGGAAAAATTGGCGTTTTATTGCGCTGGCGGTGGTTATTGTTGCCGCGGCGGTGGCAGTTGGCTGGTGGGGGCTGAATCAGCTGAAGACCCATCAAGCGCAGGTTTCCGCCAGTGAAAATCAGACCAGCTCGGCCATCAATTACTCCATTGAGACCAGCGAGGAAAACGCCGTGGTTGCTCGCCTGTATTTTTGGCAGGGAGCGAAAGAAATAATTCTGCATAATCCGTTTATTGGCACAGGTTTTGACACATATCGCATTGCCTATCGCCAGTATTTAAGCGATATCAGATATTATTCCATTGATCCTCATAATATTTATCTGAAAGTTTTGGCGGAAACCGGGGTAGCTGGCGGTCTGGCTTTTTTCTGGTTTGTCGGGATAATTCTGCTGATGGTCTTCCAGGCCATGAAAGGCTTGAAAAATATTCAGAATAATGAAGATAAAGCACTGATAGCGGGGTTGGGTATGGGGTTGGTTGGCAGCCTGATCCATAATTTCGTGGAGCTGGACTGGCAGTTTCCTACCAACCTTATAGTTTTTTTTACCGTACTCGGTGTTTTCTATAAAATTTTCCTGATAAACCGGCAAGCCGGCATTAGTAATGTTAATCAGCGGGATACTTTCCTTTTTTCAAAAACGGCAAAAGCGGTTATTGGTACGGTTGCCCTGTTGGTCATGGTTGGCGGCTTAATTTTCTTCTATTCAACAAATTCGGCGGAGTCAGCCGTACAAAAAACTGATAACATGGAATTGGCGCAGGCCGAGAGTATTTATAGAAGTGCGCTGAAATTTGATCCGCTTAATTACAATCTGCATTATGGGTTGGCCCGGACCGAATATTTATTAATACCCGATAATAAAGAGTTTTACACAAAAGAATATTTGGATGAGTTGAATAAAACAATCAGCTCAAGCCCGGGTGATTACCAGGCGTATGAGGAATTAGGTTTGTATTATTTAAGGTCCAAGCAATATACGGAAGCGGAAAAAATACTTGAGAAAGCAGTGACATTGAATCCCGTCGGCAAGCCTGTTTTGCACCGTTATTTTGCCGCGGCGTATTATCAGTCTGGGGATAAAGAAAAAGCCAGGACGATATTAGAAGCTGCGGCTGGCCATTATTCGCCGGAGATTGTTAATTCAGTCATCTGGGTGGTTAATGACCGAGCAAAAATTCTTAGTGACATATCTATGATACAGACTGACCTGGGTGTGATCGAGTCCGAGCTGGGAAATACTGATTCTGCCAGAAGAGATTTTCAGGCGGCCCTGGAATATAATCCCGACAATGCTTTAGCCAAGGAGAAATTGATGGAATATTCAAAAAACCAGAATCCACAGGAAAATAATTAGCTTTTATGGTAAAATAAATAGGCAAGTAAAGCGCATCATAATATGGGAGTAAATAACAAAGCTTTTACTTTAATTGAGCTGCTGGTAGTGATCGCGATTATAGGCATTTTGGCGGTTATCGGCCTGGCGACCCTGGACGGCGCGCGCGCTTCGGCCCGCGATGCCCACCGTATGGCAGATTTAGCAGAGTTGCGTTCAGGACTAGCCCTTTATTACGCGGATCACGAACAGTATCCTGTACCGGCTACGAACGGAGGCGCTGGCCCGGATGACAGCGATTTGGCCATTGATAACTCCATTTTTTCAGATAATAATCATAATAATCCTTTGTATCCGGGATATATCAGTGCGCCGTTTAAAGATCCGATTAACAACAGCAACTATTATTATTTCTATGATACTAATGAGAACAGCGCGGTGAATCATCGGAACTATGTTATCTGTTTTCATAAGGAAGCGGATACGAAAATGTGGTTCTATTTTTATTCAACCGGCATCTACGGCGAGGGCGATCATTGCCCAACCCTGCCAGCGACTTAATAAATATTACTAAATGATATGAATAAAAAGGGAGTCTCACTGATTCAAATATTGGTCTTAATCATAGTTTTCGGCGTGCTCATCGGCGGCGGCTTCGTATTATTGAACCAGGAAAAAGCCAAAACCAGGGATGCCCGCCGGCTGTCGGATATAGCCAGACTGCAGGCAGCTTTTGAATTTCTGTATAAAGATACGGCCAGTTACGCCGGGGCAGCCGAAGGGGGCTGTGATCAGCTGAATATGCTGGCCAGCCAGTGCAATCTGAAGAATTACGTCAATAACGTAAGCCAATTTACGGATCCAGGTCAGTCCAGCTATCTGGTAACCAAGGTACCGGCGGAAGATGGCTATGAAATTACCTTTAATCTGGAGAAGAATTACGGCAGCTTGAAATCCGGCAAACACACTCTTTCACCCGAAGGTATTAACTAAAACTATTTAAATAATAGAGCAGGTATGAAAAAATCATATCTGTTTTTATTTGCCTTTTTCTGTTATAATATACACTGGTATGATTGAATTTTTCGTAATAATTTTAGGTTTGGTTATCGGCAGTTTTCTAAACGCGGTCATTTACCGTCTGCATGTTGGGGTAAGTTTTATGAAGGGGCATTCGTATTGTCCTTTTTGCAAGCACAATTTGGATTTTCGCGATTTATTTCCCGTTTTTAGCTTTATTTTTCTAAAAGGCAAATGCCGTTACTGCCGGAAAAAAATTTCCTGGCAGTATCCACTGGTGGAGTTGGCCACGGCGATGGCTTTTTTACTGCTTTATTTCAAATTCGGTTTATCCGCGACTTTCGCGGTTTATCTGATTTATACAGTATTTTTAATAATAATATTTGTCTTTGACTGGCGGTATTATCTGGTTTTGGACAAGGTATCGATTCCGGCGGTTGTTATCGCTTTCCTATTGTCTTTTTTCGTTTTGAAAATTTCATTGCTTAGCCTGCTATTAGGCCTGCTGATCGGCGGAGGTTTTTTTCTGCTGCAGTATCTGGTCTCGCGCGGTAAATGGATCGGCGGAGGCGATATCCGGCTGGGCTTGATGATGGGGGCAATGCTGGGCTATCAGGCTTTGCTGGTAGCTTTATTCATTGCTTATTTTACTGGCTCCTTAGGCGGGCTGGGGCTGATCTTTTCAGGCAGAAAAAAATGGAAAAGCCAGGTACCTTTTGGAACCTTCCTGAGCCTGGCCACCTTTGCAGCTTTTTTAATTGGTTCAGCGGTAATTTTGTTTTATAAGAATCTGCTTATCTTATGAAAAATCGCGACAGCCGGGGATTTACATTGCTAGAGTTGCTGATTACCATCAGTATTATTGGCATTATGTCAGTGCTGGTAATGGCAAATTTCCAATACGGCCGGCGGGCTAATGAGCTCCGGCGAGCCGGCACTGAGCTGCTACAAAATCTTCGTCTGGCCCAGGGGTACACTACCGGAGGCAACAGCATTAAATACTGCGAGGGAGGCTCTATACCCCAACCCAATGCATTCAAACCCTGCGCTGATGACACTTATTGCGCGCCAAATAGCTGCATAACTTCCGTGCCTTTGGGAGGCTATGGGATTCATCTGGAGTCAACCGGATCTTATTTACTATTTGGCGATACGACAAAAAATCAATTCTATGATGATTCGAATGTAGATGCCGCAATTTTACTGAAAGATATTTCCATTAAGGGGCTTTATATTTTGCAGTTTAAATTGGGGAATGGGGTGGCGCTGGCACCAAGCCCTATAAATCCCCTGGACATTACTTTTGAGCCGCCTAATGGCGATATTCATTTTTATCTGCATCAGGTGCCTGCAGTGGACGGGGACGGTGACTTGATAAATACCCTCGATTTACTGGTCCAAAGCAATTTTGTCACCGAAAATTGCCGGAAAATATCCATTAACCGCATCTCCGGCCAGATAAGCGAGGTCCAGAATCCCTGCAGTTTATAAAAAATATGAAAATTATTTTTAACAAAAAAGGCCAAAGCTTGCTAGAAGTAATAATCGCCGTCTCAGTTTTATTGATTTCACTGACAGCGACGATCGTTTTGGTTGTTACCAGTATTAACGCCGGCCGGGATAGCAGGAATAAACTGATCGGCTCGAGCCTGGCGCGCGAGGGCATAGAAATAGTGCGCAATATCCGCGATAGCAATTGGTCGGACCCCAGCCATCCAGCTTGGGACAGCGGATTGGTTTCTGGAAATGACAACATGGCGCAGCCGGTAATCGACGGGACATCGAATATCACATTAGATTTTAGCATTACGGCACCGACAAATCTTAAATACAGCGATGCTTTGGACCAATTTTTGCAGGGCAGTTCAGCTAGCGGCAGCCGGACGGAATTTTTCAGAATTTTGTATTTGAATCCCATCTGCCGACTGGACACGGATGGCGATGAAAAAATACCCGTCAAAACCTCAACTGATGACTGCACTGCTTTCGGTCTCGGCTATGCAAAAGTCGGTGTACGAATAATTTCCGAAGTGCATTGGCCGGATGCCAGTTCCAGTAAGAAAATTATCATTGAGGATAGATTGTATAATTGGCTGGCGTTGTAGTTAATTAATAATTTAAAATTTATAATGCCGCGCCCGACTTCGCCTGACGAAGTCAGGCGGGCGGGAATAATTTTAGCTCCGAGCGTACCTGTCATAGAGTGCGTCAAATCCAATGGAGTTAAAGCTTGAAAGGAATATTGGATTAAATTAGAAAGAAACAATGAACCATCTGTCAAAAAATCAAAACGGCTTTACCCTCATAGAAATGATTATTTCTCTGTCGATTTTTGTGATGACAATTTTGGCGGCGATCAACGTCTATCTGATTATCAATAATTCTCAGCGCAAAGTGGTGGCCATGCAGCGCGTGCAGGACGATCTGCGCTATGTATTCGAGACTTTGGCTCAGCAGGTGCGCTTGGGCAGTATAAATTATTCTTTTTATGCTGATAACGGCATTGAACTGTACCCCCAAGCCGGCGTGACGAATAAAATATTGGCCATTTTCAATCAGTCGGGAGAGGAAATCTATTTCCGTCAGGAAGGAGACGGTGTGCAGTATTGCAAAGTGGAGATCGCCGGTGATTGCGATCTGGCTACCGGCACTGGCTGGTTTGACATTACCCCAGTCGGCGTTTCTATCAGCCAGCTACAGTTCATTATTACTCCCAGTGCTAATCCCTTCACACCCAGCACAGCTGTAGCGTGTACGGCCGGAAGCGCCAAAACACTGGAATGTCTGAACATTTATGGCTACAGCTGCAGCTGCACCGTTGATCCGTGCTTTTGCCAGTATTATTCCGATGGAGGTAATTTTCAGCCAAAAGTCCGGATCTCCATGACGGCCATGGCCACGGAAATTCCCCTGCCAGAAAAATCGCGGACGGTTTCCATGCAGACCACTATTTCTCTGCGGCGAGCCTCCGGCCAGGTTTTGAATTTAAATTATGATTAGTTATGAGCTTAAAGAATGACAATCAAGGCGCGGTTCTGCTATATGCGCTTTTAATAATGTCGCTGATTACCGCCATCGCCCTGACAGTTTCTATAATTGTAGTCAATGAATTGGCGCTGACCAGCACCGCCTCCAACTCTACCATGGCCTATTACGCAGCCGAATCGGGGATTGAACGGGGACTTTTTACCGTAAAAATAATGCGTGCTGATAACAGCAATAATCTAACCCAAACTGTGACAGCGATACTGGCCCAAGCCGATAATTTCAGCAGTGTTCAGAGCAATAACGCCTCTTATTCTAATGCGGGCACAAGTAAAAAATCAACACAAATAGAGAATGAAAATATTCTGGAGAATAAATACGTTCAAGCGGATTATTATGATATTGATAATTCCCTAAACCCGTTATTCACCGTAGAATCAATAAGAATTATCAATGAAGGTGATAATCTCGGTTCCTGGGCGGATGTTTCCTGGACTGCCTGGAATGAAAATGGCCTATTGGGTTATTCTGACCGGGCGAGAAGAATTATCGGTCCGACAGATTTAAAGATGGTTAATGGGTATCCTATTAATTTGAATGTTTTTACTGACATTACGCCAACTGGCTATAGGCTAAGAATAAAGGCCATGTCCGGTGATTTGTCGGATTTGACAGTAACGCCATTTAAACAGCCCAATGGCGTTGATCCATTGTCTGCTGATGATCTTCCTTCGCAGATTTTGATAAAATCTGTGGGTACGCGGGGGAACTTCAAGCAGTCTCTGACCGCCCAGGTGCCCTGGAAAGTTCCGCTGTTCGGGCTGTATGATTACGTGCTATTCAGCGAAGGGGAAATCTATAAAACAATAATTTTAGGCCAGCCGATTTACAGTTCAGGCACAGTCCAGGTTGAGAGCGGGCTGACTGACCAGTGTATAGATTGCGATAGCTGTACTACTGGCGGAGCGAGCTGGCTGAGCTGCGTGGATACTGTTTCCTGTACAGATGCCACCCCGCCGACTTATTGCTCAATGGGAAATAATAACGGCGCCTCCTTTACCATGCCATTGGCCGATACGATACTGGCTGGTTCAGAGTACTACGTCAGTTTACGCGTCAGTTCTGCGGCGGGTTCATCATTGGAAACGCTGATAAATGACCCGGAAACTGGCGAAACCGGGTTGGTAATTACCTTACCCGCCAGCGCCACTTTCCAGACCTGCACTATTTCCGAACCGTTCAGCCTGAGCGCCCAGCCCGGCCGGACCATCAGATTTGAAAATAAGACTATTAATCCGGTTAAAATTGACTGGTATCAGATCAGCAGTTATAAGATTTTTGAGGATTGTCGGTAAAATTAATAATGTATAATGAATAATTAATAAAATATACATTAAGAATTATAAATTATACATTGTTTAATGAATAAGCAAGACGTCAAAATACGGATTGAAAAATTGAAAAAGGAGATTAACCACCACCGCTATCTCTACCATGTTCTGGACAGGCAGGAAATCTCCGATGCAGCGCTGGATTCACTGAAGCACGAGCTGGATCAGCTGGAAAGACAATTTCCGGATTTAATTACACCGGATTCTCCGACCCAGCGCGTCGGCGGCCAGCCTTTGGATGAATTTAAAAAAGTTAACCATCCGGTTCCGATGTTGTCGCTGACTGACGCTTTTTCTTTTGAGGAGCTGCAGGATTGGGAAGTGCGCAATGCCAAACTTATTCCCTCCGGTACCAAACTTGAATATTTTTCTGAAATCAAGATGGACGGCCTAGCCGTGACTCTGAAATACCGTCAGGGTGTTTTTTACCGCGGTGCGACCAGAGGCAATGGGAAAATCGGCGAGGACATCACGCAAAATTTAAAAACCATCGAGGCTATACCTTTGCAATTGGAAATTGACAAGCTGCCATCTGGCCAACGTGCAGCCGCGGAAAAGGAACTGGAAATCAGGGGCGAGGTTTTTATGACAAAAAAAGTTTTAGCAGATATTAACAAACAGCAGGAGAAGAAAAAACTGCCGCCTTTTGCCAACCCCCGCAACGCCGCGGCCGGCTCAGTGCGCCAGCTGGATCCGAAAATCACGGCCAGCCGGCGTTTAAGCTTTATGGCTTACGATTTGATAACCGACCTGGGCCAGAAAACTCATGAGGAAGCGCATAAAATTATGAAATCGTTGGGTTTTCGCGCGGGAGAGTTTAATGAATATTGCGCGGACATCCAAGATGTAGAAAGGTATCATGAGAAGATCGGAAAAATCCGCGCTAATATGGCTTACTGGACTGACGGCATTGTTGTTAATGTGAATAATTTAAATTTATTCAGAAGACTTGGCGTTGTAGGTAAAGCTCCGCGCGGTTCATTGGCATATAAATATCCGGCGGAACAGGCAACCACGGTGGTGGAAGATATCCAGGTGCAGGTCGGCCGGACTGGCGCCCTTACTCCCGTTGCGCATTTAAAACCGGTAAAAGTCGCCGGTTCAACAGTTTCACGCGCCACGCTCCATAATATTGACGAGATTAACCGGCTGGATGTGCGCATAGGCGATACGGTGATACTGCAGAAAGCCGGGGATGTGATTCCCGACATTGTAAAAGTTTTACCCAGTTTGCGAACTGGCCGCGAGAAGAAATTCAAGATGCCCTCCAAATGTCCTGTCTGCGGATCGGCGGTCGTCAGGCAAGAGGGTGAAGTGGCTTATTACTGCTCAAATAAAAAATGCTACGCCGTTCAGCAGGAATCCCTGGGGCATTTCGTTTCCAAGACGGCTTTTGACATTGATGGCCTGGGCCCGGCGATCATGGAGCAGCTGGCGCGGGCGGATTTGGTGAAAAATCCTGCTGACCTTTTTGACCTGCGCGAGGTTGATCTCTCATCTCTTGAAAGATTCGCTGAAAAATCCGCCGCTAATTTGGTGCAGTCTATACAAAAGTCAACAAGCGTTACTTTATCCAGGTTTATCTACGCCCTAGGCATACGCCATGTGGGCGAAGAAACCGCCATTGATTTGGCAGATAAATTCGGGAGTTTAGATAACATAATGTCGGCTTCTCTTGAAAAACTGGAAAATATTCATGACATCGGCTCAGTGGTGGCAAAAAGCATTTTTGAATATTTTCAGGATAAGCAGAACATCAGTTTAATAAAAAAACTGCTGGCTAAAGGAGTGCAGATAAAAGCGGAAAAGAAAATTAAAAGAGAAACCGGTTTGTCAGGAAAAAAAGTGGTGGTGACCGGCACGCTGGATTCCATGTCACGCGACGAAGCCAAGGCCCGTGTCCGCGAAGCTGGCGGCGACTGGGTTTCTTCAGTCTCAAAAAATACCGATTATGTTGTAGTCGGCAGCGAGCCTGGTTCAAAAGCAGAAAAGGCGAAGAAACTGGACGTAAAGATTATTACGGAAAAGGAGTTTTTACGTTTGATTTAATTTTGGTTTTACTTTTCTTGGTATTAATTTATTTCTTCTTTTCTGTGCAAACAGAAAAGAAGCAAAAGAGTTGCCGCCTGTATAAAAAATTATCGAAAAAGGGCTCGTCGTCATTCCGCGTTGTAAACTCGCTCCTCGCTTCGTCCGCCTGCGGCGAGACTTCGCTGCGTTCGCTTACACAGTACAACGCGGTCCCGCCTATCGGCGGGATCATTCCTCCTCACTCCTTTTTCTTTTAAATTTTTTATAATGGCGGTCTCTGAAGAGTTTTATTCTCCGGTTAGTTTGTAGCGTCAAATATTAAATGGTATAATTTTGTTATGAATTTCGAAAAAAAGGATATTGAAAAGCTGGCCACGCTTGCCAGAATAAAATTAACCGAAGGTGAAAAAGAGAAATTTGCCGAGCAGATTTCTTCCATTTTAGATTACGTCAAACAAATCCAGGAGGTAGACACCACGAAAGTAAAAGATGCGTCTTATCTGCCTGATTTGAAAAATGTCTGGCGCGAAGACAAGGTTCAGCAATTTAAAGACGTGGGAAAAATTATTAAGCAGTTTCCGCACAAGTCCGGAAATTTAAATAAAGTTAAGCCGGTTTTAGAATAAGTTGTAATTAGCCACTAGTTTTTAGTAACTAGTATAAGTGATAAATAATTTTTACTTGCAACAAGCGTTTATGCCTTTGAACAAGCTTACAATCGAACAAGCTCACCAGGGACTGAAGAAAAAGGAATTTTCCTCTGCTGACCTGACCCGCGACTGTCTGGAGCAAATAGACAAAAAAGATCCAGAGCTGGATGCTTTTTTAAATGTTTTTAAAAAAGAAGCGCTGGTTCAGGCTGCTGACGCTGATAAAAAGATTAAGGCTGGTGATTTTAGTTATTTAACCGGCATACCGCTGGCCATCAAAGATAACATGCTGATCGAAGGTCATGAATGCACGGCCGGTTCAAAAATTCTGAAAAATTATATCGCTACTTACGATGCAGAAGTGGTTAAAAGATTGAGAAAGAGCGGGGCGGTTTTTCTGGGCAAAACAAATATGGATGAATTCGCCATGGGGTCGTCAACGGAAAATTCCGCTTACAAAAAAACAAAAAATCCGTGGGACAAGACCAGGGTGCCTGGCGGTTCCTCCGGCGGATCGGCGGTAGCCGTGGCTGCTGATATGTGCCTAGGTGCGCTAGGTTCCGACACCGGCAGTTCGGTCAGGCAGCCAGCGTCTTTTTGCGGAGTAGTGGGGTTAAAACCGACCTATGGACGGGTTTCGCGCAATGGCCTGGTGGCTATGACGTCTTCACTGGACCAGATCGGGCCGATTACAAAAAATATCAAAGACAACGCCATTTTATACCAGGCCATAGCCGGTTATGATGCTAGCGATTCCACCTCGGTAAATAAAAAAGTTTCTATCGAGGGTTTAGATAAAGATATCAAAGGAATTAAGATTGGAGTACCAGAAGAATATTTTATCGAGGGCATGGATCCGGAAGTGCAAAAAAGCGTGGAAGCCGCCATCGCCCAGCTGAAGAAGATTGGTGCAAAAATTGTTAAAGTTAGTTTGCCGTTAACGAAATACGCATTGGCTGTTTATCAGATAACAGTTACTTCGGAAATTTCCGCCAACCTGGCGCGTTTTGACGGCATCCGCTATGGCTTGTCCGTTGACGCCCCGAGTTTAAAAGAGGTGTACGCCCAGTCAAAAGAGAAAGGCCTCGGGCCGGAAGCCAAGCGCCGGATTATCCTGGGAACCTTTGCTTTATCAGCCGGGTATTATGACCAGTATTACGTGCAAGCTCAAAAATTACGCCAGCTGATTGCCAAGGAGTTTAGAGATATTTTCAAGAAAGTTGACTGCCTGGCGACTCCAACAGCACCCAGCGTGGCTTTCAAGCTTGGCGAAAAATTCAATGATCCTCTGATGATGTATCTATCCGATATTTATACCTGCCCAGCGAATATTGGCGGTGTTTGCGCCATTTCCCTGCCATGCGGACCGGTGAATAATTTGCCGGTTGGCTTGCAGCTGATTGCCAAGCCATTTGACGAGGAGCTGCTTTTCAGAGCAGGCAATCAGTACGAACAGGCGACTGTATGGCATAAAAATAAGCCGGGCGATTGATTGACAAAGATTTAAATACTGTTATAATAAATTCAATAAAAACGTAATATATAAAAACTATGGCCGATAAAAAAAACATTGCCAGCGATTCAGGGAAATTTAAATCAAAGATATTGCTGGTTGAAGACGATAAGATGCTGGCAGACATGTATATCACTAAGTTTTCCAAAGAGGGGCTGAAAGTTATCAGAGCGGAAGACGGCGCACAGGGACTGGAAATCGCCAAAAAAGAAAAACCCGATCTTATATTATTGGATATCATTATGCCCAAGCTTGACGGTTTTGCCGTACTGCGTGAATTGAAAAAAGATCCCAGCATGGGCAGTACGCATATTTTATTGCTGACCAACCTGGGCCAGTCCGAAGACGTGGAAAAAGGGCAGGAATTGGGAGCTGATGACTATTTCATCAAAGCCAACCACACGCCGGCTGAAATCGTGGAAAAAGTAAAATATTTATTAACTAAGAGAGAGAAGAAATAAAAATATGCCAGGCGAAAACCCGCAATTAGAAAAAACGGTAGTTTTATTTAAACCTGATACGGTAAAAAGAGCTCTTGTGGGTGAATTATTATCGCGCTTTGAAAAGGCAGGTTTTAAGATTGCCGCCCTGAAAATGGTCTGGGTGAATGAGGATATGGTAGCCAAGCATTACCCGGATGAAAAAATATATTTAACTAATGTCGGACAAAAAACTCTGAAAAGCTATGAAGAATACGGACAGGATCCGAATGAAGAGCTGGGCACAAAGGATCCGTATGAAATTGGAAAAATGGTCAGGAAGTGGAATATGGAATTCTTAAGCTCCGGCCCGGTAGTGGCTATTTTATTACAGGGCATACACGCGGTTGATGCGGTCAGAATGATGGTGGGTAATACCTTGCCTCGCTTTGCCCAGCCCGGTACCATCCGCGGCGATTATTCCCTTGATTCGCCGATATTAGCCAATAGGAACAAGCGAACGGTTAAAAATCTGATCCACGCTTCCGGAAATGTTGAAGAGGCGAAATTTGAAGAACAGCTTTGGTTCCGAAAGAATGAGATTCATGATTACAGGCGGGCTGACGAGGAAATAATGTTTTAAAAAATGTAATTTTGACAGTTTTGCGGGATTTGCTATACTGATTTCAGCCAAATTGTGGAAAAAAATATGCAATTAAACAGTGCCAAAATATATAACGAGAATTTCACCCTGATAGGTGCGGGTATTGTTATTGCAATTATTATTATAATTAGCGGCTTGATGGTTAGTCTGTAGTTTTCTAATAAAATAAAGGACTTACAGATTAGCCATCAGGTGGCTAATTTTTTTATTATGAGGGAAGAACCAAATTTCTTTTGAGGAGGATTAATGGGCAAGCACCCAGAGTGTTATCGGGAGATGATTGCACACATGCTCCAGCAGCCATCAACCTGCCACGGAGCAGCACGTAAGATAATTGACACAGAAACGGAGACTGGCGTCATGTGTCAGCAATGCGGGGACGCCTATCTCCTGAAACGGGTACCGGGATCCCGCAAATATTCGTTAAAAGTAGAAAAAAGAAAGATAGTACCTTAGATTTACTCAAGAGGAGGTAGCAATGCCAGCACAGGAGATCATCAGAAGCGAGGCTTTGTCTAACGAAGGTAAGGGCTGCACATGTGGGCGCGGCACATTGATAATCCGTCCAACGCATGACGCGATGGCGGGAAACGGCGAGGAGCTTGTTTGTACTGTCAGTAATCCCTGTGGTTTTCGCAGAACGATTGTTCGCGATCCGGTCGAAACTACTGATTAGGCAGACAGCTGAGCCTGTAACGTCACCTTGTTTTGCCCAAAAATCCCGGCTCCATGTCGGGATTTTTATTTTACAAATACAATATTTTACGCTATAATTGTTATTCAGTTTGGCGATTTAGGTAAATAATTTTAAAAAAGCATCATTAAATAATAGAAACGCCGTAGGTACCGAAAAAATAACTGGGCCAAAAGTGTAAGGTTTTTCATAACTTAGGTCGGGGTAAACTAACGAGCATGCATGGCCCCGCACCATTCTTCTCCTTCGACTCCGCTCAGGGTCAGATGATGCGGGGTAAAGGTGCAAGATTTTTCATAGCTCAGGTCGGGGTATGGCCCCGCCATACGGCGGGGTAAACTCCGTTGGCCCCGTACCACTCGTTTCACTCGGGATACGGGGTAAACTATCGCGCATGTTTTTTCCAAAAAACGGGGTATAGCGAAGTTTCCACCATAGGCGCCGCGCCCGCTATCTGCGATAGCAGGTGGGCGGGGATCAGCCTTTGGCTGAGGCGTAGCGCGTCCCGCAACAGTGGTCGGGGTATGGCGCAGTTGGCTAGCGCGCATGCATGGGGTGCATGAGGCCGTGGGTTCAAGTCCCACTACCCCGACCACTGTTGCGGGAAGACCCTGGGTTCGAGTCCCAGTACCCCGATTTTCGGAAAAAATATGCTTGAGATCGCAAGTTTCCCCCTTTGGGGGATCACCCGAAGGGTGACAAGCTTGCCCCGTACCCAGCAGTGGTGCGGGGTCCCGGCACCCCGACCTAAGCTAGGAAGTTGGAGTTTAAAAACTCCCCCTTAAATTCTTTTCTACAATTATTGGCCATTAATGGCAAATAGCTATGCCTTATTTAAGCCATTTATTAAACAGACAAGTCAAAGACAGCTCTGACGAGAAAGTAGGTAAACTGCAGGATATTTTAGTCATTCCAAAATCCGGTGAATACCCGGCCTTGGAGTTTTTAGCAATTTTAAAGGCAAAAAGCAAAGATTTGATTTTTATTCCTTATGAATATGTCGAGACTATCAGCCGGGAAGAAATTACCCTGAAGAATCTCTATAATTCCGTTCATGTCCAGGAGAGAGTGGCCGAAGGCCTGGTTTATCTGAAAAAAGACGTGCTTGATCAGCAGATAGTCGATATCGCCGGGGTGCGGGTGGTACGCGTAAATGATTTACGTATCGGTGTAGTCAATGATCAAATGAGCGTGCTCGGAATCGATGTTGGCATGGGAGGAATTTTACGTCGTTTAGGCATTGATTGGCTGGGGAAAACAGGACTGCTAAAAGTTAATCTGATTGACTGGCGCCAGACAAAATTTATGCATGGGCTACTTAAACTAGATAGAGCTCAGCAGAAGCTCAATAAACTGCATCCCGCTGATTTGGCCAATATTGTTGAGGATCTTAACCTGAGACACGGCAGCAAACTGGTAGTCTCATTGGACGCTGATTCAGCCGCCAGGGTGCTGGAGGAGGTTGACCCAAATTTGCAGAAAGTTCTCGTCAAGTATCTTGGCCCGGAAAAAGTCGCTGAGATATTAACCAAAATGACAGACTCGGAAATCGTTGACTTGGTAAAAGTGTTGCCGCGCAATGAAGCGCGTCTTTTTTTATCCCAGATAAAGAGCGGCCAGCTAAAAAAAATTGAGCAATTGTTGTCTTACCCCGACAATACCGCCGGCGGATTGATGAATGTCGATTTTGCCACGGTCAGACCTGGCTGGACAATCCAAGAGGCGCTGAAGGAGGTCAAAAATGCCTCGCCAAAACTGAGATCCGTGCTTTATGTTTATGTGACTGACGAGGACGGATATTATCATGGAAAATTTTCACTGCGTTGGCTGGTTATCTCGCCTCCGGAGATGAAGATTAGGGATATTTTGAAGCATTATCCTCACCCTCAGCCTCTGCACCCGCATCAAAAAATCAAGGACATTGCCGCTACGATGACGAAATACAATTTGCTGACCGCGCCGGTGCTGGACAGCAAGCATCGTCTGCTGGGGATAGTAACGATTGATGACGTGATGAGCCAGTTACTGCCTAAAGCTTAATTTATGCATTATGCAAGAAAAATGGCGTAAGCTCTGGTTAAGAATAGTTTTCTTCGTGAGCGTTGTCGGTCCGGGAATCATCTCGGCCAACGCTGATAACGACGCCGGTGGCATCACTACCTACACCTACGTCGGCGCTCATTTCGGTACCAAGATGCTCTGGGTGCTTTTATTAGTGACGATTTCTCTGGCCGTTACCCAGGAGATGGGCGTCAGGCTGGGCATTGTTACCAGGCAGGGACTGGGCGGTATAATCCGTGAAAATTTCGGTATCCGCTGGACGACCTTTGCGATGGTTACCATGCTGGTGGCGAACGTCGGCACTGTTATCGCTGAGTTTGCCGGCATTGCCGCCGCTTTTTCAATTATCGGAGTCAGCAAGTACATCGCCGTTCCGCTGGCCGGACTGATCATCTGGTTTATTTTATATAAGGGGTCTTTCAGGACAACCCAGAAGATTTTTTTAATATTTTCCGCTTTTTATATCGTTTATATCATCAACGGCTTTGTTATTAAACCCGATTTCGGCCAGGCAGTTTCCAGCCTGTTTATCCCGCAAATTGAGTGGACCTCGCCATTTTTACTGACCATGATAGCTTTAATAGGAACGACTATCACTCCCTGGGGGCAATTTTTTATACAATCATACGTAGTTGACAAGGGTCTGGCCATAAAACACTATCGGGCTGAGCGGGCGGAAGTTTTCATGGGCGCGTTTATAACAGATATTGTCAGTTTTTTTATAATAATCTGCGCGGCCGCCACTCTTTATAAATTTGGCATACAGATAAATGATGCCGGTGATGCAGCCATCGCCCTGCGGCCGCTCGCGGGAGGCATGGCGCAATTATTATTCGCTTTTGGCTTGTTCAGCGCCTCAATGCTGGGCGCTTTTATTCTGCCGACGACCACGGCTTACGCTTTTTGCGAAGCCTTCGGCTGGGAGTCGGGTTTTAATACTACCTGGAAAAACGGGCGGGCTTTTTATACCATAATATTGGGCACTATTATTATTTCGGGTTTATTTGTCTTGATACCTCATATTCCGTTAGTCAGGGTGATGATTTTGTCCCAGGATTTAAACGGCATACTCCTGCCATTCATCTTGATTTTTGTCGTCAAGATTCTCAACAACAAGCGCATCATGGGCAAGCACGTCAATAAACCGATTGGCAATATAGTCTCCTGGCTGACCATCGGCGGTATTATTGTGGCCACGGTTGCCTTGGTAATCTCGTCTATTCTTGGTTTGGCTTAAGTATTTCAATATATAAGTAAAAACTGCGGAAGAGCAGTTTTTTGTTTAGTTTTATTTCTTCTTTTCTGTGCAAACCCCGCTATCCAGCGGGGCAGGCGCCAAAGAAGCAAAAGAGCTGCGCCGGTACAAAGAAATTAACCCCGCACCATTTCGCTTCGCTCCAGGTACGGGGCAGGCATAAACAGGCTCGTTGTCATTCCGCGTTGTAAACTCGCTCCTCGCTTCGTCCGCCTGCGGCGAGACTTCGCTGCGTTCGCTCAAACAGTACAACGCGGTTGCCCATGGGCAACCATTCCTCCTCGCTCTGTTTTCGTAACATTTCTTTGTAATCGGCGGATTAAACAATTTTATTATGATTACTCCGTAATGGGAGGGTTTGAGTATTATTAAAGAATTGGATTCTAGTTAATCTAATTTTTTATTAGAAAAAAATAGCTTTTAATGGTATAATAAGAGCAGAAGAAATTATATGTTTGAAGGTTTTACCAGGCCGCCAAAAAAATCACCAATTGGTTCTTACCGGCTCGAGGTTATTTCACTCCCCGAGGAATGCGATTGGAATGAATATTTACCGACAGAGATTCGTTTCATTTTCAGCCGTTATCCTGAGTATAAGGAAAAAATACGCGCTATCCTGACGAGAGGAAAGGCCATCGGAGTGCGTACTGTCTTACGGACTCCGGAAAATATTCTGAAAGCGGTCAATGCGATCAGCATTTACAGCCAGAAGAATTATATCGTTACCTGGCTGCCAAAATTGCTGAAAGAAAAACATTTCCCAATATTTGCAGATGAAGATAGAGTCAGGGCAGGGACGCATGGCGAGGATCTGGATAAATCACTGCAGATAATTTTGAAGGACCGCCTGAGCTTCAAGCGGCTAGTTCTGATTGACGAGGAAAATATCGGCATCACCGCCCAGGAGCAGCAATTTATGTCTGAGCTGTCTGAGATTATTTATCCATTGGCCGTTGATTATTCGGTATTCCGGGTGATTGCCGATAACGCGCGTGAGCGCACTAAAATCGCCCAGTCAATCATTAAGGCACTTCTATTTATCGGACCGATCGCCCATGTGCTGGAGCACTGGGTCAGGGGCGTAGGTAAGATTTTTGCCGCCTCGGCCGACGATCTGCTGGGAGAATCAGCAGAGCTGATGGCTTTGCGCGGCTCTGGTTTCAGCTGGAAAGAATTGGTGAAACGCTCGCGCATACTTATCCCCGTATTTGCCCTGGCTACTTGGGGCGCGTTTTCAGTGGAAGGATTCATTGTTAGAAATCAGCTGGTCTGGGCCGGCGTTATTTTCGGCGTTTCCGCGGTAGCTCTGTCATTAACTACAGCCATCCAGTCGGTTTTTATGTATCGCCATAATCTGATCAAGCTGCGCGATGAGAAAAAGATAATGGTTAACGACGGCTGGCCGCTGACAAAATTGGCTATTATCCAGGACTTCACCAACCCCGCACGCCTCGGTTTGTTAATCGGCGTCTCCATGGCGCCGGTCATGGGCATACTCGGCTCGGTTCTCCATTTGATGCACAACGGCTGGATTTTGGCCGGCATCGGCTCCACCGAATCAATCGTGGCCGGCTTGACCGTAATTTTTTCCAGCTATATCAATGAATGGCGCTTTAAGCGAAAATTATTAAAGCTGATTGCCAGAAAATTGGATGTTACGCCCTGATAGGCATAATGCAGATTTTGACTTGGGCCGGCAAGACGGTGTATAATAGGCGGGTATTTAATAATTAAACGAATTAAACTATATGCGGCTTCAAATAGGATCCGGATTCCCAGGTGGTTGTTGCTAACAATTCTAGCTAGTCGGTAAATCACCTCATGGTGATAAATTCCCGTCGCCCGTTCAATCGGCGGCGGGTTTTTTGCGAACCAACCAGGCGAGTCCGCAATATTCAATTAATACCAATAGGTGTATAATAAATTCAATAATATTTAATGATGTTTGTATGCCGCCACTAAGTTTATTGAGAGGCAAACCCAAGCAGCCGGGATTACCGCCAGGCACTTTAGTCAATGCTTCAAGGGAAAAGGTGTCTAAAACCAGCATCAGGCTTTTTGATTTCACTGATACGAATTATGTGGAGAAACCGGTAAAATCAGTGAATGACCTCAAAGGCCTGGCCAGCTCGAAATCAGTTTCCTGGATTGATATTGTCGGCCTTGGCGATATGAAAGTTTTTGAAGCATTGGGAAAGTTATTTGATTTGCATCCATTGATTCTGGAGGATGTCCTGCACACGGAGCAGCGGCCGAAGTTTGAGAATTATGACAATGTGCTTTATATCGTGGTGAAAATGTTTTCGCTGGATAAAAAAGAAAATAAAATCAACAGCGAGCAGATCAGCCTGATCCTCGGCAAACATTTTGTGATTTCTTTGCAGGAGCGGCCGGGAGACGTGTTTGAGCCGGTCAGGCAGCGAATCCGTGACGGCAAGGGCGTGCGCCGCCGTGGGCCGGATTATATTACCTATATGATCCTGGATTCAATCGTGGATAATTATTTCCTGGTGCTGGAGCAGATCGGCGAGCGGATTGAAGAATTGGAGGATGAGCTCTTGGCCGATCCTGACCAGAAAACTCTGCATAAGGTAAACAGCATCAGGCAGGAGGCGATTATTCTCCGGCGTTCTATCTGGCCGCTGCGGGACGTGGTTAACCGCTTTGAAAGGGACGAAAATGCTTTAGTGCAGCCAGGCACGCGCATATACATCCGCGATGTCTATGACCACACGGTCCAGGTGATTGAAGCGATCGAAACTTACCGCGACATATTATCCGGCATGGTCGACCTTTATCTTTCCAGCGTCAGCAATAAGCTGAATTCAGTGATGAAAGTGCTGACTGTGATTGCCACGATTTTCATCCCCCTGACTTGGATTGCTGGAGTTTATGGCATGAATTTTGAGTTTATGCCCGAGCTGGGCTGGCGGTTCGGCTATCCCATGATTATCACGGTGATGTTCGCGGTGGGAATCGTCATGCTTATTTATTTCAAAAGAAAAAAGTGGATGTAATGAGGTATGGATAAGGATATAAAAAATATTACCAGGGCGGCCCAGGCCGGCGGCCGCGTCTTGAAGAAATATTTCGGACGGAGCCTGCGCCTGATGCCCAAATCAACGCCGGCTGATTTTCGGACTTTGGCGGATATTAATTCAGAAAAAGAAATTATCCGCCGGTTGACCCGCGATTTCCCCAAATACAATATTTTTGCTGAGGAAAGCGGAGCCAGGGAAAAAGGCTCGGACTATACTTTTTTGATTGACCCCCTAGACGGCACGAACAATTTTATACTGGGCATACCGGTTTTTTCCGTTTCCATTTCCCTGATCCGCCTGGGCGAGATAGTGGCGGCGGTGGTTCATAACCCCATCACTGGCCAGACATTTTACGCGAAAAAAGGCAGAGGCGCGTTTTTAAACGGCAAGAAACTGAATGTCAAACGCGTGGCGGATATCAGGAAAGCCAGTATTGCCTATAATAGCAGCTACCGGCTCCAGGCGAAAATGATGGAAGGCAGAGTATTAAAAAATGTTTTAGCCAAAAAAGTAAAAAGGATTCTGATAAATTGGTCGCCAGCCCTGGATTTCTGCTATTTAGCCCAGGGGAAAATTGAAGCGATTATCAATAATGGCTGTGAAATATACGATTACTCGGCTGGGAAATTGATTGCCAGGGAGGCTGGCGCTTTAGTCACTGATTTGCGAGGCAAACCGGAGAAAGAAGATTTGAATGAAAAATTCTTGATCAGCAACGGCACTAAACTGCATAAACAAATTTTAGAATTGATATAATGAGAATAATTTAATAAAACGCCTTTAAAATAAGTATTTGTGGATGGTCGCCCTTGACAGGGTGATTTTTTTTGTGGTAGCCTAGTTGATCGTTCTTTGGCATATTGGCATATCAGGCAGGCAGCGGAGAAAACACAAAATCAAGAGATGAGATGAGAAAGGAATGCACAATGCAAGTAAAAGTGAGATTTAAGATTGGAGAACTGGCGGAAGAAATACAGCGCGATGTCAAATTAGGATTCGGATCTGCTGGTACGGGTGTCAAAATTGAAGGAGTGCATTATAAAATTGAGGAAAAGTATAATGCAATCTACTGCTTGTACGACAATCCAACTTTGAGTGACATGGAGCAGGTCGAGAAAAGCCTCTGGCTGGAACAGGGAATGAAGCCGGAATATGTTATTTCCGAAGATGCCTGTTTAGACGGAAACGCGATCGCCCCAGTTCGCGGCATATATTCTACCGCCAACGCCCGGGCCGTAGTGGACAGCCATTATTTAGATGGTTTCATGGTTTTCCGGATCGAAGTGCGCAGCACTAAGCTACGCAGCGCGTGGGACCTGTATCACGAAATCCGCAAGGGTAACGCCAAGCCCACTGAGCCTTGGGACAAGCCAGCCGAAGTGAAGTCTGAATAGACTCCCAAACCAAAGAAAAGAAATGTAACTGCCAACCGAAGTGCCAAATTGCCAACACAGAGGCGGATTCCAACATGATTATAGCGATTGAATGAGTAAAATTGTTCACCGCCGTACATCTATTTGGAGTCCTCCTCTTTTTTAATTGCCCGTAAATATGTTAAAATTTGATTATGAGTAATCTCGCTGAAGTTATAGCCGAATTAAAAAAACTCGCCAATCCTCAGCAGGCTAAAAACCTGTCGCGCTTTTTCAAAACCGGCAAAGGAGATTACGGCGAGGGAGATATTTTTCTGGGCATCAAAGTGCCGGTACAAAGGCAGGTAGTTAAGAAGTACCAAGATTTGCCTTTAAAAGACGCAGAATCTTTGTTAAGAAGCAAAATCCACGAACACCGTTTGGTGGTTTTACTGATTTTAGTTGACCAGTTTAATAAAGCCGACGAAGCAAAGCGCCGTTCTATTTTTAATATTTATTTAAAGAATACCGCCTTTATCAATAATTGGGATTTGGTGGATTTGTCCGCGCCAAATATCGTTGGCACATATTTACTGGACAAGCCCAGGGGAATTTTATATAAGCTGGCGCGGTCAACGAGTTTGTGGGAAAGGCGGGTGGCTATGCTGGCCACTTTTACTTTTCTCAGGAATAAAAATTTTAAAGATGCATTAGCAATAGCTGAAATATTATTAAATGACCAGCACGATTTGATCCACAAGGCAGTGGGTTGGATGCTCCGGGAGATGGGCAAGCGCGACCAAGCGGCTGAAGAAAAGTTTTTGCAACGGCATTATAAAGCAATGCCGCGGACTATGCTGAGGTACGCGATTGAGAGGTTTCCGGAGAGTAAAAGGCTGGGGTATTTGAAAAAGTAATCGCCACTCTACTGTCATTGTGAGGAATGAGCGAAGCGAATGACGTGACAATCCCCGCGGTGCCTGAACCCAGGAGATTCTCACGTCGCCCGCCTGCGGCGGGACTCCTCAGAATGACAGGGTGGGAGTGGCGGTGCATAACAATTTTTTTATGAAAATATATTTCGCCACGCATTCAGAAACCACCGATAATGCCAGAGGGCTGGCTACCGGCCAAAATCCCGGGGAGCTTTCGGAATTGGGCAGAAAGCAGTCAGCGGAAATGGGAGAGAGGTTTAAAAATATTAAAATTGATCTGATTTTTACCTCGGATTTGCAACGGGCGAAAGATACGGTAGCCATCGCTTTTGGCGAAAAAATTCCGGTCATTTATGACCGGCGCTTGCGGGAGATCAGCTACGGGGATTTAAACGGCCATACCACCAAGGAAGTTTATGCCCTTAAACCGAAAAAAATAAAAGAGCCGTTTCCCAATGGCGAAAGCTATGAGCAGGCAGTAGAGCGGGTGCAGGGTTTTTTATTGGAAATAAAAGATAAATACCCGGACAAAATTATTTTAATCGTTGACCACCGCGCCACCTATTATGCCCTGGACGTCCTGACCGCCCGCCGTACGCTGGAGCAGTGCGTCAATGAGGAATTCGTCTGGCAGCCGTGGTGGGAGTATGAAGTTTAGTGGTTAGTTGTTAGCCACTAGTAATTAGTCCCCCTTCGGGTCTGAGCCTCCCCTCGGTCTGAGGACTATCGGGATCGAAGACAGGGTCGAAGACTGGGTGCGCTCCAATCCATAAAAAACCCCGTCTGCTGTTGCAGGCGGGGTGTGGAGTAACCTCTAAAATGGTAGCTAATGTACGGTTTTTGCGGAATCACTGCGCACAATTGAATGTCGTACGAGAATGTTTATGCCGGCATCCTCGTATTGCGATAGCTTGCGCGTGACTAGTTGGACGTCATGCGAATTAATGTCATTCATGGCTTCTGTTATTCCGCGACGCACGTATTCAATGAATTCATCCTGCGGCATGCCCAGCGTTTTCGCCAATTCGCGCATTCGTTTTGATATTAGGCGGTAACTCCCGCCAAACTCGGCTCCGCCTTTTTCATCCTCCATGACTTTGCCGAAAAGATCCAGATATCCGCCACCTTGAGCCAGTAGCCGGCGAGTGGCAATCAGCGTGGAATCTTCAACAACAGGTGTTTGAGCCGGCGCAACCACCTGCCCCAGGTTAATTGAGGTGTCCTGCTTGGCCAGCGTATTAGTACTGTCATTAGGATAGCCAGCAGAAGCTAGAAGCAATACAGTCGAAACAAATGCCATTAAACAAGCTCTCATGATTCGCCTACTTTCTTGCGGTAGTTTGTATTTTTTATTTAGTCAGTTCCAGCTTAATTCCGTTATTAAAAAAAGTCAATTACAATGACAGTAGAGTGGCGGCACTTTAATCCTGCCCAAAATATGCTATAATGGTGTGGTAAAGCGCTTAATTTATGAAAATATTCTTAGGAGCAGATCACGGCGGATATAAATACAAGGAGGAGCTGAAGAAATTTTTAATTAAGAATAAATACAGTCTGGCAGACGTAGGCAATACAGCAGTAGATCCGCAGGACGATTATCCCGTTTTCGCCTTTAAAATGGCACGGCAGGTGGCCCAGACACGCGATGGCCGCGGCATTTTTATTTGCCGCTCCGGCGCCGGCGGGTGCATCGCGGCCAATAAAGTTAAGGGCATCAGGGCTTGCCAGGCGTTTAACCTGCGCTCGGCCAAGATGTCCCGGGTTGATGATGATGCCAATGTGTTATGCCTGGGTGCCGATTACATATCTTTGGCTGAAGCAAAAAAAATGGTGGCCGTTTGGTTAAAAACCAAATTCAGCGCCTCAGCCAGGCACCACCGGAGAGTTAATATGATTAAACGCGCGGAGAAATAAATATATGAGCCAGATTGTTCCGGCAATTTTAAGCAATGATTTAAATGAGGTGCAGGATAAATTAAATTTGCTGACCGACGTGGTTGAATGGGCGCAGATTGACCTGATGGACGGAAAGTTTGTAAATAATAAATCCATCACTCCCGAGGAATTGTTGCAGATAAAAACCACCCTTAGCCTGGAAGCGCACCTGATGGTGGCCGATCCTGAAGCCTGGCTGCCAAGCCTTAACCCTGATATCTTCAAACGTGTTTATTTCCATATTGAGGCGGTACCAGCGCCTGATGAGATGCTGAAGAAAGTCAGGCAGATGGGATTTGAAGTGGGCATTGCCATAAATATTGAAACGCCGCTATCAGCCATTCAGGAATGGGCGGAATACGTGGACGGGGTATTATTCATGTCGGTGAAGCCCGGCTGGCAGAACCAGGAATTCCATCCTGAAGTGGTGGAAAAAATTAAGGAATTTGAACATGAATATCCGGATACTGATATTTCTATTGACGGCGGAATTAATGAGAGCAATATCTTCGAAGTGGCCAGCGCTGGGGTGAATAATATCTGCGTCGGTTCGGCGATTTTCGCTTCCGGCGACCTGGCGGACAATCTGCAAAAGCTGAAAGACCAGATGTCATAAAAAATTTATGATTAAGAATAAACAAAATTTACCGGCAATGGCGAAATTGATACGCTACTGGATTTTGCGTTCCACCAGCGCGGCCGGTTCCGGCCATCCGACGTCTTCGCTGTCAGCCACGGATATAATGACTGGCCTGATATTTGGCGGTAATTTTAATTTTGATTTCAAAGACCCGAGCAATCCCAATAACGACCGGTTGATATTTTCCAAAGGCCATGCCTCGCCGCTGTTTTATTCGTTATGGGCGGCAGCCGGTGCCATAACAGAGCAGGAGTTAATGACTTTACGCAAGTTTAGTTCGCGTTTAGAAGGCCATCCGGTCATGTCATTTCCGTATTGCGAAGCGGCTACCGGTTCGCTCGGCCAGGGGCTGTCAGTCGGCGTTGGTTTAGCTTTAAATGCCAAGTATTTAGATAAATTGCCGTATAAAACCTATGTATTATTAGGCGACAGCGAAATGGCCGAGGGCCAGGTTTGGGAGGCCATTCAATTGGCAACGCATTACAAGCTGGATAATTTGATTGGCATTTTGGATGTTAACCGCCTGGGCCAAAGAGGCGAGACCATGTACGGCCATAAAGTTTTGGAATATGAAAAGAGGATCAAAGCCTTTGGGTGGCAGACTATCGTTATAGACGGGCATAAATTGCCGGCAATTTTAAATGCTTTCGCGAAAGCTTTAAAATCTAAGGGGAGGCCGGTAATGATTATTGCCAAAACGCTCAAAGGTAAAGGCGTTAAGTTAATAGAGAATAAAGACGGCTGGCATGGCAAGGCATTAAAACCTGATGAATTGGAAAAAGCCCTAAAAGATTTGGGAAAAGTAGACACGTCGGTGCGCGGCTCTATTGCTTTGTCAAAAACCTTCAAACCGGCACCGCTTACTTCCGGCAAACCAGAGCCAATGATTTTTAATAATCCGATAGCCACCCGGAAGGCGTTTGGTTACGCGCTGACGCGGCTCGCTAATAATTATCCGATTGTCTCGCTGGACGCGGAAGTCAGCAACTCCACTTATTCTGAAATTTTCCAGAAAAATTATCCCAAAAGATTTTTTGAAATGTTTATTGCCGAGCAGAATATGGTTGGCGCTGCCGTTGGCTTATCGCGCCGCGGGAAGATCCCGTTCGTCTCCACCTTTGCCGCGTTTTTCACACGGGCTTTTGACCAGATCAGGATGAGCGCCTATTCGCAAGCCAACATCAAGTTCGTCGGCTCGCACGCCGGCGTGTCTATTGGCGAGGATGGCCCGTCGCAAATGGGACTTGAGGATATTGCCATGTTCCGGTCGGTTTTAGACAGCGTGGTTTTATATCCTTGCGACCCGGTGTCCTGCGATAAAATGGTGGAGGAAATGGTGAAGCACAAAGGCATAGTTTATCTGCGCACGACACGGGCAGAGACGCCGGTTATTTACAAGCAGAATGAGCAATTCCCCATTGGCGGAAGCAAAGTTTTGCGCCAAAGCCAGAATGACACGGCCACTGTGGTTACTGCCGGCATCACGGTTTTTGAGGCATTGAAAGCTTATGATGAATTAAAAAAGCAGGGAATTAATATTAGAGTAATTGATTTATATAGCATCAAGCCGGTTGATGTCGCCACTTTGCAAAAGGCGGCCAAAGAAACAAAAGCCATTATTACGGTTGAGGATCATTATCCGCAAGGCGGCTTGGGAGAGGCGGTGTTGAGCGCGCTAAGGCATGCCAAGGCACACGTGGTTAAGTTGGCAGTGACGAAAATGCCGAAAAGTGGGAAACCAGCAGAACTATTAAGCTATGAAGGAATTGATAAAAGTGGAATAATAAAGGCGATTAAGTTAACTTTAAATAATAGATAAATATTGAATAATATGAGCAAACAAAAAAGCACAATCCATTTTATAATTACCGGCGGGACAATTGATTCTCATTATGATGCCAGCAAAGACACGGCTGTCCCAAATGAAATTTCGGTAATCCCATCTTTTATTAATGGTTTAAAGATTTATCATGGCGCTGAGTTTACAACCGTTTGCATGAAAGACAGCCGTGATTTGAAACGCGAAGATTTAGATAATATTCTAAAAATCATTGAAAATAGTGCGCATACTGAAATAATTGTTACCCATGGCACATACACCATGCCTGATACTGCCCGTTTCCTGAAAGCAAATCTTAAACGAAATGATCAGACAATAGTTCTGACGGCATCTGCCGTTCCAATTAGCGGTTTTTCACCCTCAGATGGGCCATTTAATCTGGGGTATGCCGTAGCGCAGCTTGAACATCTTAAGCCTGGCATTTACGTTGCTATAAATGGAAAAGTTTTTTCGCCTGAAGAGGTGATGAAAATCATTAGTGAAGCCCGTTTTGCTTCAATATTTGAGAAAGGTAAGTAGGGTTGTTGGATTATGAGGGGATATCAAAAAATACTATTATTAAAACTTTTCATACTTTAATAAAATAAAAATGTTACAGAATTCAGATAAAAAAGCATGGCTTATTGAACACTTCGCATATGAAGACGATATGCTCAATTTTTCTTTTAATAAAATATTTGAATGTCTCAAACAACAAGAACAAAAAAGTCTTCAGATGGCATTGGAGTGTTTTCTACTGCATGCAAGAAATTTATTAGAATTTTTTTATTATCGTAAGAATGGAAAATCATATATAAGGGCTATTGATTTTATTGAATCAAAACAATGGGAAAAATTACTACCCAAAAAAACAGCACGGATAATAAAGTTGCAGAAACGTATCGACAATGAACTTATGCATTTAACAGATAAAAGAATTAGTGGTATACCTCCGGAAAAGTCATGGGATATTGACATCCTATTGGATTTTATTGTATTAACAAAAATATTTAAAAAAAATTTACCTAATGAATATAAATTTAATTAAACAATATGAAGCACAATAAAATTGAGAATATCGGTAAAGTAATATCATTACCCATTAGTTAATTCCCATTAAAATTTATGAAAAAAGAAATCATCATTTGGCAGTTAATAGTACTGGCATTAGGTTTATTTTTAGTTTTTTCTTTAAATATATACTTCCGAGATAAAAATGAAATTGATGCCGAATCAAAGAGAGCTGATTGCTTAATTAATATTACAGAAAAAAATCTTAACTTAAGTAATGTTTGCGCAGATATCGTAACTTATAAACTATAAGACAGTGCTCACGGATATTAAATAAGTATATCGTATATGTTAAATACTAAGTTTGAATTGGAGTATAAACGGGCAGTCAATTTCTTAAAGGAGGCAATAAAAAATTATATGCCATTTCTCAATAATAACAAGGAATGGTTGACGAAGGAAGAAATAAAAGCATCCGAAGAACTTAACTACGCAGAAAAAAATTGGTATGAGGCACGAAAAAAATATTTTGGAGACATCAACTAAAAATTAATTAAATTTTTATGATGAACACTATTTGGATTATCCTCGCAGTAATTTCAATCTTGTTATTAATTAAATATTTTAAAACGAAAAATGCAGTTTGGGGAGGTTTTTCAATCGGTGCTATTATTGGATTAATAGTTGCGGTTATTGTTTTTTTGATTGGAAATGGATTTAAATGGTCTTTAATTGGAAAAATTGCAGTTGTGGGAACATTGATTGGATTTGGTTCGGAGTTATTAACCAAAATCTCTTATCATCTTAAAAGAAGGAATAGCAAGTAATCAAATTGTAGGCATAGTTAAATATTTAAATCTGATATAATAACCAGCGTAAGTACTAAATATAAAAATGCTCGGATATAACAAGCCATTATACATTCTGCCATTTGACCACCGCCAAAGCTTTGCCGAGAATTTTTATTTTTGACTTAAATAATATTGCGCGATTGTTGCGCGTATCTTGCGCGATTCGGGATTATATGATATACTGCATACAGAAAGCATCCAATATATATGTTTAAACCCGTCTATACTTTATCCGACAATATTTTGCGCGATTTGACGGCTATTGCGGAAGCCAAAGCCGTAATTGAGCATGCCCGGATATTGCCCCAGCAGGAATTGCGTTTACGCCGCCAGGCCGTCATTCGCATGACGCACCATTCCACGGAAATTGAAGGCAACCGTTTGGACATCGCCCAAGTAGAGGCGCTCTATGCTCATAGGAAGATAGACGCGCCGGCTCGCGATATTTATGAGGTAAAAAATTATCTGAAAGCACTGGAATACATCGAAAAAGTCGTGGCGCAGCGCCAGTTGATAAGTGAAAAAGTTATACTTAAAATTCATAACCTGGTTACCAGCAATACGCTGGCTCCGCGATCCAGCGGGCACTACCGCCCGGGGCCGATTTACGTAGTACGACGGCGTCTCGGTCTGCCGGCGCAAATAATGTACACCGGCCCGGAAGCCAAGCGCGTGCCACAATTGATGAATAATTTTGTGGCTTGGCTCAGAGACAGCGAAAAAAAACAGATTAATCCGGTGATCGTCGCGGCAGTGGCGCATCTGGAAATTGCCGCGATACATCCGTTTACAGACGGCAATGGCCGTACGGCTAGAGCGCTGGCCACCTTGATTTTGTATCAGCGGGGGTATGACTTCCGCCGATTATTTGCTCTGGAAGATTATTATAATACAGACCGGCCGGCATATTATAAAGCCATTAATCAGGGTAAAAATTATGATGAACGGCAAAAGGACTGCACGCCGTGGCTGGATTATTTTATAACCGGATTTAAAGACGAAATTGACCGCGTTAAGGGAAGGATATTGTCTTTGGCAGCGCGTTCCAAAGGTACGAGGGTTAAGTCCCAAATATATTTAAGCCCTGAACAGCTTAAAATTATTGATTTTTTGGATCAGGTCAGCCGTATGACCGTTAAGGACGCGGAAGAGGTGTTAAACTGCCCCCGGCGCACGGCGCAATTGCATTTACAGCGACTGAAAAAAATTAGAATGATTAAATCGGTTGGCAAAGGTAAAGCAACTATTTATATTCCCAACAAATAATATGGTATATTTAAACGATAAATTTGAAATCGTAAAGAAGAAGATAGAAGAACTAACCAAGAAATCTGTTGCAGAAGAAGATTACGTCCATTCGCAGTTGACCTGGAAAAACGTTTTGAAATTAAAGACAAATGCTGACATTGCGCTTCAGGTGGCTGCTCTTGGGCATGATATTGACAGGAGCTTTCCGGAAAGAAGAGTAAAAAAAGAAGATTTTAAGGATTACAATGAGTACAAGAAACAACATTCATTTGTTTCTGCAAAGATCATTTCTGAGTTAATGAGCGAATGCCATTTTGAAGAAAAAATTATTGATAAAACCCGATATCTTATTGAAAATCACGAAATCGGCGGCGGCGAAGAAATTAATGTTTTAATGAACGCTGATAGCCTGGCGTTTTTTGAGTATAATATTCCTTTTTACCTGAAAAGAAATGGCGAGGAAAAAGCCAAGCAAAAAATCCAATTTATGTACAATAGGCTTTCGCCAACAGCCAAGGAGCTGAATAGCCAAATAAAATTTTCGGATGAGCAAATCAGAACTTTGGTAAGACAATCGTTAATAGAGATATTTTAGGGCAATTATAATATTAAATTATGAAAATATCTCCTCTTAATCTATAATAAACACACAAGTTAATCCATAAAAAATGCTCGGATATAACAAACCATTATACATATTGCCATTTGACCACCGCCAAAGCTTTGCTGAAAAGATGTTCGGCTGGGAGGATTTGTTTACCATTGAACGCGTGGCCAAGCTGGCGGAATACAAGCAGATAATCTACGAAGGTTTTGCTCTGGCCGTCAGCCGCGGGGTGCCGAAAGAATCCGCGGCCATACTGGTGGACGAGCAGTGCGGTGATTTGATTTTGCGCCAAGCCAGACAGGCTGGTTTTATTGTCTGCATGTGCACGGAAAAAAGCGGGCAGGCTGAATTTGATTTTGAATTTAACCACCAATTCGGCGAACACCTGGATAAATACCGGCCGCAGTTTGCCAAAGCTTTACTACGCTACAATCCCGGCGGAGATGAGGAATTAAACGAACGACAGCGCCAGCGATTAGCAAAGTTAAGCGATTATTGCCGCACTCACGGTTATAAATTCATGCTAGAAGTTCTGGTGCCTCCGACTGTGGACCAGCTGAACAAAGTGCAGGCCGACCATCGCCGGTACAATCTGGAAATGCGTCCGGACCTGGCAATAAAAATGGTCAAAGAATTGCAAAAAGGCGGAGTGGATCCGGATGTCTGGAAAATTGAGGGATTTCAGGAAATGGAAAATTACCAGGACGTCATCAAGCAGATGCGCAAGGGGCGGCGCGGGCAGGTCTGCATGATCGTGTTGGGACGCGGCGAGACCCGCGAGCTGGTAGAAAAATGGATTGAGACCGGCGCCAGGGTGGACGGGGTCATCGGTTTTGCGGTCGGCAGGACGGTTTTTTGGCAGGCACTGGTGGATTTCAAATCAGAGAAGATTACCCGCGAACAGGCGGTTGAACAGATAGCGAATAATTTTAAATATTTCGCGGATTTATTTATTAGGTTTAAGTTTAGCTCATAGTTTATAGCGTATAGCGGTTGGCTAATAGCATATAGCTAATAGCTTATAGTAATTTAACCACATGCTTTTAACCATAACCCATTCGCCATTATCTAACAACCACCTATGATATTTGGATTTTCTACCGGTGATTTGCATGATTATATGGAGCCCAAGCAGGCTATCGCTGAATTTAAAAAGATCGGCTGCCGGGCGGTAGAGCTGGGTTTTGTGCGCAAAGAGCGCATTGAGGCCGGAGAGTTGGCGGCCATTACCGAGGAGGATTTGGCCGGTTTTGATTATGTCAGCCTGCACGCGCCCAGAATGGATTATGCCGATAATCAGGAAACATTTAAAATCTTCCAGGCCATTTCCGAAACGCACAAGCTACGGCCGCTGGATGTGGTAGTTATTCATCCGGATAACGTTATAGATATTGATATATTTGATGACCTGCCTTTCCCCGTGGGGTTTGAAAATATGGACAAGGCTAAGAATTTCGGGAAGAAGCCGGAGGATCTGTCCAAGCTGCTTACGTTAAATACTTTATTTCGCTTTATTCTGGATGTGAATCATATCTGGGACAATGATCCGACCATGAAATTGGCCGCGGATTTTATAAAGGAATTTTCTGAGCGTTTGTCGGAAATTCATATCAGCGGGCTAGACTCTGAGAACGTGCATTACCCGCTCTTTAAAACCAGGCAAACTGAAATTATAAAAGCAGCTAAAGGTTTAGACGTGCCATTTATTTGCGAAAGCGGGCTTGCTCCCCAGGAACTCGCGCTGGAGAAAGATTATATAGAAAAGGAATTTAATAGCTTATAATTAAAATAATAAATTTCCATGATCATCGTCATGGCCACGAAAAATCCCGGCAAGATGATTGAAATGCAAAATTTATTGGAAGATCTGGGAGTAGAAATAAAAAGTGCCGAAGCGGCTGGCGTCACGCAGGAAATTTCCGAAGACGGCACGACCCTGGCGGAGAACGCCCTGAAAAAAGCCAGGCTGGTGGCCGAACAAACAGGAGAGTGGACCGTAGCGGATGATTCCGGATTGTTTGTCGAAGCGCTCGGCGGAGAACCGGGCGTGCGTTCCGCGCGCTGGGCAGGTGAGAACGCCAGCGGTGAAAAGATCGTAGAAAAACTTCTGCAGGAAATGAAAAAAATTCCAGCTGGCAAGCGCCAGGCGTATTTTGAAAGCGTATTGGTTCTGGTCAGTCCGGAGCTCCGGAACTGGGTTTTCAGCGGCAAGATTGAGGGGTCTATTGCAGGCAAAACAGCAGGTCAGGACAGACCCAGCCTGCCCTATGATTTGGTTTTTATTCCGCAGGGCGGCAAGAAAACTTTTGCCGAAATGACAGACCAGGAGAAAAATGATATCAGCCATCGGGGGCTGGCTTTTAAGAAGCTGAAGGACTTCCTGCGGCTGAATATAATGGATTGACTTTTTCTGGCCACCGGGCCAGGGCAAGTAATTTCTTAATATTTTTAAGGCAAAAAATTGGAAGACAAAATTATCAGCCGGCACAAAAGAATAATCGTCAGGTTTTTAAAGGTTTTTTTAAGCGAGAAAACTAGACAGTATTCGGCTGTCCACCAGCGCTGGAGCCGCGATGTCATGGGCCGGCTGCTGGAATTCACCCGGCGCGGCAAGATGATACGCGGCAGCCTGATTATCCTGGCTTACCAGATGTTCGGGAAGAAAATCAATCAGGAGGTTATCAAAACGGCCGGCGCTATCGAACTTTTCCATTCAGCCCTGCTGGTGCATGATGACATTATGGATAACAGCGCTCTGCGCAGAGGCAAACCCGCTATGCATCTGCAGTACCAGCGGTTGGGGGAAAAAGAGGGATTTGAGAAAGCCGGGCATTTCGGGATGAGCAGCGCTTTATGCGCCGGGGACGTGATTTTTTTGATTACCTTTGAGCTTTTGTCAGGATTAAAAATCAAGGAGAAGCAGAAGGAAAAAATTATCAGGACCTTTGCCCAGGAAATGGCCTCGGTAGGCCTGGCTCAGCTCAGTGAAATGTATCTGGGGTATGCCGCGAGGGAGACGAGCCAGCGGGAGATAGCCGCCATTTATCAGTATAAGACCGCCCGCTACACCGTTTCTTTGCCATTAATGTTAGGCGCGTTGCTGGCCGGGCAGCCCCAGTCAATCGTCAAGCTATTAATGAAACTGGGTGAATATATCGGAGTAATATTCCAGATCAGGGATGATTATCTCGGCCTTTTTGGCAGGGAGAGCGGCATTGGCAAGTCGGTAGGCGTGGATATTCGGGAAAATAAAAAAACATTTTACTACCATTTTCTTTTCAAGCGGGCCAGCCCTGCGCAAAAAGCCAGGCTGTACAAAATTTTCGACAGGGACAAAATCAGCCAGCAGCAGCTGCGCTACGTGCAGAAGCTGATCATTGAACTGGGAGTAATTGAGGCTGTAGAAACGCGGGTCAGCGGCTACAGGGAGCAAGCCCTGAAAATTATCAAACAGCTGAAAATCAGCCAAAGCTATAAGAAAGTATTGGCCGATCTGCTGGGATATATGGCGGATCGCGAAAAATAAGCGCGGTTGCCTTTTATTTCCATATCCCCGATAATAACAGGGAAAGCGGATTTATATTTATGGAAAATAAACTGCCAAAACACATCGGCATAATCATGGACGGCAACCGGCGCTGGGCCAAAGAACACGGCTTGCCCGCTTTTATGGGGCACCGCGAGGGCGTCCAGGCGTTAAAACGGATTGGCGATTGGTGCATTAAAAAGGGGATTAAATTCCTGACAGTCTGGGCTTTTTCCCAGGAAAACTGGTCGCGCCCCAAAGAAGAAGTCGGTTTTTTAATGAAATTGATCAGGGAGGCGGTAATTAAAGAGTTTGATTGGTTCATAAAAAACGGCACCAAACTAAATATTATCGGGCGCCTCGAGGAGCTGCCAAAAGAATCGCGACAAGCTCTGGAAAACGCGATGGCCAGGACGAAAGACAATAAAAAAGCGGTGTTAAACGTGGGTATAAATTACGGCGGCCAGGCGGAAATAATTGACGCGGTCAAAAAGCTGGTTAAACGTGGGATCAAGCCTGCTCAGGTTACGGAAGAAGCCATCCGGCAGAATCTTTATGATCCGACGGTGCCTTATCCGGATTTGATTATCAGGACTTCGGGTGAAATGCGCACCTCAGGGTTTTTATTATGGGAAGCGGCTTACGCTGAATATTATTTTACCGCTAAGCATTGGCCGGATTTTTCCGGCCGGGACATGGAAACCGCCGTGGATGAATATAAAAAGAGAAATCGCCGGTTTGGCGGTAATTAAAAATAACAAAAAACCCAAAATTAAACTCAATGGGTTTTTTAGTCGGTTATTTTTTACCCTTTTTTGAAAGCGATCTGATGCAGCTGGTGCAGGCTTTGACGCGCTTGCCCTTATAAGAGGCAGACTGCAGATTCAACTGCTGTTTCCTTCTTGTAGCGATATTGGAATGGCTCCTGGAATTCCCGGATAAGCCACCGCGACCGCAAATTTCACATCTTTTGGCCATAGGTTGTGTAAATTCGTTAAATTGATATAATTACCCTACCATAATGAAAAAAAATATTCAAATAATTGATGTTTTGATATGATTATCAGCTTATTATTTTCCGAACCGGTATTATTTTTTGCCATTTTTATCGCGCTGGTTATTTCCATAACTTTCCATGAATTTTCCCACGTTTTCACCGCGCGCCTTTTAGGCGACCGCACGGGAGAATATGCCGGCCGGCTGACCCTGAATCCGCTGGCTCACCTGGATTTTTTCGGAACCATTGCCATTCTGCTGGTCGGATTCGGCTGGGGCAAGCCGGCGCCTTTTAATCCCTATAATCTGAAAAACCAGAGATTTGGCCCGGCCATGGTCGCTCTCGGCGGCCCGGCCGCGAATTTGGTATTGATAATTATTTTCGGACTGCTGTTGAAAATATTTTATCCGATGTTCGGCCCAACCAGCTATGTGACGATTTTTTTGCAAGTCTTAGTGACGTTCAACGGGGTTTTGATGGTCTTCAATCTGATCCCCATCCCGCCGCTGGACGGTTCGCATATACTGGGGGGCATCCTGGGCACCCGTTTTGCCCGTTTTTCCGAAGCGCTGAACGCCTATGGACCGCGGATCTTATTTTTCCTGATATTTATATCAGTCATCTTCAATATTTCAGTTTTTAGCTATATCATCTACCCGATCGTTAATTTTATCAGCAAATTACTGGGCGTCCCTCTGCTGTTTTAGTAAAAAGCCCTGATATTTGACATAGTGAAATAGCTTTGTTATGATATGGCTAACCCGGTATCTAAATCTGATACTTTTTTATTACTTTTTAACGTTTCAAAATGCCCACCATTAACCAATTGATAAGAATTGGCAGAAAATCCACCAAGAAAAAATCAAAAACTCCAGCTTTGGAGCCTGTTTTAAATACTATCAGAAGGAAGCGCACTAACCTGCCGAAGAGTTCGCCTTTCAAAAGAGGCGTGTGCGTAAAGGTAACCACCGTCACCCCGAAAAAGCCGAATTCCGCTCTGCGCAAGATTGCCCGTGTCCGCCTGTCAAACGGCATGGAAGTCACCGCTTATATACCCGGCGTTGGGCATAATCTGCAGGAGCACTCGATCGTTTTGATCAGGGGCGGACGCGTTAAGGATTTGCCTGGCGTGCGCTATCACGTCATCCGCGGAGTTTATGACACCCAGGGGGTAGCCGATAGAAAACAGGGCAGGAGCCTTTACGGCGCTAAAAGGCAGTAAGATCGCATTTAATCAATTTTTTATCATTCATGAGAGGAAAAAAAGCACCAAAAAGAAAGCCGAAACAAGATCCGAAATTCAATAATATTATTTTAGGAAAATTTATAAACCTCATTATGTCCCGGGGCAAAAAGACCATTGCCCAGTCTATTGTTTATAACGCTTTTGATTATATAGAGGAAAAAACGAAAAAACCCGGCTTGCAGACTTTTGAGCTGGCCATGAAAAATGTTGCGCCTGTTATAGAAGTAAAATCAAAGCGCATTGGCGGCGCCAACTATCAGATCCCGGTGGAAGTGAAAGGCGACAGGAAATTCGGACTGGCGATGCGCTGGCTGATCGCCGCCGCCACCAACCGCAAGGGCAAGCCCATGTTTGAAAAGCTGGCTCTGGAGCTGATTGACGCTTCGAATAAGCAGGGTGAAGCCATTAAAAAGCGCGAAGACGTGCACCGAATGGCGGAAGCCAACCGGGCGTTCGCGCATTTTGCCTAGTAATGTGTGGCATATAGCCTATAGCTTATAGCCCGTAATTTATAGTAGATAGGCAGGTTCTAATATAACTATAAGCAATTAGCCATACGCCATAAACAACCAACAAAATTATGCCAAGAGAATATAGCCTAGAAAATACACGTAACATAGGAATAATTGCTCACATTGATGCCGGAAAAACAACCGTTTCAGAGCGGATTCTTTATTATACCGGCAAAAAACATAAAATCGGAGAAGTGCACGAAGGCGCAGCGGAAATGGACTGGATGGAGCAGGAAAAAGAGCGCGGCATTACCATTACTTCGGCGGCTACCACCTGTTTTTGGAAAACCAGCCGCATCAATATTATTGATACTCCCGGCCATATAGATTTTACCGTGGAGGTACAGCGCAGTCTGCGCGTACTGGACGGCGGTTTTATCGTTTTTGACGGAGTGGCCGGCGTAGAGCCGCAATCCGAAACCGTTTTTCATCAGGCAGAAAAATTTAATGTACCGCTGATGGGCTTTATCAATAAAATGGACCGTACCGGCGCTGATTTTTATGCAGACGTAGCAGCGATTAAAGAACGCCTGACTCCCAATGCCATTCCGGTTCAGCTGCCAATCGGAGCAGAAACGAATTTTATAGGGATAATCGAACTTTTTGAGAAAAAAGCGCGGGTTTATAAAGATGAAATGGGCAAAGAATGGGAAGACCAGGAAGTTCCTGAAGATATGAAGGCTAAGGTGGATGAATACCGCAATAATCTGGTAGAAAAAATTGCCGAACAGGACGATGTCTTGCTGCAGAAATATCTGGACGGCAAAGAGATATCCATAGAAGAGCTGAAGCGCGTTTTGCGCCAGGCGACTATCGCCAATAAGCTGATGCCGATTTTTGTCGGCTCTGCCTTGAAAAACAAAGGCATACAATTTTTATTGGATGCGGTGGTTGATTATCTGCCATCGCCATTGGATGTGCCGCCGATTACCGGCCAGGAGCCCAAAACTGAAAAGGAGATCGCGGTGAAACCTTCTGACAGCGATCCTTTTGCCGCTCTGGCCTTCAAAGTCGCCACTGATCCCTATGTTGGCACGCTGACATTTTTTCGAGTTTATTCAGGCGTGGTTACCGCCGGGTCTTATATTTTGAATACCAGGACAGGAAACAAAGAGCGTGTCGGCCGGATAGTCCGCATGCATGCCAATAAGCGCGAAGAGGTAAAAGAGGTGTATTCCGGTGAAATTGCCGCTGCCGTTGGCCTGAAAAACTCCACTACCGGAGATACTTTATGCGATCCCGACCATCCTATTACCCTGGAATCCATAAATTTCCCAGAGCCGGTAATTTCCGTAGCTATTGAGCCGAAGACCAAAGCTGACCAGGAAAGAATGGGCATGGCTTTGTCAAAATTATCTCAGGAAGACCCGACTTTCCGGGTGAAAAGCGACGAGGAAATAAATCAGACGATTATCTCCGGCATGGGCGAGCTGCATCTGGAAGTATTGGTTGACCGCATGAAAAGAGAGTTCAAAGTTGAAGCCAACGTCGGCAAGCCGCAGGTGGCTTATAAGGAAACCATTACCAAGATTGCCGAAGCTGAGGGAAAATACATCCGCCAGTCAGGCGGCCGCGGCCAATACGGCCATTGCGTAATCCGCGTTGAACCTCAGGAAAGAGGCAAGGGCTTCGAATTCGTTAACGAAGTTAAGGGTGGAAATATTCCTCAGGAATACATTACCCCGATTGAAAAAGGCATTAAAGAAGCTATGGACAGGGGTGTTTTGGCCCATTACCCGTTGATTGACCTGAAGGCCACAGTTCTGGACGGCTCATACCATGAAGTTGATTCATCCGAAGCAGCCTTTAAAATATCCGGTTCTATCGCCCTGCAGGCAGCTACCAAGAAAGCCGGTTTAGTTTTACTTGAGCCGATCATGAAGGTTGAAGTTGTCACTCCGGAAAAGTTTATGGGAGACGTAATAGGCGATTTGAATTCCAAACGCGCCACTATCAAGGAAATGCGGGATCGCGGCAATATGAAAATTATTGACGCCGAAGTGCCGTTATCTGAAATGTTCGGCTATGCCACGCAACTGCGCTCCATGTCGCAGGGCCGGGCTTCGTATTCAATGGAATACCTGAATCACCAGATCGTGCCCCGCAATGTGTTAAATCAGATTATCGGTGAAGAAGAAGCTGGCACAGGAAAAAAGAAATAATTCTTTAAAAATAGATTAGTTTTTGGCATTATTTAATAAATATCCACAAAATTGGGGATAAGTGGCAGAAGAAGTGAGCGGATATTTTAAATATTTTAGCTAATATTAGGCAAAAAAGTAAATTTAGATAAAATCCGATATAAAATATTGATTTCTGGCGGGTCCGTAGATACTTGCGAAAAGTGTTAGGGATTGCTATAATTCAGATTGCTATTCAGAAATTGTGGCTATTGACATTTTGCTTAAAAATTAATAGTCTGAAGTTTAAAAGGTAATTTAGTATTAAAAATAACTAAAACTAACTACTATGACTGCTAAATTTGAACGAACAAAACCGCATGTTAACGTTGGTACTATTGGTCACGTTGATCATGGCAAGACCACATTAACTGCCGCTATATTAAAAGTTTTAAAAGACAAGGGTTTTGTGGCTCAGGAAAAATCCGTTGATCAGATTGATAATGCCCCGGAAGAAAAAGAGCGTGGTATTACAATTGCTACTGCTCACGTAGAATATGAAACAGAAAAAAGGCATTATGCCCATATTGACTGCCCTGGCCATGCTGACTATGTGAAGAATATGATCACTGGTGCCGCGCAGATGGATGGAGCAATTTTAGTTGTTTCCGCCGCTGACGGCCCGATGCCCCAGACCCGCGAGCACATTCTTTTGGCTCACCAGGTCGGCGTGCCGAATATTATAGTATTTTTGAATAAAATTGACATGGTTGATGACAAGGAACTGATTGACCTGGTTGAAGTGGAAGTGCGTGATTTACTGAAGAAATACCAATATGACGGCGATAAAGTGCCCGTGATCAAAGGTTCAGCCCTGAAAGCCCTGGAAGGGGACGAAAAGGCCGCAGAAGCCATAATGGAACTGACAAAAGCATTGGATGAATATATTCCAGAGCCAAAGCGCGACATTGAGAAGCCTTTCTTAATGCCGATTGAGGATATTTTTTCCATTGAAGGCCGCGGTACGGTAGTGACCGGGAGAATCGAGAGAGGCAAGGTAAAACTGAATGATGAGATAGAAATTGTCGGCATGAAAGAAACGACCAAAACGGTAGTTACCGGCATTGAAATGTTCAATAAGCAGCTGGATGAAGGTCAGGCAGGCGATAACGCAGGTATTCTATTGCGAGGCACCAAGAAAGAAGACGTGGAACGCGGACAGGTAATCGGCAAACCGGGAACTGTTACGCCGCACACTGAATTTGACGGAGAAATCTACATTCTGACCAAAGAAGAAGGCGGACGGCACACACCGTTTTTCAAGGGCTACAAACCTCAGTTTTATATCCGCACCACGGATGTGACCGGCGACGTAGAATTACCAGAAAAGACTGAAATGGTCATGCCTGGCGATACAGTTACCCTGAAAGTCAAGCTGATTGTCCCGATTGCCCTGGAAGAGCAGCAGCGTTTCGCCATCCGCGAGGGCGGTCATACCGTAGGCGCCGGCGTGGTTACAAAAATCTATAAATAAGGACCATGAAAATTCCAGAATAATCTGGAATTTTCTAATCTGACATTATAAAATCGTAAATTTAGATAATAAAGAACATTTAATTTCACTACACAAAGTGACGACCAAGCAAGCTGACAAAGCTGATAACCAAACAAAGAACAAAGACGAGAACGAAGAAGTTCAGCAGCGTATTAGGATTAGAATTCGCGCTTATGATCACAAAATAATTGATCAATCAACGCGGACTATCCTGGAAACGGCGATACGGACTGGCGCAAAAACCCGCGGTCCCATTCCTTTACCCACAGAAAAAAAACGCTATACCGTAAACAGCTCGACCTTTGTTCATAAAGACGCACGCGAACAGTACGAGATGCGCGTTCATAAACGTTTGATTGACGTGATTAATCCGACGCCAAAAACCATTGACGCCATGACGAATCTGAATTTACCGGCTGGCGTGGACGTGGAAATTAAAATGTAGTCTCGCAACTTATTCATTATAAAATATAACAGGTGAATAGGTTCTGAGGATGACAATTCTTGTACAATCTGTTCTAATCCTCAGATAACGATTTGCCAGATGATAGAAAGGCCGGTTTTTCCGGAGCACTAATAATTCTGGCGAACTCCAAAAATGACCGGTTTTTTGTATTAAAATATTTTATGAAATTCATAATCGGAGAAAAAATAGAAATGACCCAGCGGTTCGCTGATGACGGCAAGGTAATGCCGGTAACGGTTGTAAAAGCCGGTCCGTGCCACGTGACCCAGGTCAAAACAAAGGAAAATGACGGATATCAGGCCGTTCAGCTTGGATTCGGCAGCCATAAAATAAACAAGCCGGCCAAGGGGCACCTCAAAGGATTGCCGGAATACAGCAGTTTAGCCGAGTTTGTTGAAGCGGGCGTTTTAAATTTAAAAAGAGGCGATATTTTAAATGTCCAGATTTTCCAGCCAGGGGAGATGGTCAACGTTACCGGAATTTCCAAAGGCAAGGGATTTCAGGGAGTGGTCAAAAGGCACGGGTTCAAAGGCCACCGGACTACTCATGGCACTAAAGACCAGGTACGCATGCCAGGCTCAATCGGTTCCACTGACCCGCAGAGAGTTTTCAAAGGGATGAGGATGGCCGGCCATATGGGAAATGCCCAGGCCAGCGTCAAGAATTTAGAAATTATTGAAATAGACGCGGCTAATGATCTGCTTTTTATCAAAGGCGCTTTGCCGGGCGCCAGGCATAGCCTGGTGAGGATATCGGCTGCCGGGGAAATAAAATTGGCGCCAACCGAGAAAAATGAAACCGTTGCTGCTCCAGCTCCAGCCGAGAAAACCGCTGATAAAGAAAAAACTCCGGCCAAAACAGCAGATAAGAAAAAGACTAAATAGTTAAATATGTTAAAAGTAAAAGTTTACAATACAGAAGGTAAGGAAGTCGGCGAAGTAAAGCTTGAACCGAAAATTTTTGAAGTAAAAGCCAATGCCGGATTGGTGATGCAGTCAGTCAGGACGCAGATGGCCAATAAACGCGTAGCTGTCGCCCATTCAAAAGACAGATCAGAAGTCAGAGGCGGAGGACGCAAGCCCTGGAAGCAAAAAGGCACCGGTCGGGCGCGGCACGGATCCATACGCTCGCCAATCTGGAAAGGCGGCGGCGTTACTTTCGGTCCGCAAAGCGACCGTAATTATGAATTAAAGCTAAATAAAAAAGCAAAAAAGAAAGCCTTATTCATGGTTCTCACCGACAAGGCAAAAGATGGGAAAATTATTATTTTAGATAAACTGGAATTGGTGAAAATAAAGACGAAGCAGATTGTCCATATTTTAGCCAAATTGAAAGTCAAAAAAACAGCCCTGCTGATAACCGGCAAGAATGATGAAAAAGTGAAAAAATCCGTGCGCAATATTTCTGGGGCAAAATTACTGAACGCGGACAGCTTGAATATTATTGACATATTAAACTTCCAGTATCTGGTTATTACGAAAGACAGTCTGGATGTTATTAAAAAAACTTACTTAAGATAATATGGGAATTTTAGATAAATTCAAAAGAAAAAAACCCGCTGAACAGAAGAAGCCGGAAGAAAAAAAATACCCGAAGAAAGAATCCGTTAAAGAGGAGAGCAAAGAGGTGGTTTCGGAAACCGTAGTTACTCCCGATGGCCGCATGGCTACTGTTCAGAAAAAAGCGGACAAAAAAACCAGGAAGTCCAAACAGAAAAAAGAGGACACCGGAAAGGCTTACCAGATTTTGATCAAACCGCTGATTACGGAAAAAGGCTCTTCGCTGGGCATCAACCACCAATATGTTTTCGAAGTCGCGCCCAGAGCCAATAAAATTCAGGTGAAGCAGGCGATAAAAAGACTTTATGACGTTGACGTGGTCAAAGTTAACATCATAAATATGCATGGCAAAGAAATCCGTTACGGCCGCACAGAAGGCCGGACAAAGCGCTGGAAAAAAGCGATCGTCACTTTAATGCCCGATGAAAAAATTGAAATCCAGGAAGGGCTATAATCATATAATATGACAGTAAATATTCTAAAACCTACAACAGCTGGCCGCCGCCAGGCTTCAGCACTCGATCGTTCCGAGCTTTCAAGAAAAGCTCCGGAAAAAAGTTTGCTGATTATCAAAAAGATACAGGGTGGCCGCAACAATACGGGTAAAATCACCGTTCGGCACCAGGGCGGCGGGCACAAGAGTTTTTACCGCATCATCAGTGACCGGAGCAATGCCATTGATAAAGCTGCAAAAGTAGTGGCGATTGAATACGATCCAGGCAGGTCTGCCTGGCTGGCCCTGATAAAATACGCTGATAATAAGGTGGAATATATCATTGCACCAGCCGGATTGAAAGTCGGCGATGAGATTTCCGCCTCAAAATCAAAGCTGGACATTGCTGTCGGCAACCGATTGCCATTGTCAAAAATTCCCGTTGGCATTATGGTGCATGATATAGAGATTCAGCCGGGAAAAAGCAGTTTTTTTGTCCGCTCGGCCGGTACGGGGGCGATTATACAATCAATTGAAAATGACTATGCTCAGTTAAAGCTGCCCTCAGGTGAAATCAGGAAATTCAGCATAGAGTGCATGGCCACCATTGGGCAGGCTTCAAATGTTGATCACGAGAATGTCAGGCTTGGCAAGGCCGGCAAGAAGCGCTGGCGCGGCATCAGGCCGTCAGTCAGGGGCAAGGCGATGAATCCGGTTGATCACCCGCATGGCGGCGGCGAAGGCCATAATCCGATCGGCTTGAAACACCCGAAGACTCCCTGGGGCAAACCCGCTCTCGGCGTTAAAACCAGGAAAAAGGGGAAATATTCCGATAAATTAATTATTAGAAGAAGAGGGTAGCTTATAGCATATGGCGTATAGTAAGTGCAGATATCAGCCACATGCTATAAGCTATATGCCATAAGCTATAAGCCATTAGTCATAAACCATCAAACAATATGTCAAGAAGTTTAAAAAAAGGCCCATTTACCGATCCGAAACTGCTGAAAAAAATGTCGAAAGTCAGACAGGGAGAAAAGACGGTCATCAAGACCTGGTCCAGGTCATCGGTGATTACTCCGGAAATGGTCGGTTTCACTTTTGGCGTCCATAACGGCAAGGATCATATTTCCGTTTTTATCATAGAAAACATGGTTGGGCATAAATTGGGCGAATTCTCCCTCACCCGTAAATTCGTCAAGCACGGCGGCCGCATGCAGAGAGAAGAGGAAGCCGCTGCCGCAGAAGCCGAGAAAAAGGCACAGCAAAGTGCGCAAGCTGAAGAAGCGCCCAAAAAAGAAGCTAAAGAATAATATTTTTTAATATGGAAGTAACTGCAAAATTAAGATTTCTGAAGATATCACCGCGAAAAGTCAGGCTGGTGACCAGCCTGGTGGCAGGAAAAACGGTGGAGCGAGCCGTGCAGCAGCTGAGTTTTTTAACCAAAGAAGCTGCTTTGCCGGTATTGAAGCTGATAAAATCAGCCGAGGCCAACGCAGAAAATAATTTCAAATTATCCAAAGACAATTTGTTCATCAAAAGAATTTTTGTGGACCAGGGGCCGGTCATCAAAAGGTGGAGAGCCAGGGCCTTTGGCCGGGCCGGCATGATCATGAAAAGATCCTCGCATATTACGGTTATTCTGGATGAGCAGGCGGGCGCTGGTAAGAAAGCGAAATCAAAGAAAGCCGCAGCTGCCGGTAAAAAGGGAGTAGCAAAAAAAGTGGAAAAAAAGATAGTTGACTTCAAAGATATCAAGCACGAGGCTAAGGGCAAAAAAGGCCAGGAGGAATCGTCCGAAGAAGTCAAAAAACCGAGCGGCTCAAGCTTTCAAAATATTAAAGATAAATTTACAAGAAGACTAGGAGAAAGATAATATGGGGCAAAAAGTACATCCAAAAGCGTTTCGTCTGATAATCACCAGCAACTGGAAATCAAAATGGTTTGCTGATAAGAATTATGCTGCTTATCTGGAGCAGGATATTAGAATCAGGAAATGGCTGGCTGTCAGGCTGAAAGAAGCCGGCGTGGCGAATATTGACGTCGAAAGGTCCGGAGACGAGATTACCCTTAATTTATATACTTCCAAGCCAGGCATCGTTATCGGCCGCGGAGGCGCAGGGGCGGAAGACCTGAAGAAAGAAATCAGGAAAAAGTTCCTGCAGAAAAAGTCCAAGCTGAACCTGAATATCCATGAAGTGTCTAATCCATTTACCAGCGCTCAGCTGGTCAGCCAGAATATAATCGAACAGCTGGAGAAAAGAATTCCTTTCCGCCGCGCCATTAAGAGATCGATTGAGCAAGTCATACAGGCAGGCGCTAAAGGTGTAAAAATACTCGTCGGCGGACGCTTGAACGGAGCGGAAATCGCCAGAAAAGAAAAATTTTCCCAGGGCAGCATACCTTTGCATACTTTACGGGCTGATATAGATTATGCCCGCGGCGCCGCCCATACTACTTACGGCTTAGTCGGAGTGAAGGTCTGGATCTACAAAGGGCAGATATTTAAGAAAATTAATGAATCCAAAGTAACGAAATAGCGTATGCTTATCCCAAAAAAAGTAAAACACCGGAAATGGCACAAAGGAAGAATTGGCGGACAGGCCAGCTCTAAGACTAATCTTGATTTTGGCAGCCATGGTTTGAAATCGCTGGAAGGCGCCTGGATCTCTTCACGGCAGATTGAGGCGGCCCGCCGCGCGATGACGCGTTTTGTGCAAAAAGGCGGAAAAATATGGATCAGGATTTTTCCTGACAAGCCCGTAACCAATCACGGCTCTGAAGTCCGCATGGGTGGCGGCAAAGGTTCAGTTGATCATTATGTCGCCGTGGTAAAACCCGGGACAATTATGTTCGAGATCGATGGCGTGGAAAAATCGGTCGCTAAAGAGGCCATGCGCCTGGCATCGCATAAATTATCCGTGAATACAAGGTTTATCAGCAAAGATTAATATTATGGAAATAAATGAATTAAGGAAAAAGACAGAGCCTGAACTCAACGCTCTCCTGAAAGCGCAAAGAGAGCAAACCAGAGATTTGCGGTTTAGAATCGCATCAAAGCAGTATAAGGATGTTCGTGACCTGCGCACAATTAAAAGAGAGGTCGCCCAGATACTCACGTTATTGAAAGAAAAAAAAGTTGTGCAGGAGCTCAAGAGTAAAAGCATTAAAAAATAGGATATCCGTATGAATAATAAGCCAAAAAGAAAATTAGAAGGAGTAATTAGCAGCGACAAAATGGATAAAACCGTCGTAGTGCTTATTACCCGGGTAAAAACGCATCCAAAATACCACAAGCAATATAAAGTTTCAAAAAAATATAAAGCGCATGATCCGAAGAACGAGTATCATACCGGAGATAAAGTAGTGATCGAAGAAGCCAGGCCGCACAGCAAGCAGAAAAGATGGGCGGTAGTAAAGAAAGTCTAAAAAATATTAAACTCTTATGGTTCAACCAAGGTCAAAATTAACAGTAGCAGACAATACCGGCGCCAAACGCGTAATGGTGATAAAGGTTTTGGGCGGATATAAAAAAAGATACGGGATGATAGGAGATATTGTCACGGTCACTATAAAAGAAGCAGTGCCGCATGGCATGGTAAAAAAAAGCGAAGTGGTGCATATGGTGATAGTCAGGCAGCATAAGGAATACCGGCGCCCCGATGGCTCTTACATCAGATTTGACGATAATGCCGGCGTGATAATTGATAAAAAAACCAAAGAACCGAGAGGCACCCGAATTTTCGGACCAGTCGCCAGAGAGTTAAGAAACAAGGGCTTTCAGAAAATTATTTCACTGGCCCCGGAAGTGTTATAAAAATCATAATTATGAATATCAAAAAAAACGACATAGTGCAGGTTACCTCCGGCAAGGACAAAGGCAAGAAAGGCAAAGTCCTGCAGGTTTTCCCTGATTTGAATAAGCTGGTAGTTGAAGGCGCCAATATGACCGCAAAAAACGTGCGGCCGAAAAAAATGGGCGAAAAAGGACAGGTAGTCAGATATAATGCGCCGATGAATGCTTCAAATGTCTTGTTGTTCTGCAATAAATGCAATAAAGCAGTGAGGGTGGGATATATGGTTAATAATGAAGGAAAAAAGATGCGTATTTGCCGTAAATGTAAGTCAACAATATAAATATTTTTTTATTTTATGCCAGAATTAAAGAAAAAATATCAAAAAACAGTCATCCCGGCGATTAAGGAAAAGCTGGGTCTGAAAAACAGCATGGCCGTGCCGAAGATTTTGAAAGTTATCATTAATTGTGGTTTGAACCAAAATAATAAGGATGAAAAGTTCAGCGATACCGTGGTCAGTACGCTGACCAGAATTTCCGGGCAAAAGCCGGTCCTGACCAAAGCGAAAAAATCCATTTCTGCTTTTAAAATCAGAGCCGGTGCCATCGTTGGTGTCATGGTAACTCTCAGGGGGCAGAGGATGTATGATTTTGTGGATAAGTTGGTAAATATTACCCTACCGCGCGTACGGGATTTCCAGGGAATACCGCAGAAGAGCGTTGATCAGCGCGGGAATTTAAGCATCGGTTTTAAGGAACACGTTGTTTTCCCGGAAATACGCTCTGATGAAGTGGAAAGGATTCATGGACTGGAAGTTGTTATTTCCACCAGCGCTCAGTCGCATGACCAGGGAGTGGCCTTATTCACCTTGCTGGGGTTTCCATTTAAAAAGAATTAAAAAATTATGGCAAAAACTTCTCAAATAGCGAAGTCGAAAAAGAAACCTAAGTTTTCCTCGAGGATAGTCAGGCGCTGCTGGCGCTGTGGGAGAAGGCGCGGCTATATGAGGGAATTCAAGCTCTGCCGCATCTGCTTCCGTGAATTAGCAAATAATGGCGAAATACCCGGAATAACCAAGTCAAGCTGGTAAAATATTATTAATTAAGTTTTTTCTATAAAAGTATGACCGATCCAATCGCTGACATGCTTACAAGAATAAGGAACGCAACAACGGTAAATTTACCGGAGGTATTCGTGCCTGCTTCGAAAATTAAGCTTGAAATAGGTAAAATATTAGTGCGCGAAGGATTTATCAAAGAGATTCAGACGATTAAAAATATAAATAAGCCCGGATCATCTTTACACCTGGTTTTAAAGTATAAGGAAGGCCAGTCGGTCATCAGAGGCATCAAAAAAATCAGCAAGCCTGGACGAAAAGTATTCCATGGCTATAAGCATGTACCCAGAATCTTACCTTCATTAGGAATATTGCTGATCTCAACTTCCAGGGGATTGATGACTAACACGGAAGTAAAGAAAAATAAAATCGGAGGAGAGGTTATTTGTGAAATTTACTAGCTTAAACAATTATGCCAAGAGTCGGAAAAAAACCAATTAGCATACCCGCTGGCGTTGAAGTCAATATTCAGGCGCAGCATGTCCTCGTCAAAGGCCCGAAAGGCACGCTCGAGAAGGACTTCCATCACCGCGTTATTTTTGTAAAAAAAGATAGCATTATCACCGTTGACGTCAGTAAACCGGAAGAAAAGCGATCACGCGAACTCTGGGGACTGAGCCGGGTTCTATTAGCTAATATGATAGAAGGAGTAACCAAGGGCTATGAAAAAAAACTGGAAATTAACGGTGTGGGCTATCGCGCTTCGGTGGCAGGGAAAAAAATAGTTTTGATCTTAGGTTATTCTCATCCGATTGAATTTCCCATACCCGAGGAGCTGGAAGCCAAGATTGAGAAGAATGTTATCACAATTTCCGGCATGGATAAGCAGATGGTCGGCCAAATTGCCGCTGAAATAAGGGATCTGCGCAAACCAGAGCCATACAAAGGCAAGGGGATCAGATACATCGACGAAGTGGTAAGAAGAAAAGCCGGCAAAGTGGTGAAAGCGGCCGGAGCCGGATAATCGATATATTCCAAGTAAAAAAATATTATGAAAGACAAATCAACGGAAAAAAATAGAAAAAGAATTGCGCGGGTGCGCAGAATCAGGGCAGTTATCCACGGTACTGCTGTGCGGCCGCGCGTGGCTGTTTTCCGCAGTGCCAGACATATCAGTGTTCAGCTGATTGATGATGAAAAAGGAAAAACCCTGGTCAGTTCATCTGATTTAACAGTGAAGAAAACTAAAAATATCAAAAAAATTGAAATCGCTTTCAGCGTCGGTAAAAAGGCCGGTGAGCTGGCAGTAGCGAAAAAGATTACAAAGATCGTCTTTGACAGGCGCGGCTATAAATATCACGGCCGGGTCAAAGCATTAGCTGACGGAATGAGAGAGAGCGGGCTTAAATTTTAATTTATTAATTTATGGCAAGAAGAGGCGATAATAAAGGCGGTGATCGCAGGCATCAAAAGAAGGATGATGATTTCGAGCAGAAATTAATTGATATCGCACGGGTGACGCGCGTCATGGCTGGCGGCAAAAGAATGAGTTTCCGGGCCTGCGTGGTAGTTGGTGATAAAAAAGGACAGGTAGGCATGGGCCTGAGAAAAGGCGCAGATGTCTCTATGGCCATAAATAAAGCTGTCAGATCAGCCAAGAAAAATCTCGTTAAGGTAAATATTGTCAACGATTCATTGCCGTGCACTATACGCTATAAATATGGCGCGGCCAAAATACTTCTCAAGCCCGCACCTTCCGGCACCGGAGTAATCGCTGGCGGGCCACTCAGGGCGGTAATGGAATTAGCCGGCATTAAGAACGTGGTCTCGAAAATTATGGGCACCAAGAATAAGATTAATAATGTCAAAGCTGCCATTTTGGCGCTGGGGGAGATGAAGACAGTTGACCAAATCAAGAAATTAAGGCAGTAATAACAGTATATGACTATAACTCTATCAAATTTAAAAGCACCAAAAAAGAAGCAGAGCAAGCGCCGCGGCCGCGGCAATGGCTCCGGCCGGGGCAATTATTCAACCCGGGGGGTAAAAGGCCAGAGGTCCCGTTCGGGCGGCCGAAAAAATCTCAGAAGGCGCGGTTTGAAACAGATGCTTCAGCAGATACCTAAATCACGAGGTTTCAAGAGTTTTTTTCCTAATTTTATGATTGTAAACCTTCAGGACCTAGAAAAGAAGTTTGATGACGGTGAATTGATTACGCCAAAAAAATTGCACGCAAAAAAGCTGGTCCCTGCATCAAATGCCGGAATCAAGATTCTCGGCAATACCGTTCTTAAGAAAAAATTTACCTTAAACGTTAATGCGGTTTCTAAGGCAGCTGAAACAGCGATAAAAAAAGCAGGCGGCAGCATCCAATTGATTCCGCTGATAGTTAAGAATATTAAAAAAACGCATAAGAAAGAATAGCTATGTGGGAGAAGATCAGGCAAATATGGAAAATTAAAGATTTACGCAACCGCATCTTATTCGTGCTAGCTATGCTTTTTATTTTTCGCCTGGCCGCCCATATACCCATACCCGGCGTGAACATTGAAAGCCTGAAAAATTTTTTCCAGGGTAATCAATTGCTCGGACTGCTGAATGTTTTTTCCGGCGGCGGTATGGAAAATTTTTCCGTAGTCATGCTGGGCGTGGCGCCTTATATTACCGCTTCTATCATTTTTCAGCTGCTGACCATGGTTATCCCTAAACTTGAGGAAATGCAGAAAGAGGGCGAAGCGGGCCGCAATAAGCTGAATCAGTACCAGCGCTTATTGACTGTGCCTTTAGCCGCCCTGCAGGCCTATAGCATGATTACGCTGTTAAAACAGTCGGGCGCTGGAATTATTACCAATTTGTCGGTCTTTCATTTAATTTCAGCCATCATTACCATTACTGCGGGCACCGTATTCATCATGTGGATAGGCGAATTAATCTCTGAAAAGCACATTGGCAACGGCATTTCCCTGATAATTTTTGCAGGCATAGTCGCCAGAGTGCCAACCAGCATTCAGCAGACAGCCGCCACTTTTGATGCTTCGAATATCGGGGCGGTTATCGCTTTTGTGATTATCGGCCTTATTACCGTAGCAGCTATCGTAGTCATTACCGAGGGACAGCGTAATATTCCCGTTTCCTACGCTAAACGCATACGCGGCATGAGGATGTACGGCGGAGTCGATACTCACCTGCCAATGAGGGTCAATCAAGCCGGCGTGATCCCGATAATTTTTGCCGTTTCTATTGTCTTATTCCCGTCAATGATCGCCAATTTTTTTATAAATTCACCCGTACCCTGGCTGGCCGGAACGGCTAATTGGGTGATTACAGTGTTTAAAAACCAGCTTTTTTATGCCGTTTTCTATTTTGTTCTAGTTGTGGCGTTTACTTATTTTTATACAGCCGTTGTTTTTCATCCGACTCAGATTTCTGAGAATTTGCAGAAACAAGGCGGATTTATCCCGGGTATCCGTCCAGGCAAGCCGACCTCTGATTTCTTGGGCTATGTTTCCAGCAGAATAATTCTTGGCGGCGCTCTGTTTTTGGGCATTATCGCCATTTTGCCGAATATCGTGCAGTCGCTCACGAATATCACCACCCTGGTGGTCGGAGGCACCAGCCTTCTGATCGTGGTCAGCGTGGTTATCGAAATAGTCAAGCAGATCGAATCCCAGCTGGTCATGAGGAATTATGAGGGTTTTTAAGCTTCGCTAAGACTCCAACCGGGCTGGCTTTATTCAAAAGCCGGTTTTTTATTTTCAGTAAAATTAAGGTATAATAAGAAAGTATGAAAAATGAACAAAAAATCGTGGCTTTAGTGGGCATGTGCGGTTCGGGAAAAAGCGAAGTGGCGGATGTTTTCACCAAAGCCGGCTATCAATATCTGAGATTAGGCCAAATCACGCTTGATGAAGTTAAGCACCGCGGCCTTGAGCCAAAAGAGGAAAATGAAAGGCCGATACGAGAAGAATTCAGAAAAAATTACGGCCCAGCCGCTTTTGCGATTTTAAATTTTCCAAAAATTGAAAAAATGCTGGCTAATAGCCGCCCGGTTATTTGTGATGGGTTGTACAGCTGGTCGGAATACAAGGAATTCAAAAAAAAGTATGGAGACGGTTTTTTAGTAGTGTCCGTTTTCGCCCCGCCAAAATTAAGATACGCGCGGCTGGAGGACAGGAGCTCAAGGTACAAGGATGACCCGAAAATGAAGTATCGTTCTTTTTCACGTACCGAAGCCGAGTCCAGGGATTATGCCGAGATCGAAAAAATAGAAAAAGGCGGACCGATTGCCATGGCCGACTATATGCTGGTAAATATCAGATCAATCGAAGAATTGCGGGAGGGTACTAATAAAATTATCCAGCAGATACAAAATGATTAAGGGAAAAGAATTTAATGTTATTATTCTCGGCCCGCAGGGGTCTGGCAAAGGCACGCAGGCGGAATTTTTAGTTAAAAAATTCAGATTGCATTATATCGGGACAGGCGTCATCTTCCGAAAGCTGGCCCGCCAAAAAAGCGCCCTTGGCCGCAGAATCAATAGAATAATTAACATCAAAGGCAACCTGGTACCCTCGGATTTTGTCATAAAAATTGTCGGACAGGCAGTAAAAAATACTCCAAAAAATAAGGGCCTTTTGTTCGACGGGTATCCGCGAAATTTAAAACAAGCCCGGGCTTTAAATAAGATACTGGTACAAATCGGAAGAACGATTTCACATGTTTTTTATCTGCCAATATCCAAAAAAACCACCATCCGGAGGCTGGAATTAAGGCGCACCTGCCGCCAATGCAAGAGGATATTCATTGAGGGAGTGAATTTAAAAGCCAGGCAGCGGGTTTGTCCCAAGTGCGGCGGAGAGATCTATCAGCGGGACGACGACAAGCCCAGTGCTATTGCGAAACGGCTGGAAATTTTCAATAAACAAACAAAACCAGTCATTGATTATTACAGAAAAAAAGGAGTTTTAATTTTAATAAACGGAGAACCGCCGATAAATCAGGTGACTGAAGAAGTATTGAAAAAAATAGCAAAAAAATGATTACCAAAAAGAAGCCAGAAGAAATCCAATTGCTAGCCAGATCAGGCAAGATTTTAGCCGGAGTCGTCTATGAAGTGGCAAAAAATGCCAAGCCCGGCAAAGACGTTTTAGAATTAGATAAACTGGCTGAATCTTTAATACTAAAATCAGGAGCCAAGCCGTCGTTCAAAGGCTTCGAAGGCTATCCGAACGCCACCTGCATCTCCATAAATCATGGGGTGGTTCATGGCATTCCAAGGGCCGGGCGCAAGCTTAAGAATGGCGATATTGTCGGCATTGATATCGGAGTAGAGTATCAGGATTTTTTTACTGATATGGCAGTTACCGTGCCGGTCGGTGAAGTCCCCCCCGAAGCTAAGAAACTGATTAAGGTGACAGAACAGGCACTTTATGAAGGAATAAAAAATGCCAGGCCAGGAAGCCGGATCGGCGACATCGGCTATGCGATTCAGACATTCGTGGAGAAATATAATTTTTCCGTGGTACGCAGCCTGGTTGGTCATGGTGTCGGTTATGAGGTGCATGAAGAGCCGCGGGTACCTAATTTTGGGGATAAGCATCAAGGCATCATACTTGAAGAAGGCATGGTGCTGGCCCTGGAGCCCATGGTCAATATCGGGGGGCCGGAAGTAATAACGGAGACGGACGGCTGGACCGTCATAACGGTTGACCATTCTTTATCAGCCCATTTTGAACACACGATTGCCATTACCAAAAATGGCCCGAAAATATTAACTAAATAATTTCAAATGGGAAAAGTTTTGGGTGTTGATTATGGAAGCAGATATATCGGGCTGGCCATATCCAGCGAAGACCGGAAATACGCTTTTGCGCGTGAAAGGATTGAAAAAGCCACCAGAGATCAGGCCATTGAAAAAATTGCTGAATACTGCCGCCAGGAAGAGGCAGAGGGGCTTGTTATTGGCCTGCCGCTGGACCAGAATGGCCAGATTGGCGAAGCGGCGGCTAAAGTCAAGGAATTTGGCAGGCAATTGTCTGAAGTCTGCCACCTGCCGATTTTTTATGAGGATGAAAGGTTTACCAGTGTTATGGTCAGGAATTTGTCCCATGAAGCCCACAAAAAAGAAAAAGATTTCAGGCAGAACATTGATCAGCAGGCCGCGCAAATAATTTTACAAACATATCTCGACAGAAACCATGGGAAAATATCTTAGCTACTATCATTACATCATTCCTTTCCTATTATCCGGCGCTTTGTCGATTTTTTTTACTTTAATGATCAGGAGGCTGGCCTTGAAGCGCGGGATTACCGACTCCGCAAACAGCGCGCCTGAACGCAAGGCACAGAAAAGGCCGGTGCCTTTGCTCGGCGGTTTGGCGATATTTTTTACCGTAACTTTGGTAACGCTTGGCTACGCCTTATTTTCCGACAGAATAATCGGCGGGTATATGCTGCCAAAGTATTTAATAGGCCTTTTTATCGCTGGCGGATTAATCATGGTCGGCGGTTATCTGGATGATAAACATAATTTGAAACCGAGCAGGCAGATCGTCTGGCCAATTTTGGCTTGCTTGGCGGTCATTGCTTCCGGCGTAGGCATCGCCTATATTACCAACCCTTTCGGCGGGGTTTTAAATTTAGACAGAATTTCAATAAAAATTTTTACCATAAATAATATACCGTATTATTTTACCTTATTTGCGGATTTATTCGCTTTTGTCTGGCTGATGGGCATGACCTACACCACCAAATTTTTAGACGGGCTGGATGGGCTGGTGGCGGGTATTACCACTATCGGCTCATTAGTCCTTTTTTTCCTCAGTCTGGACAAAGTCGTGGCCCAGCCGGAAACGGCGCTTCTGGCAATCATCCTGGCCGGGGCCATGGCCGGGTTCTTATTTTTTAATTTTCATCCGGCGAAGATTTTTCTGGGGGAGGGAGGCAGCCTGTTCGCCGGTTTTATGCTCGGCGTCTTGTCGATTATTTCCGGAGCAAAAATCGCCACTGCCTTATTAATCATGGGCATACCGATTTTAGACGTCCTCTGGGTAATTATCAGGCGGACATTCTTTGAGAAAAAATCTCCGTTCGGCACGGCCGATAAAAAGCATTTTCATTTCCGCCTGCTGGACGCGGGCCTCTCGCACCGTCAGGCGGTTTTGCTCCTTTATTTTATCAGTGTTTTATTCGGTTTGTCGGCCCTGTTTACTGCGGGACGGCAGAAACTGATTGCTTTATTGATATTAACTGCTATTATGATTATTGCCGGCCTGGCCGTAGTATTGGCGTATCGGAGGAGAAGTAAGCCAGCCGATAATATTAATTAGATTTCGTATCATGGGCAACCGAGGCATTTGGATCTTAATAATAATCGCCATTATAATCGGTTCAATTTTTTGGACGGTTGGCGGAAGCCGCATCGAGGAAGAGATGCCGTACTATTTAAAAATGGTTATCAAAGAGACGGCCACGGTGACTATCGGCAAGAGCACTTTCAAAGCAGAAATTGCCGACACTCCGCAGGCTTTAGCCAAGGGCCTATCCGGGCGCAAGAGCTTGCCCGCAGATCGCGCCATGCTTTTTGTTTTTAGTCAGAGCGCCAAGTACCCGTTTAATATGATCAACATGAATTTCCCTCTGGATATCATTTGGATTCAGGACGGCAAAATCGCTTTTATTTCATCCAAGGTTGCGCCCGGAGTTGCCAGCATTATTCCGGAGGCGGCGGCTAATTATGTACTGGAAGTTAACAGCGGCTATGCCGATACTAACCACTGGCAGGTCGGGCAGGAAGTGACGATCAATTTTGACAAAGATAAATAGGTCTGCTAGAATATCAATGATCAAGAGTAAGTCTACCTAAGCTTTAATTATTAAGCTTTTTATTTTACCTATATGAAATACGCAATCATCGCTACGGGCGGCAAGCAGTACAAAGTGCACGAAGGACAGGTTTTAACCTGCGAAAAACTGGATAAAAAGAAAGGAGCCAGCGTTTCTTTCGATAAGGTGCTCTTGTTTTCCGACGGTAAGAAAGTTGAACTGGGAAAGCCTTATTTAAAAGGTGTAAAAGCGACTGGAAAAGTTACTGAAGAAGGTAAGGCTAAAAAAGTGCTGGTTGTTAAGTTCAAATCAAAAGTACGCTATCGGAGAAAAAGAGGCCATCGCCAGCAGTTTACTAAGGTAAAAATTGAAAAAATAGGTTAGTATAAATAAAAAAATTTCCTGGTACTCGGGAAATTTTTTGTTTATTTTATTTTATTTCCTGGCGCCCCTTCAGCGCGTTTGACATGGTGACTTCGTCAGCATATTCTATCGTTGAACCCATGGACAGGCCTTTGGCCAGGCGGGTGATTTTCACCGGAAAATCTTTTAATTTCCGCGTCAGATACATGGCCGTTGATTCTCCTTCCAGATCCGGGTTGGTGGCGATAATTATTTCTTTAACCGCGGATTTTTGCTGGATCCTATTGATCAGCTGTTCAATATGCAGTTTTTCAGGAGTAATGCCTTCCACTGGATTCAGGTTGCCCCCGAGGATATGATATAGTCCGCGGTATTCTCCAGTCTTTTCAATGATCTGCAGATCCTGGGGTTCAGAAATCACGCAAATGATTGTTTTATCGCGCTTAGCGTCTTGGCAAAATTCGCAGGGATTTTTTGCGGAAACGTTGAAACATTGCTGGCAGATTACTATTTCTTTTTTCAGGTTGGCAAGGTTGCTCATTAAATCATTAATGACGGCTGGCGGTTGTTTCAGCAAATAAAAAACAATGCGCTCGGCGGCTTTTGGGCCGATGCCGGGCAGGCTGAAAAATTTTTCTATTAATTTATTAATTGAATCAGGGTAGGTATCCATAATTTAGGATAGTCCTGGCATATTTAAACCGCCCATACTCTGGATTTTCTGCGCCATGACCCGTTGGGCTTTTTTTACAGCTTCATTGACTGAGTCGCGCACTGCGGATTCTAAATTTTCTTTTTTTTCTACGCTTAGCAGTTCTGGATTTATTTCAACTGACAGTATTTCCATATTGCCATCCATTACCACATTTATTTTTCCATGAGCGGCATCAGCGTGGACCGTTTCCTGGGCCAGCATTTTTTTCATCTCCGTGGCCTGGTCGCGGAGTTCTTTAAATTGCTTGATTTTATTAAACATAGGTTTTTAGTTTATTGTTTATAGCCTATAGCAAATAGCTTATAGTTTATTTTTATTATCCGCCATATGCAATTAGCTATCTGCCTTTTTTAAAAAGCCGGTTCAACGTCCATTTTACGCTCAAGATTTTTGAAGCTCACTTTATTTTCATCGAAAAACAGCTGGATCTGCCCGGTCGGGCCGTTGCGATGCTTGGCAATAAGAATTTCCGCGATGTTTTTCCTGGAGGGGTCAATGTCTTTTTTGTACATGCCTTCGCGATAAATGAACATCACAATGTCAGCGTCCTGCTCGATTGAGCCAGATTCACGGAGGTCGGCCAGCTTGGGTATCGGAGGGGTGCGTGATTCCACGGCGCGGGATAACTGTGATAAAGCCAAAACCGGTATGTTCAATTCGCGCGCTACTGCCTTCAAGGATCTAGTAATTTCTGATATTTCCTGCACGCGGTTCTCTATGCCGTGGGTTCCCTGCATCAGCTGTAAATAGTCCAGCACTATTAGGCCGAGATTATGTTCAGCTTGCAGGCGCCTGGCCTTGGTCCTGATTTCCATAATATTGGCGGTGGCGGAATCGTCGATGAAAATCGGCGCTTCGGACAGGGCGCCCATGGCATGGCCGATATTGGAAAAATCTTCATCTTCGGACAGTCTGCCTGTCCTCATTTTCCATAGCTCCACGCCGGCCTGGGCGCATAGCATGCGGTCAACTAGCTGCTCCTTGGACATTTCCAAGCTGAAGATGCCTACCGGCACTTTGTTATTGACTGCCACTTGGCGGGCAATATCCAGGGCGAGAGTGGTTTTACCGATTGAAGGCCTGGCGGCCAGAATTATCAGGTCGGATTTCTGTAGTCCGGCTAAGATATTATCCAGGGCGCCAAATCCGGTCGGTATGCCCCTTAATTTGCCCGATTCGCGATGCAGTTCGTCGATGCGGTCAAAGGCGTCGGTAAGAACGGATTTAATGGGAATAAAGTTCTGTTTCAGGTATTTCTGCGAGACCCCGAAAATTCTCTGTTCCGCCTTATCCAGCAGGGATTCCATGCTCTCCGTTTCCTGATAGCCAAGGCTGGTAATCTCCGAAGCCACCTGCAGTAATCTCCTGAGGGTCGCTTTTTTCTGGACGATTTGGGCATAATTGACCACGTGGGAAGAGCTGGGCACCATATTGGCCAGGCTGGCTAGGAAACTTCGTCCCCCGATAGTTTCCAGCTGTCCTTTTTCTTCCAGTTTATTGGACAGGGAAACGACGTCTATCGGTTCGCGGTTTTCAAACAATTCCAGCATGGCATCAAAAATATCACCATGCATGTCTTTATAAAAGTCATCAGGCATGAGAATGTCGGCTATACTGATAATGGCGTCTTTATCAATCAAAAGTGAGCCTAAAACTGACTTTTCGGCCTCCAGGTTCTGGGGCGGTAATTTTTCTATATTTTGGTTGGCCATAAATTTGATAGTGTATGTATTTTAACTCCAAAACGCGCATTGAGCAAGGCTCATTATATACACAATAGTATTCACAGCTTGTCCACTATAAAAACGACCAACTTTCCCTGGGGGAGAGCTGGCCGCGTTGTTTGTTCGATAACAATAGCACTTGAAACGTTAGAAAATGAACTGAATTTCCGCTGCATACCTTGGTTCGTTTCTGCTTATAATGGTATTCAGCTTGGCCGTGAAATTGTCCTTGCTGACAATCACTCCTGGCGTAAATTCCAGATCATTCCGGGCGATATAGCCGTTAGCCATGACCACTTCACTGTGATCAACGGGCAAGGCGACTCTGCCGGCGATTGCCACAAATTGACTGATTTGGAATTTGTTATTGAGGTAGAATCCGCAGGTAGAGGTGCTGTAAGATTGGTTAATTGCCCCGATCTCACTGTTGAGTCCAAGGTACTCGGTTTTCAGTTGAATCCAGGCTGTTGTCCTTTCGTCAATTAGTTGTCTGCCGCGCTGTAGGCAGGTGCTTAACAAAATGGCGTGCGAGATTTTCCATTCGGTCCAGAAGTTTACTTCTTTCTGTTCGTTATTGTCTGGTGCTCCGGTAACAGTCCCGTTTGTTACTTGTAACTCCCAAGCAAAGAACTTGTAGTGGCCGTAGGCTGCTATACCCGTCGGATTCTGGTCCTCGATATAGTAGTCAAGGTGACTGACGAGGACGAAGTACTTGCGGGTAGGCGATGACTCGAAGAACATCAAACGGTTTGGAAATTGTCCGCCTTTGAGATACAAGTAGCCGGGAATCGCCTGGTAATCAAAGTGCGCCCTGAGAAGTTTCAGGCCGCTGCCGATCTGCACTTCGCCGGTGAAAGATAGCTTATCGTTCTGTGTGTATATAACCGATGGCCGCAATCGGCGCATATTGAAACCCTGGTATTGGAATACAGGGTCTTTACTGATGAATTGCAGCTGGCCATAGCAGGTTATTGAGAGCTTAGCAGTCGTTGAATCAGTCGCCATTAAGCCTGTCCAAAATAGGCAAATGATGAAAAATGAGAAAACAATACTGCGTTTCATTATAGGCACCTCCTAGTGCTGTTTTTATATTAAGGTTCTGTTTTTAATATAATACGTTAACATAAAAAATGATTATTTGTCAACCCCATTAGAAATTGATTGAGACTCAAAATTTCTAAACGGAGTCAAGGTCAAGAGGCTTGCGTATTTATTTCAATTCTGCTACTATATTTTCATAACAAAAATAAATTTAAAATTTTATGGGCTGTTTGTTCCCGCCTTGGCTCTCTGGGTTACGGTAGGCAGGCAGCTTGCCCCGCCCTGACTGGGCGGGGTGAAGTAGAGCACTCCGCTCCTTTGGAGCGGAGGTATCGTGGAGAACTAAAAAGATATGCATTATGTCTAAATCCTTCAAAGCAAAAAAGATTTAGGGTATTATACAGGTAGTACGAGTAATTTGACCGACAGATTGAAACGTCATTTTCAGGGCCGTTCGCGAGCGACAAGGGCTCGTTCATCGCTAAGTCTGGTTTATAAGAAATCCTTTCCTACTAAAACCGAAGCGTTGCGGTTTGAAAAAGAAATTAAAAAGCACAAAAGTAAACATTATATTGGAGGATTAATTAAAAACTCTCTGGGTCGTTAGCTCAGTTGGTAGAGCACCTGCCTTTTAAGCAGGGTGTCGCAGGTTCGAGCCCTGCACGACCCAAAGAGTTTTTAAATTCTCAATTAACAATCCACAACTTATATAGCCATAGAGCACTCCGCTCCAAAGGAGCGGAGGTGTCGCCCCGCCGAATGGCGGGGCACGACCCAGAGAGTTCTTGATTTTTTGTTAATCAGATTGCGATTTTATAATGCACATTTCTATTTGCTTATTTTCCGGAAATTGTTATAATTCTAAGGTAATCACGAATATTGATTAAAAGCTTTATTGCACAAATAATAATAAATTGCTCATAAATTAGATTATGAATGTAACCGGCGGACAGGGATTTGTTTTAGCGCTATTACTGATTTTTATAGTATTTTTTTATTTATATACCAAGAAGAAATTTTAATTATTCAAATTAACGGGGGTTCGAAAGGGGGTGCGTCATGAAAAAATTATTGATTTCAATCCTAGCGCTGGGTATTTTATTAGTGCCAGCGGTGGTCAGTGCTCAGGCAACCATAAATGCCGATCTGGGAACAACTTTTAATTTAGGTACGGCTGACTTAGAATCCACAGTTATTAAAATCATTCAATGGGTACTCGGTTTTCTGGGTTTAATTGCCGTTGTTTTCGTATTATATGGTGGTTTCATCTGGATGACCGCGGGTGGCAATGAAGACAAGATTTCCACTGCTAAAAAAATAATCTCAGCGGCGGTAGTCGGGTTAATTATTATCTTACTGGCCTGGGCGATAGTGACTTTTGTTGTCGGCAGATTTATTAGCTTCACTAAGTAATTGATATAGAAATTTATTGTAACTAATTAAATATTTAAAAGCGGGCTTTCAATCGAGAACCCGTTTTTAAATATGTTATTATATGCTAAAATGAGAGCATAAATATGGAAGACCAATATTTTAATCATCCGATTGAGCAGGCGCTTAAGGCACTGAAAACCGACTTAGCTGGTTTAGAGCAGGATGAAGCAGAAAAAAGACAGAATGAATTTGGCCAAAATAAATTACCAGCCGAAAAATCTTTTTCTGCCTGGCTTATTCTTATCCGGCAATTTAAAAGCGCCCTAATTTATATTTTACTTATCGCCGCTTTAGTAAGTTTTTTTCTGGATGATATCGTTAATATGTACGTGATTCTCGCCGCCGTCGGCTTGAATGTGCTAGTGGGGTTCATTCAGGAATATAGGGCTCAAAGGTCTCTGGCGATTTTACGGCAGGTGGTTACTCAATACGCCACGGTCCGGCGCCAGGGACATGAAAAACGCCTAGCCACCACGGATTTAGTTCCAGGAGACATCGTCATCATCAGCGCCGGGCAAAGAGTGCCGGCGGACTTGAGAATAATCAGCTCAACGGATTTAAGCGTTAACGAAGCCAGTCTGACCGGCGAATCCGTACCGGTAAATAAAACAGATAAGGCGCTCAAATCAGCGGTGATATTGGCGGAACAGACAAATATGCTGTTCCTGGGTACGACGGTTGTTTCCGGCTCAGGCGAGGGAATTGTGGTTGGCACGGGACAAAAGACGGAATTAGGGAAAATCGCTAATTTAATAAAAAAAACTGAGGATGAGCCCACGCCCCTGCAAAAAAAACTTTCACGCCTGGCAAAAAATTTAGGCATAATAATTTTGATTTTGGCATTTGTAGTATTTCTGGCCGGAATTATTCTAAAATATGATTTTCGCGATATGTTCACCACTGCGGTCGCTCTGGCAGTGGCGGCTTTGCCGGAGGGCTTGGTAGTGGTGCTGACGGTCATACTGGCCATCGGCATGCAGAGAATATTGAAGCATAAGGCGCTGGTGAGGAAATTGATTGCTGCGGAAACCCTGGGATCGACTACGGTTATCTGTACCGATAAGACAGGCACTCTGACGGAAGGGGAAATGAAAGTCGTAAAGATTATTACTCATGACGAAAGCCTGGATGCAAACAGTTTTAATTTTGAAGAGCACAGCGAGGAAATCAGCGCAAAAAGCTATTTTTTAGCTTTGAAGATCGGCGTACTGGCTTCCGATGCCTATATTGAAGATCCGGAAGAGGGCGTTGTCCATCGAACTGTCATAGGAAATCCAACGGAAAAGGCTCTGATTTTATCGGCTTCACAAACCGGCATGGACCTGGCAAAGATCAGGAAAGAAAATCGCCGGCTGGAAGTGGTGCCCTTCAGTTCGGACAGGAAATATATGGCTTCTTTGCATGAAAATCAAGCTAAAGAGCGGACTATTTATTACAAAGGCGCGCCGGAATTTTTAATGAAATTTTCAGCGCGCGCGTATCTGGACGGCAGGGTAATCAAGCTTGATGCAGAAAAAAAGAAAAAATTAATCAAAGAATATGAAAAATTAAGCAGCGAGGGTCTGAGGATCCTGGCCTTGTGCTATAAGGAAGTAAGGAACGATTACAGTCAGATGATGAGCGATCAGAAAGCGATGGAGGATCTGGTTTTTGTCGGGTTTGTCGGCATCAAGGACCCGCTGCGCCAGGAAGCGAAAAAGACTATTGAAATCTGCCAGCGAGCTGGAATCAGGACAGTCATGCTGACCGGCGATCATCGGCTGACGGCCAAGGCGATTGCCCGTGAGATCGGTTTGCCGGCGGAGGATAAGAATATTATTGAAGGTGTGGAATTTGAAAAACTGGACGAAGCCGCCCTACACCGACGGATTACCGATATTTCCGTTTATGCCAGAGTCAATCCGCGGGACAAGCTGAGGATCATTGATGCCTGGCAAGCTAAGGGTGAAGTGGTGGCCATGACCGGTGATGGGATAAATGATGCGCCGGCCTTGAAGTCGGCTGATATCGGCGTAGCGCTTGGTTCCGGCACTGACGTGGCTAAAGAAACTGCCGATATTGTGCTGCTTGATAATAATTTTAACACGATAGTCAAAGCTGTTGAGCAAGGCAGGATCATTTACGATAATATTAAAAAAGTAATATTGTATTTAATGTCGGACAGTTTTACCGAGATGGTCATTATTTCCGTAAGTTTGCTGTTGGGATGGCCATTGCCGTTGCTGGCTGCCCAGATATTGTGGATTAATTTAGTGACTGACGGCTTTCCCAATGTCGCCCTGACGCTAGAACCAGGTGAGGCCGGGATTATGCAGGAGCAGCCGGTAAAACTGAAGCAACCGATCCTGGATCGCCGAATCATCACTTTGATAATCGGCATCAGTCTGGTGACAGGTTTAGCCGCGCTTGGGCTTTTTTATTGGCTCTGGCAGGCTGGGGGTGACCTGGCGCTGGCCCGGACGGTTATCTTTACGGCTGTGGCGATTGACTCATTATTTTATGTTTTTAGCTCACGTTCATTACGCCGGCCCATCTGGCGCCAGAATTTATTCTCAAATCCATACCTGATCATTGCCTGCTTTTTTGGATTAGCAGTACAATTTTTGGCGATCTATGTACCGTTTTTCCAGCAAATATTCGGCACTGTGCCAATGGTACTAACCGACTGGTTTTATGTATTACTGTTTTCTCTCCTCACTATTATGGTGATGGAATTTCTTAAATGGCTTTTATATGGCCGTGGCTTAGTTAGTAAAAATAAGCATGCCGGATTGGTTGTTAATAAAATTGACTAATTAGCCTTTTTATCATCAAGTATTGGGATTATACCCCGTATTTTAATGTTTTTAATAATCTAAAGCTCAGACATCGTTTTGGCTAACTTTAGATTTTTTAATATTTGCAAAATACACAAAAAAACGGTATAATATTAAGGAAATAAAAGATAAATCAATATGAAGCATGTCTATCTATCGGATTTAGCCAATTTCCTTGGTCAGGAAATAACAATCAAGGCCTGGGTATTTAATTTCCGCAGTTCCGGTAAGATATTTTTCCTCCAATTGCGCGATGGCACTGGCAGAATACAGGCGGTTATCTCAAAAAATGAGGTAAGCGCGGAAGTCTGGCAGGCTTGCGAAAAAATAACCATGGAAACCAGCGTTGAAGTATCTGGCCAGGCAATGGAAGATAAGCGCTCGCCGTTTGGCTATGAAATGCAGGTCAAGGATTTAAAGCTAATCAGCATTGCAGAGGAATACCCGATTGCCAAGAAAGAGCATGGCGTGGATTTTTTACTGGATAACCGGCATTTATGGATCCGTTCAGAGCGCCAGACGGCGATTTTGCGGATCCGTGATGAGATTATCTGGTCAATGCGCGAATTTTTCCGGCAGCAGGGATATGTTCTGACTGATACGCCGATTCTGACCCCGACCTCATGCGAGGGGACGACTACGCTTTTTTCCACCGATTATTTTGACGAGAAAGCCTATCTATCGCAATCCGGCCAGCTTTATCTGGAAGCCCTGGCCATGGCGCTCGGGCGTGTTTATGATTTCGGTCCGACTTTCCGCGCGGAAAAATCCAAGACCAGAAGGCATATGATGGAATTCTGGATGCTTGATGCGGAAGCGGCGTTCGTGCAGCACGAAGAAAATATGGAGGTTCAGGAAAAATTAGTGCAATATGTCGTCAGCCATATTTTGCGGAACCGTGCCCGGGAGCTGGAGATTTTAAAACGGGACATCAGTTTATTGGAAAAAGTTAAAACTCCATTTCCGCGAATTTCATATCAGGAGGCGGTTGATAAGCTAAAAGTCCTTGGTTCGGATATAAAGTTTGGCGATGATCTGGGCGCTGATGATGAGACGCTTTTAACCAAAGAATTTGACAAACCGGTATTTGTTACAAATTATCCCGCAAAAATAAAAGCCTTTTATATGCAGCCGGATCCGACAAATCCTGAACTGGCTATGTGCGACGATTTGCTGGCGCCGGAGGGTTACGGTGAAATCATCGGCGGTTCAGAAAGAGTCTGGGATCTGAAAATTTTGGAAAAGAGAATCAAAGAGTATAAGCTGCCGCAAAAGGATTTTGACTGGTATCTAGACTTGCGGCGCTACGGTTCTGTGCCGCATTCCGGATTTGGCATCGGACTGGAGAGAACGGTAGCCTGGATTTGCGGTTTGGATCATGTACGCGAAACCATACCATTTCCGCGCCTTTTAAACAGATTAAGGCCATAAATTCGTGAAATTATCAGCAAAAAATCAGCAAGGAGTCTCTAGCCTGTCAATCATATTATTTGGATTATTGACTCTGTCGCTCGTCTTGCTTGACGGCATATCCATAACTCTGAATAATAATGAAACCTATCGGCTTTTAAAAGGCAAAGAAAAAGCGACGGCTTCCTGTTTCAAGGCAAATGATAAATTCCCCCCTGAGTGCTATGCCACCAGCGTATATAAATGCGACAGCCGCTATATTTTGGATAGCAATTGTCTCGGGGTTGGCAATGTTATTCTGGATAAATTCGGGGATTATTATGCCTGGTGCGGGTATAATTCTCTGGAGGGAAACAATGTAGCGTGCGGTAAGCTGATAAAAAATAAAAACGGCGGTGATTGCCTAAAAACGAAAAATTTATGCAAATAAAAAAAAGTATTCATAGTCAGCAGGGTTTTTCCACTTTCTGGGGAGTCTCCGTGATATTGATAGAGACGATCGTGGTAGTTTTTGTCTTTTATTTTTTGTATTTTTTCTGGATAGAGAATCCTACGCCGACTTCAAATATTCTGATCGTCAAAGCTTTCAGCAAACGCAGCTTGGATATACCGAAGAATGTTGATACCGCCGGCTGGAAAAAATATTCCGATCCCAATCTTGGCCTGACTTTAAGTTATCCGTCCGATTACAAGCTGACGCAGGAGGCAATTTTTTATACACAATATCAGGGCTTAGTCATTTCCTTCGATTCCGGAGAGCGGCATATTTTTTCCATTAAAGTTTTCAGCCTGCAATCCGGAGAAGACCTGGCTGCGGCTTTTGAGCGGTTGACAGGGGTGAATCCCAATATCTACCAGACTTACGCAGAAAAGGTTGGAGGCCGTCAGGCCACTGTCTATCGCCAGAAACCCGGCAGCAGCGATAATGACCAGATTTATTTTATAGATAATGGTAATTTATATGAAGCCGATTACAGCTCTTCGTCAGTTCCGGTATTGGCGACCTGGCAATTCCAATAATAAAAATTCTTCATGAAAAGGACTTTAGTGATTGAGACAATCAAAAGCGTTAACCAGCAGGTGAGATTATGCGGCTGGGTCAGGACCGCCCGTCGTCTGGGAAAAATGGTTTTTATTGATTTATGGGACGTTTCCGGATTAGCCCAGGTCGTTTTTTTGTCCGATAAAAAGGATCTGCTTGAACAAGCGAAGCAATTGCGGCCGGAATTCGTGGTGGAAATTATCGGGCAGGTGAATAACAGGCCGGCCAAACTGGTTAATAAAGACATGCCAACCGGCGCGGTGGAAATTCAGGCGCTGGAGATGAAAATCCTTTCCAGTGCGAAGACGCCTCCATTTGAAATTGTGGAAACTGATAAAGAAGAGCCTGGCGAAGAGCTGCGCTTTAAATACCGCTATCTTGACCTGCGCCGGATGAAAAACCAACGCCGGATAATCATCCGATCGAAAGCTATTAAATTTATTCGGGATTTTCTGCATGAGGCGGGTTTTATCGAGATAGAAACGCCGATACTGGCCAAATCAACGCCAGAGGGCGCCCGGGATTACTTAGTGCCGTCGCGCCAGTATCCCGGCAAGTTTTACGCTTTACCCCAGTCGCCGCAGCAGTACAAGCAGATGCTGATGGTGGCGGGTTTTGACAAATATTTCCAGATCGCGCCTTGTTTCCGCGATGAGGATGCCAGAGCGGACCGGGCGCCGGACCAGTTTTATCAGCTGGATATGGAAATGTCGTTTATCTCGCAGTCGGAGCTGCTTGATCTGACGGAAAAGCTTTTTACAAAATTGATAAGCGACCTGTTTCCCGAAAAACACCTGACCTTTACGCCGTGGCCAAGGATTACTTTTGATGAGGCGATGAAGAAGTACGGCAGCGATAAGCCGGATATGCGTAAGGATAAAAATGATCCAAATGAGCTGGCCTTTTGCTATGTTATTGACTGGCCGTTTTTCGAACCGGAAAAAAAGGACGGGAAGTATGTAGCCTTTCATCATATCTTTACTGCGCCACGAACAGAAGATTTGCCCTTATTAGAAACTGCTCCGGCAAAAGTCCGTTCCTGGCAGCATGACCTGGTTTTAAACGGTTATGAGGTGGGCGGAGGCAGCATCAGGACAACAGACCCGAAGGTTTTGGAAAAAATAATGGAACTGGTTGGAGTCAGCCGTGAGGAGGCAAAAGTGCAGTTCGGGCATATGCTGGAAGCGTTTGAATACGGCGTTCCGCCGCACGGCGGATTTGCTCCGGGCATCGACCGGCTATTGATGATACTGCTTAGTGTACCGAATGTCAGGGAAGTAGTGGCTTTTCCCAAGACCGGCGATAACCGCGAACCGATGACGGGAAGTCCGTCGGAGGTGGACGAGAAACAGTTGAGGGATTTGCAGATTCGAATTGATAAAAAGTAATTATTAGTCAGTGGATTAATGACCAATATCCGATACCCAATTTCCAATGAAATTCCAAATTCCAATTTATATTACGATATTAATGACTTTTCCTACGGACTTGCACATTTAATGGATATTGGGTATTTAAGAATTGGATATTGACAGTATGAAGCTTTCACGGCTCCAAAAATTTATTTTATTAAGCAGCTTTGGAACTGGCGGCAAAATCAAGAGAATTCAGTTCCAGAAATTTTATGATAAGAAGAACAAGCTTCCTAAACCAGGGGATCAGCAGGGGATAATTACCAAGAGCCTGGAGCGGATGATTAAGAGGGGTTTATTAATCGGTTACGGCCGCCGCACTCCGGAAAAATGGTTTATCGATGAGGTCAAATTAACTCCCCGGGGCAGGAAAGAAGTCAGGCGCCAGTCCGGCAGACAGCAACAATTACCTTTAAATAACATTAATAAGAAAAGAAAATAAATATATGAAGGCGTCAGTCCAAAAATTTGCGTTTTTAATCCTAATCAGTATTTTTATTTTCCCGCAAATTGCCGCTGCTGATGGCATGATCATGCCGCCTCCGGATTATTGGGTACAGGAAACAGACCAGCGGGCGGTTGTTTTTTATGATCAGGGCGTGGAGCATCTGATTCTTTCCATTTCCTTCCAGGGCAATGCCAAAGATTTCGGCTGGGTAGTGCCGACTCCCTCCAAGCCAACGGTCAAAAAGGGTTCTGATGAAATTTTTACCTCGCTGGAAGCAGCCACTGGCTCGGTTTATAATTACGCAACGGATGTTTTTGGCCTTAGCGGTTCGGTAAAGCAGGAGGCTTCTGGGGTAACGGTGGTAGAAACAAAAAAAGTTGATTATTACGATGTGACGGTTTTATCGTCAACCGATAAGAACTCGCTGGCAAAGTGGCTGCAGGATAATGGCTATGATTTTCCTGCTTCCGCCAGCTATGTGCTTGATAGTTATATTGAAAATAACTGGTATTTTGTCGCCATGAAAATTAATCCCGAGAGCCTGGCCTGGGCTGATGTCTCCCAACAGCTGCGCCAGGGGCACGCCACTCCGGTGGATATCTCTTTTACCACGAAAAAATTAGTTTTCCCGATGAAGATTTCCTCCATAACTTCGCAAACCCAGGAGAGCTCTGGCCTCCTCCCCACCTATTCAACTGGCCGGCTGAATAATGGCGTGCATGTAGGATCTGCGGATGTATTAAGCAATGATTCGGCAAATTTTTTTAATTCCGACAGCGGCAGCGTAGAGTTATGGGTCAAGCCGGACAGTATCTGGTCATCAATGAATCTGGGATATAATTCGTTATTAAACGTTACGGATGTCAATGGCAGTGATGTTTTTGAATTGCGGCACGGCAAGGATAGCAGTCATGATAATCTTCAATTTATAACTTATAAAGATGGTGCTTTTGTTGCTTGGAAGACTTCCGATCAGACGCCCTTAAGCTGGGATAGCGGCCAGTGGTACCATATTGCGGCCACCTGGTCTCTGAGTGATTCGCCGGTTATTTATATAAACGGAATCCCCCAAACCATGGAAACGAGCTATGGCGGTTCTACCTGGGGCATGTCCTCAGCCAAAGGCGGGAAGCTGTATATCGGCCAACGGGTAAATGACGGTTATAATTCACCAGCCAACGCCGTATTGGATGAAGTGATGATCTCCAGCGAAAAAAAGACAGACGCTGACATTAAATCGGATTATCAGTCGGCACTGGGCGGTCAGGCCCTCGCGGCGGCCACCGATACTTTATTTTTGGCCCATTTTGATTCTTCCCTGACGGAAGAGGTTAGCGGAGAAAATATTGATTACCAAAATGTTGAAATAACGCCGATATATTCAGCCAGCTCGGATACCGTCAATATACTTTTGTATGTAATAGCCGATGGCAAAAAAACCTTGCCGGGCTTTTCTACGACTTATGCAAATTGGATAGATAAAAAAAGCCTGGAGAACCTGGCCCTTGATGACCAGGGAGAGGCGCTGCTGCAGCCGTCCAAGAAAAAGTATTTTCTGACTAAGCTTACCGGAAACATGACGTATTCGCAGATGACGGAGGATTTATTTTTTCGGGAGGCCAGCGATACCAGTACGGTAGGCAAGCAAATTGCTTCATCTAACATCGGCTCTTTCTCCTCTTTTTACGCGGTAATTATCGCCGGCGTGGCTCTATCCATAGGTTTTGCCGTTACTATCATGGTGATCAGCCGAAAAAGCGATCCGGTGGTTAAAATACTAAAAAAGCCGTTAAATAAATAATTAACATATATAAACTATGCCAAAAAACATTCTTCCCCAAATGCCCCCGCCTCCGCCATCGCCAAAAAAGAAAAAGGTGAAGGTGTCCTGGATGGCAGTACTATTTGTCATTATCCTGACAATCGTGCTGATAATTCTGGGAGAAAGGTTCATTTTTGATCTCAATCAGTGGTTTAATCCTGCTTACTCGCAATACAGCGGCGGTTACCCGGTATATTCTGACAGTTATTATCCCACCACCCCTTCCAGTGCAAACTATGACCAGGGCGACTATGAAATGTACCGCCTACTGATCCATACGGCATTTGCCATTCCAATTTTGCTGGCCGGCTTTCTCCTGTATTTTTGGTTGTATTACCGGAAAATTGAAAGTCCGAATAAAATTATCGCCTGGCCTTATTTTATTTTTTCCATCTGGATGACCCTGCATCTGGTAGTCGAAGCTTTTTATTTCCTGATAGAGCAATATGAAAAACTGGGCATCTACATCGTGCTGATAGTTTTAGTCGGTCTGCTGACCTGGCTGGTGCTTTTTATCCAGAAAAGGTGGCACCAGAAACATCAGCTTCAGGCATAACAAATTAGACCTTAAACATTATGTATGAAATAAAAAAGCTAAATATCATTTCGCTGGCCAAAATTACCACTTTTATTTCAGTTGGCGGGTATCTGCTTTGGGCAGTATTTGCCATCCCTCTTATTCTTTTGTCCAGCGGCTATAGCTCCAGTCATTTTTTGGATATGGATACGAGCTATTTCGGCATTTTGGGCGTATTTATCGGTTTGATAGGCAGTGCGGTTGTCGGGTTTATAGGGGGATTAATCAGCGCGGTAATTTATAATCTCGTCGCCGCCTGGATCGGGGGATTGAAACTGGAAATCACGCTGGAGCCGGACGAAGAAGAGGAAAGTGATTTGCAAAAGTAAAACTCTGTAAACACGCTAAATAATTAATATTTTTTATCATTATTCAAAAAATAACCTATGGCAATTTCAAAAAAGCTTTTATCCCATCTGGATAAGAATAAAATAAAGTATGAAATACTGAAACACCGGACAGTCTATACCGCGTATGATCTGGCAAAAACTACAAAAAGGAAGTTAAACGAGATTGCCAAGACCCTGCTGGTCAAAGTTGATAAGGAATATTTCCTGGTAGTCGTCCCGGCTCATTATAAATTGGATCTGGCGAAAGTAAAAAAATTTTTCAAAGCCAAAAAAGTTCAGATTGCCAGAGAAAATGAGATGAAAACTAAGTTTAATGTCAAGCCAGGCGCCATTACTCCTTTTGGCACTATCCATAAAACCGGCGTACTGGTGGATAAAGCTTTGCTAAAAGTACGCGAGGTGATATTTACCGCCGGCAGTTTCACCGAGAGCCTGCGCCTAAAGGTCAAAGATTTCATAAAATCAGAAAATGCCCAGACTGGAGCGGTGGGCAAGCAGGATAAAAATAAAAAGTAAAAAATGGATACTTTGTCTCATGCCGCCTGGGGGGCGACTATGATCAGAAAACCATCCTTGGTTTTGTGGGCGGCCCTGGCCGGCGCTTTGCCTGATATCATCCCCGCTATTTTCGGCATTTTACGCTGGAGAAGCGAGTATTTCCGCGATATGGTCAGTCAAAAATTCGCGGAGGACCCGCGGGATTCATACATGATTGTTTACCGGTATGCGCATAGTTTATTGCCGATTACCCTCCTGGCCGCGGTTTTAGCGATTTTTTACCCGGCCTGGTGGCTGGTGACCATTCCGTATTACCTGCATATTTTTATGGATATTTTTACCCATAAGGGCGTGTGGGGCACGAGGCTATTTTATCCGATTTCTGATTTTCATATTGAAGGCAGGGATTGGTGGAGAAATAAATGGTTTTCTATAGTTAATTGGTGCGTGCTGATTGTTATCAATGCAATAATATTCTTAATATAAATGAGCTATAAAATAAAATTAGAACAATTTGAAGGGCCTCTCGATCTGCTGCTGCAGCTGATCGAGCAGGAGAAGCTGGATATTACCGAGCTTTCCCTGGCTAAAGTCACTTTTCAGTATTTAGAATATTTAAATAACGAAAAAGACATTGCCACGGAGGAATTGGCAGATTTTTTAGTTATCGCCGCCAAACTGCTCCTGATAAAATCGAGATTATTGCTGCCTCAGCTGGAAATCGAGGATGAAGAGGGCATTGATCTGGAGAGCCAGCTGAAGATCTATCGGGAATTTTATGAAGCTTCAAAAGTGCTGACCAAAATGATCGGCAAGAAAAAGTTTCTCTTCCCCCGCGAAAGGATGGTGATAAGGATAGAGAAAATTTTCAATCCGCCCAAGACTTTAACCGCCGAAAAAATGAAAGAAATATTCAGCCAGGTGCTGCACGGGCTGGAGGTCTGGGTAAATCTTCCCCAGGAAGTATTGATCAAGACTATCTCTATCAAAGAGCGCATCGCTAATATCCAGTCGATGATCAGCCAGCAGGCGACTTTGCGATTTGGAGAGCTGCTGCGCAGCACCAATAGTAAAACCGAAATCATTGTTACTTTCCTGGCTTTGCTGGAGCTGGTCAAGCAGAGAACCATCACTGTCGTTCAGGAAAGTGTTTTCGATGAAATTGTCATCAAAAGATTATCAGGCGAGGAGAGGGAGGTTATCAACGAAAATCCGCTTTAATGAATAATTAATTTTTAAATATACCATGAAAACAAAATCCTTGATTGAAAGTCTGCTGTTTATTTCCGGAAAGCCCTTATCAGTTGGCAAATTAAGCGAAATATTAAAAAAAGACAAACAGGAAATTGAGACAGCTGCCGAAGAGCTGATGGCAGAGCTGAACACGGAAGCCAAAGGCATCCATATTCAGAAGGCCGGAAGCTCCTACCAAATGGCCACCAATCCCCAAAATACTTATATCGTAAAAGATTTCATAAAATCCGAGCAAACAGGCGAACTGACAAAGCCATCATTAGAGACTTTGACGATTATCGCCTACCGCGGCCCTATTACCAAGGCGGAGCTGGAGCAGATCAGGGGTGTCAATTGCAGCCTGATTATCAGGAATTTACTGATCAAGGGCCTGGTAGAGGCCAAAGAAGACAGGGAGAAAATGGCGACTACCTATAATACTACCTTTGATTTTTTAAGATTCTTGGGCCTTAACAGAGTTGAGGAACTGCCTGATTATGAAAAGTTAAATAGCAATGAAAATCTGAAAAAATTGCTCGAGAAGGACAGCGCCGGACAGGCCGAGGAAGCCAAAACTAATGAGGAGTAGATTATGCTATTTTTCCTTCTGGCGACGCTATTAATAATAAATAAGGTAGATAATACCGGCGCTTTGCTCTACAGCAGTACGCCGGTGCAGCAGGGCTTGGTCAATAGCTTTTTCGAAGAGGGCTACGGCAACCCAAATCATATATTTCGGCCGCCGCCGCCTTTGGCAAAATCTCCCTGGGTGGCACCGAACCGGCTGATCACCGCCAGTTCAGCGGTAGTCGTTGATTTAGACAGCGGTACCGTGCTTTGGCAGAAGAATGCCGAGGCGGTGTCTCCGCTGGCCAGCCTGACGAAACTGGTTACGGCCCTGGTTTTTTTAAAAAATAAAGTAGATTTTTCGCAGGAAATAGAAATCATTGAGAGCGATAATAGCAATGCCGAGGGCAGCCGCCTTTACGTAAAAGCAGGGGAAAAGGTAACGGTTGGTGATTTGTTTTATGCCAGCCTGGTCGGTTCCGCCAATAATGCCACCAAAGCCCTGGCACGCTCGACCGGATTGTCCGAGCAGGAATTTATCGCGCAGATGGATGAGCTAGCCGGCAAGTACGCCCTGCTGCATACTGTTTTTTATGATGTTACCGGGTTGGACCCGAGAAACACTTCGACAGTCAAGGAATACGCGCAATTAGCGCAGTACGCGCTGAATAATATGCAGATTCGCGATGCCCTGACCAGGAAAGAATACATTTTTGAAACGATCGACCGGAAGATTACGCATAAGATTACCAATACGGACAAGCTTTTGAATGACAGCGAAATAAATCTGGTTGGCGCCAAAACCGGATTTATCAATGAAGCAGGCTTTACATTTGTCTGCCAGTCGGAACTGAACGGAAAACGGGTGATGGTGCTTTTATTCAATTGTTCTACGGGCGATGACAGGTTCGCAGAAGCCAAGGCGCTTATCAGCTGGGCATATGGCAATTATAATTGGCTGTAGTTTTTTTACCCCGGCGCCAGATGCAGGGCTCCACAAAAAGGTCAATTTAAGGTATGTTTAATGTATTACTATGAAGAAATCTTACATAATAGCCAACTGGAAAATGAACCTGGATTTGCGCCAGATTAAGCGTTTTTTTTCTAATTTTGATATTAGCGATATTCAAACGGAAAAATTAAACCTGATTATCTGCCCTCCAATTGTTTTTTTTGAATATGTCGGGCAGGCGATCGGAGACAGGCCGATTGAGATAGGGGCGCAGAATATTTTCTGGGAAGAGGAGGGGCCATATACCGGCGAGATTTCCGCTCATCAGCTGGCTGATGCAGGCTGTAAATACGTCATCATCGGGCACTCAGAAAGGCGCCAGTTGTTCAATGAAGACGATGCTCTGGTCAACAAAAAAGTTAAAATTGCATTAAAGAACCGTTTGGTGCCCATCGTCTGCCTGGGAGAGAATCTGGAAGAGAAGGAAACCGGCTTGACTAAGAAAGTCATAGAGCAAAAAATCAAAAAATGCTTTTCTGACGTCCGCAGTTTTGAAATGAAAAAAGTGATCATCGCCTATGAACCGATGTGGGCCATCAGCACCAGCCAGGAGAACCCCTCCGGCCAGGCGGATAGTCCGGAAGGAGCACAGGTAGTCCATAAGCTGATTCGCCGGGTGGTGGAGAATATGTTTGATCCATATACAGCCAAGGCGGTTACCATCATATACGGCGGTTCAGTCGATGCTGAAAATGTCGGAGGTTTTGCAGCCATGGAAGATATTCAGGGAGTGCTGGTCGGTAGCGCCAGCCGGCAGCCGGAAAGCTTTAAGAAAATAATCATCCCATTTATTAATAAATAATTTATGCTAGTACACCTTTCGGAGTTATTAAAAGACGCAAAAAAGAAAAAATACGCGATCGGCGCGTTCAATATCGAGAATCTGGAAACAACTTTGGGCGTAGTCAGAGCCGCGGTAAAAAAGAATTCTCCGGCTATTCTGCAGGTTTCCGAAACCAGCATCCAGTATGCCGGCCTGAAGGCGATAACCAGCATTGTGCAGGCGATCGCCCTGGTAGAGAGCGGGAAGGTGCCATTAGCCCTGCATTTGGATCATGGCAAGAGCTTCCGTTCGGTGGCTGAATGCGTCAGGGCCGGGTTTTCTTCCATCATGATGGATGCCTCCGACATGCCGATGATGGAGAATATTATTTTAACCAGGCAGGCAGCTGATTTCGCCCATCGCAAGCAGGTTTTGGCGCAAGGCGAGCTAGGCATCGTTAAAGGCCTGGAAGAGGTCAGCCCGGAAGAGCGTGAAAAGCTGATGACAGACCCTCAGGAAGCCCAGGAATTCGTGCATAAAACCACGGTTGATACGCTGGCTGTAGCCGTGGGTAATGTCCATGGCGTTGTTAAGATGCAAAAAGGCAATCCTGGCCTAGATCTGGAGCGTCTGGCCTCTATTAATAAACTGATTCCAGGCGTGCCTTTGGTTTTGCATGGCGCATCGGGTTTGCCGCCGGAACAGATTAAAAAGGCGATTTTTAACGGCATAATGATAATAAATATTGATACTGAAATACGCTTAGCCTTTGCGGAATCATTAAAAGAGACATTAGCCAGCAATACGGAAATGTTTGATCCGCGGGAAATTTTGTCGCCTTCAATCAGCGCCATACAGCGCGTCGTAGAGGAAAAGCTGGAAATATTCGGCAGCGCCCATAAGATTAAATAAATTTAAAATTAATTATAAATATTATGCCAATAAGAATCGCTATTAATGGTTTCGGGAGAATCGGACGGGCAGTTTTCAAAATAGCTTTGGAGAAAAAAGATATTGAGGTGGTGGCTATAAATGATTTGACCGACACGGAGACCCTCGCCCATCTTCTGAGATATGATACTGTTTACGGCAGGTATGAAAAAAAAATCAGCCATACCGGAAAAAGCCTGATAGTGGATAAAAATGAATACGAGGTGCTGTCACAAAAAGAACCGGCAAAATTGCCCTGGGGCAAAAAAAAGATTGATGTGGTTGTAGAATCAACCGGACGCTTCGTGACAGCAGAGCTAGCGGGTACTCATCTTGAAGCGGGAGCGAAACGTGTGATAATTTCCGCTCCAGCTAAAGGCGGAAACGTTGATACTATTGTCATGGGAGTTAATGACGAAAAAATTAAAGGCCAGAAAATAATTTCCAACGCTTCCTGCACCACCAATTGCATTTCACCGGTAATGAAAGTACTGCAAAAAGAATTTGGCATAAAAAAAGCGGGGATGACTACGGTACATTCCTATACCGCGGATCAGAACCTGGTGGACGGACCACATAAGGATTTACGCCGGGCGAGAGCAGCGGCGCAGAATATCGTCCCGACCACTACCGGTGCGGCCATTGCTACCACGGAAACCATCCCGGAGATTAAGGGGTTGTTCGACGGATTGGCTATTCGCGTGCCTACGCCTATTGTTTCCTTGTCAGATATAACCGCTTTGTTGGAGAGGAAGGTTACGGTTGAAGAGGTAAATAAAGCCCTGGTAAAAGCCGCTAATGATAAGAATTTTGCAGAAGTCATGGAAGTAACTAAAGAACCCGTGGTTTCTTCGGATCTTATAGGCAATCCGCATGCTTCTATTGTAGATCTAAGCCTGACCAAGGTAATTGGAGGAGATTTAGTTAAGGTAATTGCCTGGTATGATAATGAATGGGGTTACGCTAACGCCCTGGTCCGGGCTTGCCAGACTCTTGGTAATAATTTGTAATTGTAGTATAATAGGGGTATTAAGAAAGGGGGTGTAATAATGATTTTCAGAAATAAGTATATACCGATTGCATTTATTGTTTTTGGTATAATGTGCGGAATTTTTGGGTTTGTCACCGAGGTGAGGAACGAGGTTATTATCATCTCCTCAGCATTTTATCTGCAGATGGGAATCTTATCCATTTTAGCGGCTATTTACTTCGAAACAGCCAGAAAATAAGATCAAGAGTATCTACTGATACCGGGCAAAGGGGACAGAAGATGTGGTCTGGTTTTTTGTAGCTCTTGATTTTTTTTAATCTTATTTGATAAGCTTATTGTAGGCAAAAAATAGGATTATATTGGTTCAACGAAAGATTTACCTCAAAGGATTATTAAGCACCAAAGAGGTGGAGTAAAATATGCAAAATCTAGACTGCCAGTTGCGCTTGTTTTTAGTGAAGAGCTTAGAACATATTCAGATGCGCGAAAAAGAGAACGCCAGATAAAGTCTTGGAAAAAGAGAATTGCAATAGAGCGATTAATAAAAAGCTACTCTATGCCGTTATCGTCCCCCGCACTTTATTCGCTCCGCTCATAAGTACGGGGCAGGTAGCCCGGGGGTGATATCAGATTTCCTACCCGCATGCCGCGTTCGTCTAGTTTGGTCTAGGACACCTGGTTCTCATCCAGGAGATCGTGGGTTCGAATCCCACACGCGGTACCAGAATGTTAGTTAGTAGTAAGTAGAATGTAGTGTTTGGTAAGTAGTAAGTTAGTTAGGTTTACAAATAATATATTTTCATCTCCATAAGGTAATATATCATTAAGAAAAAAACAATATGCATTTTTTAATCAGATTGTTATTAAATGCTGGCGCGTTGCTGGTAGTAGCCTCATTTTTAAGCGGCTTTCATGTTGACTCATTTTGGCCAACAGCTATTTTAGCAGCTTTAATTTTGGGTATTGCCAACGCGATATTAAAACCAATTCTGGTAATATTAACACTGCCTATAAATATTCTTACACTTGGTTTATTCACTTTTATAATTAATGCCGGCTTGCTGTATCTAGTAGCTTCAGTGGTTACGGGTTTTTCTATTGACTCATTTTGGCCAACGGCAGTATTGGGCGGGCTAATCTTATGGGTTATCTCCTGGTTTACCAATGCCATTACCAAAAAATAATTGAATATATAAAAATATGATAACCGCTTGGTATTCGTTAATAATCGGAATTTTATTAAGCTTAAATGGCGTGCTTTTTCTTATTTTTACCGTAAAAGATTTTCAGATGCCCAATTGGTATATTGGTATTTTAATTTTGATTGGATTGGTAGGCATTATTTTCGGTTTTTCAACTTTTGCTAAAAAGAAGAAGGAAATTAGCGCAGCCGCCGCGGAAGCTGAAAAACCAGAAGAAGATGTTTTAGAATAAATTAGTATTTTATAAAAAGGGTGTAATTTAATTATTATGCTTTTTTAACTTGCAAAAAATTAAATTTTGTGTTATAATTTATTCATTAGCATGTTAAATATTGGCCAAAATAAAAAACAAAAATCAATCAAAACCAGAAAAATAACACTATTTTGGAGTATTATTGGTATAATACTTTTTTTTGTTATGATTGGCTATTTATATTTTGTACAGACACCAAAACCATCTTTGGTTATGAAGATGGAGAATGGCCTCGTAACCACCGATTCTACCCTGGAATTTCATTTTAACCTGCCGGTGGTCAGAAATCTGAAAATTGAAGTAACGCCCGAAGTATATGGTGAGACGGAATATGGCCGCTATTTATTTACTAATCATCTATCCAGATCTATCGTCTTCCGACCGGAGCTAACCTGGAAACCCGGGACAACTTATGAAGTTGTTGTTTCAAATGTAAAAAGCATCCTGCCTTCATTTTGGCAGTCAAAAAGTTACACTTATACTTTTCAGGTTGAAGATGCGCCGAAAATAGATTCTATTTCACCTGCCAACGATCAGCCGATCAGTCCGGAAGTTGTCTGGGAGATCACCCTGGATAAAAACAGTAAAAAGTTGACAGAGTATCAGTTCAGTCTGGTCCCGGAGGCTGAGATGGAAGTAACCAGCGATAATGGCGGAAAAATATTTACGGTTAAACCCCAGGAGCATCTGTTGCAAGGCCAGAAGTACACTTTTAAAATTTTCAAAAAAAATATTCGTTATACTTTTGGCACCGATGAGGTTGGCTATCAGGCGGAGCCGGAGTTAATCAAGGAAACTGAATGGCAGGTGCAGGAGGCCCCGGGCATTGTTGATTTTTCTCCGACCGGTGACAATGTTTCCCTTGGGCAGTCAGTCTCCATAACTTTGGACAAAAATGTGGACATGGATTCATTTAGCAATAATATTAAGATAGAGCCGGCAGTAGAAGGCCAGTGGAAAACCGACGACTATAAAACAATAACTTTTCAGTCAGCCGCCCTGAAGAAAGACACGGAATATACGGTCACTCTGGCCGCCGGCACTAAAACTTTCGACGGTGGCTATCTGGAGAAGGATTCCGTGCATCAGTTTAAGACATTAGGGCCGGTACGTGTTTCTGAAGCCTTTCCCGACAATGGATATTCCGGCATTGGGATTAACAGCGCCATTAAAACAACCTTTGACCAGGCGGTTGATAAAAAATCCGCGGAGGGCAAGTTTTCTATTTCACCCGCGACTGAGGGAGTATTCAGCTGGGATGGCAATGCCATGATTTTTACGCCGACGGCACCGCTCAGCTATAATACCGCCTACGCATTTTCGCTGGCATCGGGCGTTAAGGCTGGGGCAGGTTACGCTTCGGAAGAAAAATATGAATATTCTTTCACCACGGAGCTTTCCGTTACTAAATTGAATGTCGCTTTCCACCGGCAGGAGCATAATTTAAGCTGTGAAGTGGCCACCTTAGTGATGGCTCTAAAATTCCGGGGAGTGGACGTTTCAGAAGCCACTTTGATTGACGCCATTGGCTTTGATACCACGCCAAAATCGGACGGCGTCTGGGGCAATCCTAATCTGGCTTTTGTCGGCGATATTGACGGGCACCAGCCGTCCACCGGCTACGGCGTTTACTGGCAGCCGATCGCCCAGGCTGCCCGCGCTTACCGCACTGCCCGGGCTTTTACCGACGGCAGCCTGGCGGATTTAACCTCGGAAATCAAGAAAGGCAACCCGGTGATTGTCTGGGGTACGGCGGGCAGCGGCACGCGCATTGACTGGAAAACTCCGCAAGGCGGAACCGTGGTGGCCATTAACGGCGAGCACACGCGCCTGGTTATCGGCTTTATCGGCTCGGCGGATAACCCCACCAAGATCATCACCCTAGACCCTTTATCTGGTGAAAAATATTTTACCAAGGACAGCTTTTTCCATAACTGGAGTCTTTTGAACAATAGCGGAGTGGTGGTTGAGTAGGGGGTAGTAGGTTGTGGGTAGTTGGTAGTAGGTTGAGGGTTGTTAGTAGTTAGTAGTATATTGTAAGTAGCTTAATTGTTAAAGGCCTTGAAATAATCAAGGTAATTTGCTATATTAGCCTGTTATGCCAGAACAACGACCAACAAACCAATGTCAGTACTGCGGCTTTCCGGTGGAATTCGGAGAGCATGATTGCCCGAATGCGCCAGCGCGCACTGAGGAAGATTCTGAATTATATAAAAATTTATCCGATACTTTGCCTGACCCTGATCCGCAAAATGATATTGAGGGGGATTTTGATTTTCCCGAGGATGATACTGGTACTTTAGAGACCATTGACGCGAAGAATTTTCGCGCAACAGGGAAGGAGAAAGTGAAAAAAGTTTTAACGAGGCTGGTGTTATGGGGATCCCTTACCGCTACGTCATTAGTTGGATTAGATATAGCATACCGACAAACAGATAAAGTTCCGAAAGGGCTAGGGGAGCCTCTTGATGAACTGCTTTATGACATGGGCGTGATGGAAACAAAGGCAATGACGCCGGATTACAAGCGGGCGGATAAGCAAATTCGACAGATGGCTCAAGAAAAACAAAAAAGAATTGAAAGAATTACTGAGTTTCGCGAGCAGCACAAGGAGGATATAGAATATTTAACTTCAATATATGGCGAAGATATGGTAAATTATTTTCTTGGGTCGTTTCATATTGGAGAAAAAAAAGAAGTGAAACAGGATACATCCGAGGTGGCAGTCGTTGGTTTTGAGGAGGTAGGCTATTCTAATGAAGATTTTAAAAAATTTATCGTGCAAACCCATCCGCAAGGCTGGGTAAACGACGAAGTTGATTCAATTATCTATAAAGTTAATGCAGACTCCGTTGATTTGGCCATGCCCGAGCAATATAATATGAAAAGCGAAAAAAAAGCAGCTCGGGCGCGCCTTAAGCCAAGCGGAGTAACGTCTATCGATATAATGCCAACCAGTAGACCATTGAGAGACATTTCCGATGTTACCGATCACGAACTGGGTCACGCCCATGACTGGAGATCTGATATTACCCTGACACCCGAAGAACGTTTTAAGCTTTTTGTTGAAGTCACCGAGCGCTACTGCCAGGGAGGAAATGCTTATCACTCAGATTATGTTGAGTCAATTACTAACGAAGATGAGCATCAGAATGCAGAAAATAGAGTTATTGAGTATTGGGCGGAAATATGCGAAAAATATTTTTCAGATCCGGATAGCCTAAAAAGCGGTCACCCGGAGGATTTTCAGATAGTTGATGAATTGGTAAAGAATAAGTACGATAACAGCTTTAATCCTACCGAAAATGCTAAAAAGAGGTCCGAAGCGATTTCTAAGGCTGAGACTAAAAAGGATGCTGATCTCATAAAAAAAATCGTTAAAGCCCTGCCTCCCGAGACACGGACGGACATTGATATACTAATAATGGAGAATGCACGTGATATGCACCGACAGGATTTTCTTACTGATAGTTTCACCAGTGATAATGAAATACTCAAGCAGCGCATCAAAGGTATTCTTAGTCAGCATAATATATCATTACCAGATAATGAGATTTATGAACTTTCCAACTACATTTATAATTCCGCCGGAAAAGAGTTTCGTGAACATAGGAAGGAATGGAGCGCAGCCATGAGCGCTGATATTATAAATAGTCTCAGTCCGGAAATGCAAAATGAACTGAAGGATTATACTGAACGAACCATAAAAGAGTTGGAAGCAAATTGCACTCAGGAGAATTTCAGTTACAGTGTTTTTGAGAAAAACGTACTGCAGGAGCTTGAATCCATGTGCAAAAAATACGGAGTACATACTGATTCAAAAATTCTAATTCGTGTGGTATTACCATCATGACAACATCCATTAAAATCATTACAAAGCAAAAAGAAATTGCCAGCATCAGAATAACCTCCGATAAATTTAAAATCGTAACTAAAAATGCGAGATTATTTTTACGTTTGCAGTCTTTGGTAAACCATTGCTGGAAAAATGGTTTAATCCATTTCACCAGCGGGCATGGCGTGAAATCCCATTCCATCGTTATTTATAGTAAACGGATAATGCCCGGCCATCCGGCGTTTATAGATGAATTAATCCGTCAGCTAGGACATGAACCCTGGATTGCCAGTGTTAATCGTGAAGAAGAGGCTGAGATAAGTATCCTACGGAACAAAATCAGGAAAGAAATTATAAAATATTTCAAGATACCCTCTTTACGGATAAAAATTATGGCTATTGTTAATAGACTAAACTTTTTAACAGTAGCTCAGCTGAAAGAAATTGATAATGACCTAAGCGATACAGCTGATAAAATATAATTATGCCAGAACAACAGCCAATAAATAGATGCCCCAACTGCGGCTATCCGCTGGAAATCGGGGAGCATGATTGCCCAAATGCGCCAGGGCAAGATTTGAATCAGGAAACGGAGACTGTAGATGGCCACGCTCAAATTCTTGCCAGCGAAGCGAAGCAGAAAAATCGCGCGCGGCCTTTGATGCGCAAACTATTGGGCAGAGACAAGCAGACGCCAGAGATGCGCGCGGAAATGGAAAGTAATCTTTCGCAGGAATTAATGCGACGGATTGAGTCTTTTGATCCTTCCAAAAAAGAAAAAGATAATGCTAATTTTTTTCCATATCGGATGCAGTGCCTGATAAAGATGCTTGAACAAGGTGTTGATAAGGCAGGCAATAGCGATGTCTGGTTTTCCTTTAAGGAAAAGGTTTCTAAGATAAACGATCCTGATGTCGAGCTGATGCGACGGATTATTGCTCGTCCCGAGGTCAAAGAGGCCGTTCTCAGTAAAATGGAGGATTATCTGCTTGCTCTTCCGCGGATAGAGCATTATCGATTAGACGAAATGAATCAGTATTTCTCGTTAATGGGTGGACGGATTCGGCCGCGACTCGCTGACATGATGGCAAAGTCAGATTCCAACCAGGTTGAGAGCATGTTTAAAGAAAAAAACGCGCTGAATAAACGCCTAGGCTTCAAGGAAATGCTCGCTGATGACGAACAAAGAAATAAAATTTTGTCTGGAAGCTATGCTATTTTAGATCAGTATTCGCGATTGAGCGCATTAGAAGGTGAAAATGTTCAAAATAATGATCCTTTCTTTTTGACTCCAGAAGCGCGTAATGTATTTTTAGTCCAGGCAATCAAGTATAAAAACGACGCGCTAGTGCGTAACCGGGAGACATATGAACGAACGGGCCTGCTGGATGATCCTGAGACGTACCGTTTTTTCCTCCAGTATGCCGAGGATAGAAATAGTATTACGGGCTTGATAGCCGATATTGAGGAACAAAAAAATACCCATGAGGCGGCTAAAATAATTTTTGACCCGGCTGAATGGAAAGAGGCGAGTCCCGCAGTATTGAATTGGATGACGAGGGGCGCAAATCCTGAATACAGCAAGCATAGTAAGGCTCCGAAATCCGATGAATCGCGGGCGGCGTTTGACCGCTATGAAACTATCCTTAATTCAATGGCTGAGCCAGAGCAACTCACTAAAGGCAACCAATATTTCACGCGTAAATTTGAAGTAGGCACGACCATGGAAGATGCAGTCAAGCAATTCCTGGCACTGTCGTCTCTTACCGGACGCCAGGAGGATATAGAGCGCAGCCGGCAGGTCTCGGAGCGGCTGTATGCTTTGTACGGACAGGCGGTTAAAAAGATTGATCTGGGAGAAACGTTTCTAAATCGAGGAGAGGAATTACCCAAAGGGTTGGATCATCTCCTGCGCATCGCCGATGCCACCTCGCGCCTTGATCCGGAAAATCGTGAATCGTTCGAACGGGAAATATCAAAAATAATTTCCGTGGGTACAGGAATGATACATCTTGATCGTTCGATCCTCGAGTCGAAAGAGTTCCGAGATAAATTTTCCCTCTTAAAATCACTGGGGGGCTATAGAAATTATGAACAGGAGCAAAAACTCGGCCAGCTTGATGATGATACGAACAAGCTCCACGAATTTGCGGTATATGCGGGCCGCAATTGGCATGATGACCGTTTTGACAAAGAAATCTATTACCATCTCAGTCAATTCGTGAATTATGGCGATGTTATGCGCGCAAAAACCATGTTGGTCAGATTTGCCGGCCAGCACAATGAGGATCGCATGTCGAGCAACTTCCTTCGCGTGCATAAGTCGTCCCCGGAAGAGATCGGCAAGGTACAGCAGATAATTGAAAAGTTTCAGGACGAAAGGCGCGCTAAAAAATACGCCCAACTATACTTTGATCTGCGGTCCAGTTTTTCGCATGAAGAGGCAGTAAGCAAGACCCAGGATATTATTGACAAATATTCGGCGATAGACCCGGTAATTTTATCGGTCAACTGGATTGACGCCCCATGGCTTGTGGACGAAAATAATTACCAGTTTGTGAAGCAGGCATACGGGAAATTTGGAAGCCAATCGCTTGACTTCACGAATGTTTTTGCAACTAAACTTCAAAAAGACAGGAAAGATCTTCCGGCATCTGAAGGAATCGCTGTAATAGAAAAATACCATGCCATAGATGATCGTCTTTTGCATGAGCCATGGATTGGTGGCCAGGAATTATTAAATGACAATATTTATGCATTTGCAGTTGACGGGTATAAACGTTTTGGACACAATGCTCCTGATTATACGAAACTTTTCATTGAGCGGTTAAAAGTTGATCCCGCACTGACTGCTGATAAGGCGATAGATTTTTTAGCCGTAGCAATTGAGAATAATTTTCCGATACGTTTTGAATATCAGCCGCAATATGAAGCAAGCCGTCAAGAGAGCACGGATCAGGTATGGATACAAAAAATGCACACCATGAGCGATGATATGGCGCACGCGCGGCCTCTGGAGAAAAAAGAACGCGGAACTCCGGAATACCGCGCCTTGATCAGGGGCGTGTATCCGGAAAGCGACTATTCCAGGTATGGAGAGAATGAAAAACTCGCTGATAATAACGACCACCTTGAGCAATATACATTTGCCCGTGAAGGATATCGCATGGTCATGAGCGGGGTGCGCGGATATGAACGCACTCAGCCGAGAGATGGAAACTACGAAGAACTTCTTGCACAGTATCAGAAGCGCATAGATACTATCAAAGGCATGGCCGCCAGTCCCGACGCGGTGTATAAGGTTATTGATGAAATGAGAGAAAAGATGAAGCTTCCTACTTTCATGGCTGAGGGAAAAGATAAAGCGCGCTTGTACGGCGCTGATTTACTCGAATTGCTTATGGATCAGCAGGACAGGAAACGTAAGCAGATCCCCCTTGAGCTGAGCGACCAGGAGATCGCGGATCTTGCCATTGCGTACCACATGCGCGGTTGGGGAAATGAATTTGTCCAGGGAACCGCGGATCAGGTTTCTGCTTCGGAGAGCCAGGACACTAAGGATTATATACAGTGGGATGCTCTTTCCAAGTTATTCGTTGAGGATGGCAAACAGACGCTGACAACGCTCTATCAGTCGCTCAAGAGCGATGAAGAGGGGCAAAAGGTCCTTTCTGCGCTTGCCGACCATTACCGCTCAGACGAGACGATGCCCATTGAAAGAATTACCGAACGCCTGGCAGTATCGCAGGAGGCGCTCAAGGGAACGCTATCGAAAATTACCGATACCGCAAAACACCGCGGGGTGGTCATAAAGCGCGTGACGAATGACGTCATCGGCATGTCGCAGGAAATGCTGAAGGGTTTATCAGCTAATGACCGAACACAGGCGCAGGCGGCATTAAAGGAGTTTATCGAAGGAATGGTCCCGCAGGAAGGTGACTATCTCCAAGCAATAACCGACCCATCCACAGCGCAAAAATTGCTTGCCACTCTGCAGGAATATTCTTTTCATCCTCTGCAGGCCGTGGAGAAAGTGCTGGCTGCGGATATCGGTGTTGTCCAGCGCGAAGTCGGGTCCTATCGTACGATAACAGAGCAAGATCAAGTGCAGACGCGGAAAGGCGTAAAGACTGTTGAAAAACAGCAGACAGCGCGAAAGATTGTCGGCTATTTCAGCAAGACCGCTGAAGTGGCTAACGCGCGCGCCGCGGCCCGTATCTGTATCGCAGTTAACACGGAGATGTGGAATAATAAGGACTATTTTGAGTTCGTAATGTTTAATGAAGAGACGAAGACGTGTGAGGGCACAGTTATGCTTTTAAACATGCAGGAGAGCGACGGTAAAAAATATCTGCTCTATTGCCCGAACCCCAGCGAACACCTGCTAACGCAGGTATCATATGAGGATTGCTATAAGCAGCTGACGCCGGTGATAATAAACTTCGCCAGAGAAAATGGCTTTGATGGCTTAGTGTTGAGTGAAAAAGTAGAAGGAGCGTCAACGAACCGTACGGGCGGTTTCGCTTCGACATTGCAGAATAACAAATTAAAGAAATCCAACGGCGAACTTGAATACGCACCCGTAAAAAAAGTGCATAGCTTAAGCAAGGGCTATGATTATGGCGGCAGTGGGATGAAATTAAATTATATTTGGAAACGCTAAATTATATACCCAAACCCCAGCCGACAATTAATTGCCCTTTCTGCGACTTTCCGCTGGTAATTGGGGGGGGCGCTTGACTTCGGGCCAGTTTTAACTTATACTCAATGGAATCATTATGAAAACACGCAGAGCTTTAACTGAAGTAATTATATTTCTAATATTTGTCGCCGCCCTGGCCTATATTTTCCGGGTGGATATTTCTAATTTATGGAAAGAATGGATGGCTGAACCGACGCCCGAGCCGATTACTTACGAGGAAGTTGTTAATCGCCGCACCAATCAAAACGCCAATTTGAATTCCAATAGTAATACAAATACCAATGTTAATTCAGCGCCTGAACCAGAAGTGGAGATTCCTGCGGAATTTAATTTGACTGTGCCTTTTACCACCCAGTCGCCATTTGCCGAATGGAATGAACAGGATGAAGAATCCTGTGAAGAGGCGGCTTCGTTGATTGTGCACTTTTACTGGCAGCACAAGACTTTTACCAAAGACATCGCTAAGGAGGAGCTGCAGAAGATTGTTGATTATGAAAACGAAACCCTGGGTTTTTATAAAGACACGACTGCCGAGCAGACTGCGGAGGTTATCAGGGGGCTTTGGGGTTATAAAAAAGTGGAAGTTAAATATGGCATTACGATTGAAGATATAAAAACGGAATTAGCGCAGGGCCGGCCGGTAATTTTACCAACCGCCGGCAGGATGCTGGGTAATCCTAATTTTAAATCTCCCGGCCCGCTTTACCATATGATAGTGGTGCGCGGCTGGACTAAGGAGATGATTATTACTAATGATCCGGGCACCCGGAAAGGTGAGCAATATCAGTACTCGCCTGATGTGTTGTATAACGCCATACACGATTGGAACAGCGGCGACGTGGATAACGGGCAGAAAGCGATGATCGTCGTCTGGCCGAATGAATAATTTACATTTGACAGAGGCTGAGAAGTTTGATATTGTACACTATTCAAGTAGTGCATTTTTTTGTTGGAAATTATAGAACTTTAATTTATCAGGAATGAGAGGGATTCATGGAAAAAAAAGAGCGCCGGCTGACACAGCTGCAGATTTGGTTTAAGCTTGACGACATTGACTCGTTCTTCCATCAATTAAGATCCAGGGCCGGTTGCCAATGGTTAAGAGTGAGTCATCATGGCAGTGACTTCTTAATAAAACAAGAAGTTGAACGAGCCAGGATAGTTTATTCCGAATTGATTGCTGAGCTGGGCGAGAGGTTTGGCGTAATCCCGCCTCCCGCGACACAGGAAATCGCTGATTATCAGGGAATGCATAAGGCACCGGCTGGTAGGATATATTACCGGGAATGGTATGAGCGCATGAGAGCCAAATACTATGAGGAAATATATCGCCAGCTTATTTGCTCCGCGTGTCCGTTTTCAACAGGTATTGGTGCCTTTACAGAGGATAATCGTTATCCTTGCCGAAAAGCGCCTGAAGAGGGCATGCTCATGGTGACAGACCTCCACATCTGCGGTATGGTGGTCCGCAAGCGCTACGGCAAAGGTGATGTAGGCTGGACCGAACAGGAGTGGTACGACGCTATTCTCCAGGAATATGAATCCACCCGGCTTAGGCAGGTTAAAGCCAAACAAAAACGGCTCATAAAGGCCGCAGAAACTTCTCAGGAATAGCAATCGCCTTTGATAGATTGCTGGACTCGGTCGTCGCGTACGATCGGGTTTTTTATTTGAATGATAGACAGAATAATAGTATACTGTTAAAAAGATAGTAGCCCCGTATTTATTATGGGGATTAATTATACTTCAAAGTGAAAAAAACCATTTTTTTTGTCACCACCGTGTTAGCCGGTGTCGGCCTTATTTTATTGTCCTATTTCGGCTTGAAATTTGGGCAGACAATTTTAAATATAAATACACCGCCAGTCAACAGCGATAATTCGCGGACATAATATGCAATCAAATAAAAAAAGAGTCGGGAAGCCCGGCTCTTTGCATTTTGGCGATGGTATTAATCATAGTCAGCTGTTTCAATGCTGATAATCGGCCGTGAATGATAAGTGTCGACACCGTCCGGATGAAGTTGAATGGTAAAATTCTTCCCTACCTCGACTTTTATCTTCAACACTTTGGGAACTTTTTCTCCCACTGCGTGTTCGCCGACAATTTTCAGGATAGTTCTCGGCATTGTAGTATGACCCAGAATCTTGCCCTGATACGTCTCGGTGCCATTCTTGGTGATAGTGCGAATGCCGGTTGCGTCCGGCTTGCTGATTTCCAGAGTAGTTGTGTTGCCTTCAGTGCCGGTTATTATCGTCACGGCAATGTTTTCTTCACGACGAAATGATGTAATCTGTCGCATAGTTAATGTGCTCCTTGGTTTTCTGTTTTGTTTTTGATCGTTCATAATACCAGATCAGCGCTATTTGTCAATATTAGATAAAGAAATATGGTTTTGTGTTATAATTAAAACATGGAAAAAGAACTAACCCCAGAGCAAATCAAACAGCTGAAAAAAGCCAAGTTAATACTGTGGCTGGGATTGTTTACAATAGTTTTTATTGGTTTGATTACGGCTGTCTATTTCGTTTTTTTAAAACAAGCGGGTACGAATACTAATACGAATATTAATTCTAAAGTAAATACGAATAAGACCTTAAACACGAACTCCGCTGGTGTTCCCATTGATGATATTTTTTCCAATAAAATAGTGTATGGAATCGGCCTGGATTCGACTTTAATTCCGAAGTTGCAGGCAGACTGCCAGGAGCGGGGAGGCGCATTCAGCGAATGCGGCAGCCCGTGCGGCCCAGAAGCGGAATATTGCATTACCGTATGCGCTTATACCTGCGAGCTGGGGAGTAATACGAATACTGTCCCAGCTGACGAACAGACCTGTCTGAGCCGGGGCGGTAAGTGGGGGCCAATCGGTATGGGCCAAACGAAGAGATGCAATCTGCCAACTGCCGACGGTGGAAAAACCTGTACAGACGGGAGTCAGTGCGGGGCGGGTATTTGTAAGCTCGGTGCTATTGATGACAGTCAATTAAATAAAAATATTCCATTAAGCGGTACCTGCCCGGCCTGGAGCATAAACGTTGGTTGCCTTGGCCAGTTAGTAGAAGAGGGGAAGGCAGTAACAGGACCGTGTTTTGATTAGAAATTAAGAATTTTTAAATTAAATAAATTTATGGAAACACCACAGAAGCATTCTTTAAAATTTGCGCCACTGCTGATTATTATCGTGGTTGTTTTAGCTATCGGGGTAGGGATTTATGCGGCGCTTGTCCATGATGATTCGACGTCGAAACTTGCAAATAAAAATACCGGAGTTAGAAATACAAACATTAATATCAATGTAAATACGGTTGAACAAAATATTAATGAAATTACCAATATAAATGTCCCCGTGAATTCTGAGGTAAATCCAACGGTGATTGTAGCGCCGCATGATACAACTGCCGCTTCTGAATCAACAAAATGGCAAACGATAAAGTACCAGCACGGAGACCATGGTTTATCATTAGATATCCCAACGGATTGGACTTTTAATGAATCGGGCATGGGCTTGAATGACGGGGATGGATTATTTTCAGCATATGGACAATATGGTACTTCTCAAGACAGATATTACCTTAATTTAAGTGTAATTTATCATAAAAACGACAGCCATGATACGCTTGCGCAGTGGGTTGAAAAGTACAAAAGCAATCGTTCAACAGAATTTCTTTTTAATGAGCCAGTTGCGTTTGAGGGAGAAAATAAAATTTTTATTTTAAACATAGCGGAAACGCACCAGGATTATACTGATTTATGGGGTTTTATTGATGGCGGGGATCGGGTTTATGAAATTAACTTTTCTGGTTCTGTTAGATCATTAACCACACAAGCAGGAGTAATTAATGATATTTTAAAAAGTGTAAAATTTATTGAAAAGATGCCCTTGTTATCTATTCCAGCAGTAAAAAATACAACATCTTTTTCAGCTAACGACGGATATGCATTGAAAATCAACTGGCTAAAGGAACCTATAGAATTAAATATAATTGATCCAGTTATCGAAAGTCTGGATGGTTCTTATGGGTTTCGCCAATATTATAAAGAAGGCGAAATCGCTAATGGTAGGTATGCCGGTGATTATTTGGTTGTTATTTTGCAATTTGGGGAAATGGGGTGGCGGGATCTATATAGAGTTGTTTACGATCCTGATAAATTGTCCTTAACCTATCTTGAAAAATATTCTGATAATCTTTCATATTTTACAATTCCATTTATATATGATATTGCCTCTACAATTTCTGGATTAGATTATCCAACAGTGATAGATATTCCTAATTCAAAGGTTGATTTAGCCGCCGAAATATTCGACCTTAAAAAGCGTTCTACTGAATATCCTCAAGCCCAGGCAGTGTTTACTGATGCCTCAATGGGAGCAGTATATTTCGATCCCCAGTATAATTGTTATTTCATCGTTATGCCGGACGGCATGGTAAGGCTATACCACCTCAAACTTAAATTTATAAAAGATTTTGCAGAGCGTGAGCATTTCTCGTCTTCAAACAGTTTTATCCCGGAAATTACTTGGAGCGACGGGAATTCAAATTCAGCTGAATATACTTTTAATGAACCGACTGGCGGATGCGGCAGTAGTACTTGTCACGCCATCTTCACTGAGGAAGAAATGGGCGGACTGGACAAACTGAAGGCCGCAGGCAAGACCAGTACCGGGGATAAAGTTTATGAATACATTGATAAAAATAATGAAGTATTAAGGGAAACTTACGATCAATTTTATTTACCGCAGGAAGATACAAAGCCTGATTATGAAACGTTTACCGCTTCGCATCCATTCTTCTATTGGAAGGATCCGTTTGACCATTGGGTGCGCTTCAAACAAGTGTCTTTTCTGCCCGCAGTGGAGTGCGGCAAGCCCGTCATTTATTTGTATCCTGAGCAAACAACTAAGGTAAATGTCCAGGTGGCTCCAAACGGCGGCTTTTCTTTGACTGATCCGGTTTATCCAAACGGCGGGTGGAATGTTACAGCTCACCCAAATGGGGAGCTGGAATATGATGGTATGGCAACTTATCCATATCTTTTCTGGGAAGGATTCGGTTTTAATTATGAAATGCCTAAGCAGGGTTTTGTCGTAAAAAATACCGAAGTAGCTGCACTTTTACAGGATAAGCTGACATTATTAGGCCTTAATGCGCAAGAAAAATCGGACTTTTTAAACTTTTGGGTGCCGAAGTTGCAGGATAGTCCGTACTACTTTATTACATTTGTTGATCAGTCCGCATTTGAGAAACTTGCCCCTTTAACAGTTGCGCCTGCGCCTGATTCTATTATCCGAGTGTTCATGGACTATCAGCCGCTTGAATCTCCTTATTCAGTTGAACCATTAAATATTAAAACACCACAACGATATGGGTTTACCGTGGTTGAGTGGGGCGGTGCGCTTCACTAAGCTTATAGTGTTGCTGCTTGCTGGTTTGATTGCTGGCGGTTTCACAGCCTGGGCGCTGGTTAATAATTCAGATATTGTAGCCAACATAAATCAGGGACCAGTAAACGCATCAAATGAATTGGCGCATCGTTCATTTTTCTTAAAATCTGATGTTTACGATCGCGGATACGAGGGAGCTGACGGCACTTTAGAACTAGATTCAGTATCGGCAGGGATCGTACCGCATCATTTATTGGCTAATCATAAATTAGGTAATTTTTTCGGTACGCTAGGTGCCCGAGAGCAATATGATACAATTGTGCTAATTGGCCCTGATCATATGAATCGCAGTTATTATCACTTAGCTACTTCAGAAGCTTCTTGGGATACGCCATATGGAAAAGTTGAACCAACTTCGGATATTATAAACGAATTGTTAGGCAGAAGCGTTATTCAGGTTGATGAGAAAATATTTACTGCTGAACATTCAATAAACGGATTAGTGCCATTTATTCGCCGAAGTTTTCCAGGCGCGAGAATAATCCCGATTACAGTCCAGGCCAACACCAGTAACGAGTCAATTGACGCATTGGCCACAGCGCTTAACGAAATACTTCCTATCCGATCATTAGTCCTGGCAAGTGTGGATTTTGCTCATTATGTTTCACATGAAGAAGCGATGAGGCAGAATGGAGTCAACATTCCATTATTGCAACAGATGAATCCTGACTTAGTAAACCAACTCTTTGTTGATTCCCCTCAGACCGTACGGGCAGTACTTAAATATTTACAACTTCGTGAAGTGGGCAATTACCAGTTACTTGATTCAAGCGATAGTGCTGAGGTGACAGGGGAATATGATGTTCCGGAAGTGACCAGTTATATAACAATGTATTTTGGTAACAAATAAATTAAATATATGGAAACTCCACAGAAGAATTCAATAAAAATAACCCCTTTGCTGATTATCATCGTGGTTGTTTTAGCTATCGGGGTAGGAATTTATGCGGCGTTTGTTCATGATGACTCGACTTTAACAATAGTAAATAAGAACGCCACTGTTCGAAATACAAATCTGAATACTAACGCAGCTGCACAAAATACAAATGTTGCGACAAATGCAAGTAACCCTGCTGGTGATACTGTGACAGGTGAATTTCAATCTTATTATCATGAAGAAGCGCCCTGGAGTAATTATAATTTTTATTATAAAAATGGCAAACTATATCATTACTTGTCTGCTACTCTAGCAGAATCGTTAGACGTTGGGTTTGATGCTAGTACGTATCACGTTCAGGCGACGCGCTATGGATTACTTTTTTGGAAAAAAGGAGAAACTAAAACTACTCGTTTTGATAGTTTTGGTGATCAGGATATAGAGTATGAGACTGGTGTTAATCCAGAGTTTTACTTATTTAATACTAGCACTCTAGTCCTAACTAAGCTTCCTAATGTTTCCCCTTGGGTAGTTGGCAGTGAGATTTTTGAACAGGTATATAATGTAAACTCATCGATTAACCAATCAAAAATAATAATTGAAATCGGTAAATTTGATATTCATTCTCAAGCGTTTGAACCAGGACTTGTGAGTCCACAGCCACTTGAGTCCCGGGGGATCGTGTATGATATTGCAAGTAATTCTTTTACAAACGAAGACCCGATCAGTATATACAAATCAGCTCATCATGTTTCAACCACTCTTTTTGACAATATAATTTGGGATAGTGGACATGACGTTTTAGTTGCTGTACCGTACGGAGAAGGTTGTGGATCGTTTTCGACAATATCATTTATTAATCTAAAGACAAAGACCGAAGAAACAGTGGGAAGTCCGAAAGGCGAGTGGGGAGGATATGATTACATCAATGAAACGTGCAATCCGCACAATGGAGCAAGCCCTGATGGAAAGTGGCAAATTCTATACGGGGAGATAGAAGGGAATCAAACTAAGTATCGTCTTTATAGCCCTGAGACAACATCTGAAGTATTAAAAACGGTTACGATTGATGGTTTAGTTTCTCCGAAATCGTGGGATTTGTCTGGCAGGTATCCTGTTATTACAAACGAAAATGGCACGACAGTTGATTTTAATGTCTAGTAACTAGTATTTTGGTTACTTAATAATAAAAAACCCGAATTAGCACTCTTGACGTGAGAGTGCTAATTGATTTATAATACCTATACAAATATATGAATGACAGAAAAAGCGCTTTACTTAGCGCCATAATCAAGGAGCATGTTGAAACCGGCAATACCGTCGCCTCTAAAACTATTGTGGATAACCACAATTTTAAGCTTTCACCAGCGACTATCAGGAATGAAATGGTAGTCCTGGAAAAAGAAGGCTTTATTTATCAGCCATACACGTCGGCTGGTCGCATACCCACGGAAAAAGGATGGAAATTTTACATTGAGAATTTTTTAAAAGATATTGAACTGTCTAACAAGCAGAAAGGGTTTCTGGAGGGATTGCTGAAAGAAAAGGGCTTGACTAAGGAGTCAGTAGTGAAAAAAGTCGCCAAGGGCCTGGCTGAATTATCTAAAGACGCGGTTTTCATCGGCTTCAGCCCGGATAATTTCTATTATACCGGTTTGTCAAATCTTTTCCGGCAGCCGGAATTCCAGAAGATTGACCTGGTCCAGCATATCTCGGAAGTGGTTGACCATCTGGATGAAGTGGTAAAAAACATATTTAAGCAGATAAAGGAATATGACGGCGCTAAGATTTTGATCGGCGAAGAAAATCCCTTTGGCAAAGATTGCAGCTCTATTGTCACCAGCTACTGCCTGGAAGGAGAAGAAACCGGCGTGATTGGAGTATTAGGGCCAATGAGAATGAATTATGAAGATAACCAGGCAATGATGAAATATATTAAAAAATTATTTTCTAACCTTTAAAAACTATTTATGCCGGAAGATAAAAAAATTAAAGAAGAACTGGAATTAGCCAGAAAAAAGATGGATGAATATCTGAACGGCTGGAAACGGGCCAAGGCGGATTACATAAATCTGAAAAAGGAAACGGATAAAAAGCAGATGGAGCTGGTGCAGTTCGCCAACGCCACGCTGATACTGCAGCTCCTGCCGGTCAATGACAATTTCAAACTGGCCTGGCAGCATATCCCCGAAGAGCACAAAAAGAATGATGAATGGCTGAAAGGCATTGAGCAGATAAAAAAGCAGTTCAGCAATTTATTGAAAGACCTGGGCATTGAAGAAATAAAAACAGTAGGCGAAAAATTCAATCCTGAATTGCACGAATCCGTGGCTAAGGAAAAAAAAGAAAATGTGGCCAGTGGCGTAATAATCAGTGAGGTTAAGCCGGGTTATAAGCTGTATGACAGGGTGCTGGAGCCGGCTAAAGTGAAGGTGGCAGAATAGCGTTTAAAGTTTGCGGTTTGGTTTTCGCAGCGCGTATCGTTTTCGATAGAGATAAACGAGACCGTGTGACGATACGGGCCGCGAGAACGCAAACCATTAAATTGATAATTAAGAAAGGAGAATATTATATGTCAATCATCAGATGGCGTCCAATGTGGGACGCGGCAGATATGGATAAGTTTTTCGATGAAAATATGGGTTGGCCGCAGAAAATGCCCAATTTCACCCCGGCGGTGGACGTTTATCAGGATAAGGACAATGTCATTGTCGAAGCGCCTTTAGCCGGAGTGGATCCGGAGAAAGTGAATATCTCAGTGGAAAACGACGTCCTGCATATAGAGGGCAATTCTGAGCACAAATCGGAAGTTGAAGAAAAAAATTATTACCGGCAGGAAGTGCGCTATGGCCGGTTCTACCGTTCGGTCGCCCTGCCCACCCATGTCAAGGCGGATAAGGCCAAAGCGACATTTGAAAATGGAATTCTAAAAGTGATCATCCCGAAAGCCGGGGAAGCCAAGCCGAAAAGCATCAAGGTGGTAATTAAGAAGAATAAGAAATAATCAGATTGATTTTACCTGGGTATCAGCCATCCATTGGCAGTCCAGGGCGAGGCAGTAAAAAATTATTGCCTGACCCTGAGCGAATAATCAGTAATAAATTAATATATGAAACTATCAAATAATTTTTCAAGTTTCGGCGGCGGCGGACCGAAGCCGGAGAGGATAAAGCTGGAAGCTAAATGCCCGGTTTGCGGCAGCCTGTACGATTTCGGCAGATTGGAAGTGATCGAGGAAGAGGAAGGCGCGACTCTCATGTACATAAAATGCTCCGCCTGCCAGAGCGCGGCTTTGTCGATCATCGCCCTGGGCGCATTCGGCATCAAAGTTGCCAGCACGGTGACTGACCTGGAGCAGGATGAAGTGGCGAAATACCAGAACGAAAAATCTTTGAAGAGCGAAGAGGTTCTGGATCTGCACGAGGAGCTGGAAAAAAGCGATAATTTTCTGGAGAGGATTGAATAATCAATAATTATAATTTATAAGTATAAACATTTAGAAAGGAAAAAATATGAGCAAGATTCTGGGAATTGATCTGGGCACAACCAATTCAGCCATGGCGATCATTGAGGGAGGCGAGCCAAAAGTATTGGAAAACAAGGAAGGCAACCGGACGACCCCTTCGGTTGTGGCAATTACCAAGACAGGCGAACGCGTTGTCGGCCAGGTAGCCAAACGCCAGGCAGTGACTAACCACGAAAACACCATTTTTTCAGTGAAGCGTTTGATTGGCCGCCATTGGGATGACGAAGAAGTAAAACGGGACGTGGAAACTATGCCGTATAAAATCGTGCGTGCCGGACAGGGCGTGAAAGTGGTGATGAACGGCAAGGAAAACACGCCGCAGGAAGTTTCCGCCATGATATTGCAGAAATTGAAAGCGGACGCTGAAGCCAAACTGGGCGAAAAGATCGAGGAAGCGGTCATTACCGTGCCCGCGTATTTTGACGACTCGCAGCGCCAGGCCACCAAAGATGCCGGTGAAATCGCCGGGCTGAAAGTCCGCCGTATCATCAATGAGCCAACGGCCGCGGCCTTGGCCTATGGCTTTGAGAAAAAGAAAAATCAGCAGATCGCCGTTTACGATTTAGGCGGCGGTACTTTTGATATTTCCATCCTGGACGTGGCTTCTGACACCGTGGAAGTTAAATCCACCAATGGCGACACCCATTTGGGCGGAGATGACTTTGACAAGCGCATCATTGACTGGCTGATAGAGGAATTCAAGAAAGACCAGGGCATTGACCTGGGCAAAGACCCGATGGCCCTGCAACGCCTCAAAGAAGCCGGAGAAAAAGCCAAGATAGAGCTGTCCACGGCCGCTGAAACGGAAATTAATCTGCCATTTATAACCACCGATTCATCCGGTCCGAAACATCTGACTATAAAACTTTCCCGCGCTAAGCTGGAAGATTTAGTCGGCGACTTGATTGAAAACACCATGGGTCCGGTGCAAAAAGCGCTGGATGATGCCAAACTGAAAACTTCTGACATTGAGGAAATAATAATGGTCGGCGGCATGACCCGCATGCCAAAAGTTTTGGAAACTGTGGAAAAGTTTTTCGGCAAAAAACCGCACATCGGCGTTAATCCCGATGAAGTGGTGGCTCTCGGCGCGGCCGTACAAGCCGGCGTACTGCAGGGCGACGTTAAGGATGTATTACTCTTAGACGTTACGCCGCTGACTCTGGGCATCGAAACCCTGGGCAGTGTTTCTACGCCATTAATAGAACGCAATACAACTATCCCAACTGCCAAATCGCAGGTCTTCTCTACTGCGGCTGACAATCAGACTTCGGTGGAAATACACGTCCTGCAGGGCGAACGGCCCATGGCTGGCGATAACAAAACTTTAGGCCGGTTCATCTTGTCCGGCATTCCTCCGTCACCTCGTGGCGTACCGCAGGTGGAAGTTTCGTTTGATATTGATGCCAACGGTATTTTGAATGTTAAGGCAAAAGATAAGGCTTCTGGCCAGGAGCAGTCCATCACTATTACCGCTTCATCCGGTTTGTCAAAAGACGAAGTGGAAAAAATGAAGCAGGATGCCAAGGTTCATGAGGCTGAGGATAAAAAGAAAAAAGAAGTGATTGATATCAGGAATAATGCCGAGTCTCTGGTATTTACCGCGGAAAAAGCTTTGAAAGACGCCGGCAATAAGGTTGACGACAAGATCAAGAAAGAAGTTGAAGATAAGGTTAAGGCCGTAAAAGACGTAAAGGATAAAGACGACGCCGACGCTATTAAAAAAGCCACGGAAGATTTATCGCAGACAATTCAGAAAATAGGGCAGGCCATGTATAAAGATCAAAAGCCTCCGCAAGGCCAGCCCGGCGCACAGCCAGGCGGTTCAACAGGTAAAACTGATGATAAAGCCAAAGCGAAAGATAAGGGTCCGGTGGATGCGGAGTATGAGGAGGTTAAAAAATAGCTTATAGCTTATAGCTTATGGCATATAGTGCGTTGCCAGATTAAATAATTCAGATGGATACAAAATTAATCACGAATAAAAGAATTAAATAAACGCTAAGGGCGGGCCGTATTTCGAGCCCGCTCTTTGATGGATTAAAAAAAATTGCATGTCAAAAATCTCTTATAGGTTATCTCATTTTTTTCATATTTCTAAAAGAGGGTGGTCGATAGAAAGAAAAAAAATTTTATCTGACTTTTTTGAATTAATTACAGAATTATTAATAAATGAGGATGAAGCTAAAAGAACTTTTCCTGAGGCTGAAAAGTCACTGAAATCATTTTTTAAAAAAAGAGGGGGCCCACAATCTTCCTTACCAATTTTATTTTTTAATTATCATTACCATAATTATATATTACGAGTTGCGACTTTTAAGGAAAAAAGCATGCAATTAGTAAACTGTTTTCTCTCGTTGGGATTGCCAATCGAAAAAGTGAACGAGAGTTTAATATTGGGAATGAGCCAAGTGAAAAAAAAGACAAAAGTATACAAATTATTAAACGAAATTATTAATGATGATATTCTTAAGGAAAATATAACACAGGCAAATGAATTTAAGCACCGTATTTCACAACCAAAAGGTAAGACTTATAACGAATTTATAGCTAGTAAAATCTACTTTTTAAGTAGTCAGTCAAAAACTGAAACTATAAAACAATTAAAACAGAAAAAGAGAGACTTGCATAAGGGGATTAGGAGAATTAAAAAGTATAGCGATAGATTATTTTATTTTTTACATTCTTAGAATTGTGTAAAACTATGGAAATTCAAAATGCTTTAACTACGGTTGGGCAAGTATCAGGAGCAATTCTTGGGTTTGGGGGCGCAGTTATTGTTTTTAAATTAGAAAGCATTAGAAATTCTATTTATAATTATCGAAATCGAGTTATAGATCACGTATTATCAATTTATAAACAAGACGACCCTACAAGTTATTATGGGCTAAAACATGAAGTGGTGATATCGCAATTTGAAAAAGAAAAAAATAAAATTATTGATGAAAATCGTAAAGAAGTAAGCGATGAAAATGTTAGAAAACATATTGTGGAATTATATGGAATTATTGGATATACGACAATCAAAGCTAATCCTTATAAATTTGTAGTAGGAAGTTATCAAACGTATAAAAAAATAAATGAAAAGAGATTACAGATCCGAAGTAGATTTATTAGTAGTATAATTTTATTATCAATTTCGCTTGTGTTTAGTATTGTTTTTCCAGTCTATTTTTTTAATAGTAGTATATTAACAATTTGGTTTATTATTTCATCAACTTGTATTGCAGTAGCAGTCTATTTATTTTCAAAAATATTATTAACGGAGGTAATTGAGAATTAAGACTTTCTCATCTGCGTTTTGATTTAAGATAGAACCAAAATCAATTTATGAATTATTAACAATTCCCCTATGACCACCCAACAACCACCGCGGTATGATGAATTAAAGAGGTTGCATAAACCCGTAATTAATGTTAATGTACAGCATAAACACAAGTTGACGCGCCTGGAGTTATTAGCTATATGGATAACCGACCATGTAGGCACCATGGGGTTTTTCATGATAATCTTCGTCTGGACCGTCGGCTGGCTCGGCTGGAATGCACTGGCGCCGAAGGGGATGAAGTTTGATCCGGCACCGGCGTTTGTGCTTTGGCTCTTTGTCTCCAATATGATCCAGCTGTTCCTTTTGCCTTTATTAATGATCGGCCAAAATCTTCAGAGCCGGCACAGCGAAGCCAGGGCAGAGGCGGACTTCCAGGTAAATACCCAGTCCGAAAGGGAGATTGAGGCCATTTTGATGAAGCTGGAGCGGCAGGAGGAGATGCAATTGGAGATATTGAAGGAGCTGAAAGGGAGAGGTTAAGTGACAGGATGGGAGTGGCGCAAGTATATATTGCAATAAATTTATTAAAAAATATGATAAAAAAATTAGCAACAGAAATTAGCGCAGAAGACCTGCGCGGTAAAGTAATGAACGCCAGCCGGTCGTGGCATCATCATTGCCTGTCAGCAAACTGCTTTTTCAATGACACAGACAGGGAAGTCATTGTGCTGGAAGCGGGTGACGATATTTTTTATTGTCCCAGCACCCAGGATTTACGCGAAGAACTGGAAGAGCATGCTTACCAGATGACCAACCCCAGGAAAGTTAAAGGCCGTCCGCAGAAGCATGAGGCCCTGGAGCTGGTAAAGAAATACGCCAGAGCCGGCGAGAAGTGGCATTTCCATATCACCATGCCTCACTGCCTATTGAGCATGGAGGATAATTATGTCCTGATAGTGGAAAACGACCAGACCAAGGATCTCCAAAAATGGGAATTTGAAGAGAAGCCGACGGTTTTGGTGCGGGCGATTGATGATTATTATCTGGGGAGAAAAAAATAAGGCCACTCTTACAATAGAACGCTTAAGTTATGCATTTTATTAAAATTCTTTTAAGAGGCGTCAGCCAGGTCATGCTTCAGAATAATGCCTTTACCGGAGCGCTGTTCCTGTTCGGTATTTTTTATAATTCATGGATAATGGGGCTAGGTGCGATCTTGGGCGCCGTGACCAGCACCTTAGCCGCGTATTTTTTCAAGAACAATAAGGAGGACATTCAAAACGGATTATACGGATTTAACGGCACTTTGGTGGGGATCGCGCTGTTCTATTTTTTTGAAATAAATTTGCTGTTAGTTATAATATCGATAATTGGCGCGGTGCTGTCATCAGCCGTCATGTATTATATGCATACCAGGAAGCTTTCGCCATTTACCTTCCCGTTTGTGCTGTCTGCCTGGATTATAATGTTGATGATCCAGCTGCTTAATTTAGTCCCTTGGGCAACCAATGCCGTTTCCAGTGCCGTTAAAATTAATATCTTGCCATCGCTGAGCATGGGTTTCGGGCAGGTGATGTTCCAGGCGAGCATTATAACTGGTTTAATCTTTTTCTTGGCAATTTTAGTCAATTCCCGGAGAGCGGCGTTCTACGGTTTGGCCGGGTCGTTACTGGGCATGCTGGCGGCAATGGTATTTTCATTCCCTGTGAATTTAATAAATATCGGCATTTTTGGATTTAATGGTGTACTGTGCGGAATTGCTTTTTCGGAAAAGAATAAGTTATCCTGGGCATTGGCGCTTGTTTCTATAGTAATTTCTGTATTAATAATGTCTGGATTCAATAGTTTGAGTTTAATTGCCCTGACCGCGCCGTTTGTCTTCGCCAGCTGGATAACGCTGGGTTTACGGAAAGTGATTTTAAATCGTTTCAGTGTAGTTAATAGCAGACAGCAATTTAAAAAATAAAAAAAGAAGAGTTCAGTTCACGCAATGGAATGAACTCTTCACGTTGCCCTGGAGTAAAAGTCCTTAGAAAATACATCAAATTTAGGGATGACTTGTGAGAAATTTTGCTGTATTCGCAATATTTGCCGTTTACCTCCTGGAATAGTCCATGTCACCCGTACCTTCCACACAAAGGTTCATCAAGTTAAAGTGCTCCAGGGCTTCTAGTTATCCCCCCTTGTGAAATTAAGAACTATTTATATTATTAATTTTATCCGAATAAGCTCGGCTAAGTCAAGCGCAGATCTTTTGAAAAATAAAAAAACAGGGAATCCCAGTTGGGATCCCTGTACCTGACATTCAAAGTATATTCAATTGACTTCCCGAGTACTGAAAGCAGACCCTCCTTTTTGTGACCTCACAACCGCAAACTACGTGGTCAGCCGCGTTCCTTTGTGCAAAGACGTAATACAAACCGATGAAATGCTTTGAATGCCAAAGAGCCATTATTGCTATTATTATAGGACAGGTTTAGAAATGCATCAAGCCCCAAATTACCCGGTAAAAACAATGATATTTAATAAAAAAAGGAGGCCGCACACATATTGGCACGGACTCCGTAGTACTCTGGTAAGGGCAAAAGTAAACCTTGGTTCTGTAGAAGTATGACAGACATACTTGTAATGCTTGCCATATTTCGTTTGGCCGAAATCAATAGACTGTGTTTGTCATGAAAAATGAATCATCTCCAAAAGTGCACCAGAAATATACCCTTAGCAGAGTGTCCCGGATAGTTACTAACCCCTCGCGTTTATATATGTGCTATAAGCAAAATATACCACTCTGAAGATTATTGTCAATGAATAAGCGCATTTTATTTTTTATGGGGTAGTTCATTTTCGGTAAATAGTATAGAATTAATACAATATATAACCATTAACTTATAAATCTATGAACGGACAAGACCAGTCGCAGAAAATAAACATAAAAATTGACGATGATACCCTGAAAGGCGTGTATGCCAATGCTATGGGCATTTCCCACTCCAAAGAGGAATTTGTCCTGGATTTCATGAATATCTACCCCTGGCAAAGAGCGGGAGTGGTGACTTCCAGGGTGATAACTTCGCCCGGGCACATGAAACGCATTTACAAGGCACTGGAAGATAATCTGAAAAAATACGAGCAGAAATTTGGTAAAATTGCAGAAGCTGATTCTCCTTCAGCTGACGTGGGCTTTAAAACAGCATAAAAAAAGCCGTCCGGTGGTGAATGCGGGCGGCTCGAAAGTAAGTCCTTCAAGTTGTTTGCGTGGCTAACGAATCGAAAAGTGCGGAGTGCTTTTGCTGCAGCCATTTGGCGATTTTTTCCGCAAAGGCCGCGATAGTCAGATTCAGATCAGCTGATTTGTTCATCGGTTTCATGGATGGACCTTGGCTATCAAGTGCCGCAGGGATTTGCCTGCAGTAATTGCCGGGAATGGGCGGAAGATTGAGTTTCTCAGAGAGCTCCTCGCAAATTTCTCTTGGGGCAGTGTAGCAAAGCCCAAGCTCAATAAAGCGTATCGCGCCAGTCAGCGGTTCCGGGGGAATGGACGGCGGAATCATGGTTCCAGCCTGGCTGAACCCTATGCCCAGGATATTACTCGGCGTCACTGTACTAGGCTGACGTCTTGCCTCTAAGATACCAAGCAGAGCTTGTTCAATCAGCTGTTTCTGCAGGAATGATTCTTTCGTCAATCTATACCTCCTGAAAGTTCAATCTTGTATTTTATTATCTCCAGAGCATACCATTATAAGCATAATTGTCAAGATTATGAGAGTAGAAAAACCGCCGGAAATAAAAAAACCGGAAAAATTCATACCCGACCAGCCGCTTAATAAAATTATTTTTTTAGCGATACTGGTGGTGGCCGCCACTTTGCTTTTTTGGCTGGCCTGGCATAATGTTCTGACTACCGGAGTTAAATTTAACCGCAGCTTTGAGAATATTTTAGTGATTATTTCGACGCTCCTGGCTTTTTGCCTGATGTTCTCCCTGCTGGCTATCGCGGAGATTACCGTGGTCAAACGGCTGCTGACCTGGCTGATGGTGGTCGTCTCGGGCCTGGTGATTTTTATTTTTTTCCCCGTTTCTTTGTGGACAATGATTAGTTTTCTGCTGGTTGTCCTAGCCTTCCTGTTCTGGAAGCGGGAGATAAGAGTGGATATGGAGAGCCGTTCGAAATTCCTGCCGCAAAGGGTGGTCAGTGCCGGGCTGAAAGGCGCGGTTACACTATTATTACTGGCCAGCTGCTTCGCCTATTATGGATATATGGTCACCGGCACGGATGCTTCGAAAAGGCTGGATCAGGCATTGGTTGATGACGGCGCGAAAGCGATAAACAATATTTTAGTTTTATATTTCAAGGATAAATACAGCCCTAAGATGACTTTGGATGAGTTTATACGGCAGAACAGCCTGGCAGCCGTTGAACAGGCGGAATTGAAGACGGGACAGGCGGAGCTGGATAAGGCCATTAATGAGGGTTTGGCCGGCGCAGAGCAGGAAGCGGTTGATACATTCAGGGAAAGCTTGCTGGACACTTTCCAGATACAGGCCTCGGGCAGCGATACCATGGATGAAGTGGAGAAAAAAATTGTCAGTAAAAACGTAGATAAATATATCGGTTCTTTTAAGAAATTCATTCCCGCTTTGCTGGCTATCAGTCTATTCTTCGTCCTTAACATATTCAGCTTTGTTTACCGGGAACTGATCAAGTCATTTACTTTCCTGGCATTCCATATACTAGTCTGGCTGCATTTTATCAAGGTAAAAAAAGTTCAGGTAGAGGCAGAAAAAATCACTTTATGATTTTTAAAATTCTAAATTCGAAGCACGAAATTCGAAACAATATTTAATGGTTTAATGTTAAAAATGCAAAAAAATAAATATCGGAGATTTGAATTTAAAATTTTGAATTTGTTTAGGATTTCGGATTTCGAGATTCGTATTTAAATTAATTATGGCCAAAGATTATTACAATATATTAGGCGTCGCTAAGGGAGCTTCCCAGGAGGAAATAAAGAAAGCTTACCGCAAACTGGCGCACCAGCATCATCCGGACAAATCCAGCGGCAATGAAGCCAAGTTCAAGGAAATCAACGAAGCTTATCAGGTTCTGGGCAACGCGGAAAAGCGCCAGCAGTATGACCAGTTCGGGCAGGCCTTCGGCCAGTCCGGTCCGGGCGGCGCGGGCGGATTTTCCTGGGAGGATTTTTCGCGGGCAGGAGGCGCCGGACCTTTTGGCGGCGGGTTCCGCCAGCAGGGGGCGGAATTCGATATGGGAGATTTGGGAGATATTTTCGGCGACTTGTTCGGGTTCGGACGTTCCACGGGTTCGCGCCGCTCCAGGCGTACGGCACGCGGAAGCGACATCCAGGCGGACTTAACGATAGAATTCCGCGAGTCGGTTTTTGGCGTGGAAAAAACGCTTGATTTATATAAGCAGACTTTATGCCTGCACTGCCAGGGCAATGGCGCCGAGCCGGGATCGAAAATTGAAACCTGCCCGACCTGCAAAGGCGCCGGCCAAGTTGAACAGATTCAGCGGACTATCCTGGGAGCCATGCGCAGCGTAGGCGTCTGTCCCGCCTGCCACGGAGAAGGCAAAATATATTCCGTCAAATGCAAGCAATGCGGCGGCGATGGCCGGGTCAAAGAAACGGAAAAAATAAAAGTAAAAATACCGTCAGGCATTGCTGAGGGAGAGGTGATGCGTTTGTCCGGCAAAGGCGAAGCAGGATTAAAAGGCAGTCAGGCTGGGGATCTGTTTTTAAACATCCATGTAGAGCCGGATCCTGAATTTATCAGAAAGGGCGATGATATTATCTCTGAGCTGGCCGTCAGTATTTCCCAGGCAGCCTTGGGCGATAAAATTTCCGTCAATACGCTGGATGGCGAGGTGACGCTGAAAATTCCTTCCGGTACTCAATCAGGAAAAGTTTTTCGTTTGAAAGATAAGGGCGTACCGCATCTGCGCAGCCGGGGTAGGGGAGATCATTTGATAACGGTTATCGTCGAGATTCCCACCAGACTTTCGCGTCAGCAGAAAAAACTTTTTGAGGAGCTGGCGAACACTGATTAATTTATACGTATGCAAGCTGGCCAGATGCAAGACGGATAGTTTTGTTATTGACAAATAAAAACCAAGTTGATAACCTGTGATAATAATGAACATTTAACAAGGAGAAAAGAGTGGCAGAAAAAGCACTGCAAGCGGTTGGTACGGCATCGTTGATAGGCCGCCGAACAAGCCAGGAGGACTTCTGCTTCACTATTCAGCGTGAAGACGGAGTTAGAATAATCGGCGTTTTTGATGGGCACGGCGGTTCTGCTTTTGCCCAGTACGCGGCCGGACACTTAGAAACTGTTTTTGGATCTCTGCCTATTTCGGAAATAGGAGAACAGACAATCAAACGATTGTTCGCTGAATTGCACCAATTTCACACGGAACCGGAGAGCGGCACTACGGCGATTCTAGTCGTGCAAATTGACAAGCGATTGATTTGCGCCTGGGTGGGCGATAGCCGTTGCCTACTGGTCAAACAAAACGGAATTCTGCAATTAACTACCGATCATCGCCTGTCAAACGAAACCGAGAAAAAGAGAATTGTAGAGACGAGCTATTTTGGTCATGAATACACGCAGCCGGTAGTTTCAAACAGCCAATATCGTTATGTATGGTCGTTGAAGGGCGATAGGTTAATGGTCACCAGAGCGCTGGGAGATCAGAGTTTCAATGAAGTGGGTGTCAGCGCAGAACCGGAAATCGTTTTTTATGATCTGGAGGATGGTGATGTGCTATGTCTGGCAGTTACGGACGGCGTCTGGGGGGCTGTTGATGATCAGGAAATCATCAAACTGACCAGTCAAAGTTCTTCTGCCGGGAACATAGCTGAATGCCTGGTGAAGGCAGCTCTTCAGAATGGCAGTAAGGATAACGTTACGGCTGCGGTCTGCATGTTTTAGCCGTAGGTCATTCAAGCTAAACTCCGCTGGTACCCGGTACCGGCGGTTTTTTTAAATTGACATAAATGTTGTCTTTATATACAATGATTATGCACCCCCACCCCAGGTGTAGGTACTATAATCAAAATACTAATAATTTTAGCGAAATAATATGGTTATCCACAAGGAAAAAACACTCATTAATTTCAAAAAGGCACAGAGCCTATTGGCAAAAATGATCAGTATGATTGAAAAAAATGAATACTGCATTGATATTATGCAGCAGAATCTTGCGGCCATTGGCCTACTGAAATCAGCCCACCAGATGCTGATGGAAGGCCATCTGAACAGTTGCTTCCGCAAGGCTTTTGAATCAAATAACGAAAAAAGGAAGCAGGAAATGACGGCGGAAATTCTGCAGGTGACGAAATTATCTAATAAATAGCGGAACATAAAACTAATTAAAATGCCAAATAAAAAAACAGCCACTTACCATGTTAAGGGCATGCACTGCGCCGCATGCGAAGCGCTCATTGAGAACAAAATCAGCAAACTGAAAGGGGTGACAAACGTAAAAGCCGCCACCCACAAGAATTGCGTAACCATTGAATACAAGGAGGAAACTCCGGAATTAAAGCACCTGAATAATATATTTCATGAAGCCGGTTATAATTTTTCCAGCCAGCCGGCCGCCGGATCAGCCAGCCAGGCGATGAAGGGAAAAAATTTCCTGATGGCCCTGGGATTGGGAATACTGGCGGTCATTGCTTTCTTATTAATTACCAAATCCGGACTGACCAGCCTGGTGAATGTCAATTCCAAATCATCTCTGCCAATGTTCATATTGTTTGGCTTGTTAGCCGGCTTTTCCAGCTGCGCGGCGCTGGTGGGCGGCATTGTTTTATCTCTGTCCAAGCAATGGTCGGAGCTGCCAGGGGCAAAAGACTCATTTGCAGAGCGGGCGAAGCCGCATTTATTGTTTAACCTCGGCCGCCTAGCCTCTTTTGCTGTTTTAGGCGGTTTACTGGGTGCGATCGGCAGCGCTTTAAAGCTATCCGCTTCCGCCTATTCAGTAATTATTTTCGCCGTCTCGGTCATGATGCTTGTCTGGGGACTCCAGATGCTGGGGGTTAAATTCCTGCAGAGATTCCAGATACGCCTGCCCAAGTTAATAACCAATAAAGTCACTGACGAAAAAAATTTCAAGAGCCGGACCATGCCTCTGATCATCGGCGCCCTGACTTTTCTCCTGCCCTGCGGTTTTACCATTACTGCCCAGGGACTCGCTTTATTATCCGGTAATATGCTGCAGGGCGCTTTGATAATGCTATTTTTTGCTTTAGGCACCCTGCCAGGCCTGCTGGCTATCGGTTTAATAAGCTTGAAGCTTTACAGCCAGGCAAAATGGAGCAATATCTTCGTTAAAGTCGCCGGGGTGATCATACTTTTTTTTGCTCTCTATAATATTAACGCCCAGTTGAATGTTTTGGGAGTTTTCAGCCTGAACGATATCCAGGCCAAAACCAGCGCTTCTACTTCTAATACCGCAGCCGAAGAAAATGGATTTCCTCCGGTGGTTAACGGACAGCAGGTGATTAAAATGCAGGCCTCGGCGTCCGGCTACAGCCCAAATGCTTTCAAGGTGAAAGCGGGCGTACCAGTGCGCTGGGAAATTACGGATGTGGGCACCAGCGGCTGCACCAGCGCGGTCATTTCGCACAGCCTGTTTGACGGTGAAATCAAGCTAACGCCCGGCCAGACCAGCACAAAGGAGTTTACTGCCGCCCAGCCCGGCACATATAAATTCAGCTGCTGGATGGGCATGGTAACCGGCACAATTGAGGTAGTAGCTGACACCAGCCAGGCTAAAAATTCAGAATCCAGCACGGCCAGCACTTTTGAGTCCGGCGCCAGCAGCAGCGGATGCGGTTGTAGTGGGCATTAAAGAAATTCAATGATTAAAAAAAACAACGTTTAACATTACCGGCATGCACCCCGCACCATGTCCCCTTCGGTTCCCCTTCGATCCGCTTTGCTCTCTCAGGGTCACTCAGGGTCCAGGTACGGGGCGAGAAGTGCGGAGTTATTCCTTCTTCTTATAAAATCAAATGATTAAAAAAACAACGTTTAATATCTTCGGTATGCATTGCGCGTCTTGCGCTCTGCTCATAGAGAACAGCCTGAAACAGCTGCCTGGCATAAAAAAAAGCGAAGTCAGCTATGGCACAGAAAAAGCTATGGTAGAGTATGACCAAAATGCCGTCAGTGATGAACAAATTATTAAGACTGTGAAAAATACGGGCTATAAAGCCGACCTGGTTAAGTCTGGCGCAATGGATCACGCAGGAGTTCATGATCATTCGATGCATACCATGGCCAGCAACAAAGAAAGAAATCAGTTTATCCTAAGCCTGATTTTAACTTTGCCGGTGGTTGTTTTAAGCATGGTTTTGCGGGACATGTCTTTTACCAGCCGGGTTGTCCAGTCAGTCCTGGCAGCTATTGTCCAATTTATTATCGGTTTTCGTTTTTACCGGGGCTTTTATTTCGCGGCCAAGAATAAAACCGCTAATATGGATTCGCTGATTGCTATTGGCACCAGCGCGGCGTTTTTTTATAGTTTTGTTACTACCTATTTTATTGAAGGGCAGGTGTTTTATGAAACTTCGGCATTATTAATCACCTTCGTTATTCTGGGCAAATGGCTGGAAGCCAAAGCTAAAGGCCGGGCCGGAGAAGCGATTAAAAAATTAATGGGTTTGGCTGCCAAAACCGCCCGGGTGGTCAGAAACGGGCAGGAGATTGATATTCCCATTAAAGAAGTGATTGTCGGCGACATCGTAATCGTGCGGCCAGGCGAGAAAATTCCGGTTGACGGCAAAATTGTCGAGGGCTATTCCAGCATTGACGAGTCAATGATTTCCGGGGAAAGCCTGCCGGTTGATAAAAAAACCGGCGATGGCGTGATTGGCGCGACTATTAATAAAAGCGGAAGCTTCAAATTCAGCGCCACCCGCATCGGCCAGGATACGGTTTTGGCGCAGATCATAAAAGTCGTTGAGGAAGCGCAGAGCTCCAAAGCGCCGATCCAGAGGTTTGCCGATAAAATTTCCAGTTATTTCGTACCGACGGTGGTGGCTATCGCTTTGATAACTTTTATTGCGTGGTTTTTTATTTTTTCTGCGCCATTTGTCACCGCCCTCCTGGCTTTTACCGCAGTCTTGGTGATCGCCTGTCCCTGCGCTCTCGGGCTGGCGACGCCTACCGCCATCATGGTCGGTACTGGCAAAGGAGCGGAAAACGGTATTTTAATCAAAGGCGGGGAAGCCCTGGAAGTGGCCAATAAAATCCGCGTTATAGTTTTCGATAAAACCGGAACAATCACTAAAGGCCAGCCGGAGGTGACTGATCTGGTCAGCCATTATAGCTCAGAAAAGGAATTTTTACTGCTTACCGCCTCATTGGAAAAGAATTCAGAACATCCGTTGGCTGCCGCTATTATTAAAAAAGCAAAACTAGATAATTTACAATTAATAGAGCCGCAGCATTTTCAGGCAGTCAGCGGGCATGGAGTAAAAGGAGAGGTGAACGGAAAAAGCGTGTTAGTCGGCACGGAGAAATTAATGAATCAATTTAATATTGTTTTATCTTCAGAAATTAAATCCGAAAAGGAAAAACTGGAGCATGAAGGCAAAACGGTGATGATTTCCGCGATTGGAAATAAATTCGCCGGATTAATCGCCGTCGCCGATACTGTAAAAGATACGTCCAGAGAGGCTATCCAGGAGTTGGATCGGATGCAGATAAAAACCATCATGATAACCGGCGACAACCAGAAAACCGCCGCGGCTATTGCCAGGCAAGTCGGCATTACGGACGTGTTGGCGGAAGTATTACCCGAGAACAAAGCCGCGGAAATAAAAAAACTGCAATCCAGCGGACAAAAGGTGGCTATGGTAGGCGACGGGATTAATGACGCGCCGGCTTTGGCCCAGTCTGATCTCGGCATTGCCATGGGCAGTGGTACGGACATTGCCATTGAGACTGGCGGAATAATATTAGTGAAAAATGATTTGCGTGATGTAGTAAAAGCCATTCATCTCAGTAAAATGACCATGCGAAAAATCAAGCAAAATATGTTCTGGGCCTTATTCTACAATAGCATTGGCATACCGGTGGCCGCTCTGGGCTGGCTGATGGCCGAGTTTGCCGGATTAGCCATGGCTCTGTCCAGCGTTTCGGTGGTAACCAATTCATTGCTCCTGAAAAGATGGAAATATAATAGATTTAATAATTCATTAAAGAAAGGATAAACATATGACACCAGGCGGATGCTGTTAATTAAATTTAAGTGAGATATTGTTCAGGATAGTCGGGAATAGTTTCCGGCTATTTTGATTTGCTGTTTTTCGATTTTTGTGCTATAATAGCAATGCGAACAAATAATGCCTTAAAACAAAAATGATATTACCAATAGCGCTGGCAGCGGAAACAGCTAATGCCGCCGGCCAATCAGCAAATATACTGCAGAATGTGGACTGGACCAGGCCAACCTGGGATCTTTTTATTATCCTGTTTTTTGTAGTAGCAGCTTTTCTGTATGGTCTTTCCCTGGGCCGCGACCGGATAATTGTAATTTTGATCAGTATTTACGTTTCTCTGGCTATCGTTGAGCACGCACCGATTGTAAATAATGCCGGCTTCCAGAACATGATAAATAATCTGGTTGGGCAGTTTTTTGTCTTTAAGATCTCAGCCTTTTTGGTTTTATTCGTAATACTATTTTTTGTTATCACCCGCAGTGCCCTGATGAAGACCATTGCCTCGTCGGATTCTCCGGGACCCTGGTGGCAAGTGCTTATCTACAGCGTTCTGCATGTGGGATTGATAGTCAGTATTATCATGTCTTATATCCCAAAAGAGACTTTGAACGGAGTTTTAGCGCCTTTGACGCAGAAGGTTTTTACCGGAGATTTAGCCCAGAATATCTGGATTCTCGGGCCATTGTTTGCGATGTTTATTTTTAAGGGGGGAGCATCGCAAAAGAAGAAACGGCAATATACGGAGGAGATAGAATAGTTTATGAAGGGACACCTACGGTTTCCCTTCATCGCATCTTTTCCCTAAGTTGTATGCCTCGCACGACGTGAAGTCGATGCTCGGCATGGACATTTTAATGTGAGCTAATAATTTTTTGCAAAAACATCCAGCTTCGGGCGAAGGCGGGCACGGTGCGAGACCCGCAGGCTCGGCAGTTTTAATTTGAATATATATGGAAAATCAGAGTACTCCAGGGAATCTTCCGTCACAACCGGTCAAAAAGAAACGGTGGCCATTGGTGTTGCTGATAATTTTTTGCGTACCGGTTGTCTTGATTATTGTTTATATTGCCATACTTTATTTTTCCGTAAATCCCGAAGAGGCAGGCAGTAGAGGTCTAGGGATAATAAGCAAAATTACCATTCCGATATTAAAATTTAAATGCGAAAAAACTAATGGAGTTTATGAGGAATGGGGCTGGACTGCGGCGTATTGTTACAAAAAATCTCCTGAAGCTGGCAAGGATTGCATTCAGAACAGCGATTGCCATGGCGGAGCCTGCCGACCATCCTCCACTCCTGATACATTTGGCATTAATAGAGGCAACACAAATGCACGGGATGATGAATGGTATTTAAACTCAAGGCATAATACCGACGGTTATGTTTTTGGTACATGCAGTGATGCAGAATATTATCCAGACGGGATAATTCCGGCCGATCATCAAGATTATCCATTTTGCGGGAGCAGTATAATGTCGCCGACCTCGAATGTGGATTATAATATCACTTTATTGTTTTGTGATTAAAAATAAAAATGGTTACTAGCTCGTCTCAACCAGTAAATCAACCAAAAAAGAAGAAACTATTGCCAATTATAATATTGAGCTCGTTGATTGTAGTTTGCATTATTTTAGTCGGGTATTTTGTTTACATTAAATCCCCGGATAGAGCGTTGAAAACTGCGATTGATGACCCGGAATTATTAGCCAAGCAAAAAGCGGACTGTCAGGCACGCGGGGGTATTTCTGAACTTGTCGGTTGGAATGGTTACCAATGCTATGACAAATCTTCTCTGGCCGGAGCTGATTGCATTCAGAACAGCGATTGCCATGGCGGAGCCTGCCGGCCACCTTTAAAATTGGTGCAGAATTTGAGGGTTAATGCAACGCAATGGGATTCTTCGGTACGATTTAATGGTGATGGATATGTCATTGGCACCTGTAGCGAGGCGGAGTACTATATTGATTTTGACGAAAAAAAAATTAGTACATACCATTTTTGCGGCGATTCCATCTTAAAGCCTTTTAAGGCAGGTGATAATGGAATAATCACGGCTTTTTGCGACTAGTTGCTAGCTACTTAGTGTAAATAAAAATAGGCATTATTCTTTTATGCCTATGTTTTTAATGTATCTCTTCTTTTCTGTGCAAACCCCGCTATCCAGCGGGGCAGGCGCCAAAGAAGCAAAAGAGTTGCCGCCGGTACAAAGAAATTAACCCCGCACCATTTCGCTTCGCTCCAGGTACGGGGCAGGCATAAACAGGCTCGTCGTCATTCCGCGTTGTAAACTCGCTCCTCGCTTCGTCCGCCTGCGGCGGGACTTCGCTGCGTTCGCTCAGACAGTACAACGCGGTTGCCCATGGGCAACCATTCCTCCTCGCTCTGTTTTCGTAACATTTCTTTGTAATCGGCGGATTAATTCAATTGTATTTATTTCATGATTACGTCCGCCTTAAATCAATGCACAACCATGATAATGACTATACCGGCCACCATTATCAGTCCGGCCATTAGGCGGATTTTGAAATTCCCTTCTTTGAATATGGTTTTTCCGAGTATGATGCCGCCCAGAACACCGCCGCCGCGCTTGATAGCGATGACGTAGGGGACGATAATTCTGCTGATAGCCAGCAGCTGGAATATTGAGATCAAACTACTAGCAACAGAAATGCTTATAAGCCAGCGGAAATGTTTTTTTAATCCGCTAAAAAGCGGCTGGCGCTGGTACGCAAGGATGGCAGTCAGCATAATTATTACCGTGAAATTAACGGTTAAAAGATAAAAGGGGATGGATGAATACTGGATCCCGAGTTTATCAAGATTGGAAGTAATGCTCCAGATGACTGCCACTGCCAGCGCGTACAGACTGCCGCGCTCTTCAACTATCGCCCGAAGCGGGCCTTTGAATCCTTGGCGAAATTTTTCGGCATTCAGGGAGTACGCGCCAATGACTATCAGCAAGATACCGACCAAGCCCCAGCGGCTGGGCATTTGATGGAGCATCAGCCAGGAAGTAAAGACCAGCATCACCGGTGTAAATGACAGCAAGGGGAGGGTTTTGGATAATGGCGATATCTGTACGGCGCGCACCAGTAAAAAGCTGGAAAGGAGCGACAGAACAGCCGCCAATGGCAATACCAGCCAGAAACTTTTATTTATTTGCGGCGCGCCGCTGAATATCAGGCTGACAATGAAAATAGGCAGGGACAGCAAAGTCGAGCCCCAGATGATGAAGAGGGCAGTGGTTCGCTGGGACAGTTTTTTATTCAGGCTTTCGCGAACGGCGAATAACGAAGCGGCGATCAAGGCAAAAACGTATCCCAACATTTATTTATGGCCGTTAATCGGTTTAACTATCGCTCCAGCTGGCGTGTCTTCTACGCGAAAGCCGGCTTTTTTAATTTGTTCCCGGATGATATCTGCACCAGCGAAATCTTTTTTATTGCGCAAAATCTCGCGCTCTTCTGCTAATTGTTTGATTTCCACTGGCACTCTGATTGGTTTGGCTTTCACTAAATCAAGTCCTAGGATTTCGTCAAATTTCAGCAAGGAGGCTTTTTTTGCCGCTGGCGGGTTTTTTGATTTCAGCATATTCCACATGACCGCCAGTCCTTTTGGCGTATTCAGGTCATCATTGACAGCGCTCATGAATTTTTCTTCATATTCAGCACAACCGATTTTCGGTTCGCCCAGTTCTCCGGCTATGGCGTATAAGTTATCCAGAGCGTTTTGTGCACCTTTCAGCGCCGCCCAGGTAAAAGTCAGCGGCTTGCGGTAATGCGTACCTAAGACGAAATAACGATAGGCCAGGGGATTGATTTTTTTATCTTTGAGAGTTTGCAGGGTTATGAAATTATTTGCGGATTTTGCCATTTTATCGCCTTTATCAAGTTTCAGGAAGGCACCGTGCAGCCAGTAGTTAACGAAAGTTTTTCCAGTGACCGCTTCTGCCTGCGCAATTTCGTTCGTATGATGGATGGGAATATGGTCAATACCGCCGGTGTGCAGATCAATAGTTTCACCGAGATATTTTTGCGCCATGACTGAGCATTCTATGTGCCAGCCTGGGAAACCCTCGCCCCAGGGGGAGAGCCATTCCATCTGGCGTTTCTGGCCGAATGGCGCGAATTTCCAGACCGCGAAATCGGTGGGGTTCCTCTTTTCCGGATTTTTTTCCACGCGCGCGCCTTCGCGGAGATCTGAGGCCGCCTGACCGTGCAATTGGCCGTAGGTTTTAAATTTACTGGTATCAAAGTAGATGCCGTCGGTAATTTTATAGGTAAAGCCCTTTTTTTCCAATTTTTTTATCCAGTTGATCTGCTCCTTGATATGGTCGGTAGCTTTTGCCCAAATAGTCGGCGGTAATAAATTTAAATCAGCCATGTCTTTTTTGAAGGCCTGGGTATAAAATTTGGCTATTTCCCAGACAGTCTTGTGTTCACGTTGCGCCCCTTTTTCCAGTTTGTCTTCGCCTTCATCCGCATCCGAGGTCAGATGACCGACGTCGGTAATGTTCATCACCCGTTTGACGTTATAGCCGTTTATTTCCAGCACCCGTACTAGTATGTCTTCGAAAACATAGGTGCGCAGATTGCCGATATGCGCGTAATTATAAACAGTCGGGCCGCAGGTATAAAGCGTTACCCATTTTTTAAAAATAGGCTTGAAGGTTTCTTTTTTTCTGGTGAGAGTGTTATAGAGTAGCATAGAGCGTATAGCTTATTGCTTGTAGCTAATTACTATTAGCCATAGGCCATAAGCTATTAACTAATAGTATGTAGTTTATTTTAATGTTTTTTGGCAATTTTCGCAAATAAAAAACAGCTCTTAGGCCGCCATAGAGTTGCGCTGGATGGTTAAATTAACCAACTTTATTCTCCGTTATTTTAATATCCAGTCCTATTTCTTTCCATTCGGACATTACCAATTCAACATCCTGGGCAGTGACCATAGGCTTGGCGGTGGGAGTGGGAAGTTTTTGCTTGATGCTTTTTAATTTTACCTTGGCACAGGCTTCATCCATCAAATCAATAGCTTTATCCGGGAAAACACGGTCCTTAATGTATTTATCTGAAAGTTCAATGCATTGGTGCAGGGCCTCGTCGCTGATTTTTACCTGATGATGGTCTTCGTACCGCCCTTTGATGCCCTGGAGTATTTTATATGCATCCTCGGCGCTGGGCTCATCGATCATCACCGGCTGAAACCTTCTTTCCAGAGTGGAGTCACGTTCCACGTATTTTTTATAATCCTCCAGGGTGGTGGCGCCGATCATCTGCAGTTCGCCCCTGGCCAGTGCCGGCTTAAGTATATCAGCCGCGTCGATAGCGCCGCTGGCTTGTCCGGCTTCCGCCAGGGTATGTATTTCATCGATAAAAAGAATGATTTTTCTCTGGGCGGCGATAATCTCATCTATCAGGGCTTTCAGCCTTTTTTCAAATTCACCGCGGTATTTAGTGCCGGCCACCAGTCCGCTTAGATCCAAAGAAAGCACTTTTTTATCATTAAGGATGGAAGTGACGTCACCGCTGGCAATTTTATTTGCCAACCCTTCGACAATGGCAGTTTTACCGACACCGGATTGCCCGATCAGCACCGGATTGTTTTTTGTACGGCGAGAAAGTATCTGGATAACCCGCTCAATTTCTTTTTCACGGCCGACAACCGGATCAAGCTTATCCAGCTTGGCCAGGGCGGTCAGATCTTTGGAATAAATTTTCAGCACCTGGAAATTCGTCCGCGCTTTGATATTTTCACGGTACAGCCAGAGAATGACAACGCCAACAACTATCAAAATCAGTATCAGCGAATAACTTGTGGCTGGCGTGGTAAACATAAACTTAGTTGTTTACGGTTATAATCAGCGGTAGCGTGTTAGCGGTCAGGCCGCTGGAGTCAGTTGCTTCAAAAAGCAGCGCATGGTCGCCGTTTTCCACCTGGGTGGTGTCTAAAGGGAATATCCAGTTATTAGCCGGATCAGTTTCGCTGAACCGCAGCGCACCGTCCAGGTATAAATCCATTCTGGCTACGCCCCGGCGGTCTTCATTGTAAATTTGCAGCTGGGTATCGCCCGAAATGGTTGACTGATTAATCGGCGAAATTATTTCTACAAAAGGCGGGGTAGTATCCGACGGCAGGTGGGTGGCTTTGGCTACTGTGGGCGTATTAATATAGGCGAAAATCAGCATGCCTAGTCCGGCCAGACTGACAGTCGCAATATTCAGCGCAAAAGTAATTTTTTGTGAAAGCTGAACTTTTTGTTGTATGACAACCTTTGTTTCCATATTTTTAAATTATTCCATCCAGCGCTTCTTTTTGAAGTAGTAGAGCGTTAAAGAGGCGATAATCGTTTCCACCAGAATAATCAGCCAAAAACCCAGCGGCCAGTTCAGGAAAGGCGTGCCGGGCGCTTTTATGCTGAAAATTGTGGCGATCAAAGTCAAAGCAAAAATGACAACGGAAATCGTGGTAAAATACTTCATTATCTGGTTGAGGCGGAAAGAAATCAGAGATTCGTTGGTATCATGCAGAGCTTCTATGGATTCTTTGAAGCTTTCCAATGTATCCCAGATGTCCTTGGCTTTGTCTATCAGGCTGTTGAAATATACGTCAGCAGTTGACGGTTCAAAAAGTTTTATCGCCCGGTTGGCCTGGCTGAGTTTTTTCAGGATATTTTTATGCGCGGACATGCTTTTGCGGTAATTGACGATATTCCGGCGACTGCTCAGAATTTGTTCCACTAATTGTTTCTCACGCCCCTGGAAAATATTATTTTCCGCTCGATGCAGGTCTTTGCTGATGTGATCCAGCATGGGGAAGCTGTGGGAAATCAGCTTATTAAGCATTTCATACAAAACCAGTATGACGTTATTTGACAGAAATTCATTTTTTTCACGGGAGTTCTTTTGTTTTTTCAGGTGATTATAAAGCTGAACGATGACTGGCATGCGGTTATCGTGGACAGTGACGATGTAATCCTTGCCGACGAAGAAGTCAATTTCCCGCGAGACAATCTCGCCGCTGTCGCGATTATAGACAGGATAAAGCATGACCAGGAAGAAATGGCCGCGGTGAATGTCGATTTTCGGCCGCTGTCCCTCGGCCTTGCAATCCTCCAGATTAATCGGATGAAAATTGAAATTCTTTTTTAGAAAATTTATTTCCGGGCCTCTCATTGATTTAACGTTGGTGATGTTGACCCAACGCAAATTTTTTGCCCGGATTTCTTCAATTGGCATAGATATAAATTAGTTTTGTTTTTGTTATTAGCTGGTTATATTGTAGCATACTTTTCGTGTTTTGGCAAGATGCTGAGAATAAATGAAGAAGCACTCAGAGTTTCCAATGAGTGCTTCGTGTGTTGGTCATGGTCGCTAAAATGAACTACCTTTGCCAGACAAAGTTGATTGATTTTTCAACCACTCTATCCGGTTCTAACTTCCAAGGTTCCCTCGATGGGATGATTCTTGAAGTGCTGTAGTAGTATACTTTTACTACTAGTGTACTACTGAATTCTGCCATATTGGCTGGAATCTTGAAAGGGATTTGCGTATCCAGGGTTTTCTTCTTGGTTTTTCCAGAAGGATGTCCCTTGATGTGGACACTGTACCACAGGGGAGTCAAATAGTTCTCGCCATTGTAGATTGAATTGGCGTTGGCTATTTGAACGTTCAGTTCCTTTCCCCGGTACTTGGCCATATTGCCAAGCCAGACTGTGTTGTCATTGTTGACCCTGATTTCAAAGTCAGGGCGATCTGTGATATTCAGCATTCCCTTGAGAAATGCTCCTGGATCAACGAAAACGAATGCAGCCACTGACCGTTTTTTGCTGGGGTAGTGGCTTTTATGCTTTTTCCCAGCAAACGCATCGGCAGAAAAGACCAGCGAAATGACCAGCGAAGTTACCAATAAAAAGAACAGATGCTTTTTCACCTGTTACCTCCTTAATAAAGATTACAGTATCTTCCACAATTAACAGGTTATACTAGCACCAGGATATTGTTTTGTCAAGGGTAATTATGCACATAACCTGAAAAAGGCTTGAATTTTAGCTAAAAATGTGATATAATATTAGCGTATGGCCTATAGCTGGTAGCATATAAGCAGTAAATAATAAACCATTAGCTATACGCTATAAGCCATTGCTAAAGCCTAAATCCCTATGCCTAACAACTTACCAAGAGAACAGGAAACCAACCAACCTAAAAAGATTGAGGATATATTTGATCTGGAAAAGAAAAGCGGTTCTGAACTGCCGGAAATAAAACCAACTCCTGAAAGCCAGCCTGAACGCAAGGTTGAAGTAAAGCCGGAAGTTCAGCATGAATCGAAGCCGGAAGCGCAACCGGAAGCGGAAGCGTCCCGGCGGCAGTATGCGCCGCAACCCGTTCAGCAACCGGCAGTTACCACTCCGATAGTAAAGAGCGAGGATTTTGTCCATATAGAAACCATCCTCTCCGATCATCTGGATAACATTTTTCTGCAGATGGATCCTCAGCAGCAGATGGAATTCAGCCGCAAAGGCGAGGAGACAGCCGGAAAGCTGGAAGTGATAATTCAGCAGACAAAAATAAAGGTTAAAGAAATTTTGAATTTAATACGCGACTGGCTGAGGCTGGTGCCTGGCATAAACAAGTTTTTCCTGGAACAGGAAGTGAAGATAAAAGCTGACCGCATCATCAACCTGCACGAGAAAAAACACATACAAAAATAATAAATCCCTCTTCCGCGCCCGACATCGCTCCGCGAGTCGGAGCGGGCGGGAGGGGGATCACCCATAGGGTGATAATTGGAATTATAATGACCTCTCCCAGCCTCTTAGAAAACATCAAAGATGCCTTCGTCTCTCTTTTGGGGTCATCAGCGTTTCCGGGCCTCCTGGTCGCGTTCTCCGTCCTGATTTTTTTATTTGGCGGTTTTTTCATTTTTATGAAATTTTTACGCGGCGGCAAATCCCAGCCGCACGCTTTTCAAAAGACTTTTTTATTGGTAACCGTACCGAAAGAATCAGAAATTCAGGATGATCAGGGGCAAAAACAAAAAACCGCGGCTGAGGAGCTGGCCGAAGCCGAAGCCTGGTTCAGCGCCTTAGGCGGGATGAAAGCACAAAGGGGCGTCACCAGCGGCATTACAGGGCGCCAGGATCATTTTTCTTTTGAAATAGTCGCTTATCAGGGATTAATTTCATTTTATGTGGTTGTTCCGAATTACCTCCGGTCATATATGGAACAGCATGTCCACGCCCAATACCCCAAAGCGCAGATCGAAGAGGTGGAACCCTATAATATTTTTTCACCGCAAAGCGTGGTGCTCGGCACAACGCTGACTTTCAAGAAGCCGTACATTTTTCCCATCCGCACTTACCGCCAGCTGGAAGTCGATCCGCTGAACTCATTGACCAACGTCTTGTCAAAAATCGAGAGCGACGAAGGCATCGTCCTGCAATACATCGTCAGGTCAGCCAAGGCGGAGTGGCACAATTGGGGCGCTCATACCGCCAGAGAAATGCATAACGGCAAAAGGCTGCATGATGCCATGGGCAGGCGCGGAGTCTGGGGATTTATTTATGATCTTTTCCGGACTTTTTTCCCGAAGAAAAAAACGCCGCAAGAGCAGGAAAATATCTATCGGTTATCGCCGCGCGAGGAAGAAATCGCCAAGAGCATTGAAGAAAAAACCAGCAAGGCCGGCATGGACTTCAATATCAGGATAATAGTTTCCGCCAGGACGCCAGAGCGCGCCGAAGCCTATCTGAAAAATATTGTTGATTCCTACAGCCAGTTCACGCTTTATGAGTACGGCAACGGCTTCGCCCGCAAAGGCTCATTCAATAAGGATAAGCTGATAATGGATTATATCTATCGCCGGTTTAATCCCCGCAACAGCATTTTGCTGAATTCCGAGGAAGCGACCAGCGTTTTTCATTTCCCTTTGCCAACCACGGAAACTCCCAACATCCGCTGGCTGCTGGCCCGAAAAGCGCCGGCGCCGACCAATATGCCGGTCGAGGGATTAATACTGGGCAGCAATACGTACCGCGGCATTGAAACCGTGGTGCGCATCAAAGAGAATGACCGCCGCCGGCATGTCTATATCATCGGCAAATCCGGCGTCGGCAAATCTGTTTTATTATCAAACATGATAATACAGGATATAAAAGCCGGGCACGGCGTGGGCGTAGTTGATCCACACGGAGATTTAATACAAACTATTCTTCCGCATATTCCACCGGCCAGGGCCGACGACGTTATTCATTTTAATCCCTCGGATCAGGAGCGACCGATCGGCCTGAACATGTTGGAAGCGAAAACGCCGGAAGAAAAAGATTTTGCCGTCCAGGAAATGATTGCGATTTTTTATAAATTATTTCCGCCGGAAATGATCGGGCCGATGTTTGAGCATAATATGCGCAATGTCATGCTGACGCTGATGGAGGACACCGAGTATCCCGGCACTATAGTTGAAATCCCGCGCATGTTCACGGACACCGCTTTTCAGAAATATAAAGTTTCAAAAGTCAAAGATCCGGTAGTGCGGGCGTTCTGGGAAAAGGAAATGGCCAAGACCTCCGATTTCCATAAATCGGAAATGCTGGGCTATATAATTTCCAAAGTCGGCCGTTTCGTGGAAAACGCCATGATGCGCAATATCATCGGCCAGCCAAAGTCCGGCTTTGATTTCAGTGAAGTAATGAACAATAAAAAAATATTGCTGGTCAATCTGGCAAAAGGCACGACCGGCGAGGTGAACAGCAGTCTGCTCGGCTTGATAATAGTTTCCAAGCTGCAGATGGCGGCCATGCGCCGGGCCGCTCTGCCGGAGTCGCAGCGCCAGGATTTTTACCTGTATATCGATGAATTCCAGAATTTCGTCACTGACAGTATTGCCACTATTTTATCAGAAGCCAGGAAATACCGGCTGGATTTGACTATTGCGCACCAGTATGTAAATCAACTGGTGCGGGAGAACAACGATACGAAAATTCGCGATGCAGTTTTCGGCAATGTCGGCACTATGGTGGCTTTCCGCGTGGGTGTGGAAGACGCGGAAGTATTGGCCAAGGAATTTGAGCCGGTATTCAACGCCTATGACATTATAAACGTAGAAATGTACACGGCTGACGTCAAGCTTCTGATAGATAACACCAGCTCCAAACCATTTAACATGCAGACTTATCCGCCGGAAACTGGTGACGAAGCTTATGCAAAGAAACTGGTAGAACTATCCCGTATGAGATATGGACGCGATCGCGCCCAGATAGAAGCGGAGATATTGCAAAAATCAAAACTAGGAGAGCCGACGGTCACGCAAGGGCCGCCGGTAGGCGAGAGGAGCAGGTAATTTATGGGGAAACCAAATAATAAATTAAAAAATATGAAATCAACGCAAACCGCTGTCAATGTCGGCGTGCCAATTTTGGTAAAAGTTAATATTGTAGTGATGATGCTGGCTTCGCTGGCAATGGGCGTGGCATTTGGCTTTATGATATTTACCGGTGCTCCGGAGGCTTCCGAGCCGGTCAGTACAATGGCTGGCATAACGCCAACGGTAGTGCCGCTCGACCTGGCAGCGTACCGTCAGGTTTTCTCCATACCTACTGACGAGCGCGCCGTTGAAGCTGCGGGCATTACGAAAGTCGCGGAGAAAGGTGTTAGTATCCCTTTTACCACTCCGGAACCTATCGTCGCATTGAACCTGAGCGGCGCGGTGCAGTTGGACACGCCGACGAGCTATGCGCGCGTGATACTGGAAGATTCCCAGGGGCGCGATCATTTAGTTTATGACGCCAGTTTTCCCTTAGATGAGGTTACTGTCCTGACTAATGTATGCGCTGAAACATGCGCAATGGATCCGGTACAGCCCATTGCTCTGCGTATTGAAATATCTGGAACGATGAAAGCAGATAATGACGGTAAGGCGACAGAGGATCTGGAACAGCCGACGGCAAAGCTTACCATCAGTGACATCCAGTATTTATCCGCCGGCGTAAAGCTGCGGAGCGGTACCACTGCTCAGGCAGTCCTTGACGCGCAGAATGATTTTAAAATAGCCACCTTAAACGGTACGGGTCGTCTCTGGCGCGCCGGGCGGACGAGCGTATCGCACTTAACCTATGAAGAAAAGAAAAAATTATCCGAAGACGGAAAATACCATAACTATTGCGGTTATGAATACTATACAGGCGGTATCTTTGACGGTTGTATGCGCGGAACAGCAACTGCTTCAACTCCCACGGGAAAAACCAGTGCCGATACAGCGGCTCCTGCGTCAGGCGGGAAAGGCGGTTCTTACGCTTTTGACTGGCGTTCGCGCCACGGGCAGGACTGGATGACTCCGGTGAAAAATCAAGGCGGTTGCGGTTCCTGCTGGGCCTTTGCCTCGGTCGGCACCCTGGAAGCGTATGTTAATACACTTTATAATCAGCAATTAAATATTGATCTGTCTGAACAAGACACAACTTTTTGCAGTCCCGGTGGCGGTAGCTGCGCCGGCGGCGGTGCCAATCTGGCGTTTGATTATTATAAAACAACCGGAGTAGTTGATGAGACTTGCTGGCCGTATAATGGAGTTCAGCAAAGCTGCAACAGAGGGTTGTTTTGCGCAAATTGGCAAAATAAGGCTTGGAAGATTTCTAATTATAAAACTTTTTTATCGCCACGTTCTTACGAAATAAAAAAAGAATTAGTAGAGAATGGTCCTCTCGCCATGTCGTATAGCCCATGGTCACATGAAATGGTGCTGGCGGGATTTGGAGATATTACCGCAAATACAGCTATCCGTGCGAGTCTTAATTCAAATTATTGGCCATCAGCAGATGATCCGCTTATCGGTACGACATATTGGCTCGTAAAAAATAGCTGGGGCGATGGCTGGGGAGAGAGCGGCTATGGGCGCATAGCTATGCAGGGGATTTTAAATGCTACTCAATTTTGGAGGATTGCAGGCGCTATTACCCCGCCGGCCGGTTCATCATATTCAGTCAGTTGTGTCGATAATGATCATGATAGTTTCTGCAGCTGGGGAGTTGGGTCAAAACCAGCAACCGGCTGTCCGACGTGCGGCACTGTGCCTGATTGCAATGATGCCGACAATTCGGTCCATGCCTGTACGACCAGCGCGATGTGCGGCGTCAATCCGTATCTTCCCAGCGGAGAAGTGGAATCTTTTGGCGACTACACCGGTTATGGCGTCAACGGTTGCTGCGGCGATAATGCGGGTGAGTACGTTTACAGTAGCAAGTGTTGCACAAGCGCCACAAGCACGCTTGATACTGCAGAAGTTATTATGCCACTGGGGGTAGTCAGCCCAAATGGTGCTGATAATGGCCAGGTGAACGCCCCGTCTGACATTTTTTTCAATAGCACAGACGGGTACATCTATGTTGCAGATACATATAATAATCGGATCCAGGTGATCACTACCTCGGGAGCTTTTATCCGCAGCTGGACCCAGGCCACCTCCGCAACCGATCTGCTTAATCATCCGCAGGGCATAACTGTCTATAATAATGAAGTGTATGTCTCTGATTCTGATAATAATCGCATAGTTGTCTTTAATAACTCCGGCGTTTACCAGCGCCAATGGAACATGGGATCAAGTAGCATAGCGCTTAGCAGTCCCCGTGGTCTGACCGTTGATACTACTAGTGGGGAAATATACGTGGCTGATCGCGGAAATAACCGCATTCAAATATCAAACACATCTGGAGGCAGTCTGAGGAAAATCGGCGGCAGTATAAATAATTACGGCAGTTTTAATGCTCCGGTTGACGTTACGATTTCCGGCAATGATGTCTATGTGGTTGATTACGGAAATAATAAGGTGGGGGTTTTTACCAAGGCAGGCGTATATACCCGCCGGTGGGGATCTTATGGCGCTGGCAATGGCTTTCTGTTTAATCCCAGCGGCATTGTTGTAAATGGATCCGAGGTTCTGGTGAGCGATACAAGCAATGAACGCATACAAGTATTTACCACTACCGGGGGATTTGTCAGGAAGTGGGGAGCATTGGGATCCGGGATTGGGCAGTTTTTACACCCCATGGGCATAACTGTTGATGCCAGCGGAAAAATTTATGTCAGCGAGGGAAAGTTGTCAGGTTTCGAAATTGATACCCATCGAATTCAGTCATTTGAGAAGTCCAGCCAGTCGGTCTGCGTCAGAGATCCCAGTGAAGTTATCATTAAATCTGGATTATCAAGTCCCCCGACGAGCCAGCAGGATCCGTTGACAGTCCCCCTTAATACAACGGCATTCTTCCTTGGCAGTGCGACTGACCGGGGCGCGGCCAGCGGTGTCTGCAATGGCTGCAGTTACCAATGGCTTGTTGACGGCACCGGCGTTGGCAGCGGGCAGAATTATTCCACCAGCTTTATGGGCAATTCTGAAGTCGGAGCGCGGCATAAAATTACGCTTCGCGTAACGGACGCGCAATCGCATATGAATGAGAAGAGTATCACCGTCATTCCAGGCGTGGTTGGGATTTGGGGGACGGAAGGAACAGGGGCCGGGCAGTTGAATACTCCAAAAGGAGTCGCTTATGCCAATAACGAACTTTTTATTTCCGATACTATGAATAACCGCATCCAGGTTTTTGATGCTACGACAGGTGCGTTTAAGAGGCAATGGGGGCCGGCAATAAGTGGGCATGGAAATCTCCTGCAACCTATGGGCCTGGCAGTAGACAATGGTGAGGTGTATATAGCTGATACAGGAAGTAACCGCATAGTAGTTTTTGATATCAATGGTACCTTTCACAGACAACTTGGTTCGATCGGTAATGGAGATGGCTTTTTACAGGCTCCCTATGATGTCAGCGTCTATTCCGGTCTAGCCTATATTTCAGATGTGACGAATAATCGCGTGCAGGTATTGAATGCCGCGGATGGCAATTATGTGCGTAAATGGAGTTTGAGCGAGGGGTATCCATATGGAATTGAGGTAAGCAATTCAAAGGTTTATATTGCCAATGAAGCAAAAAATCGTATTGATGTGTATAATCTTGATGGTACGCCACTGCCAAGTTTCGGATCGGCCGGCACTGGAGCCGGACAATTCAATCGTCCTCGGGGCATTGCCATCAATGCTGGTGCGATTTTTGTCGTTGATATCAATAGAAAGGTGCAGGTCTTCAAGCTTGATGGCACCTACGCCTATGGCTGGGGAATAGTGCGGGACTTTGAAGTGGGCGACCCCCAGGATATTGCTGTTGGCAATGACCGTTTGTACGTAACGTCTGACTTGCTGCAAGTATTTAATGAACCGGCTATTTGTCCCAACGGAACAGCCGGCGGCCAGTGCAGCGGGCAGCAGTATTGTGATAAAGGCGAGCTGGTCAGTGACTGCCGGCAGTGCGGTTTTACCTGCCCTCCCCCGAATGTCTGCAAAAGCTTAACCGGTAAATGCGTGCAGTGCACCAGTGACGCTAATTGCGCAAATGCAAACTGCAGAATCAACAGATGCACCAACAACATATGCGAATGCATCCAGTGCAATTCGGACTCTGACTGCGCTGATAGCATTGCCTGCAACGTAGATCACTGTAATTTTGCAGGAACGATCTCGGCGAATTGTTCGCACACCGGCGGAACCTGCTGCGCTAACGGTACGCTGCCCGGGCAATGCGACAGCGCGGGAGGGAGCTACTGTACTTCCAATTTTACCCTTGAAAATAACAGATGCCCTATCTGCGGCTGTAAGCAGTTCTACAAGTGCAATCCCGGCAGCCCGAAAGGGACAGGGTCGTGCGTCCCGGATCCCACGACTTGCTGTCTGGAGGATATTCCGACCTGCAAGCTGCCCCTCTGCCCCTGGCGGCCCCTGAATACCGTTGATTAATGTTTATTTTTTGTAGGAGCAGTAAAACGAAAAGCAATTATAATTTTTATCAAATTTAACGTAAAAAATGGGCTTTAGCCCATTTTTTATTTGACAAAAGGGCGCGGAAGAATATGATTAGGGTATGGAGATACTTATCTACATCGCTTTATTATTAGGAATTTTGTTTGTCTTCGGTACGGCGGCATATGCCGGATGGGTGGCCGCACCCTGGCTGCCTGTTTTTAAAAAGGACATTCAACGTATTTTAAATTTGGCCGGAATCCAGCCAGGCGATGTGGTTTACGATTTAGGTTCCGGAGATGGCCGGGTTATAGTCGCTATTGCCAATAATTCCTCGGCGAAAATCGTGGTTGGTTATGAAATTTCTTTTATTCCTTATATCTGGTCAAAAATCAGGATACGGTTTCTGGGATTAAACCAGAGAGTGGAAATAAGGGGAGCCGATTTTTTATCCCGCGATCTAAGCCAGGCCACGGTCATTTTTTGTTTTTTAACGCCAAAAGCCATGAAGAAGCTAGGTCCGAAATTTGAGCGTGAACTCCGGCCAGGCACCCGGATAATTTCATACAGCTTCTCCATGCCAAATTGGCAGCCTGTCGAGACGGACAGGCCGAGCACCAAGCATATACCAATTTACAAGTATATTAAAAAGTGACCATATTGACTATTCATTTTGCTTTGTGTAGACTAAAAAAAGAGACAAAAATAAAGACAAATACCCAAAAAGGCAAATAAATACAAATAGTAAATAGCAGAAAACATAAAGATTAAAATAAAAGGAAAATAAAATATGGCAAAACAAAACCAAATTGGACAAATAAAAAAATTGATTGAAACCGCCCATGTCGCTCTGGAGAGCGCACGGCAGCTTTTAAATCAGATAACCGGTGGCAAAGAATCTGAGGATCCGGAAATCGCACATATGGCCAAAGAGTTGGCCGAGGCGAAGAACGAGGGAGCCGATAAAATTGTTGAAGGCGTTTTTGACGGCCAGAACATGATCGGCCCGGACGGCAAGCAATATAGCATACCCGCCAATTACGCTTCAAAATCAAAATTAGTTGCCGGCGATACCCTGAAGCTGACTATCAAGGAAGACGGATCTTTCATGTATAAGCAAATCGGACCGATTGACCGCAACCGTTTGGTCGGCTTATTGGCCAAAGATGACATCACGGACGAGTACAGAGTATTAGTGGGGGATAAGGCCTATAAAGTTTTACTGGCCAGCATCACTTATTTTAAAGGCGAATCGGGAGACGAGGTCGTGATATTGGTGCCCAAGGAAAAAGAAACAGAATGGGCTGCAGTAGAAAATATTATTAAGGCCGGCGAAAGCTCAAAAGAGGGGGAAAATACAGATATTAAAGAGGAACTGAAGCAGGATAAGGGCACTCCGGAAAACGTGGAAGAGATTGAGGACCTGAGCTAGCAATTGAGATTTGCTTAATCTGAACGGTTATTATAAAATATAGTCACCTATAATTGGTGGATTTTTTTATGTCTCAAGTTATTTATCGAAAATATCGGCCGCAGACCTTCAAAGACCTGATCGGCCAGAATGCCATACGCATCACATTGGAGAATGAGATAGAACAGGGGCGCGTCAGTCATGCTTATCTTTTTTCCGGTCCGCGCGGCGTGGGCAAGACTACCACTGCCCGTCTGTTAGCCAAAGCTGTCAATTGCACCAATAGGAAAGGCGCCGAACCCTGCAATGCCTGTGATTTTTGCAAAGACTTCACTGCCGGGAACTCCATGGACCTGATAGAAATCGACGCCGCTTCGCACACCGGCGTTGATAATGTACGGGAAAATATTATTGAGAATTCCCGTTTTACTCCGCAACGCGCGAAATTTAAAGTTTTTATCATAGATGAGGTGCATATGCTGTCGGTTTCCTCTTTTAACGCATTGCTAAAAACCCTTGAGGAGCCGCCGGAGTATGTAATTTTTATTCTGGCGACTACTGAAATACACCGCGTGCCGGAAACCATTATTTCCCGCTGCCAGCGTTTTGATTTCAAGAGAGTCAGTCCTGATGATCTGGTAAAAAGACTGAAAACAGTCACGGAAAAAGAAAAGATCAACATTGAGGAGTCCATTTTACGGAATATTGCCCAGAGATCCGAGGGTTCTGTCAGGGACGCCGAAGTAATGCTCAATCAGCTGATGTCTCTCGGCGAAAAAGAAATAACGGAAGAAAAAGCCTCGTTGGTCATCCCGCGGTCTGATAATACTTTAGTTTTGGAATTTTTTCAAAACTTGGTGCAAAATGACATACCGGCAAACCTGGCTTTAATAAATAAGTTGATAGACGAGGGAGTTGATATCCAGGAATTTACTAGGGATTTGATTGAATTTTTCCGTTATGTTCTGCTGATGAAGATTACCAGCAATACTCTGACAGCCACGCGTCTGGATCTGAACACTGACAATATAAATGAAATTAAAAAGAGCATGAATAGCATTACCGTTGACTGGCTAATCAGCGTGATTGAGAAATTTGTGGAAAAATCTCGGGAATTTAAATATACCACGATAATTCAGCTGCCACTGGAATTAGCCATAGTGGAGCTCGATCGCTCGAAGAAAACGGAGATTGAAGGCAGTCAGGACGCCAATAAACCTAAGGATGGCGGGGGAACGAAGCCGCCCGCTGACGGTTCAGCATTGCCAAAGGCAAAACACGATAAGCCGCCGGTGCCCCGTAAAATGAGCGCAAAATCAACGATGAACATGGAAATACTGAAGTCGGTTTGGCTGGAAATATTGCAAGCCTTGCGCGGCAAGAATTATTCGCTGGCCCTATCCCTGAAAGTCGGATTGCCTAAATCTGTCGATAATCAAGCCATTTGCATCGCTTTCCAGTATAAATTTCACGCCGAGCAGGTGGCGGAGCCGGAAGCAAAAAACATTTTAGGCGGAGTAATTGAAAATATTACCAGGCATGCATTGAAAATAAAAACCGAAGTTGTCTCAGAGAGCGCTTTTCAGAAGCTTGAGCATGAATTTCTGAAAGGCAGCAGCCAGGAGGCAGGGGAAAGCGAAGCCTGGAATCAGGCTTTGAACGTCTTTGGCGGTGAAATTGTGGAAGAAGAAGCGTAGCAGAATAATGAGGTTACAAGCTTGCCTGATAGGCAATTTTTTGTTAGCATAACCGGAAGCTGCTTAAAAAATTGGTTGTTTATAAGTTAAAGAATATTTATAATTCCCTGCAAATCTGCGAGATCGTCTAATGGTAGGACGGCGGACTCTGAATCCGCTAATCCTGGTTCGAGTCCAGGTCTCGCAGATTTGCAGGGAATTTTCGTTATTATTAGTTCGCCATGAACCAGAACAAAGTTCGGTTCATGGCGCCCTGTACCCTTGTGGTACAGGGCGAGTCCAGGTCTCGCAGCTTTGTGGAAAATAATTTACCGCAGCGCGTTTTAATTACCTGTGAGATTTTTAATAGACATATTTTATAAAGGCAGATATAATAAATATGCCTAAATTAAGGTATAAAATATGAGCAATTCCAAAAAAGTCTTATTGATTGAAGACGAAAAGTCCATTCGGGAAGCACTAAAAAAGGCTTTTTCTGGTACTGACTTGAATATCCTTGAAGCAGAAAACGGCGAAGTTGGCTTGGGTCTGGCCAAGCTGGAAAAGCCGGATTTAATATTACTGGACATCGTCATGCCGAAAATGCATGGGATTGATATGCTGGATCAATTGCAGGGGCAGTCATGGGGCAAATCTATTCCGGTAATAATACTGACAAATTACGCTGATGATCCGCGGGTGCAGAGGGCAGTCGATGCCGGTAGAGTGGAAATGCTGAGTAAAACTCAGTGCCATTTAAATGATGTAGTTAAAAAAGTGAAAGAAAAGCTGCAGTTAGTCTAACGTATAAAAAGTTAGCAAGGGTAATTAGGAATATAAATTGTATGGCAATAATTTTTGGAGTAGATTTGGAAGAAACTATTACTCCTGAAAAAGTAAGGGATGCCATTGTTGTCTGTTTCGAGCATGCCCACGGGGAGGCAACCAGGAAATCTTTGGGAGAGCTAACGCAGGATCTAGGCAAAAAAGGGGTAGAAAAATATACAAAAGCGAATATTGAAGGAATCGTCAGGAAGGCCTTCAGGGAAAGCGGCGGTGATTTTGATGCACCGACCAGGGAGACCATCATCAAAGCCATGGATTGGCTGGCGGAATTTTCAAAAAGCTACCGCCAACCGGAAATGATTCGTAAGAATTATATAGAAGTAATGAAGCTAGTAAATAAATTAAAATAGCCAGCATGCAAAAAAATGAAAAAACTATCTTAATAATTGATGATGATACTTCATTGCGCTGGCTTCTGGATAAGGCGTTTAGCAGGGAAAATTTCCGTGTCTTCAAGGCGAAAAACGGCCAGCTAGGCCTGGAGATAGCCATGAAAGAACGACCCGATCTAATTTTGCTGGACATCGTCATGCCGAAAATGGATGGTTTGACTGTACTGTCTAAAATAAGATCAAGCGAATGGGGCTTGAATGTGCCATTGATACTCTGGACAAACGTGGATAAAAAAGAAATTGCCCAGCTTTTGAAATACGACGACTGCGTTTACATGGCCAAGGCAAAGTGGGCGCTGGAAGATTTAGTAAAGGAAGTGAAGATCAGGCTGAAAATCAAGGTTTAATTTTTTATACCGCTATGCGTGAGATAAAACATGGTATTTTTAGTATTTTCAAACCTACCGGCCCGACATCTCATGACATGATCGATAAGCTGAGGAAAATTACCGGGGAAAAAAGAATCGGTCATGCCGGTACGCTTGATCCGCTGGCCAGCGGAGTTTTAGTCGTGGGCGTTGGCAGGGAAGCGACGAAAAAATTAATGCTAGAGGTAAAAAAGGAAAAAGAATACATCGCTCTGATAAAATTCGGCGGAGTCAGCGATACGGATGACCGGCAGGGGCAGATTAAAAATACAGAAGAAAATAATTTACCCGGTATCGGCCAGATAAAAAATATTTTAGAGGATTTTACCGGACATATTAAGCAGATACCGCCTGTTTATTGCTCCGTAAAAATCAAAGGCCGCCCGGCTCACCGGCGCGTCAGGCAGGGTGAAAATATTCAGCTAAAAGCCAGGGAAGTCTATATTAAGGAGATCAGCATTATCGAATACCAGTGGCCTTTTTTGAAAATAAAAGCAGTCACCGGTCCGGGAGTATATATACGTTCATTGGCCAGGGATTTGGGTGAGCGGCTGGGTGTCGGAGGATATTTGTATGAGCTTGAACGCGTCAGGGTCGGAGAATTTGATTTGCAGAGTTGCGTGAATATACCGGAGAGATCATAATAGCATGAAATATGCCTGATTCCAGGCGCAGGCTTTTTGCCGCAGGCAGCCTTTTTTTATTATCCAAATTAAAGTATAATTAGTCTAAAGCAATATGAAAAAAAAGTATCTTTTCATAATTAACCCCGTGGCTGGCAAAGGGAAGCATTTGTCTATTTTATCGGAGATTAGTAGTTTTTTCGCCAGTGAAGACGTTGATTTCGATACGGTCATCACGCAGCGCCCAAAACAGGCCACGCAGATTGCCAAAGACTCATCAAATAAGTATGAGATTTTGGTTGCCGTCGGAGGCGACGGTACGGTTAATGAAATTATTAACGGTCTGGCAATTTCACCGGCAATTTTAGGAATTTTGCCGATCGGCTCGGGAAATGATTTTTCCTATCAGCTTGGCTATAAAAGAAATTTGAAAAGGGATCTGCGGATTTTACGAGAAGCAAAAACCAAATGGATTGATGTCGGCGTAGTTAACGAAACGGATTATTTTATCAACGGTTTTGGTGTCGGCTTTGACGGCGAAACGGCGCTGGCGGCACGCAAGACCATGCGTTATACTAACGGCTTCATGGCTTATTTATTGGCGGTACTGCGGACTCTGGTTTTTTACCGCTGTCAGGAAGTCAAAATGAAATTTGACGATCGTAATACTGTCGAACAAAAAATATTATTCATTTCCGTGTGCAACGGTACGACGTATGGCGGGGGATTCAAAGTAGCTCCTGATGCAAAAATGGATGACGGATTGTTTGATGTCTGTTTGGTGGATAAAGCCAGTCGCGCCTATATTTTACGAAAACTGCCAAAATTCATCCGCGGCCACCATACGAATTTGCCGGAAGTGCATATGAGCCGTTGCCATCAGCTGAACATTCAATCCGTCAAACCACTTCAGGCCCAATTAGACGGAGAGTTGCCGGCTTCGCAAACATCCTACCAGGTAGGAATTTTACCAAAAAAACAGGAAGTAATATTTGATTGATTATGGAGGTAGAACAAGAAAAATTAACCGTTAACAAGTCCGACAAAACCTGGCGGGATTTTTCCCAATTGGTAATTGGCGTTGAGCAGATTATCCGGCAGGAGCGCAAGCTATCGAAAGGCAAGATGCGCGAGAAGATCACCTTGATAAATTCCCGGGAAGCTTTCTGCCATTATCAATATGTGTATCTGCCCGATCAGGGCACTGCCATATTCATCGGAGATATACACGGAGATTCGGTTTCCGTACAAAAGATTCTAGAGCAGGAACGTTTTTTTCAGTTGAGCGAAAAAGGAGAGGCGGTTTATCTGGTCTTCCTTGGCGATTATACCAACCGCGGAAAAGCCGATATCAAAACATTAGATCTGGTATTGAATTTGAAACTTAAGCACCCCAATTACGTTTACCTGCTGCGCGGCAATCATGAAGAAATAGACATGGGCCAGCATTATGGCTTCCTGGGCTCCTGCATCAAGCAATACGGGTATGACCGCGGCCAATATATCTTTCAGCGCGTAAATAATTTTTTTGAGCACCTGCCCAGCCTACTGATTACCAGAAACGGTGCAGTAGCCGTACACGGAGGCATACCAGTCAGCCCGATAAAATCCCTGAAAGACATAAAGGATGACGAAGATATGATGGAAATACGCTGGAATGATCCGACTGAGGAAATCAATCATATAATGTACAATTATAAGCGGGGAGGGAATTATCTTTTTGGCCGGACGATTTTCGATAATTTCATGCAAGCCATCGGCGGAAAAATATTAGTACGCTCCCACGAATACGTAGCCAGCGGATATAAACTGTTGTTTGACCAGCGGCTGCTGAGCATTTTTTCCAATGGGGGAAAAAGTGAAGAGAGCGGCTACCAGGATTTTATCCTGCAGCCAAAGTACGCCAAGCTGGATTTGTCCAAGCCAGCGGAACGCTGGACTATGGAAAATATTGTTGACATAAAATACTAGATGTGGCATATTCTTAGCACAGTATAAGTTTTGTGTTATAATGTAAAGCAAAATATAATTTGAACTATTAAATATGAAATTTAGCGAAATTGGAACCGGCTTAACATTTGATGATGTTTTGCTTGAACCGCGTTTGTCTTCGGTCAACCGCAGGGAAATTGACCTGGCCGCTAAATTAACAAATAAAATCCAACTGGAAATACCCATACTCTCCGCTGCCATGGATACAGTCAGCAATGCCTCAATGGCTATTGCCTTGGGAAAATTAGGCGGCCTGGCGGTCCTGCACAGGAATTGCAGTATCAGTGAGCAGGTTGGGATGGTCAAAAAAGCTAAAAAATCAGGAGTCAAAGTTGGCGCCGCTGTGGGGCCTCATGATATAGAAAGAGCCGCGGCATTATATAAGGCCGGCGCCGTTGCCATCTTTATAGACTGCGCCCACGCTCACCATACGAAAATTATCCGAGATGCCAGATTAATCAGGAAATCAATCAAAGCACAACTGGTAATCGGCAACATTGCTACTAAAGAGGCAGCCAAAGTTTATTTAACAATTGCCGATGCCCTGAAAGTCGGGATCGGACCTGGTTCTATCTGCACCACGCGGGTAGTGGCCGGCATTGGCGTACCTCAGTTAACCGCGATTTCCGAAGTTGTCTCAGTCGCCCAGAAAAAAAATATTCCAGTTATTGCCGACGGCGGCATCAAATATTCCGGCGATATCGTGAAAGCCCTGGCGGCCGGAGCTGCAACTGTCATGCTGGGTTCAATGCTGGCCGGCGCCAAAGAAGCGCCGGGCAAACTAGTCCGTTTGAACGGTAAATTATACAAGGAGTACCGCGGCATGGGCAGCCTTGGCGCCATGTCCGGCGGTAAGTCATCTGACAGGTATTTCCAGAAAGGCGCAACTAAATACGTCCCAGAGGGAGTTGAAGGCCTGATACCATACAAAGGCCCGGTCAAAGAAATCATCTGGCAGGCGGTCGGCGGACTGAAAAGTGGCATGGGATATGTGGGTGCTCATAAGATAGGCGAATTGCCCAGGCAGGCCAGGTTTATCAGGATTACCAGCGCCAGCCTGAAGGAATCGCATCCGCATACCGTCATGATCAGCAAAAAAGCCCCGAATTATTAAAGTTTAATATTTTTATTTTCATATGCCAAAATCAACAAATAAGCCACAAGCAGAATTGCACGCCCATCTGGGTTCGGCAGTTGATCCGGCAATTTTATGGTCCATTGCGCACCGGCACGGCATAAAGCTGCCGAGCAAAGATTACTGGGCTTTTGAAGATATGATTACCATGACCGGCGAGGAGAAGAACAAATCATTGGATGAAATGCATAATAATTTTTTTTACTGGACAGAACTTATCCAGTCTTCTCCGGACACGATTGAAGAATCAGTGCGCAGCGTCATCGGCGGAGGATTCAGGAAATGCAACCTGATCATCCAGGAGCTGCGGTTCAATCCCATGTTCCGTAATCGCGGCGGGGAAAGAGACCTTGATCACATTATCATGTCTTCATTGTGGGGGCTGGAAAAAGCGACTTTGGAGTATCCGCAGGTAAAGGCTGGGATAATTTTAATGATGGACCGTACGCTGGATTACGAACAGAACGAAATAATTGTCCAGAAAGCGATAAAATATAAAGAGAACGGCATTGTCGGCGTAGATATCGCCGGTCCGCAGAGAAAATCATTTTCCATCAAGGAGCATGCCAAGCTTTTCCGGATGGCGCGCGAAGCAGGACTGGGCATTACTCTGCATACCGGTGAAGAAGGGAATTTAGAGGAGATGAATTACGTGGTCAGCGAGATAAAGCCTGACCGAATCGGCCACGGTTTTTTATGTATCCAGGACGAAAGACTGATGTCCGAGGTGGTGGCAAATAATATTGTCCTGGAAACCTGTCCGACCTCGAATTTGCGCAATAGCGTGGTGAAAAATATTAATGAATTTGAAAATATCGTTAAAGCATATCTGGATAACAAGATTAAATTTACCATTAATACAGACGGCCCGGAGATGTACTGCACCAATGTCATTAAAGAGCAGGAATTTTTAATGAAGACCGGCATTATGAATATGGCGCAGATTGAGCAGTGCACCAAATGGGCTTTTGAGGCAGCTTTTGTCAAATAAAATTATGCAAGACATTATTTACGTACTAGACTTCGGCTCCCAGTACTCTCATTTGATTACCCGGCGGATCAGGGAGCTGGGAGTATATTCAGAATTAGTGCCGATAAATTTCCCGTTGGACAAATTGCGGTCAGCCAAAGGCATCATCCTTTCCGGCGGCCCGCGCGATATTTCCCGGCAGGATACCTTATTGATCAATAAGGAGCTTTTTAATCTGGGTATTCCGATATTGGGTATTTGCTATGGACTGCAGCTGATGGCGCATATGCTCGGCGGCAAGGTAGTGGTGGGTGAAAAGCGGGAGTACGGCCCGATTGAAATATCTATTAAAAACAGTAAGCTTTTTAAAGGCCTGAAAACCAAACAAATGACCTGGATGTCGCATAGAGACCAGGTTTCAAAGTTGCCGGCAGGCTTTAAAAATCAAGCCAGTTCCAAGAACTGCCGTCAGGCCGCAATTAGCAATGAGCAGAAAAATTTATTTGGCCTGCAGTTTCATCCGGAAGTTGTACATACTATAAATGGTTTAAAAATACTGGAAAATTTTGTTAGTTTGACCGGCGCCCAACGCACCTGGTCAATGCGAGATTTTGTTAAAGCGTCTATTATTAACATTAGAGATAAAGTAGCAAATGATAAGGTGGTTTGCGCGCTTTCCGGTGGAGTTGATTCATCCGTGGCTGCTACTATTGTAAATAAAGCAATTGGCAAGCAATTAACGTGCATATACGTTGATACCGGCCTGATGCGGCAGGGAGAGACTGAGCAGGTTAAAAAAACCTTTCGTTCGTACCAAAAAGCGAATTTGAAAATTATCAATGCCCAGCGCGATTTCCTTGCAAAACTTAAAGGCGTAGTTGATCCGGAAAAAAAGCGGAAAATAATCGGAAATCTTTTCATCAGAATATTTGAACGAGAAGCTAAAAAGATTGGCGGGGTAAAATGGCTGGTACAGGGTACGCTTTATACCGATGCAATTACTTCCGGCGTCAGCGTCGGCAAAACCGCGGCGGTCATTAAATCCCATCATAATGTCGGCGGCCTGCCGAAAAAATTCGGTTTCAAGCTCATTGAACCGTTTCGCGAGCTTTATAAAGATGAGGTCAGGAAAGTCGGCCGCCTCCTGGGCCTGCCAGCAGAAGTGACGGAACGCCAGCCTTTTCCCGGTCCGGGACTGGCAGTCAGGATAATAGGAGAAGTGACTGAGGAACGCTTGAATATTGTGCGCCAGGCAGACTGGATCGCCCGCGAGGAAATAGAAAAAGCCGGCTGGGGGCAAACAGTCCAGCAGTATTTTACGGTTTTACCGGCCATACGTTCCGTGGGCGTGCAGGGGGATTCGCGCACTTACGGTTATCCGATAATTTTGCGCGCGGTGACGACTAAAGATTTTATGACGGCTGACTGGGCGCGCCTACCTTATGAATTGCTCAGTAAAATTTCTTCCAGGATTACCAATGAGGTTAAGGAGATTAACCGGGTAATTTACGATATCACGTCAAAACCGCCCGGGACGGTGGAGTGGGAGTAGGTTAGTTTGTTAGCCACTAGTTGGTTAGTAGTTAGTATACTAATAATTAGCGTTATTCATAAACTCCGAGCGTACCCTCTCAAGGGTGCGCTCCGTTCAAGGTAGTTGGCAATTTGTAATAACTACCTGCTTTTAAAAGTGATGGAAACGATTTCCGGATAATTGCCGGTGCGCATGGGCGGACCCCAGGTGCCGGCGCCGCTGGAAGTATATATATTAAAAGCACCCTCGCGGGACAAACCCCAGTCCCTTTTTTTGTATAATGCGCGAGTGATAGCTGCAAAAGGCCAGAGCTGGCCGACATGCGTGTGCCCGGACAGCATCAAACTCGCGCCGGCGGCTTTTGCCAGCTCCACGACTGCGACTTTCGGCTCATGATATAGCACAATGCTGGGCTTGGCAGGATTGATTTTTTTAAAAATATTGCCAAAATCTTTTTTCTCTCCAGGCTTAGGATAGCTGATGCCCAATAATTGCATACCGTTTAATTCCGTAATTTCGTCATTCAATATTCTTGCCGGAGTCAGCCGTACGGCAGCCAGCGAATTTTCCAGGCTGACATAGGTTTCGTGGTTGCCAGTGATATAATAAATGCCTTCCGGCGCCAGAATATTTTTTATGGGATCCGCCAGGTGGTTAAGTTTCTTCCCCGCGCCGTCAAATAGGTCTCCGGTGATAAAAACTAAAGCAGGGGATTGCTCATTAATTAATCTGACAATTTTTTTCATAAAACCCTGGTGGCAGAATACTCCCAGATGCACGTCTGAAATCTGCACGGCTTTTTTATTTTCCCAGGACGGAGGCAGATTGGGTATGATAATTTCGATTTTCTTCACTCTGATTTTTTGGGCGTTAATAATGCCATACACTGTATATAAAGCAGCCAGCCCAAGAAGCACGCTGGCGGTTATTGCAGTGTTAATTTCTGGAAAAACAGAAGCCAGCACTAACGACGCTATCGTCGCCAGCAATACATACCAGCCCAAGCCGAGCCAAATTGAGGATATTATATAATAATAACTGGTGAAATGGTTTTCAATAAAGTGTACGATGATGATGCTGGCAATAGTGCTGAAAGCCAGAATACCGAGGGCGATCAGCAGTACTTCTTTTACTGCACTGCCGGTTATCCCAAACAGCCAAACCCAGGAAAAAAATAACACGGCGTGTCCGCCGAATATTATTATAAAAACTATCAGTAATATTATTGCAATGGCTAACTTCATATAATAGAGATATTATAAGCTAATTTCGCAAAAAGTAAAGAGTGCGGATAAGCGTAAATTGACGGAAATCGGAGTTTAGTGATAGAGTAATTTAATTAACTGGTACTTTGACTTTTTATTTGGAATTTCACTGAAAATCAGGAAGGAGGAGTCCAATGAGGCTCACAGCACAAGAGAAGCGGTTGCATGCTCGGTTACTAAGGCTATTTGCAACCATACAGATGTTAATCATCACCGGAACATACTGGGGTGATGAAGGAAAAGGAAAGATCGTTGACTTACTGTCGTGTCTCTATGACTTGGCAGTGCGGTACAGCGGTGGCGCGGGCGCTGGTCATACTTTGCAGACACCCGACGGCAGGAGGTTTGTTGGGCACTTGATTCCCTGTGCTATCGCTCAAGGGATCAGGTGTATTCTGGGTCGGGGGGTATTTTTCGACATCAGGCGGTTTCTCGCTGAAATCAAGGATGCCAAAGGAGCATTGGGCAAGAATTTACCGCCTATCTGGGTGGATAAATATTCGCCGGTCTGGACTCCTTGGCACCGATTATTCGAGCAATGGCTTGAGTATTCCGCGGGGAGTGGAAAGGTGGGAACTACTGGCAAAGCCATCGGACCGTTGTCTGGCTTTAATGTACTTCGTGTCGGACTGCAAGTACATCACCTTTTCCAGGATCCTAAGGTATTGCGAAATCGGCTGCGGCGCCTTTATCGGGCACTAAAGCCGGATTTTGACCAGATGGTTAAGCTGGGAATCGTCAGGCGGAAAGATATCCCATTACCTACCCATGTTGAACTCGCGCTCCTGAAGGATGCGAAAAAGATCAGGAATATGGTCACTGACACGGCGTTTGAACTGTCGGGAGCCTATACTGCCGGACTGCACATTCTGTTTGAAGGCGCGCAAGCCCCCGGACTGGACATTGATCTGGGCACCTGGCCGTATGTTTCCGCTGGCCATTCGGTAGCCGCAGGCGCGCCGATCGGCACTGGCCTGCCATTGTCGGCATTTGCTAAAGCCATGGTACTCATGGTGATGAAAGCCCTGCCGACCCGCGTTGGTGCCGGTCCATTCCCATCGGAGATCTGGGGTCGGATTCAGAGTGAGGTTTTCGCACTGGAACATCCGGACCTTTTCAAAGACACCTTGGCACGCGCCCGATTCCTGGCGGAAAAACTGGCGCTGATCAATTCGGGTAAGGCAAGACTCGAAGATTGGAGCCAGTACTTCCAGGTATTGGGCTATGAAAAGGGAGCAACGACCGGTCGTGGCCGCAGTGTCGGTTTCCCGGACTTGATGTGGCTGCACTACGCCATCCGCATCAATGGTCCGAAGTATTTCGCTTTAACGCGTCTGGACATGCTGTCTGGTCTCAAGATTATCCCGGTGGTGGTCGGGTATAAGCTCGACGGGAAGAGGCTAAAACGCGGTGAAATGCCGGATACCGATGATCTGGCTCGCGTAGAAGTGATTTATGAGTATTGGGAAGGCTGGCGCAGGGACATTTCCGGAATCACTGAATGGAAAAAACTACCGCTGAAAACTCGGCAGTTTGTCAAAAAACTTGAACAGCGTCTCGGCATTCCTATCGTCTTGATCGGCACCGGTCCGGGTCGAAACCATATCATTGTTCGTTCTGTCAGGAAAGCATCAAACGTTACTTCTGTCAGGAGATCGTCAGCCGCAGCATAAAAGGCGATTATTGAATTCTATTTCGCCAGGCAAGGAGGTTACATATGCCCCGTGGGGACAATATCATTTCACGGCAATCGCTGGCTAACAGTTCGGGTCAATCTTCACAAGTCAAGCCGGTTATCATCGGCAGAGGAGGGAAAACCAAAATCGGTCGATTTGGATAGATGGCCCTAAGCTATTTTCGTAAGTCCCGTTCTGGTCTGCACCAGGCGGGATTTTTTTATCCTCCTACGCTTATAAAGACGCGATGGAGAATGAACGCATTAAATTATAAATAGGTTTTTCAAAAAAAAGGGGATTGTCCAAGCAGACAATCCCGGTTTCTGATAATTTGGTAATTTCAATAAGGAACGATAACAATAACCTGGCGGCCTTTCTCAGCTATATATTGATAGGTGAGCGTGCCTGATTGTGCGCTGTAGATTGATCTGACAATTGGCAGATTTCCATCACCATGGTTGTTGTAAACTCCGATGACGTAGGCAGTATCTGCTTCCAATATTCGGTAGGCAGCGCAAATTCGGAAATGATGTTCGGTGATTGGCGATTTAGGTAATAAGCATTTGAGGTATCTTTCCAGCGAATCAACGGTGATATAACCGCCGTACAGGCAATTGAATATTGGTCGGCGTCCACGCTCTTCTATTGTGAAAAAAGCCGAATAAAGGGTGGCGAAGGACGAGCTTACAGTATCATAGTCCATTTGCTGCTCGACACATTGCGTATAGACGGTGCTGTCGAACGGAGTAGCTGGTTCGCTAGCCAGAAGCGCCAAGGTTAGAATCAAAAAGTACATTGTTTTACCTCCCCGTAAAGTTTGTTGATTTTTGTATTTTAGATTGGAGTTTAGCACTGGTGGGGGTTTTGGTCAAGAAATAAAGGTGTATATTGCTAAAAACAGGTATTTTTGTTAAGATGGGATAATTTGAAAAAGAGAACCTTAGACATTGAAACCTAATACAGAGAGGAGTTTACTGATGATCAAGAGGTATACTAGGCCGAGAATGGGCGCTCTTTGGACCTACCGGGCAAAGTTTGATGCCTGGCTGGCTGTTGAGCTGGCAATCATTCTCGCTCGCTGCAATCTGGGGATCTATCCCAAGGACGTCTATCGCAAAATTAAGAAATGTGCACGATTCACAGTCGCGGACGTTCTTGCGCGAGACGCGGAAATAAATCATGATCTGCAAGCCTTCGTGGATGTCGTACGTTTGAGTCTGCCACTCAAACTGCGTCGGTATTTTCATGAGAAAGTCACTTCCTATGATACCGAAGAGCCGGCACAGGCGCGAATTCTGCTCAAAGCAGGCGCTTTAATCATGTCGGATCTGGATCGTTTGATTGACGTTCTCTGGCGTCAGGCCAGTGAGCATATGTGGACTTTCTGTATCGCGGTCACGCATGGTCAGGACGCCCAGCCAACTACTCTAGGCTGGCGGTTCTGTGATTACTTGGAGCTTTTCCAGCGTAATCGCGACAACCTGCGCTTTATCCTTAGTCAGGTTGCTGAATCAAAATGTTCCGGAGCTGTCGGCAATAACGTTAGGGTGTCGCCCGAATTGGAAGCTGAGATCTTTCGCATTTTACATCTGAAGCCTCGCCGGGTAGCCACCCAGGTAGTCAGCCGTGATGTCATTGCCCGACTGATGGCAGAATTAGCCGTCATCGCTGCTAATATGGAAAAGATGGCCATCGGCCTGCGTTTACTTGGCCTGACCGCTAACTTTGAGGTATTAGAACCACGTCGAATAGGACAAAAGGGATCTTCGGCTATGCCGCATAAGCGGAATCCAGTCATTAGCGAACAAATCACCGGCTTGGCGCGTGTCGTACGGGCGGATAGTAACGCAGCCCTGGAGAATGTTGCTCTGTGGCAGGAGCGCGATATCAGCCATTCTTCTGTGGAACGGGTTATCTTACCGGACGGCTTTTGTTTGATAGATTATATGCTAGCTAAAGCTACTGGGGTTATTGGCCGGCTGGAGATTAACCGCAAGCGTATGGCTCATAATATTGGCCGTATCTACGGTTGCTGGGCGTCGGAGGATCTAAAGACCCTTCTCTGTGACAAGGGCCACGACCCCGAAGAAGTGTATTACTATCTCCAGCAGGCTTGCTTTGAAGCTATGGACAACAAACGCCAGCTGCTTGGGATTCTGTTGCGCCGCCGGATGAAGGCTAAACGCGGTCAGACAGCGCAGAAGGTAACGGAACAGGAGCTACGTGACTGCTTCCATTATCGCCGTCCGTTGCGGAAAGTAATGCCGGAACTATATCGGCGCTTCAATCTGGATCCCAAGTTAGCTCTTCCGCCAAACTAAAATCGTCCCTTTGCAGGGAATCATTCTCCTATGAGTTGGAGTATCCGCCTCGTTTCGTAAGACTTCTTACGGGACAGGCGGATTTTTTTATTTAAAAAGAGCCGCCTGGTGAGGACCGGGCGGTCTTGTAAATTCTAGTGATAGATAATGAGCGCTAGTAGGAGACGATTGTCGCTGGGTCAAGAGTAATTTCTTGACCGGAGCCGTGAGTGGGTTTCACGGTAACGCTGGAAAACCCATGGTCTCTTCTGTTAGCCTTGACGACGCTTACTCGTTGTTTACCATCTTTAAGATGAGCGGTGAATTCCAGGCCTTTAATGTCTTTTCCGGCGCGTGTAGCCAGAAATGTTGACAGGTTGCTTTGGGTACTTGCAGTACGACGATTCATTTTCCCTCCGCGTTTTTACACAATTTTAGTGAGAAAGGGGTGAACGTGAATGTTCAAACTGCGATCAATTAACGCGGTGGAGAGTGAGGACTCATAAAGAGCATGTGGGCTCCTTCAGGTTAAAAGGTTTAGGGTTTGAAGAGGGTTTCTGAAGAAAACACTGGGCATAAAGTTATTACGCGCAATATTTTTTTCATAACATTAAATTAAATTGGTCGGGGTCCCCGTCATACGACGGGGTACGCCGGGACCTTCCACTAGAGGTGGACGCGCAAGCTTTGTGGGCCGCCTTGACTATCGGGGTAGCCGGACTTGAACCGGCGGCCTCATCGTCCCGAACGATGCGCGCTAGCCAACTGCGCCATACCCCGGCAGTCAAGGCGGTCGGGGTAATTGTCTAATCCCCGTTGACTAAGGGAAATAATAACACAGTTTGGCGCGGAAATAAAGCTTTTTTTATAATTAACCGTTGATATTACAATAAATGAATATATTAGTCAATAGGCTTTTCCACAACGATTTGAAATGGTAGAATTAAGCCAAGTATGCGAATTAAAGCAGTAAAAACAAAGCTTCTTAGGCCGCCGCAGGACGACCTTTTTAAAGTGATCAAGAAAAGCATTAAAAGTCTACCGAATAATTCAGTCTTAATGGTAGCTTCAAAAGTAGTCAGCCTGCACCAGGGCAGATGTATTTTAAAATCAAAAGTAACGAATAAAGATAGGTTAATTGAAAAAGAAGCAGATTTGTTTTTGCCAAGGCGATTATCGCCCGGCGGTTATGCGGTTTTGACAATCAAGAATAATATTTTAATCCCAACTGCCGGGATAGATGAATCCAACGCCGGAGAATATTATATTTTATGGCCGGAAAAACCGCAGGCAGCAGCAAAAGAAATTTGGCAGTTTTTACGAAGAACCTATCGGATTAAAAATGTTGGCGTAATTATTTCCGACAGCCATACGGTACCTTTGCGACGCGGTGTAATGGGCGTGGCGGTTGGTTACTGGGGGTTTCAGCCGGTGAATGATTATCGGGGCACCAAGGATTTATTCAATCGTAAGTTCAAAGTTTCAACAGTTGATGTGGCAGACAGTCTGGCCGCGGCCGGGATGGTCGCCATGGGCGAGGGCAGGGAGAGGACGCCCTTGGTGATTATCAGCGAAATACCGTTTGTCAGGTTCGCCAGCCGGCCGCGGAAATTCAAGCCAAAACTGGAGATCAGCCTGGATTATGATTTATACGGGCCAATATTAAAATCAGTCAAATGGCGAAAAAAATAAAGAATAAAATTAATTACCTGTTGCGACCGTTCAAGAAGTCGGATTATAAAATTCTGGTCAGGAAAATAAACCATCGCGATATTTATCGCAACACCTTGCACATACCTTATCCATATAAAGAGCAGGACGCCAAAAAATGGATAACAGAAATTTTACGGCGATACAAGAGCAAATCACCAGGCAGTTATAATCTGGCCATAGAAGTTGACGGAGAAGTGTCAGGGGGTATCAGCCTTAAGAATATTGAAAAAGAACACAAGGCAGAAATTGGTTACTGGCTGGCCAGGGAATATTGGGGTCAGGGGATTATGTCCAGCGCAGTCGCTGATATGACAGCCTTGGGATTTAAGAAATTTAAACTGCGTAAAGTTTATGCTTATGTTTTTACCAGGAATAAAGCGTCACTAAGAGTGTTGGTTAAAAATGGTTTTAAAAAGGAAGGGCTATTGATTCAACATACAAAAAAAGACGGAAAATTATTGAATGAATTCATTTTAGCGAAATACAAACATGGAAATTGAAATTAAAGCAAAAGCAAAAGATTTTAAATTAATTAGACGCCGGTTGAAAATTCTTGGCGCGAAAAAGATTAAGAAACTGCACCAGATTGATTTTTATTATTCATTATATAAACGGCCTTTGAATAAAAAAACTGGCAGTATTGTCAGAGTGCGCCATAATGTTGAAGAAAAAATGGTTACATTGGAATATGACACTGCATTTAATGATGTCGCTGCTGAAGAAATTGAATTAACTGTTAATAGTTTGCCGGTTACTTTAAAATTGCTGGAAAAGATGAAAGCTATAAAAGAGGTAGTTGTAGATAAACAACGGGAATATTATAAGAAAGACGATTTAGAAATTGTATTAGATAAAGTTAAGGGCTTGGGAAATTATATGGAAGTTGAAATACAGGGTCGTAACACAGAAGCTAATCGCCAACGGATTGTTGATTTTTATAAAAGGATTGGTATTGGCACAAAGGATTTTATTTTGGGTCCGAGATATAATTCCATGCTAATGAAGAAAAAGGGGAGAACTAAATTTTATTTTTAGAATCATGGGCGACGCGGGCTTTGAAAAAATACTTTTTACGATCATTTATCCTTTATTTGTAATTGGTATAATAATAAGTTCCGTCATAACGTTATTTTATCGTATTAAGAAAAAAAAGAGAATGTCAGTGGGGGTATTAAGCCATTGGGCAGAAAATTATGGGTTGCGTTTATCAATGGCAGGCAATGTTTTCAAAAGTGTTGACAGGCTCGCAGCAAATCGCGGTAAAGACTATTATAAAGCCAGGCAGGTAATGGACAGCAGGGATGACGGGCCATTTTTAGAAGGAAAATACAAAAATCGGAAAGTGTGGATTTATGAAATCGTGGGCGAAGCTGTACCAGGCAGCGGTGTTGGGACTAGCCGCACTTATGTCAACCAAAAAGAAAATTACCTACTGGGCATACCATTCTCATCGCAAAAAACTCATGATTTAAAAAGGGTATTTTATGGCTGGTGCTTTGAATTTTCCACTCATACCATACCTTTCCATTTGCTTGTGTCGCGGCGCTTTCTTGAGGGTGAAGATAAAATGGATACGGAAAGTGGACAATTTGAAAGGGATTACGATATCAACAAGGATGCAGGCATCCAGGGCTTGCAGCTGCTTGATCCAGTTATGATGGAATTAATTTATAATTCAAAGATTGCCTCTGTGGAATTTTCCGATTCAAGTGTAGTTTTATGCTACACGCAGCCGCAGATGGATTATGAAGTCATGGATAACATCATGGAATACGGAGTAAAAATGGCTGAACAGGTTGACCGTAATTTTCCTTTGGATAAATAATAGTAAAAGTAATTATGAAAAAAGTATTCCTTTGCACGCCGCATAAACTTGGTCAATTGAATTTTGAATTAATCGACCGTATTTCAAAAATCGGTTTTGAGGTCCTTTGTGCAGCCACGCACAGCCCGCAGGATGTACCGTATGACCAGATGTTTAAAACTAATGTGGAGTTAATCAAGCAGTCGGATATTCTCGTGGCGGTATTAAAAGATTACGGCAAAGACCTGACAGCTGAGGTGGGCATGGTTTATGCCTGGAAAAAGCCGAGTATTGGTATAGATTTTAACGCTGATAAAAATGATGTCATGAGTTATTATGCGCTGGATAAGATTATCAAGCCAGAGGAATTAGAAAAAACATTATTAGAATATAAATAAAGGAAAAAATGAAAGCAGAGGTTTGGTTTAGAAAAAATATCGTATGGATTGCTACAGTCATTGTAGTTTTTCTTTTTACTTTGATTGGCATAGCGATATCAAATAGCCATAAAGATCTTTTAGATATTGTACAGGGTATTTTTATTTTTATCGTAGTTGCATTAGTGCTTTATTTCCTTTGGATAAATAATACGCATTCATGGAAAGAAATGCTGAAAAAATGGTCAGCATTTAATAATTTAATTTTTGTAGAGAAAGCAGGAGTAAAACAATCAGAACGGATAAAAAATAATCCTGATAAAGCATACTTTGGTGCGCGTAAGATCAAATCAAGCAATTACAATGATCCATTTGTCGAGGGTACTATTGGAGGAAGAAAAATCTGGCTATATTCCTTCACGGGCTTTCCGCCGTCAGGAAGTTATCTACAGACAGCTAGTAATTCTGCTTATGCCGTTTTTGGCAGACTGGCGGGTTTTGGTGGGCAGCAGCAAGAGTACATAAAAGGGTGGTGTATGGAATTGGAAACTCACAAGCTACCGCTTAGTCTCGCTGTCAATCGAACTTACGTATCAAATAAAGACGAAATTCATACTGAAAGCGGGCAATTTGAGAAATTATATCACGTGGATATTATCCAGGGGCAGGGCACGCTGCAGCTGCTTGATCCCGTAATGATTGAGCTTATAACAAACTCCGGCGTGTCCGCTTTTCATTTTTCTGATTCCAGCGCCGTACTTTTCTACACTATGCCTGCGCCATCCCTGGAAGTGCTGAATAACATGCTGAGTAATGGGTTGAAAATCGCTGAGCAGGTAGATCATAATTTTCCATTAGATAGATATGAAAAAAATTAAGCAAAAAAAAGATTTGTTTGACGCCAGGATGGAGCGTGATCTGCATCTGGAGGCGCCTTTGGCTGACCGCATCCGGCCAGATAAGCTGGAAGATTTTGTCGGGCAGGAAGAAATTATTGGAGAAGGGAAAATCCTGCGGCGTTCGATTGAAAATGATGAGGTCTTTTCCATAATATTCTGGGGACCGCCGGGATCAGGCAAGACTACCCTGGCGCGCATCATCGCCAATATGACTAAATCATATTTCGAAGAAACCAGCGCAGTAACTGCCGGTCTGGCGGATTTGCGGCGCATGATTGGCGAAGCCATTGACCGGAGAAAACTTCATAACCAGAGGACAATATTATTCATAGATGAAATCCATCGCTGGAATAAAGCACAGCAGGATTCATTTCTACCGTATGTGGAAAAGGGGATCATTACCCTGATTGGCGCTACCACGGAAAATCCTTCGTTCGAAGTCATTGCGCCATTACTGTCCAGATCACGTGTTTTTGTGCTGAAAAGGCACGGAGTACCAGAAATAAGCCGTATTATAAAAAGAGCCCTTAAAGACCCAAATTTGGGCTTAGGCAGGTATAAAGTGGTAATTATGCCAAAAGCCCTAGATACCCTTATCCTAGGGGCAAATGGAGACGCTAGGACGGCGTTAAATGCCCTGGAAATAGCGGTAAAAGCCACAAAAGCCGATTCCAAGGGGGCTAAGCACCTGGACTTAAAAACCATAGAAGATTCACTTCAGCACAAGGCATTGCAGTATGATAAAAAAGGCGAGGAGCATTACAATGTCATTTCCGCTTTTATAAAATCCATGCGCGGTTCTGACCCTGACGGTGCGCTTTACTGGCTGAACAGGATGGTGGAGGCGGGGGAAGATCCGGAGTTTATCGCCAGGCGCATGGTGGTCTTTGCCAGCGAAGACGTGGGTATGGGAGATCCGGGTGCATTGCGTATTGCTTTGGACGTTTTCAACGCTGTGAAACTGATCGGCTACCCTGAGTGCCAGATAAATTTGGCGCACGGCGTGGTTTACCTGGCCAAGGCGCCGAAAAACAATTCAGCCTACGTCGGTTTGCTGAATGCCAAGAAGGATGTCAAAGATACCATGAACGAACCGGTGCCGTTACATTTACGAAATGCAGTGACGGATCTAATGAAGGATTTGAATTATGGCAAGGATTATAAATACTCGCATGATTATTCTAAGGAAGAGGGGAGACAGGACTATCTGCCGAAGAAATTAGTTGGGAAAAAGTATTATCAGGAAAAAAATAATCGCAATAAAAATGGCAAACAAGAATAAACCTTACCCACCCGAATGGTTGTATCCTCTTTACAGCAAAGAGGATAAGAAAATATTTAAAATTCTTGTGCGCATTGCCAAAAGCAGGAATAAGATTAAAGTAATAGGTACGCCTAAAGAAATGGATGAGTTTATTTTAAAACTCATGCTTTCGCTTAAACTTAAAAAGTGGCGGGCATTAGTCATCCCAACTATCACTGGTTTAGCGAAAGGGACTTTAAATGCGGCAACGCTTTTGGTTCAAGCAAGAAAATTGAAAATTAAAAAGGGCATTGACCGTTCATGGGCGATATATACCCAGGATAAGCGATTGTGTCTGATAATTGATAAGCTGGCTGCAAAAAAAGTACACTACGTGGGTTCGCGTAAGGATTTCGTAGAATTCATTTGTCGTTTTCTGCTCACGGAGTTTTTGCAGGATTGGCGCGGGTCAAAGATAATGGTTGCTTTAGAAAGTTTAAAAAGGAAAAACGTTAGTTTAAAGCACCTGAATAATTTACTGGCACTGTGGGATTTTACGGGGATATTTAACTAATAAAAGATTTTAAATTATAAAAGAGACAGACGAAATCTCTCGCTTTCGTCTTATTCCCGGGCGGCAAGCGAGGGCTTGCCGCTACCCATATGGGGGTTTTAAACTGTGACGCAATGAGCATTAATTTTTTAATTACATTATGTCTTTAGGTTTTTTACTTTCACTGGCCGCGGGTTTTGTCTGGTCGATCGGAAATATTATCGATAAGGCGAATGCCAGCAGGTTTATAAAAAACCCGATTTTTTTAGCCTCAATTTCAGTTTGCTATGAGCTGGTTGTCGGCGTAATAGTTATCGCACTCGTGCCAGCTGATATTCATGGCCTGGATTGGTTTTGGCTAATCAGTTCTGGCGCGTGCTATATGACGGCGACTTTACTGTATTTCTTCGCCATCCAGCGCGAGGAGCCATCACGGGTCGTACCGTTGTATGCTTTTACCATTGTCTTCCTTTCATTACAGAGCGCGATATTCCTCGGAGAAATTTTTTCTATTCAGACATATCTGGGCATTGCCATGATTGCTATCGCTTCATTGGCCCTCCTGGTACGCCAGAATGTTTTTGACGCTTTCCGAAGTAAAGCTTTTGGTTTAATGATTGGCGGAACTTTCCTTTATTCACTTTCCTATATTATTAATAAATATCTGCTGATCCACTATTCATACTGGCAGGTTTTTGGATATGTGAAATTATTTATTGGTTGCACGGGTATACTTTTTTTACTTTTTTTCATCAAAGAACTGCGTAAGACTTTTCGGCGCATTCAGAAGCGGTACATCGGCCTGAGCGCTATCAGTGAGACATTTAATATCGCCGGTTCGCTTTTATTTGTCGCTGCCAGCTCGGTATGGTTTGTTACACTTGTCGAAACGGTCGTCTCAGTACAGTACATTTTCATTTTTATTTGGGGTATACTATTGGCATCACTCTTTCCGAGGTTTCGGCTTGAAGTGGTCAATAAGCGTATAATTATCCAGAAAGTATTATCGATCGCAGCGATTATAATTGGAATATATTTAATATATTAGGTTCATACAGCAGTCTTATTACTTGGGCGGTAAGCGAGGGCTTACCGCTATACACGTAGGTATTTGTCTAAAAAATTATCATATGCAGCAGAAAATTGCCATAAAAAACAAAAAAGGTCTGACTATCCGCGGGATCAGGGAATGGCAGGTGGGTTCAACCGGACAAACGGTAGTACTCTGCCACGGGTTGGGGGTGACTCACCAACAACTGCAAATCAAACTAGTAGCCGAAGCTTTAGCTCGGGAAGGATATGACACCTATCGTTTTACTTCCACCAATAGCATTGGGGGGAGTGACGGGTCAATGCTGAATTTTACTGTTGGCGGTTATATCAATGACATTAGGGAGGTAATAAATTACGCGCTGAAAAAAACCGGCCATACTCATTGTATCCTCGCTGGATATTCCATCGGCGCTATGGCCAGCTATATTATTACTGCCAGCGATAAGCGCATCAATCGTCTGATATTGCAGGGACCGGTGTATAATTTACGACGGGAAATAGAAAACGGAGTTTTTATGCCGCTTTACAAAGCGCTAGGCTGGATGTGGAGATATACTCATACTTACCGGCGGTGGGCGAGAATTGGATACAATTTTTATAAAGAGGGGATTAAATATAAGCCTGACTATTATCTTAAAAAAATTAAATGTCCGACATTGGTGGTCTATGGAACCAAAGAAAAAATTTTGGACAAGGATGGGTTTAGAAGTATTTACAATATTTTAACCTCGCCAAAAAAGCTGGTGGAAATCAAGGATGGCGGGCATACCCTGCGCGGAGAAAAAAGGATAAATATTTTATCAAAGGAAGTGATAAACTGGCTTAATGATAAATAAATATTGCATTAATTTAAAATATTATGGCTAAAATAGAAATATTAACAGAGGGGTATGTAATTGAAACAGAAACTGAAGAGCGTGCCAGCTCAACTGCTGTATTGGTTCAGGAAAAAGATCTGAATATTATAGTTGATCCGGGCATAGCCAGGGAACCTTTGGCCCGGTCATTGCAAGAGCACGGCCTGAAGCCGGAGGATATCGATTATATTTTTTTGACACATTATCATCCAGATCACGCTTTTGGAGCTGCCTGGTTTCCAAAGGCAAAACTAATTGATAATGACAGTATATATGATAGAGATAGAATTATCAGGCATGACGGTTTTGTCCCTGGTACCGAGCTGGCCATCATCCATACACCTGGCCATGCTTTTGAACATTGCTCTTTAGCAGTGACGACAGATAAAGGCATGGTTATCATTGCCGGCGATGTGTTCTATTGGGTTGATGGCCAGGAACAGAAAGTTGACGTAAACTCAGAGGATAAATACGCGACGGATATGAAAAAACTTATCGCCAGCCGGCAGAAATTATTGAATCTGGCTGATTTTATCATACCTGGACACGGTAAAATATTTAGGGTAAAATAAGCCTAGATAAGATGATTATTAAGCGATAAGAAAGGCCTTTTTTATGGACGAAAATCAACCAATACAGCAGCCAACGCCGGAAACTCCGGCTGGCGGCAGCAAAAGCAAAGCCGGCATGTGGATTGCCGTGGTAGTAGTGATAATAGTCGCCGCGGTGGTGATCTGGCAGGTAGTTAAATAAGCTGTTGTCATTTAGGAAAGTCAGGACCATTATCGTCATCAATGAAGTAGTAGTCCTGATTTTTCTTTTATAGAAAAATATGTCGTATGAAAAATCAGCTGGTGCGGTAATTTATTACCGCCAGAATAGAACAATAGAATATTTAATGCTGCAGTATAGGCATTTTCGGTGGGACTTTCCCAGGGGGCACATCGAAGCCGGTGAAACCCTGGAAGCAGTGGCCAGGCGTGAAATCCTTGAGGAGACTGGCTTGAAGGATTTTGATTTTATCCCAGGATTTATGGTAGCGGTACCCTGGTTTTATAAACGAAAAAATGAAGCCAAGCCTAGGTTTAAGGAAGCGGTGTATTTTTTGGCTGAAAGCAAAACAAAAGAAGTAAAGCTGGATTTTGAGAATCTCGATTTTGCCTGGCTGCCATACGACGAGGCCAGGCTGCTGCCCTCTTTCCCGCATGTTAATGAGGTTTTGAAAAAGGCTCATGATTTTATTGCCAAAAGACAGGCAGATTTTGACTAATGTCATTTTGTGGACTATTATTTAGTCAGGCTAATATTGACGGAAAAAATTATGAATACTGAAAAATGGCAAGAGATAGTCGGTCAAATCAAAGATAGTTTTGAGGTTATGGAAGACGGGAAAAGGGATCTGGAAGAAGACCCCGGTTATGTCAATTTTATTATTTTTAAAGGTCCATTAGGAAAAATGAAACTAGAGTTAACGACCAGACCGTTGGTGCTGGATAAAAAAGGCATTGGTTCACGCAGAATCGGCAGTCAGTCAAAAGTTGAATATATATATTCTGAATCAGAAACTACGCAGACCTTTAAGGCTTACAAATGGAATGAGTCAGCGGAGGAATGGACTGAGATGGAGGGTGGCGAAAGAGGGAGTTTCAAATTATGAAGAAATTACTGACAATTGGTTTGAGTATATTTGTCATACTGCTTTTTATATTTATTATTTTTAGATATAGCGCCAATGCCAGCAATACCGATAATTGGTTCAATAATAATGTCCGGGTAAAACTGGCACGCTATCCTTATCTACGTACAGCTTTTAATCTGCGTTGGGATGGTGATGGGAAAACTGATTATCTGCTGAACGGCAAGTATGAAAAATTACTAATTGAAATAGACAATTCTGACCTTTGTACGGTACCGGATTCCGTCATAGAAGAAATCAAAGCGCAGATTCAGGATGTAATTGAAAAACCTCTGGGCATTGCTGTTGACGATTCGCAGACAATTCCCCTGACCCAGGACAGTTATACCGCCGAAGACATCAGGAGGGTATCTGATGCCCATCAAAGCCGGAAAACCCGTGGTGATACGGCAGTTTTTTATATTTTATGCCTGAACAGGTTTGCGGATGATTCATCTAATATCGGGGTAACCGTGTATGAGAACGGCATGGCAGTATTTTCTCAGCGCTTGGCAGATTTAGTCGGAAACAATCCGGCTGCTATGGACGCTTATTATACTTCAACCATTCTCCATGAATTTGGGCATCAGTTAGGAGTGGATCACGTGGACAATATCAGGTGCATTATGGATGCCAGTATTGAAACTCCGAGTGACCGAGTTGCCCAGACTTTAATTCCAAAAAATTATTGCCAGGAAGAATTGCAATTATTCGAAAATATTAGAAGCAGTTTGTAATAAATGATACCGGAAATAAACAAACAAATCGCTGATATTTTCAGCTCAAAAGCCGCCAGCCTCATCTCAAAGGGGGAGCGTTACAGATTTCGGGCTTTAGCATATTCACGGGCGGCACGTGCGATTGAGAGTCTAAATGAGGGCCTGGATGATATTTATGCCCGCAGTTGGCTGGTTGGGCTGCAGAGGATTAATGGGATCGGCAACCGCCTGGCGCATGAGATTGAAAATGAGTTGAAAAAAATTGAAGGATAGTGTAGTATTAGTAAATAAACATTAATAATTAAATAAGGGGATATATGAAATTAAAAAGTAATTTGATAACAATTTTAATTATCAGCATCGCCGGTGCGGCATTTTCCGGATATTTATCGTATGTTAATTTATGGGGCAATGGGTGCGGGAAGGCTTTAGTCAGCTGCGGAGCCGCGCCAGTGGAAATATTCGGCTTGCCGAACTGCGTTTATGGATTTTTTATGTTTATGCTGGTAGCAATATTTGCGATCATCGCTCTGGCTAGAAAAAATTCACGTCCTATAGTATTGACGGTGTTGATTTTCGGCATCGCCGGGGTTCTTTTCGCCGGGGGTTTGAGCGTCTATGAATGGTTTTTAGCCCCGATAAAAGCGACTACTCCGCCCGCCTGTTTCTATGGAGGCATTGGGTATCTGCTAATCTTTATTTTCAGCCTGCTGGGTTATAAAAAAAGCCAAGCTAACCAGATAGATAATGGAATGGTTCAAGGAACTAATTAATTTTTTGACTGATCCATCCGGCATAGGCTTCCCAATGCTCATTGCCGCCGGACTGGGGGTGATTTTGTATTTAATGAGCATCACCACCAAAGGCTGGCAGGCATCAGAAAAGAAAATAAGCAAAGAACAATCGGAAGCAGAAAAAAAATACCCTTTTAAGCCTTTCTAGTTAAAACAAGATGACTGCAGGCGAGATAATGATTTTTATTTTAACTGTTTTGGTCATGCTGGTTGGTTTGCTGGGCGTAGTTTTGCCGGTTTTACCCGACGTACCGCTGATTTTTGCGGCTGTTTTTGCTTACGCGCTGATAGACCATTTCACTACCATCGGTTGGGGTCTTTTGGGGGTATTTGCGTTTTTGACCGCCATAACTTTAATGCTTGATTGGCTAGGAACTATATATGGAGTAAAAAAAATGGGCGGTTCATCTCTCGGCATGATTGGCGCGGTGGCCGGGATGCTGATCGGTTTGTTTACCGGCGGCATCATCGGCGTGATCATTGGATCGTTTTTAGGCGCTTATCTACTGGAGCTGGCCGGCGGAAAGAATAATCAATCGGCCTTGCGTGCAGGCTTTGGTAGTTTTATCGGATTTATCACCGGAGGCCTGATAAAATTCATTATTGGCGCAATTATTATTGGAATTTTTATCTGGCAGGTGCTGTTTTAAACTGATTAAATATATTTGAATAATTAGCTTTTTTCAAGTAAAATAAAAATATGCCACTTTTGGAAGTAAAAAATTTAACTAAAAAATTTAGCGGCAAAAAAGGCGAAGTTGTGGCTGTTGATAACGTTTCGTTTACTGCGGAAGCAGGGGAAATATTCGGGCTTTTGGGACCAAATGGTGCCGGCAAGACAACAACTATCCGATTGATTGCCACGATATTGCAGCCTACTTCCGGTGATGTAATGGTAGCCGGCTTTGATATAAATAAACAGCCGGAACAGGTTAGAAGGAATATAGGCGTTTTGACGACAGATATCGGACTTTATGACAGGTTCACTGCCAGGGAAAACCTACGTTATTTCGGACAGCTGTATGGGTTGTACGGCGAAAAGCTGGAGCAAAGGATAAATGAATTACTGGGCCTTTTGGAGATGGAAGATTTCGCCGATCGGCGCGCCGGAAAATTTTCCACCGGCATGAAGCAAAAAGTCGCCATTGCCCGCTCGGTTATACACGATCCGGAGGTGATTATTTTTGACGAGCCTACTTCCGGCCTCGACGTATTGGCGTCGCAGACGGTAGTTAATTTTATGCTGAAAGCCAGAGAGCTAGGCAAGCTGGTAATACTCTCTACTCATGAAATGCACAATGCGGAAAAATTATGCGGCCGGGTGGCCATTATTCACCAGGGCAGATTGGTTTTTGTCGGTAATCTTGAAAATATAGAAAAACAAACCGGCAAAAAAAGCCTGGAAGAGTCATTCTTATCAATCGTCAAAAAGACATCTGGCGAAATTCTTCCGGAAAAAGTTCAGCCAGAAATCAAGCCAAAATTTTTCAGTCCGAAAGGCCTGGCTTTCGGTTCCAGGATTTATCCCTGGTGGCGGCTGGTTTTGGCAGTGGCGGTAGCGGCGGCGGTAATTATTTATGAATTATCTTTAAAAAAGTGAAAACATTTTTATTTATCTGGGATTTTCACGGCACGCTGGAAAAGAATAATGTTCTGGCAGTGCAGGAAATCGTTAATAAGACATTGAAGCATTTTGATATATATCGTGAAATGACTCTCGAAGAAGCGGTGAATTTGTATGGATTGAGCTGGCTGGATTATTTTCAGTACATACAGCCCAATGGCAACAATGAGCTTTGGTCGGACATGCGCGCGCAAGCGGTGAAGATCCAGCAGGAAAATTTCATCGTAGAAAAATATATTGAGCCAAATGATTACGCCAGAGAAGTGTTGGAAAAAATCAAGCAGGCAGGCCATAAAAATTTGCTACTCAGCAATACTGATCCCCGGTGGATTAGGCATTTTGCCCGTTTGGTAAAGATTGATGATTTGCTTGATGATTTTATTGGGCTTGACGTTCATTCAGAGCCCCGCCAACAGACAGAAATTCAGCAGTTGAAAGCGCAGGCTTTGAAAAAATACTTAACGAGCAAAGAATTCGGAAAGATGGTTAAGATTGGCGATCGCGAAAGCGACATTGAAGCCGGCCAACTGATTGGGGCTGTAACTTATTTTTACCGCAATATCTATAATGAAAGGCATTATTTAAGCATCAAGCCGGATCATGAAATCAGAGACTTGAGGGAAATATTAAAAGAGATTTAATCAATATGAAAGAGATTCTAACTGTCTGGAAAAAAGAAATCAGGGATACGCTTCGCGATAAGCGCACTCTCTATACGGCAGTCATTATGCCTATCGTGCTGATGCCAGTGATTATGATTGGCAGTTTAAAATTGCAGGAATCGCAAGTGAAGTCTGCGGAAAAACAGGTGGCAGTGGTGGCCATAGAAAACCAGGCAGCCGCGCCGTCGCTGGTCAATTTTCTGAAAACTCAGGATAAAATAAGCATCAGCGATATCAGCAATGATTTCAATACCCAGCTGGACACCGGAGTCATACAGGCTTATCTGGCGATACCTGATAATTTTGAATCATCAATTACCGCCAATCAGCCGGCTACTATCATGTTGTACGACAAAAGTACCGATCAGAAATCCTCCATTGCCGCGCAAAAAGTGCAGACAGCTCTGCTGGTTTACGGGCAGACAATAGTCGCCCAAAAAATCTCTGCAGTTGGTTTAGATCCGAATATCACGCAGATAGTCAAGGTGCAGCAAAACGATATTGCCACAGAGCAGGAGCGAGGCGGATTCTTTTTGGGATTGCTGCTGCCAATGTTCATAGTTCTCTTTTCCATTTTAGGAGGCATGTACGTGGCCATAGACGTCTCTGCCGGAGAAAAAGAGAGAAAGACGCTGGAGGCTTTGCTGCTCGTGCCTCTCTCGCGCCTCAAAATTGTTACCGGGAAATTTATGGCGGTAGCCACCACTTCCATTACTTCAGTTATTCTGTCGGTGGCCAGCATGTACGCAGCATTCAAAATCTGGCCGCCAAATCTGGGAGAAACGCTGGTTTTCAGCATTACGCCGGTTACTTTTATATTGATGATATTAATTGGCATAATACTTTCGGTAATGTTTGCCGGAATGCTCCTGGCCGTGGCGATATTCGCCAAAAGCTTCAAAGAAGCCCAGAATTACATTACACCTTTTTATCTTTTAGCAATTCTGCCAGTGTCAATTTTTTCTTCTATCCCCGGATTCAAGCCGCCATTAGGGCTATTTTTCGTACCTTCAATAAATGCCGTTTTTGTTTTTAAGGAAAGTTTGATGGGGGAGACCAATTGGCTGCATATTATCGTAACTATCGCCACAACGCTGGTTGGTTCGGTAATCGCCATAATTATCGCGACTAAGCTTTTTTCCAAGGAGAGCGTTTTATTCCGCGATTAGCGGTCTTTATTATATTGAATATTTACGTTATAATCAAAAGTAGAACTGTAATATTACTACAAAATATATGAAAGTTAGCGATATCATGAATAAAAAGCTCATTGTTATACCACAGGATTTTACTTTGCGTAAAGCAGCGAAAATACTGTCGGAAAACAATATTTCAGGGGCGCCGGTCGTGGATAAGGACAATAAACTGGTAGGTGTGGTTTCAGAGAAAGACTTGTTTAAAGCTCTTTACCCCTCCCATGCTGAGTTTTATGATAGCCCGGGAGTCTGGATTGACCTGGATAAACTTGAGGAAAAAACCAAAGAAGCCGCAGATAAGCCTGTCCAGGATTTGATGACCATGGAGGTGGTCACGGTAAATCCTGATGCTTCGCTGATGCAGGTCGGATCAATGATGCTGGTACGCGGCATTCACCGTGTCATTGTTGTTGGGCAGGAGAATGAAATCGTCGGTATTGTTACTCGGCGTGATATTTACCAAAATATTCTGAAAAACCGCCTAAAAATTTAAAAATGCCGGAGCTGCCAGAAGTTGAGACAATACGAACCCAACTTGATGTTGTCTTGAGGAATAAACACATTTCCAAGTTGGAGATCAGGGTGCCGAAACTGGTGAAGAGTCCGCTTACATTATTTAAGCGGCTTGTTGTTAACTCAAAAATTGATAAAGTCGGCCGACGGGCAAAGATTATTTTGATCTATCTTTCAAATAAGCAGGTCTTGTTGGTGCACCTGAAAATGACCGGCCAGCTGGTGTACCGTTATAAAAAAATAATTAAAGCAGGCGGGCCTGCCCGCGATGCCTCGCGGCAACTCGTGGCAGGCGGGCATCCTATAAAAAATGGGTTGATAGGCTTGCCCAACAAATTTTCTCATGTTATTTTTACCTTCAGCGACGGCAGTCATCTTTTTTTCAATGACGTCAGAAAATTCGGTTATTTAAAATTATTATCATCCGATGAGCTTGATAAATATTTTGAGGATGCAGGGACCGGCCCAGAACCGCTAAGCGTCGGTTTTACCTTTCAAATTTTCCAGAATATTTTATCCCGCAGGAAATCGCAGAAAATAAAACCCAGGCTGATGGATCAGACGGCTATAGCCGGCATAGGAAATATTTACGCCACGGAAGCCTGCTATTATGCCGGCATCAAACCGACCAGAAGAGCCGGTACCCTGAAGGCAGCTGAACAAAAAAAGCTTTTCCAATCTATTAAAAGAATTTTACGCCTGGCTGTAAAGAAGCAGGGCACTACTGCCAATAATTACGTCGATGCCCATGGTGAGCCGGGTAAGTATTTCCCTATGTTGCGGGTCTATGGCCGGGAAGGGGAGAAATGCAGGCGTTGCGGCAATATCATAAAAGCCATGTCCCTGGGTGGCAGGGGTACGACCTATTGCCCGGTTTGCCAGAAATAGCATTTGGCTCTTTATGTGATTAATGCAATAATGGAAGCAATCGTAAAGCCCAACAGTATTCCGACGGCTACCTGCGGCAAGGTATGTTCGACTCTGGTGGAAAAATAGGGAAATTTCTTTTGCTCATCCTGAGGCAGACCGCCGATCAGCTTCTTGATCGCCCGGCCTTGCTGGTCTATATGCCGGCGGAATGACATGGCATCTACGATTACAATCAGGGAAAAGACCATGGCGATGCTGAAAGCAGGAGAAAAAAGCCCCTCTTTATAGGCGATAATGCTGGTAAAAGAGGAGACAATGGCACTATGGGTGGAAGGCATACCCCCGTAAGTGATAAAAAAATCTTTGGCGCTGAAATTACCCTTGATGCCGTCAGTCGCCAGTTTCAGAGATTGAACGGCAAAAAGGGTGATAAGCGGAGTTAAGACTAATTCAATTTGCATAATATGGACTATCTTTATTCAATTATTCTGGGCATTGTCCAGGGTCTGACCGAATTCTGGCCGATCTCCAGCTCAGGGCATCTGATCATCGCCCATGAACTGCTGAATTTTAATTTTGTGGACAACTTAAGCTTCGACGTCGCTCTGCATCTGGGTACATTGGCGGCCTTGCTGGTATTTTTTTCAAAAGACTTAGCTAGATACATCGTATCATTCTTCAGAAGTTTTGCCAACTGGAATTTAGCAAATGACTTTAATCAGAGGATGGCCTGGTATATCGTTGTAGGTTCTATACCGGCGGGTGTGGCAGGCTTTTTTCTGGAGTCTAAGGCAGATACCGTTTTCCGAAATCTTTGGCTGGTCGCCGTATTATTCGTAGCCGTTGGCCTGCTGTTTTTCGTTTTTGAAAAATATTCCAAGAAAATAAAAAATCTGGAAGAATTGAGCTGGCGCGGCGCCATTATAATCGGGCTGATGCAGGTATTATCCTTGTTGCCCGGGGTTTCTCGCTCGGGTATAACCATCCTGGGCGGCCTTTCGCAGGGCCTGAAGCGCGAACAGGCGGCGCGCTTTTCTTTCCTCCTGTCAGTGCCGGTTATTTTCGGCGCCGGGCTGAAGAAAATGTATGATGGCCTCCAGGCAGGCTTTACCGGTGGTGAATGGCTGATAATTCTCGTAGGTTTTTTAACCTCGGCCGGCGTCGGATATTTAGCCATCAGGGTGCTGCTCAGCTTCCTTCAGAGAAGACCGTTAAATGCTTTTGCTTATTATAGGATTATCTTGGGCTTGGCAGTGATAATCTTCCTCATTTTCAAATAAAATAAAAAACCGGCCAGTTATGATTCCGGCCGATTTTTTTATGGAAATTTATTCAAATTCGTCTTAGAAGGGGAGTTCGGTTTGTGATTTATTACCGCCGTTGTCCGGTCCGGCTTTGCCTTTGTAGAGCAGAGTCAGGACCGCGCCGATTATCACCAGTACCCACGGCCACCAGACATAGGTATCCGGACAGATGTATTTATAAAAGATAATCAAACCTATAGCGGTCAGCAGTACCGGAAAAATCCACCAGGAACCTGATTTGTTCTTTTTTTCAAATTGATAATAAACGATAAGCGCCAGTGCGTAAATAATCGGCAGTACGATCAGCAGCCAGTGAGGCCAGTTGCTGCAGGCCTTATTTTCCTGTTCAGAGGCATTCTCATTTGTATTTTCATTGATATTACCATTTGTCAGCGACTCATTGGTATTTTCGTTAGCATTTGTATTTTGTGACTGAGAGTTAGCATTTGAGGACTTATTTGTATTTTGGTTCGTCGCTGCGGCCGTATTGGCATTACTGGCCTGGTTTGTATTGGACACTGGATTGCTGCCGCCTTCAATGGCTAAGCCGACAGATTTTTTAATGCTATTTGCTTTAGCAGCAACATAACTGGTACCGGCTTTATTTCCAGTTAAAAGGCCGTTGTTAGTCACTGTGCCGTAGTCTGGATTTGTGGACCATTCAAAATCAACTCCGGTTATTTCATTGCCGTACTGATCAAAAGCCTGCGCGGTAAATTGCTGGCTGGCACCGACATTAACCTTATAAGGTTTATCATATGGATCGACCGTAATGGTAGCCACCGCGCCCGGCTTCACCTGTATCTGCCAGGCTTGCGTGTCATAACCGTTGTTTTGGTCCGTCACCTCCAGCACGACGTTATATACCCCGGCTTTGAATGGCTGCCAGGAGATTACATTGCCGGCAATGGTCATGCCCTGTGGAGCAGTAGTCAGCGCATAAGTTAAAGTTTCATTATCAGTGTCAGTCGTATCCGCAGTGTATTGGTATTGATGGTCAGTGGTTACTTCTGTACCAGGGGTGGAATTGATTATTGGCGGGTGGTTTTCAGCTGCTAAAACCAATCCGGGGATTAATAAAAAACAGCTTAAAATGATTAATAGCCATTTCAAAGATGGCTTATTCCAGGTTATAGGCGTGTGCATTTACTTGATTGTTAATTTTTAGGTAATTACTATATCTTATTAAAAAAAGCGTTAAAGGTCAAGGCTTATTTTGCATTAAACAAGCCAAAAATGCCCCTTTACGGCATGGGTTGTGGATAACTTGCCTTATTTGCTATCGGAATTAAATAATTTTTAGAGCTTTTGGCACTTGTTCCAGGAAATGAGGATGCAGGAATATAGCTGAAGCGGCAATTATAATGACAATCAGGCTCTGAATAATCAGGTGCGGATGCTGTATGCGGATCTCCACCAGAATGTTAATCAGTAAGGCAACAATTATAAAAATTAAAAGCAGAGCGTAGAATCTTTCGGAATAGTCTATGAGGTGCCCAAGAAAGCTTTTTGGTTCATTATCAATAGTCATTGACTTGACGATGGGTTTTTGCGCTTCTTCAATTGCCAATGGTTGCTCCTGGACTTTTTGCGGTTCCTGGTTTAAGTTAGCATTTACGTTTGAGTTGGCATTGGTGTTCACATTAGTGTTGGCATTTGTATTCGTATTGGTAATTGCCGGTGTTATAGGCGTGGGAATAACCTCCACCTGCATCTCGGTGGTTTTTTCCGGAGGCGCAACGACGACAATCGGCAGATCAATTGAACCGCCGTCAATCCAGGTAAGGTTTTCTGCCACCAGTCCGAATGACTCTTCATAAGTGCCGGCTTCTTCAGGCGCTTTCAGCTTGAATTCAAAACGGCCCGTCTCGCCAGGGAGAACTTTGGCTTGAGACAGAATGGCCGGGCGGTAATAATCAACCCAGTTATCTTCAAATTCACTGTGGCGGCCGGTGGGGTTAGTAACATTCAGGGCGACAAAATAATTGCCTGTATTTGTCCAGCTAGCGGTACCGGTATTTTTGAATTCAACCCAGAATGATATTTCTTCCAGAGTTTTTATGCCTAAATCCTTAGCACTCTGATCGGTCAGCTCAGCGCGATAATATTTCGGTACTACAGGAGCTGCAGTTTTTACCGGTGTAGGCGTGGGTGTCGGAGCCGGGGTAGTAGCTTTATTTGTATTTGCAGCCGGCGTGGGTGTCGGAGTTGGCGTCGGAGTTGGCGTCGGAGTTGGCGCTGGCGTCGGTTCGGGTTCCGTGGCCTCATAAGGCGTGCCAAAGAATTCCACTAAAATAGTCGTCTGTTTGCCGTCAATCTGTCCATCAAGCACGGCCACGCCCATCTGGGTATACTTCCCGTTCATGATGTTTTTTTTGTGCGAGGGGCTGTTCATAAACGCGGTATGCACCGTGGTTGCGTCGGTAAAATCCATAGCCAGGTTTTCACCGGCGGAAGAATAGTTATAGCCGGCCTGCTTCATGAAAGCCCAGGGTTTAGTGCCATCGGGCGCGGTATGGGCGAAATAATTATCAGCAATCATGTCCTGTGCTTTAAGTTTAGCGGCATAATTAAGAGTTTCATTCAGCGCCAGCGGAGCGATGCCCGCTTCTGCCCGCGAAGCATTGGTAGAATTTAGTATCTGTGATTGTGTGATAGCCGCGAATTGGCCTAAGGATGGGTAAGAGAGGAACAAAAAGGCAGTCACAAACAGCTTAATCAGGATGACAGAGCTGGAATATACTCGCAGAGCCTTGGGACGCAAAGCATGAGGCCTGTGGTCATTGCCCTTATGAGGAATTAAAAAATGCTTGGCATGGTGATGCAAGTGTTTGGCTTGATGCCAGCATTTTTGATGAAATTTTATTTTCCCCTCGCTATTCATCGTATTTATAATTATAGAATAATTATATCAGATTTTTTTCAGAACAGGCAAGTTTACCATAGTAGCAGGGTTTTGTCAAGAGGCGCGTTTATTTGACGAAGTAAGGCAAGTTTTTATTATATAGATCATCGTTTATTGCGGGAAATGATTTTTCAATTATAGAACAAATACAAAAACCGCGGTAGTGGTTTGAATAACCTGTGCTAACCGCGGTCTTTGATTATTTGAATTGAATAATGATTTTAGCGCTTAACGATCAATAAAGCCCCGGCACTGATTAATGTAAATGCAACTAATAAAGTTATTTCGAATCCACCGCCGGTAACCGGTAATACTGCTTCCGGATCAGTTTCCGCGCCTAATACCTGTACGGTGCGGACTTCCACCGTTGCCACGGCAGAAATATCATCTACATTATCCGCTGTAACAACGGCGACATTATCATAGATAGCCGCAGCAGCACTGGCATCAACTTTGGCAAAGTAGGTGATAATTTTTTTCTCTGTCGGTGCCAGATCGCCCAATGTCCAGGTTCTCGTTGTAGCGCCATCGTCAAAAACAAAACCGGCTGGCAGTGTGTCCTTCAAAACAACATTAAACGCCGGAGCATCGCCATTATTGGCAATAGTAACAGTATATCCGACCGTACTGGCGGGATTAGCCAGGCTTTTATCTGCTGTCTTGGTGATGGTTAATGACGGTGCTTTTTTCCCAATCGTCTTAAACTCTATCTGTACCGGCACTTTGGTGGAAACATTTCCATAATTGTCGGCTGAGGCAACAGCAATGTTTTCATAAGTACCTTGGTTGGCATTCTCGCTGATATTTACAACATAGCTAACCGTAGTTGATTCATTGGCTGTTAAATCGCCTAGATCCCAGTCGTGGGTGCCGATGCCATTATCAGCAAAAGTGAAATTTATAGGAAGTATATCATGCAGTTTGACGTTTTCCGCCGTGGCTGCACCGGTATTGGTAACCGTAACCGTGTAAGTGGCGGTTCCGGTTGGAGCCACCTTAGAATCCCGCACTGTTTTGGTAATTGTCAGGATTGGTCCGTTGGCATCAACTGCAGTTACTGTACACTCCGCAGTGCAAACTTCGCCGGCGTTTACTCCGTCAGATCCGTCGCATTGTTCATTGGCATTTTTAATGCCGTCACCGCAGTAAGGGAGGTTTTCTAGTGTACAGTTACGGGTGCATTGCTGGTGCCCGCCAACGCCGTCGGTGCCGTCGCACTCTTCAGTTTCCTGATTCGCTATTCCGTCACCGCAGTAAGGTGAAGAAAGGGAGAGGTCATAAAGTATCGGGCTAACACCCCGGCCGCCTCGTTCAAAGCTGACCGTGATTTTATAATATCGGGCGCTTAACGCTGAAATATCCTGGCCGTTCGTTACAGTTGCCGGAATACCATAGGTGGCACCGTCGTCACTGAGCGCTATGGAGACGGTTAAATTGCCGTCATTCGGCACATCAGCAGTCCAGGAAATATTATCACCGATAGGACCGGTAGCCTGGGAATCATAAACAACAGTCCATGTGCCACTCTCGGCTTTTCCGGAAAGAGTGCTGCCAGTCATATCAGAATAGTTGTAGAGGCTGCCACCAAGATCAACTGAAGTATAATCGACTGCACCAATCGTGGCACCGCCACCGCCGATATCACCAAGCGTTGGGTCTATCCTTTTGACTGTATAGGGGGAAGAATAATGGGTGACCCAAATTTTGCCGTTGTGGTCTACCGCTACTCCAGTCGGACCATTGCCGACCGGTATAACACCAACGAGCGTGCCGTCGTTTAATAAATGGCCAACGCTGTTACCCCACAGCGAGTGAGCTACCCAGACGTCGTCATTGCCGTCAACGACACAGCCTTGGGCATTGGAAGCGCCGTAAGAATAGGTGCCTAGCAAATCACCAGCCGGATTGAATTTCCTAATTACACCGCCAGAGAGGGAAGTATTCCAGACGTTTCCCTGGCTGTCTTCGCAGAGTCCGTAGCTGTCATGGCTGTAAGTTGTGTGGTGTGCGGCATCTGATAGAGGGTAGTTGGTATCCCAGCGAAGTAATGGATTGGCTGACCAAATGACATCACCTGAAATTAAGCCGCCATAGCCGCCATAGCCGATGCCTGTTTCAGTCCGTACGATAGTGCCGGAATTCGGTATATTATATTTCCCGCCAACAATATAGAAGAAAGTGCGGTTACTGATACCGCTGACCCAGATGTTATTTGCCGAGTCGACTGAAATATGCCTGGCATCATAGGATTCAATTGGAGTGAAATGGACAATACATTCGTCCTGGGCAGTAGCGACCCCGCGAGTTCCGCTCTCATCAGTCCAGTCCTTTACATCATTCAAGCCGGTCGAAGTATCAATTATGCCGTTACCGTTGCGGTCTTCGCACTGACCGTTCTCGAGTAAGCCGACGTGGGTAATAGCGGCATTGTTACCGCTGACCGCTTGGCGGTTTCCTACCCAGACACTGCCATCTTTGTCGACGGTGGTGCGGGAGGGGTTGCCATAGGTGCCATTCGGTGAAGTACGGTACTCGCCGACGATAGCGCCGGTATCCGTATTAATTTTAACAATTGTGCCTTCGCCCGAATTGGCTACCCAAATGAAGTTAAAAGCTTCGACCTGGTCAGTCAGTTGGAGCTGATCGCTGGGCGTATGCACTACATTAATAAGTGAGCCTTGGTCAAAGTCAGCGTCAACTGTGTATGTTGTGGCTGCCTTTGCCAGAGTTGGAGCAAATATTAGTGCCATGCTAAAAATCATTATCGGCACTAAAATGCGAAGACTTTTTGGCATTTTTACACTAATTTTCATATGCGTTGTTTGATTAATAATTTGTAAAATAATATATAAAAGGTTTTTATTTCTCTACCAATTATAGCCAATTATTTCTCCGTTTGTCAATAAATTGTATTAGTTTAGCGGAAAAAGGGGATACCTGTCAATGTAGTTTTTTAAATTTACAGAGGTTGAGTTGACTTGGTGCTGAAAAGTGATATTATTGAAACGTTAGCCTTCCCCGGCAATCCGCGGAAGGTTTTTATGCGTTGTGCCACTTAAATACACCACCCCTCACCACTATCATTCTGCTATTGCTGGCACTGAGGCATTTCCCCTCCTTGAACAAGGAGGGGAGAAAGACGCCGGCAATACCATCAATGCTATTTGGGGAGGAGTCCACCCCTCCTGCCAAGGAGGGGCCGCATAAAGGCAAGATTAAATCAATAACCTTTGCTAAGAGGGAGGTAGCTCCACCAGCACCTATGACAGTTGTCTTCAACAAACATAAAATGAAAAAAAGACGTCAGACTTTAAGGAATTTAGCACCAAGGGCTGAGGTGGTGCTTTGGCGTTATCTTAAAGATAAACGACTGTCCGGCTATAAATTCCGTCGGCAGTACAGCGTCGGTCCATATGTGATTGATTTTTACTGTCCAAAAATTAAACTAGCCATAGAAGTTGACGGACCAACGCATTTCAATAAAGAGGCGCGGATTTATGACCGGGTACGGCAGGAGTACATTGAACAATTCAACATACGTTTTTTAAGATTTATGAATAGTGATGTTTATAATAATATTGAAGGGGTAATTGAAAAGATATTAGAATATTTAAGATAATTTTAAATACCAAAAAGGTAGTATGTAATTATCTTAGAGACATCTCCACTTCGGTCGATGTGACAGAGCGGATAAACCAAAAAGACCCTCGGTAAAACCGCAGGGTCTTTTTGTATTGAAATTTCTGAAATTATCTGGAAATCGTCAGTCTCAGAGCCCAACCGGAGAAGATCACCACTAGTCCGGCACCGATAATGTAGAGATACTGAATAATGTTCATACCGGTTACCGGTAAAGCCGCATCTTCGTCTGTTTCCGCGCCCAGGACTGCCACTTTCCGCACCTCTACTGTGGCATTAGCTGATATCTTGGCTACATCGTCAGCCGAAACCGAAGCGGTATTAACGTATTTACCTGGTTCTGTTTTTGGTAACACCGTAGCTTGATATGTCTTTGTGATTGTTTCTGTCGGTGCGATATCGCCAAGCTTCCAAGTAGCCGTAGTTTGGTCCTTGGTACCTGCATAGATCAATCCTGCGGGTAATTTATCTACCAGTACCGCGTTCATAGCCGGCGCGTCGCCATTATTCGTAACGGTAACTGTGTAGGTGATTCTGCCTGCCGGGTTGGTGAAGGCTTTATCAGCTTTTTTGGTAATGGTCAGTTGCGAAGCAGTTTCTCCGAGCACTTTCGTTATAATTACGTTAACGTCTGCCTTGGCAGTGACTGAACCAGTGAAGTTACTAGCAGTAGCCGTAGCAGTGTTTGTATATATTCTAGATCCGGCATTTGAATCTACCAACACGTTATAAGTAACAGTAGTATCACCACCAGCAGCCAGGTCGCCTAAATTCCAGGTCTTATTCGTATCACCGGAATTACTACCGTCGGCATTAGCAAATGTAAATCCGGCCGGTAAAGCGTCAGTCATTACTACGTCCGTAGCCTCAACACTGCCGGAATTGGAAACAGTAACTGTGTAAACCAGCGTTGTGCCGGGATTGGTAGTTGTTTTATCTACTGACTTAATGATTGAGAGTACTGGATTCAGCGTTGGTTCAGGCTCAACGATGGTGCAGGTCTCTGAGCAGGTCTGGTCGCCGGTAATTCCGTCAGTAGTATCGCATTCCTCAGTACCGTTCTTAATCCCATCGCCGCAATAAGGAAGATTTTCCAGACGGCAATCGGCATTGCATTGCTGGTGCTCTCCAACACCGTCGGTGCCGTCGCACTGCTCGAATTCCTGGTTAACCATATTGTCGCCGCAAAACGGTTTGACTCCAATTACGACAGTGGTCAGGACTAAATTTGAAGTAGCTCTCAAGACCAACGGAGCAGCTTGTGCGTTTGCAGTTTTGATTCCCAAAACCTTATGCAAAAAGCTGACAGGGGATGCAACCTCTAAGTTGGCTCCCTCAAACTGCCAAAGCGTAGCTTCATTGGTGATTTCCGTGGTTCCTTCTGGTAAGCTGCCGTTGACGGTCACATTGAAGGTAACTTCGTGGGTGTCTCCTGCGTCGAGGTTGAATGCGTCCCAGGTTAATTCATCGCCATTGACCTGATATCCTAGTTCTCCAGGAACCAATGTCGTATTGGTCGGCGTAGTGTCTTTAATGACCAGATTAGACTCGTCAGTAGTGCCGGTATTTTTTGCAGTGATAGTGTAGGTGAGCGTATCACCTTCATTGGCGGTGCTTGACAGTTCTCCATTTACCAGGACTGATTTTGTGAGTTCAAAGCTGGTTGTTTCAATGGTGCATGAGTCTGAGCAGAACTCTTCGCCGGTAATGCCGGCATCTCCGTCACACTCTTCAGTGCCGTTCACGATCCCGTCGCCGCAGAACTCAGTCGGATCGCAAGGGTTCCAGGTGCAGGAATTTTCTATCCTAAAAACAGCTACGAAGTCGCCTTTGATAGGCATATTGCAGGTTTGGGTGCCAGCGTAGCCATCAGGCGTGGTGCATGCTTTATCCGCATCACCATCGCATTGTTCGGATTCCTGATTTACAGTGCCATCGCCGCAGCGAGCCGCGAGTGCATTAAATCCTACGCAGTAATATTCCTGGCCAGGCTGGGTATTTATCCATTCTAAGTTATCGTAATTTAACACATCTGCGTTGCAGTAAAATTCTGCACTTACATTATTTAAATTTCCATCTGCCGATTCATAGGTAAAGGGAATATATTCAGAATTCCACACTTCGCGCAGCCAGACTTTTGAGATATCTGTGGAAATGTCAGCTGAAGCGCTGAATGGAGTTGACCATGCACCACTTGCCTCGCCAGTATTATCTCCCGGGTTGTATGGATTTGTTCCATCTGGTCTCCATTGAAAAGTCCAGTCAACTAAGCGGCAACCCTCATGGCTGGCAACATAGTCAGCGGCTGTTGAAGAGGTGATATCTGGGCCACCCGTTCCCCAATTTGGCAGTAAAGATTCATCATTGCAAACAATCTTTTGTGCATTAATGGTGGCTGGTTCCCAGGTACATTTTGCTGAGCAACCGTCGCCATCAACCAGATTCCCATCGTCGCACTGTTCAGTATCACCGTTTAATATATCGTCACCACAGACAGGGCATGCCAGAGTATGCGAGCCTAAGTAGGAATATGTATTGATTGCATAGCCGTCCCATTCAGTAGCAGGATTGAATGAATCAGATCCATTCATATCACCACAACTGATTCCGCATTTTCTGACCAGAGTATTATCTTTTGTGCTGGTAAGGCCGGTTCCCCATTCACCAGAGCCTGGTTGATAGCCGATTCGGCCGATAGCATCAATTATTGTTGACCCATTTTTCAGAATAACTGCATCGTCTCCATTAAAAGTTATATTGCCAGAAAGTTGGTTAGCGTGGCTTGTTATACCCGCATCCGCAGCAGGATGAGCAAGTACATATACATTACCCGTTCCCAAAGTGGTATTTGAAAGCGCAATTGTTTGGCTGGGGGTGGTTGAGCCATTGGAATAAATCACCACAGCATAACCGTTCAGATTTACGCCGCTGGCGGTCGGGTTATAAATTTCCAGTGCTTTATTATTACCGTTGCCTTCAATGTATTCAGAGAAGAATAGATTCGGGCAAGTTGGTGCTTCTGTAGTGCAAGCGGCACTGCAACCGTCGCCATCAACTGTATTACCATCGTCGCATTGTTCCGTACCGTTTATAGTATTATCACCACAGAATTCCTGGGTAATGCAGGGGTTCCAGGTGCAATAACTTTGTACAGCAGATGTTATTGTGAAGGCATCTCTAATTGGCATATTACAATTTTGCGAACCGGCGTATCCTTGGGCGGTTGTACACGATTGTGAGTTTCCGTCGCATTCCTCCGGAGTTTCGGTAATATCATTGCCGCAGGTTGGACCGCAGTCGCCGCCATCCCAATTGCATGAGGCATTATTGCATGATTCATCACAGTATTGATCTCCGACCCAGACAGAGTAGCAGCCTGGAGTGCAAACATTTTCTGTTTGGCAGGTTGAAGAACAGCCATCAATATTTGTGGTGTTACCGTCATCGCATTGCTCTCCGGTTTCGGTAATACCGTTGCCGCAAACGATTGGCTGGCAGATCGGATCATCGTTACAATCACTATCGGCACAATCAACAAATCCATCGCAATCATTATCATACCCGTAATTGCAATCTTCTGCCCCGGTAATAATACAGTTATAGTTATCGCAGGCATTGCCCAGGCCATCAACGTCATCATCCGACTGGTCACTATTGGCAGTATACGCGCAGTTATCGCATACTTCTCCTATTAAATCTCCATCACTGTCTGCCTGGTCATCATTTGGAATCATTTTGCAATTGTCGCAATAATCACCGAGACCGTCCGCATCAGTATCCACCTGGTCGGGATTGGCTACATAGCGACAATTATCAGAAGCATCAGAAATACCATCATGATCCTGATCGGGCAGTTCTATGGTGCAAGTGGCGCTGCAGCCATCGCCATTTTGAATATTCCCGTCGTCACATTGTTCGCCGGGTTCTACGACATAGTTACCGCAAACAATATCACAAGCATTACCAACTCCGTTTCCATTCGCATCAGCCTGATCAGGATTGAATGCCAGGGGGCAATTATCGCAGGTATTACCGATTTTATCTCCGTCAGATTCTGATTGATCTGGATTCGTCATTGTAGGGCAATTATCGCAGGAATCACCAACGCCATCGTTATCAGAATCAGCCTGAGTCTGGTTGTACACATTTTGGCAATTATCACAAACATTACCGTAATAATCACCGTCGTTATCAGCCTGATCGGCATTAGATATAGATTGGCAATTATCGCAATAATCTCCTATGCCGTCATTATCTCTGTCTGCCTGGTCTGGATTGGCAACTTTTGGGCAATTATCAGAAGAATCAGAAATGCCGTCGGCATCCTGGTCGGGTATTTCAATGTTACAATTTGCATCGCACCCATCGCCGTTTTGGTTATTGTAGTCATCGCATTGTTCACCTGGATCTACTGTCCCATTTCCGCATGGGGGAGTGTAAGTATTAGTAATTGTGCAGGTAGTTGTTTGGCCTGCGGCCACGTACAGCCCACTGAATCCGCCGCATGATGTATCTGTACGGACCCAGCCGACTGGTAATGTCGAGTCGTCCTCGCTGGCAGTATACCAGCCTGCAGGAACTTCATAATCAATGTAATTGGTGCCACCGCTTGTCGTGATTGAGCTGGTCGAAACTGGGAACGCGGTCATACAGAAGCCGGGGAGAACATTGAAATCACAGGTTGTCCATAAAATGGAGAAAGTATCATCTCCACCAACAGTATTTTTAACCAGGCGGAGCGTGCCGGTGGTAGGTTCGATTGTACAGGTAGAGCTACAGCCATCGCCGCCCGTTATATTTCCGTCATCGCATTCTTCGGAAGCTTGATTAATATCACCGTCACCGCAAACAGGATTAGCTACGGTTATTGCGTTGTTCATAACTTTTTCATTGCTTGCCCCATGGGAACAATCATCATTTTTCCAGGCTTTTAATTTAAAATTATAGACACCAGCTGTTCCAGGCGCAGTGATGGAAAAAGTTTCAGAATATGTCCCGGAAACCGTATGATCTGGTGTGTCCAAGCATACCCACGCGTTATTACCGATTTTATAGCTTGTTGACTTCCAGTCATTTTCGTCCATTGGATTATTCAAATTTCTACTTGTAGTTACCTCAAGCCAAACATTTATGGATTCATTTGGGCCAACTGTTACCGCATTTGTGTCATTAACGGTAGCGTTTGTTAGATTTCTCGCAGCAAATGCTGGTTTCGGAATAAATAAAATACTCACTAAACCCACGACAAAGACCGCCGCTACGACCAAGGGGGTGTAATGTCGGGCTGATTTCGCATTGATTAAATGCATAGTTGTTTTCTCCTTATTTATTAGGGTTTCGGTTGATAAATTTTTTGTTTTGGTGCTGAAATTATAGTAAAAATAGGCTATATTTGTCAATCAAAAGTTATGCACTTGTTAATCACATACCTTAGCCTAATACTAGGGGGTCTGTCAAGGGGGGGGGTGGTAGTTATTCTAACCACCCCTCATCACTATCATTCTGCTATTACTAGTGCTGAGACAATTCCCCTCCTTTCCAAGGAGGGGAGAAAGACGCCAGTAATACCACTTGAGTTTACTGGGGAGGTGTCCACCCCTCCTACTAAGGAGGGGCCACATAAAGGCAAGACTAAATCAATAACCTTTGCTAAGGGGGAGGTGGTTACCCTGAGCATAGTCGAGGGGCTCGATGTGACAAAGCGATAAACCAAAAAGACCCCGGGTAAAACCGCAGGGTCTTTTTGTATTTCTCTCGCCGAAGTAAATTGATTACTCGCGGCTTGTTGATAATGTCAGTTTCAGCACCCAACCGACAAAAGCGATTATCAAGCCAATTGCCAGCAGATACAGATAGAACATCAGGGAACCGCCGGTAGTCGGCAAGGCTTCGCCGAGTACTTTAATTTTGCGCACTTCAACTTTTACTGAATCTGTAACCTTGTCATGATTATCAGCCCAGGCGGAAGCCAAGTTCTCGTAATTGCCGGGGAGTAAAGTCTTGTCGGATTTAGCCGTATAGGTGATTACTCTTGTCTCGCCTGGGCGGATATCGCCAAGCTCCCAGATTTTGGAAACTTTACCGTCAGCGAAAGTGAATCCAGCCGGTAAGAAATCCTCAGTTTTTACGTTCAGCGCTACTGCCTCAGCGTCCTCATCACCCTGGTTGGTAACCTTGATAGTATAGGTGACAGTATCTCCCTGGTTGATGAATACCTTGTCCGCTGTTTTTTCTATGGTCAGCAATGGCTCTGCTTCCTCGGCTAGAACTTTAGGCACCCTGACTTCCAGATTTACTTTGGCCTGGAGGCTGCCGTGGTTATCTGCGTGCACAGTGGCCAGGTTTTCATAATTGCCGGCAGTAACGCCAGTACCGATAGTCACTTCATATGTAATTATTTTAGTTTCTCCGGCTGCCAGATCACCCAGCGCCCAAGTGTGGGTACTAGTACCAAATTCTGTGAAAGTAAATCCAGCGGGTAGTAGGTCTGAGAGTTCAGCATTAATAGCGGCAGCATCGCCAGAATTGGCAACAGTAACCGTGTAGATAGCGTGATTGCCGGGATTCACAAAAAGTTTATTTACAGCCTTGGTAATAGTCAGCACTGGCTGGCCCTCTACCGGCGGAAGCGGAACAAGGGCAGTAGCTGTAGCAGTCAGGGGATCGGTTTGGTCTGATGTGATGGTGGCCAGGTTGATGATATTGGTATTCCCAGGCACATCGGATTTTATCGAAGTTGTATAAGTCACCGTACCAGTCTCGCCGATTGCCAGATTGCCGATCATCCAGGTAAGAGTATCGCCATTGTCTATGCCAGTTCCCGGATCAGTTATTGTCTGATATTGCTGAGGATAATCATCAACGAGCTTAACATTTGTTAAGTCTAAATTACCGGTATTGGTGTAGGAAAGCTGGTAATTGATGAATCCTCCGGGTATCAGATGGGAATTGGTAATAGATTTTACCAGAGTAATGGCCGGTTCGTTGGTAAAGTTGACGAATGAAACTGTTTGGTCCTGACCTGAGACGGCCGTAACCTGCATTTCGGTTTCAGTCAGCGCGGTGTATTTACTGGAATCGAATACTTCTTTGACTATATATGAACCAGGCCCGAGGTTTTCAAAAACTACAAAGCCCTCTTCATTGGTGGTCTGTGAGCCTAGAAGATTCTCACCTTGCCAGAGTTCAATGGTCCAACCCGCAACTGTTGAGCGGTCTTGAGTGGTTTTTGCAGAACCGTCGGCGTCCATTAACTTGGAAGCGGTTAAATCAATTTTCTTGAAATTGGAAAAAGTTACCTCTGCATTTTCGTTAGTCGTAACTTCAGCCGGAAATTGAGTGGCAGTGAGAGCCTGATAATCTGCAGAGTCGAATATTTCCTTCACCACATAATTTCCAGTCGGCAGAATATTCCAGGTGTAGCTGCCGTCTTCTCCGGTTACTTGGGTGTCAATTTTATTATCACCCTGCCAGAGTTCGATAGTCCAGCCGGCAACCGGGGTTTGATCTCCGGTTGTCTCCAGATTGCCGTCAGCATCCATAAATTTATGGGCTGTTAAGCTGCCGGTATTGCGGGTATTTTCCACAATGCAGGTGGGCAGTTCACTTTGAAGAATCCTGGAATCTTCATTAAAATCCGTGTTCAGAATTAAATGGCCATCTTCCAGTGAGCAAATTCCTGAAGCACCTGTTAAAGTGTATAAATTATCAAACTGTGAAGATTCGGTAATATCAAATTCCTCGTTTGTCGGTAAGCTTGCTACATCGCCTTCGTGATATGCTCCCTGGCCGTCAATGGCAAAGGCCCAGGCACTGTCTGCCTCATTGCCGCCGACAACAACTTTATCAAAGGTAATCTCCGTTGTTTCGCGGACATTGGTGAAAGTGCAGACGACGTTCTGGCCCGGATGGGTTAAGGTGAAATTGAATGAAGTGCCGGTGCCGTTAGCAAACGGAGTATTCTCATCACCGACAGCATTGCAAGTCCAGGTGGTGGCGAAATTATTTTCAGGAAAATTTGAAGTATCCTCAGCCACTGTATATTCGTCGATGGTCAGTACGGTTTTTGTATCTCCACCAGCCAAGCCTGATACGCTCCCGTGCTGGCTTGATAATGTCCATGACCAGTTTTCCGGATCGTAGATTGGATCTTCGCCGGGCAGCTGTAAAAACTTATGCACGGTGATAGTGCCGGTATCGCGAGTATTGGTGATGTTGCAGGTACCGCCATCTTTGGTGACAGTCAGAGTTACGTTATTATCTGCACTTGGGCTAAAGCTGCAAACACCGCTGGCTGCGGATAAAGTATAGCCAATTGGGCCTGATTCTGTCAGCGCATATGATCCGGTCGGTAATGTAGCTATATCGCCATCGTGGTAATCTTGCCCGTAAACACTAAAGGTAAAATCATTATCATGGGCAGAGCCGCCGCTGACAATTTTATTAAATGTAATGTGGCCGGTATCCCGGGTATTAGTTACCGTGCAGGTAACTGTCTGCCCGGCAGTGACGGTGGCCGTGCCATTGACGCAGTCAGCAGAGAAGCTGGCCGTGAAATTGCTCGGACCGCCGGTTTCTGAAACATTATATGTTCCAGTTGGCAAAGTATATGAAGTGCCGGTGGAAGTGCCTGCAGCCGGACTGCCGGAAACTTCCTGGTCGCTTTGTTTGACATGCATTGACCAGCTGGCAGACGGTTCAGTGCTGCCGGAGACAACTTTCTTCACAATCAGTGTCCCTGTTTGGCGGGTGTTGGTAAACGTGCAGACAACCGCATGGCCCTTGGTAACATTAACGGAATTATTCACGCCAACAGTAATTGGTGAGCCATTGTCAGTGCAGACGAGTGCGGCATTGTAGTTTGATAAACCGCCGGTTTCTGAAACATAGTAAGTGCCGGTATTAACCGTGTTCTGTCCGGTTGTCAGCGGTGGCGCTCCGGCCGCGCCTGTCAGCTGTGTATCAACATTGCTCGCACCGGCGGTAGTGCCGATGTTCAGCGTTGTCTGACCGGCAGGACCTGACCAGATTTTTTTCAGTTCAATTGTCCCGGTATCCCGCGTGTTGGTTACCGTGCAGGTAACCGTTTGGCCGGCAGTAACGGTGGCTGAACCATTGACGCAGTCAGCAGAAAAGCTGGCCGTGTAATTGCTCGGACCGCCGGTTTCAGAAATATTATATGTTCCAGTCGGTAAAGTATATGAAGTGCCGGCTGAAGTGCCCGCGGCCGGACTGCCTGAAACTTCCTGGTCTCCCTGTTTCACATGCATTGACCAGCTGGCAGACGGTTCAGTGCTGCCTGAGACAACTTTCTTCACAATCAGGGTTCCGGTTTGGCGGGTGTTGGTCACTGTGCAGGTTGTTGTTTGACCTGCAGTAACTGTTGCTGTTCCACTTGGACAGCTAGCTGAGAAGGAAGCCGCGTATCCGCCAGGTCCGGTTTCTCCGACAGTATAAGTGCCTGGTTCAAGATTATATTCTGTGCCAGTCGTGCTGCCGGGTTGCGGGCTGCCGGCGACATTCACGCCGCCTTTTTTTACTGACATGCTCCAGCTGGAGACTGGTTCAGTGCTGCCAGAAACTTGTTTTATAACTTTTAGTTTTCCAAATACATTTTTGTTCAGAAATGTGCAGGAAATATTATCATCAGTTCCCATGGTCAATCCTGAAACGGTTTTTGTCGCCAATGAGAAGGTACCGACATTTTGCGTGCCATTCACGCATTTGCCGTTTACTATTTCCGTATTGGCCGGCAAGTTAGTCTCAGTAACGCTGTAGGTGCCATTCAAAACATCAAACGATAACGAACCGGTATTGGCGGTAACTTGAGGGGTCGGATTTGAAGGGGAGCCATTAACATCAAAAGTATAACCAGCAAGCGCTGCATCTGCTGAACTTCCGGTAATTTCAGCAATGCCATCGCCGTTTGTGTCGAATTGTTTTTGCACTAAAATTTTTCCGCCGCAGAGTTGGTTGACGAATTCACTCAGTGCCGCGCCAATGCCATCGAAGTTTTCAACTTTGATTACATCCGTGGAAGTGGTTATATCGGCCGTAGTGTAGGCGACATTTGGTCCGCTGATCTGTTTCATCTTATCAACTTTTTGCGCAGGCGTGGATGGATCAGATTCGTCATCGCCAATTCCCAGTACGACAACTCTTGTTCCGGCAGTTTTGATTGTATTAGCGCGTTCAATCGCATGATTAAGGCCGGCTGCTAATTCATCAGCATTTGCCGGATTATGAGTCGGCTCGACAGTCGGATCTGGGAAATAACCGTAAGTGTTGGGACTGCCGTCTGTCGCGATAACAATTAAATTGGGTTTTGCCGGTCGGGGATCAAAGGTGGCAAAACTGCGAGCTAACCCTGAATCCCAGTTGGTCCAGCCATTGCCATCTGACGGGATGTCTGAACTGATATCTGCAGCAATTTGTGAAGGAGTTCTGGAAAATGCTCGTCTTAAATATGATTCATTGGCAAATGACGAAAGGCTGAAAACTGCCGGTGTGCCGACAAATGCATTGGCAAAACTGGTTAAGGCGGTCTTCATTTTAGTCATTTCACCGCTATCGATACTCCCTGAAGTATCAACCAAAAGGCCAATATCCAGTCCACAACTTTGTGTCAGTACCGGGTTGGCTACCGGAGTTGGCGGCGTAACTGTGGCATTGGCGGCTTTTGGAGTAATAAAAACGCCGACCATGGTCATATTAAAGACCAGGGCGGATAAAGTCAGGAAATGCAGAGTTTTGTAAGTAATTTTTTTGATTTCGCGTTTTTTCGGTAAAAGATTGATTTTCATATGTTTTTGGAGGTTAATTTAGTTTTTTAATAAATATTTAAAAAGTTGGTAATTTTTGCAAACAAAAAGCCAATATCGAGTTACAAATTTTAAAAATCTTACAGAGAAGTTCAAAATCAGCTAATTATTAGCTTCAAAAAATGGAATTTCTAAATTGATTTTAGCTGACTTTTTTATTTTTACTTGTGTTTTCTGCGAGTTTCCTCCGATTTATAACTCAATATTGGCTTTTTACATTCCCCCGAATGTATTGTATAAGGTACGTCGATCCCTGCCTAAAGGTGCTATTTGAATGGCTTATCTTAATATATCTTTGTTTTTTTGTCAAGCGTATTTATATTTGTTTATTTATCTTACTTTTTTACATTTTTGTTGTCAATGTTTTTAATAAGGTGCATTTATATGGGGGTTTATTACATTAAATATGCTGTGGATAACTTTATTTATTGATTATCAGGTATATTTTCATTATCCATTTATATAAATGAGCATAAAGATAAAAGTGAAGAAAGATGTTATGTGGAATTTAATCCGAGAGGCCTGGCCTATATTGCCCTGCGTACCCGATATTTAATCTTACATTAAACAATTTAGATTAATTTTGCATGAAGCCTGTAACCTGGAGCCTGCAAAAGATATCAGGATCCAATCCGTTTTGCCGGTTTGAAAATGTTAATTTTCCCTTTAATTAACCGGTCGTCAATGCTAACGTATATTTATTGGGCAGTTTTTATCGTTTTTTTCTGTTCGCGATTATATGATATGTAGTACAGAGTTAACAGCATAATTACTGAAATCGCGATTAACCACCAAGGCAGCAGAGATTTTATTCCGGAGGCAGATTGGTCAGGTACCATAACCAGTTTTGGGCTGCTCGGCGGAGGTGGATTTCCTGTATCGGTTGAGGCTCCAAGAATTTTTGGCGTTGAGGCTGGAGTAGGGACAACTGAATTTTTTATTTTAATAATGCTGGATGCCTTATAGTCAACTTTGCTGTTATCCGAGGCAGTGCCGGTCAGGTCAACATTATTGACATACACGCCAGCCGGAGTAACAGGAGAATACGCGACATCATATGCGATCGTGACGATTTCGCCCGGTTGAATGTCTCCCATTTGCCAATTTTTATTTTGCAAGTCCACATTGGGAAAATTTTCAGATGTCAGAATATCCTTGGCGCTGACATTTTTCACCGTGGTATCTCCGTCATTAGCGACGGTGACTTTGTAATTGACAGTCGTACCGGCGCTGACAGGTCCGGAAGTGTTGTTGGTTTTTTGGACGATAAGATGGGTGACCGGTGTTTGGACTGGTTGGGGCGGTACAGTAGTCGGACCCAATTCATTCCCTGGCAATTGTATTTGAGGCGAATTAGCATCCGGCAACTGCACGGTAACCGAAGAACTGGCGCTGATAGATTTTATTCCGTCTGCCGTAGCCACTACAGTATTATCAAATACGCCGACTTGCTCATCTTGCGGAATTGTTAAAGAATAAGTGACCGTGATATTTTTTCCGACCGGGACATTGTCAAAATTCCATATTTTGGAAAATGAGACATTGCCCTGAGTATTTTTCAGTTCGTCGTTCAGCGTCAAATTTTTAATTGGGGCATCGCCAACCGAAGAGGCAACGATTGTATAGGTAACAGATTGTCCGGGATTAAGTGGCGCACTCGCATCATTTGTTTTGGTTAGTTCTAGTTTTGGTTTAGCCGCAGGATTGTTTGTAGTGGGTTCAGTCGGATTTGTCTGAGGCGAGGCAGCGGCCACAACAGTCAGCGAACTGCCGGAAACGTTATTATCAAGATTAACCTCATTTGTCTGGGTAAAAATAGAAACATGATTAGTAATAGTGGTGGTTTGCTTTTCCTTTACTAAATCTTTCGGAACCTGCACGGTAAATGAAACCTGCTGAACGTCGCTTTGCGCGGCGAGCGAAGCCGCATCCCAGGTAATTACGCCATTATTGGCTTGGCCACCGTCGGAAGTTGAAATTAAGACTGTCTGCTGCGGAAAAGTATCTTGAATGGCTATCTGATCAGCTGCCGCATATCCGGTGTTTTGATAATGCAGAGTATAGGTAACCTGGTCGCCAGCGGTGACTGTGTCAGGGATAGTGTGGTCGCCATTGCTATTGGTTATACCCAAATCGGGATAAGCATAAACCAGATTGCCCTGCCAATTGCCGAAAAGATTGATTACCGTAAATGCCCAGTTAGAACCCATTAAGTGCGTATTGGCTATATTGATGATGTTTGCCAGGGCTGCCGCCTGGCCGGAGATGACTGTGCCATCTCCGCTATTGCCTGAGGCGCTGTTATTGCCGGTCACGGCGGTGACATAAACATTATTATTGATGGTCGCATCCTGCGTGTTTTGGCTGCTGACGCCAAAAAGTCCGCTGGCACCATTAGTAAAATAAAAACCATAACCATTAGGCTGGTTCGGATTTATTGGGCCACCCAAAGGATTATTTATAATTGTTCCGTTCCAAGTTCCGAATATATTCGGCATTATTAGAAGCATATTATCACCCGTGACATTGTTATTAAGGGAGTTATAAATCGCCGCCAGGGTAATAGCTTGTCCGGTAGATACAGAGCTGTCGCCGTTATTATTGCTGGCAGTATTGGATCCGGTGGAAGCATCTGTCACCACGGTATTAGAGACTGTCGCGGTTTGCTGGGAGTTGGATTGCACTGAAGCTGTCTGCTGGCCAGCCGGTAATATACCCTGGCCAGGCACAATCAAATTACCAATCCAGTTCCCGAATATATTTACAAATGAAATCAGGACATTTGAACCCTCGATAGTGGTATTAACGATATTAAATAAGTTGACGGCAGAATTGGCATTTCCAGTAACTACTGTTCCATCGCCGCCATTATTATTTGTTGTGTTGCCGCCGGTATTGGAAGAGGCATTAATATCATTTTGCAGGGAAGCTTGCTGGGCGGTTGAAGATGAAATTGAATTATTGCCGCCTCCCTGCCCGAGCAGGCTCATTAATATATCCAGGAGATTTATATTGCCCACGAATTGATCTGCCACATCGATAACTACCTGCGCTGCATTGCCGCTGACGACATTCGTGTTAATAATATTTACCACATTTGCTAAAGCCGAAGCATCGCCAGCCTGAACAGTGGCGTCCCCGTCATTGTTATTGGCAGTATTGTTTCCAGTATTAGCGTTGACGCCGACAGTGTTTGCCACAGTAGCATCCTGTGTGGTGCCGGCGAAATTATCAGCACCCGGATTGTTGCCGGAATTCTGATTTGTATTATTTTGGCTGTCAGCAGTTGGTGGAGTGTCTGTCGGTATTTGGCCATCCGGCGCCATCGGGCTATTGTCGGTCCCCGGTGTTGTGATGTTGGATACGAGATCACCCAATTGATTTACGGTAGCACCTGAATTGACATCTGCGTTAGCCGGAGCAGGCGGTTGATTTTCTACAATGTTTGTATTAATTACATTTTGATTGTCCACGCCGGCAGTCGCATTGCCGGTATTTATATTTACATCACCGTTATTATTGCTGGCATCGTTTGTGCCAGTATTGCTTTGGCTAGTGGCGGTTGTATTTGAGCTGGCCTGCTGGGTAGCGTTTACTATGCCATCTGGCGGAGGTGGAGGAGTATTTGGATCAGTGGCCTGATCTGCTGGTGGTGTCTGGGTTCCTGTTGAGGGGTCTGATGGCGGTGGGGTTAAAGCAGGAGAAGTATCAAAAGCCAGCTGGTCAGGGGGTATTTGATCAACTGGCTGGCTGATAGTTTGGGGATTTGCCGATCCGTCGTTGACTGGAGTGGTGGTGTCCAGGACTACTTGGTTCTGGTCGGCAGGGGTGGGTGGGGTAATATTTTGCGAGTCAGGTGTTATTGCGGGTGGATTGGTTGAGTTTGGATCATTTGTCGCAACATTTGATAATGGGTCAGTGGTTGTAATAGTCGGGGAGGCATTAAGGTTAAGGCAGCTTTGAGTGAAATATGCTCTCATAGAGTCCAGGCCAACGATTACATTATTATCTGGGCTGAATAAATTGGTGCAAAAGTTTTCGTTTACAGCAACCTGTGCCCAGCAACCCTCCGGAATGCCCTGCAGCGCCGTTCCGTTATTTAAAATATCCGTGCAGTTTATGGGGGCTGAAGTGGTTGGCTCATCAGCCAGAGCTGAAGCAGCGGGGTAAAAGGGTAAAAAAGTAATTAAAAACGCCAAGACTATGTTTAAAAATCTTAGACGAGATTTTGGAAATATTTTTTTAGGGCTGAAAGATCTGGTTTTCATATTCTTATGGTTAAGGGTTAATAAAGGAGTAGGACAAGCGGGCTTGTCCTCTCCCTTCATTAACGCTGATTATTCAACGTCTTCGAAATGATGGAAATGAGAAGAGCTAAAAATTCTGGTCATGTTCGAATTGACCATGTTGGCAATAGTAATCCCTGAGGCAGCTTCACCGGTTGTGACTGACGTATCATCATCATTTTCGTTTGCTGTATTGTTACCGGTATCTGCCGTGGATGTAGTAACATTCATTACTTCAGCAGAGTTTTTGCTGATAACTTTCAAGCTGCCGATTCTGCCGCGCAGTCTCAATATGGTGGAGTTATCATTGATCCCGTTTTGCAGGTCAATCATGGAGGTAGCCGGGCCTGTCACGATTGATGTTCCATCGTCGTTGTCTTCAGCAGTATTGCTGCCAGTGTTAGACATGGCATTCACGGTATTTCCTACTGAAGCTTCGTTGGAGCTGACGACAGTTGTGCCTCTGTTAAAGTGCCAGCTGAAAGCTGAGACTGGTGAGGCAATAGTGAATGCTAAAGCAAACACTGAGAAGATTGATAATGAGAGAATTAATTTTTTCATAATGTTTTCCTTATTAATTAGACGTATTAGTTAAAGAGCGTTATTTTTAACCCGTTTAAGGGATTGATGTTGGTAAAATAAAAACAGCCGGTATTAACGGCTGATCTTCGACCTTTGCCAAAATAAACACGCTTAGATCAATATTACTTAAATAGTTTACTGAAATAGTGTGTTTATTTTGAAAAAGATTGTAAAGCATGGTTTATTAATTTTTTATATTATTAATGGCTGCCTGGCAGGTTTCCGTTTAAAAATATATATAATTTGCGCATAGCCAACTCAGTATAAAATATCCATGATTAAGTTATTATTAAGCCAAATAATTAAAAAATTAACCAACCGGTAATGCTAAGCAGTAAAAGGTATTGATAATGCTATATTGGTTAACTTTTCAGTAAAAAAATCGTGCATTTGTGCAATGCACGAAACTAGTAAAATAATTATGAATCAGTTACCTTGGATGGGCTGGATTATTTAAAACAAACAATCCAAGGGCTAAAGGAAAAAAGGTGGTGGCAATTAAATATTGGGTAAGATTCCGTTGAGACATGGTGTTGGTGTCAGGCGGTGATTTTTTTGTATTATTGGCCCCAAGGACTGCCATATTTTCCGGTATTAGTTTATTTGTTATAATGGAGGTTACAGTTAATTGACTTTGTTCATTTACAATCGGCGAAGCGCTAGAGGGCTTGATTATTAGATTAGTGGTGGTTTTTTCAGCCGGTACTGCTGGCAAGGTTACGGCCGGTAAGGTTATTGGGACTATATCATTTTGAACTTCGTTTGCTTTACCAAAAATCTGAACAACCAGAAAATGGCCATTATAATTTATTACCGCTATGCCGGTATCTGAAAATTCAGAATTGAGAATATTTTTTTTGTGCGAGGGACTGTCCATCCAGGCCTGTACAACTTCTGCGGCGCTTGGCCAATCGATTGCCAGATTTTCTCCCAGAATGCTGTATCGATAGCCCGCTTCAACCGCAAAGTCCCAGGGCATTTTACCGATAGGCGATTGGTGCGTAAAATAATTTTTTTCCGCCATATCGTTTGCTTTATTTACAGCCGCCTGCTCCAGCAGAGTATTTTCCGAAAGTGTGCCAGCATTATATTTTTGGCGTTCCAGATTGATTAATTGAAAAATACTTTTAGCGTCATAAATCTGGGCAGCCGCAGATTGAGGCAATAAAAAAAGCAGGCAAAAACCAAAGCCTACCAAAATACCAAAATATTTTTTTCGGTCAATTATATGCATTATTTGTTTTGATTTTTATTTTATAAATACATTATATCATAATTTAAAGGAAAAATCAATATGGAGGAGCCGATTCAAAATTTAATTGATGAAGGATTTTTAAAATCAATACGCATCATCAATGCTTTTAAGAAAATAAAAAGGGAAGACTTTTTACCAATTGAAATGAAAGATCAGGCGGAGCTGAATATACCACTTCCTATCAGCCATGGGCAGACTATTTCGCAGCCTTTGACGGTGGCCTTTATGCTGGAGCTGCTGCAGCCGAAATTTGACGAGAAAATTTTAGATATTGGTTCCGGTTCTGGCTGGCAGACGGCGCTGCTGGCAGAAATTGTCGGTCCAGCAGGGCGTGTCTATGCTGTTGAACGAATTCCAAATTTAAAAAAAATTGGCGAAGAGAATATCCATAAATATAACTTTAAGAATGTTGAGTTTATTTGCGCCGACGGCACAAAGGGTTACGCTAAAGCTGCTCCGTATGATAGAATCATTGTGGCAGCCGCCGCGGAAATTGGCATACCGGATATCTTATTGAAGCAGTTAAAAATTGGCGGTAAGCTGGTTATCCCTGTCGGTAAATATGAACAGGAGATGGTTGAGCTGGAGAAGATCTCTGATACTGATTATGATGAGAAAAGGCATCCGGGATTTCAATTTGTCCCTTTGATTCCGAAAAAGTGGGGGGAATGATCGCCTTATGTCAATAATTTGAAATATTCACTAAAAGGATTTTTATGAAAATAATGATTTTAGCGGGAGGCGGAGGTACGCGGCTGTGGCCGGTCTCCAGAAAAAATCGGCCCAAGCAGATTCAGCCGTTTATCGGTAATAAAACATTGTTGCAATTAACCTATAACCGCATCAGGACGGGTTTTTTGCCAAAAGATATTTTTATCTCCAGTAATATCAAGCAGAAAAATTTTATCCAAAATCAGATTCCTGGCCTGCCCAAAGTAAATTACATTCTTGAGCCGGCGAAAAAGGACACGGCGGCGGCTATCGGTCTGGCAGCGGTTTATCTGGCGAAAAAGAATCCCCAGGAAGTGATGATGATGGCCAATTCCGACGGTTACATAAAAAATATAAAAGAATATATCCGTCTTCTCCGGCTGGCGGAAAAAATAGTCAGTAAGAATCCCGAGCAAACTTTACTATTGGGAATCCGACCGACTTATCCGGAGACCGGCTATGGGTACATTAAAATCAATAAATTATTCCGCCAGGCAGGAAATGACGAAATTTTTTACGGAGAAAAATTTATTGAGAAACCGGATTTGCCGACGGCAAAAAAATACATGAAGCGCTGGGATTATCTGTGGAATCCGGCGATGTTTTGCTGGCGCGTTGACTATCTTTTGAGTTTGTTCAAGAAATATTTGCCCCAGCATTACCAAATTCTGATGAAAATTCATTCGGCCATCGGCACATCGCGGGAAAATCAGGTGTTAATAAAGGAGTTTGCCAAAATAAAACCGATCTCCATAGATTATGGTATAATGGAAAAAACCAAAAAAATAATCGTTATCCCGGCGGATTTTGACTGGACGGATATCGGACATTGGCGCGCAGTTAAGGATGTTTTGGCTAATAATGAAAAAGATAATGTAATAAAAGGCCAGGCGATCACGGTTGATTCGGAGAATAATCTTATATACGGGTATTCGGGCCGGCTGATAGCGACAGCTGGCGTCAAGGACATGATAATAATTGATATGGAAGACTGCGTGCTGGTTTGTCCCAAGGAAAAAGCGCAGGATGTAAAAAAAATTGTAGAAAAATTGGAGAAGCATAGGATTAAAAAATTATTATAACTAATGAATCATAAGGCAAGAAAATAATGTTCAAGAATATAATATTAATATTTTTTTTAGCGATTTTAGGCGCCGGGCTCCTGGGAGGTCTTTATTTTTGGAATCAGGTAAGCCTGCCGGTTTCTTCCTCGGAGGATGAATTGATTTTCACCATCGCCGAAGGCCAGGGGGTCAAGGAAATTGCCGCAAATCTGGATGAACAGGGGATTATCCGCAGCGCCTGGTGGTTTGAGACATATGTTTTTCTGGATAAATCAGAATCAAAATTTATTGCCGGGGATTACGGTTTGCGAAAAAATATGAATATTAAGGAAATGGTTCAGGCGTTGACCGGCGGCAGTCCGCCTTCTGAAGAAGCGATTACAATTAAGGAAGGCTGGAAGATCGCAGACATCGCTGATTATCTTCAGGAAAAAGGCGTGGTGACAAAGGAAGATTTTACCGCCACCGCTTTAACTACGGATACACGTAATATCATTCCTGACAAACAATATACTTTTCTGGCAGATAAGCCCAGCGACCAGGGGCTGGAGGGATTTTTATTTCCCGATACCTATCGCATTTTCAAAAGTACTACTTCGGCAGAAATAATTGAGCGTCAGCTTAATAATTTTGGCGTGAAATTTACTGATCAGATGGTCGAAGATGCTGCCGCGGACAACATGAATATCTACCAAATTGTCACATTAGCTTCTATTTTAGAGAAAGAAATAAAAATTAAACGGATAAAGGGCCAACCGATAAATAATGATTTAAATGTTGCGGCAGGTGTTTTTTACAACCGATTAAATAGCGGAGTAGCCTTGCAATCCGATGCAACCGTTAATTATGTAACCGGCGGAGGTGACACACAGCCATCTTCAAGTGATATCAAGGTTGACAGTCTTTATAATACCTACAAATACAAAGGTCTACCGCCGGGTCCGATTTGTAATCCATCAATTGATGCTATAAAAGCGGCCATTTATCCGGAAAAAACTGACTATTTTTATTTTCTGACCAAGCCGGACGATACGACGGTTTTCAGCAAAACTTACGAAGAGCACCTGCAGAATAAAAAGAAGTATTTGGATTAAAAAAGTAGCATATAGAAATATGGCGTATGGCAAAATAAAAAAGACGGTTGTGTTGTCGCTTGGCGGGTCCATTATCATTCCGGGCAACATTAACACAGCGTATTTAAAAAAATTTAAATTATTGATTTTAGGATTAGTAAAAAATGGCTATCGTTTTATAATAGTTACCGGAGGAGGGGAGATCTGCCGCCATTATCAGAAAGGAGCGCAAGAAGTTAATCCAAAAATTAGCTCAAATGATCTTGATTGGATAGGCATATCCGCGACTAAATATAATGCGGAGTTAGTGCGCGCAATTTTCAGTTCCTATGCGTATCCGAAGATTTTGGATAATCCGAATAAAAAAGCATCAACCCCCAGGAAAATTTTAATTGGTTCTGGCTGGAAGCCAGGCTGTTCCTCGGACAAAGATGCGGTAATGCTGGCTAGGACATACGGGGCGATGACGCTGATCAATCTTTCAAACATTAAATATGTTTATACTGCAGACCCGCATAAGGATAGAACGGCAAAAAAAATAGAAAAAATGTCCTGGGACAATTTATTAAAGCTGACTGGTAAGAAGTGGAAACCAGGTGCGCATGTCCCGTTTGACCCAGAAGCTTCAAAATTAGCACAAAAAATTGGTTTGTCTGTAGTTATATGCCTTGGTAATGATCTGCCCAATCTAAGGTCCATTATTGCGGGTAAAAGATACCAGGGTACGACAATCGCTTGACATTGTTATTTTGTCTGATATACTGTGAATAACATAAATATCGCCACAGACAGTGGGTATTTCTCCCAAAGAGATTATAAAACCCGCCGAGGCAAATAAGCATTATTTTAGTCTGTGGCCTTCTCACAGATTTTTTATATTCAACATTATTAAAATCATCTAATAATATATGGCAAAAACTAAAGTACAAAAGCAAGAATCAGTAAAAAGCCTAAGCGATAAGCTCGCTAAAATCAAAGTTGTGGTTTTTACCAGCTTTGACGGTCTGAATGTAAAGGCGACTACTGAATTGCGCAATATCTTGCGGGAAGCAAAGATTGACTACACGGTAACTAAAAAAACGCTGTTAAAACTAGCTTTACAGCAGGCAAATTTAAAAGGCATTGATATTGATACATTGCATGGCGGTCTGGGTGCGGCTTTCGGCTATGATGACGAGATTATGCCGGCTAAAATATTAAGCAAATTTGCTAAGAAGAATAACGCTTTAAAATTAGTCGGCGGTATTTTTCAGGGAAAATTCGTTGATGCGGCGGAAATCAAGAAGCTGGCTGCTCTGCCCGGTAAGGAAGAATTGTATGGCAAGCTGGTCTGGCTGATAAATTATCCTTTATCCGGTCTGGTCAACGTACTGGCCGGGAACTTGCGGAGCTTGCTGTATGCCCTGAACGCCATTAAAGATTCAAAAGCATTGAATAAATAATTAACTATTAAAGTGCAAAAAATATGACAGAAGAACCAAAAAAGGACGCACCGGCCACTGAAGAAAAAAAAGCCGAAGTGCCGGAAAAATTCAAAAGCCTGGTTTCCGAGATTGAGAAACTATCAGTCATGGAGCTGGCAGAACTGGTAAAAGTTTTAGAGGAGAAATTCGGCGTTTCAGCCCAGGCTCCGGTAGCCGTGGCTGCAGCCGGCGCTGGTGAAGCGGGAGCGGCTGCGGAGGAGCAATCAAGCTTCAATGTGGAGCTGACTGCCGTCGGCGGCAATAAAATTTCCGTCATTAAAGTCGTGCGTGAAATTACGCAAAAAGGGCTTAAAGACGCCAAGGATATGGTTGATGCGGCGCCGAAAGTGATAAAGGAAGGCGCCACCAAGGAAGAAGCCGCTGAACTGAAGAAAAAACTGGAAGAAGCCGGCGCACAGGTTACTCTTAAATAAACGATAAATAAAAAAATCGCCGAATCAAGATAAACGGCGGTTTTTTTTATTCTGAGATATTAAATTGGAAAAGATGAAATTTTATTGCCGTTAAGTACGAAGATTTTTTTGCCGGCTACGTCAACAGAAAAATCCTTAAGATTGGACAGGGAGTCATTCGTATATTGGTTTTGCAGCTGGCCATTTTTATTAAATTCCACAATCCTCTTTCCCTTTATGTCCATGACATAAATATTGGTAGAGCTTTGATCAGTCCAGACTTTATCTGCATTATTGAGTTGCGGATTGACGTCGTCTAATTTCCAGTTTTGGCGGGCTCCCTGAAACATTCTGGTCAGAGTGCCGTTTTTATCCAGCACGTAGACAAATCCATCAACAGCTAGTGATTTGGCGTTCGCCAGGGAAGTGTCGTCTTTCACCCAGGAAGTGACGGAGCCGTAGCCGTTGGCGGTCTTAGCGGCACGGTAGATCTGGTTATTTTTTATATCAAGCAAATAGAGACGGCTCTGATAAATATAAATACTGGCGATATTTACGTCACTATTGGGAAAAGTTATACTCAGATTTTTCAGCGTCTCCTTGTCGGTGTTAAATTCCGCTAAACTGTTGGCAGTATTAAAAAATAATAGCGTATTGGCAGTTTGGGGTATGAGGTATTGGAAGGCGCTTTGATCTTCAGCCTGCGGCCAGCTGTTAATTTCAGCGTTGTCCAGATTAATACCGTAAATTGTTTTTTTAGCCGGATCAAAAGTATAGATAGTGCTATTCAGCAAAGCTGAATCCTTCACATTGACTGGCTGATTCTGGTCGGTTATAGAGGCGATTTCCGTCAGTGCGACATTGGTTAGGTGGCGGGTTTTCTCCAGCTGGATATTGATACTATTAGTCAGTTCATTGATCTTATTTTCCTGGTCCTTATTATTTTTTGGCAGCTGAGAGACCAGTGTCTGCGCTTCAGTCAGCAAATCCTTAGCGCCTTGTTCGTTTCCGTAAGACAAGGCGGCCTCCGCTTTCAGAATATTTTGAGAGATAGAGGAGACTGTGCTGTCGAATTCAACGCCTTGCTGATTTTTTTGGTTGGAAGCAGCCTGGCTAAAAAAACTTTGGGCCAGCACAAAGGCAATCACAACAACCAGCCCTAGTATTATTTTGCTCAATCCAGGCAATCTGTTGAAGCGCAACAGGGAATTGGATATTTTCTGGGAAAATTTAGTAGGCACGCTTTTGACTTGGCCTTTAATTTCTTCCTTGCGCTTAGCCAGAGAAAAAAGCGCAGCCATTGATTTTGAAATAATATTTACAACTGAGCGCCCACCCCTGGAAGCAGTCCTGCCTAAACTGGCTATGTTACTGTGTTCCTGGTTATTGGGCTGCTGAGCAGGCTGATATTGGCGTATTTGCTGGCTGAATTGAATGCGGCGCGGCGACTGCTTGAAAACTTTTAGTTTGATGAACTTGCTGATTTTGGAGGAAAAACGGTGCAGCATCTGAGAAAAATATCTGGTTAGTGAAGGCGACATCACCTGATCCGTAATTTCCTGCTTCTGAGCAAGACTTTCCATCGAAGATTGTGAGTTTTGATAGACTGAACTGACCACAGGCGTCGCCGTACTGAGCACTGTCGCATTGGCTGGCTGCGTGATCTGCTCCGTGGCTAATTTAATAATTATCGCTCCAAAAGAAGTGTTTGTAACATTTTCTGTCAGAATCTGGTCAAGCATGCTTATTGCCTGGGCAGGACTATGCTCCTTGATAACGCGTTTTAATTTTTCCTGCGAAAGGAAGTCGAACATACTGGGAGTGCAAAACAGGAGATCATCATTATTATCAAGCGTACCGCTTACAATATTAGAAAAAGCTTTCAATGGGTTTATTTTTTCTTTAAGAGTCTCTCCCTGGATGATGGTGTCCAGTATGTTGGTAATTTTCGACCCGCGTATCAAAAAAGCGTGCATCGTTCCGATATTGCTGATGAATAGAGTATTCTTATTTATCACAGCAGCGATGGTGTTAAGCTTGTCCAGCCAGTTTGTTTCATAGTCTCCAACCATATCGGCAATTCTCTGGTTAGCAGATTCCAATGCTTTTTCGAAGGCTGTTTCAATATTCAAATCCTCAGTATTGTAATAGCTGATTTTCAGTTCTTCATGGATGGCATTGATAATCTCCATGTTAATTTTATCGTGGCTGCTAATCTCCGTAATTAAAAAAAGCTTGCCCAAACTGCTCTCTTCAGCGGGTGATTGATGTGAAATAAATATATGGCAGATTGACCGGCTTTTATCCGGATCGCAGATAAGTAGACGGTCAAAAATTATAGAATAACTGGACATTTTTTAAGTTTGCTTGCTTCTTTTTTCCAAAAATATTATAATACATTCAAGAGAAGAAGTAAAGCCTGAAAATATATGCTTGAACAATTATTTGGTTCACGAACGCGCGTAAAATTGCTGAGAATTTTTTTGACGAATCCGGATAACGACTATTTTGTCCGTGAGTTAACCAGGAAGATTAAAGAGCGCATTAATTCAGTTCGCCGTGAATTAGAAAATTTAGAAGAAATGGGACTGGTTTCACCACATCAAGTCGGTCAAAAAAAATTTTATAGGGTTAATACTGATTTTACGCTATATCCTGAACTTAAATCTTTGATGCTGAAATCCCAGATGACTATGGAAAGAAGTCTGGCGAAAAATATCAAAAAAATCGGACAGATCTCTTATTTGGTACTGACCGGATTATTTACCGGAGTGGTCAATGCACAGACCGATATATTGATAGTGGGGAAGGTTAACCGAAAAAAACTAAAAAGGCTGGTCAACGAATTCCACAAAGATTTCGATAAAAAAATACGCTATACGATCATGACGAAAAAAGAATTTGAATACCGCAACGATTTAACCGATAAATTCCTTTATACCATACTGGAAAACCAGAAGATCGTCATTACTGATAAGATTTTCACAAAATAAACATGCTATTAATAATCGATACAACGCAATACGATAATTTTTATATTGGCTTATCAGACATAAAAGGCAAAATAAAATTCAGGAAAATCGTACACGGCCAGTTAATGCAGTCGGAAAAAATACTCCCGTCTATAGACAGTTTTCTGCGAGGCAAAGGGGTGCTTTGCAGCAGCTTAAAGGGCATAGTAGTAGTAACCGGCCCTGGCAACTTTACTTCAGTACGGGTTGGCGTAGTTACCGCCAATACTTTTAGCTTTGCTCTCAATGTGCCAATTGTCGGGATTAGCCGCTCGGAATTTGAAAGTGCTGAAAAATTAGCCGTGCTTGGCGCTCAGCGCTTAAAGATTGGGAAGCGCTGGACATTAGCTAAGCCCGTATATAACGCAGAACCGAATATCACTAAATCAAAGAAGCAAGTTTTTCATTAAAAGGTAACCAGTTTTTGCTTAAAGCTATAGGAAAAGTTAAATTGATTTTTAACCTTCATAAGAGACTGGCGGATTTTTTTGATTTTATCAAACGACTGTTCGAAAAGATTTGCCTGTAAATTTTCATTTTCCAAATTTAAAACGCATAAACCAACTGAACGTATTTTTTTTAATTCCTGTGGATTTTCATCAATAATGCGACTAATTATTTCCAGGCATTTGTAAGAGTCGTTCGTGACCCGGGGGAGAGTGTACTGGCGTGATTTCCAGGTTAATCCATCATTGCTCATTTTCAGGCTGATCGTCCGGCAAAGTTTTTTCTCGGTTTTCAAGGAACCGCAGACTTTTTTAGCCAGGTTGAAGTAGGATAGCTTCAGCAGATTCAGATCACTGGTAGAAAATTCAAACGTCTGGCTGCGGGAAACGGATTTTTTCTGCCCCGGGACGACGACCACGCGCGCATCCAGGGCATTGGCCAGCTGCCAAAGACAGAAACCGTTTGGCCCAAATGACCTGATCATATTCTGGAAAGGCTGGTTAGCGAGCTGGCCAATAAGAAATATGCCCATGGCATTGAGGGCTTTTTCGGTCCGTGAACCGATGCCAGGCAGGCTGCCGACCGGCATTGGAGCAAGGAATTCTTTTTCGCGCCCATAAGGTACGTAAACCAGAGCATCGGGCTTCTGGCATTCTGAGGCGACTTTGGCGCAGACTTTATTGGCCGCAATGCCGACAGAAACTGTAATTTCCAATTCCTGAAAAATTACCTTTTTAATTTCCTGAGCTAACTGTTCAGGGGAAATCCACTGGCTTTGCGCGTCAGTAACGTCCAGATATGCCTGGTCGAGAGAAACCGGCTCGATCTGGCTGGTAAAACGGGATAAGATGCGGAAAAATTCCTCTGAAAATTGTCGGTAATGGGCGAAAGAGCCGGCTAGGTATTTGGCCTGCGGTGCCAATCGATAAGCATCTGGCAAAGGCATGTTTTTTCTGATACCCAGCTGTCGCGCATGATAATTCGGGCAGGCCACCAGGTTTCGGGTTTTTGGGTCGCCGACGACGACTACCGGGTGTTGGCGCAGGGAGGGATTCAATGCTTCTTCAACAGCAGTAAAAAATGCGTCTAATCTTACATATATAATGGTGCGGAAAGGGGATTGTTTTGGCATATTAATTATATTAAATAATAAAGTTGTATTAACCGAAGAAAAACCGAAGATATTAAGTATAAAAAAAGATTAATCAAAGATATATAGGCAGTTAAAATTTTCTGATAATACCCAGCACCTTTCCCTGCACAATGACATTTTGCGTGTACAGAGGCTTGTATTTTTTATTCGCCGGCTGCAAGCGGATGAAGTTCTTGGTTTTGAAGAATTTTTTCAGAGTGGCAGTACCGTCTTCCAGCAGGGCAACTACGGTATCGCCGTCTTTGGCGTATTCGGTTTTTTCGCAGATAACCAGATCGCCATCGGAAATCAGGCTTTCAATCATAGAATCGCCTTTGACCTTCAGGATGTAGGCATTTTTATTTTTTACCATTTCCATAGGAACGGGAATTTCCAATTCGCGATTCTCAATAGCTTCAATCGGCGCACCGGCAGTAATGGTGCCGACTAGCGGCAAGAGGATAGCGGTTTCCTGCTCTTCTTCTTTTTCCATCTCGGAAATGGTGATACCACGAGTCTGGTCCTTATCACGCCTGATAAAACCGTGTTCTTCCAGGAATTGCAAATGCTCATGAACCGTGGCCAGCGAGGAGACTTTGAATTCTTTGGCTATCTCTGTCAAAGTCGGAGCATAGCCGTTTTGGGAAATGTAGTCTTTTAGGAATCTAAGGATCTTTTGCTTTTTATTGGGAAGTATCTTGGTCATATCTATCAATAAATAATTAATAATGTATAATGAATAATGTAGATAATTTATTTTTCAAAGTATGGTACAGGTTATAAATTTATTTCTTCCGTTACTGCTGCAAATACTGATTTTGTATTTTCTCTCACAGGCGGTGGATAGGCTGGTGCTACGGCGTCTGGGCAGGGGATGGTATCTGGCGACCATGTGGCCGGGTGTGATGATACATGAGCTTTCACATCTGGTTGGCTGTCTGCTGACTTTTACCCGTGTTTACAAAGTGCAGCTTTTTTATCCGCAGGGAGGAACGCTGGGAATGGTCCAGCATGAGCAAACCAGAAATCCGCTTAAAAGTATAATTATTTCCATTGCCCCTTTATTTGGCGCTACCGCGGTCATCTGGCTGCTGACCAGGTTTTTATTGCCGGATTTTTATTTCAGTAATCTAGATGGCCTGAAAAAAATACTAAGCGATTTTTCTTCCTATCAAAATTTCTTTTCTTTTACCTGGGATTATTTCAGGCAATATATTATAAATGTTCAAGATTTGATCAAGCAATTTAATTTCTCCTCCTGGCAGACATATTTATTCATCTATCTGATGCTTAGCCTGAGTTCTCATGCGGCGCCTTCAAAGGAAGATCTGAAGCACACATATTTTGGTTTAATTGGCTTGGCGGTGATATTTTTCCTGATATATCTGATTGACCAATGGCTAGCCGCGCATATTACCTGGGCGATAATCCAATGGCTGACATACCCGGTATTATTAACTGCTATATTCTTATCTTATGGAATAATGTTCGCCGCTATTAGTTTAGCGATTATGGGAATAATATCCGTAATTGTTGGTGTTTTTAGCCATATAATAAGATAGTTTAATTATAGCCGAAGAAAAACCGAAAGTCAACCCCGTTAGAAAAATAACTAAAAACGGCTAATATTTGCCTAAAAATAATCATTATTAAAAATCAAAAAAATATTTTCTAACGGGGTAAAGAAAGGTTATCCACATAGCGTTTTAAACCCCAGTATTATTAGGATAATTAGATAATATTTAAAACCTACCAATTAATATAGTAGGTTTTTGTTTATTAAAATTTTATTAATTTACATTATTTTGGATCGCTAATTCTCTTTATCTACATATAGTAGTGCAGAAAAAATAAATCATACTATATGTATAAATCCGTCTATTGACATTTGCCGGTTAATTTTTTCTGGTAGGAAAGTGGTTGACGATTCAATAAAAGTGGTGTAAAATGGAGTAGTAGGGTGAAAAGTGGATAAATGTGGGGATAAGTACCCTCAACTGTGGATAAGCCACTGGATTTGTTTACTTATATTATTCAAAAGCACTCAATGTTTATAGGCGAATACAATCATTCTATTGATGAAAAGGGGAGATTAGCCGTACCCATAAAATTCCGCAACGAATTGGCTAAAGGCGCGGTTGTCACACGCGGTCTGGATAACTGTCTTTTTCTTTATCCCCAAAAAGATTGGGAGACATTGGCTGACAAGCTTTCCAAGCTGCCAATCTCTAAAGCCAATACCCGGGCTTTTGCCAGGCTGATGCTGGCCGGCGCCATGGATTGCGAAATAGACCGGCAGGGGAGAATTATTCTGCCTGATTATTTACGCAAATATGCCACTATAAAAAAGAAGGTAGTGATTGCCGGATTATATAACCGTTTGGAAATATGGGATGAGGCGGCCTGGAGTAAATATAAGGAAGGTACGGAAAAGAGAGGGAGCGATATCGCTGAGGCGTTGGATGATCTTGGCGTTTAGTAAATTGTTTGGTTAGTTCGGTGACTTTACGTTCATTAAAGTTAATAAATAAGCACGAAATTCGAATTTCGAAGCACGAAACAAATTCAAAATATTAAATTCAAGTGTTTTAAATCAGTTTTGAATTTAATACATTGGAACATTCGATATTGTTTAGGATTTCGATATTAGAATTTCGAATTTATGGCGAAACACATACCTGTACTTTTAGATGAAGTTGTTAAATATCTAAATCCCCAGCCTGGACAAAATTTCATTGACGGCACGTTCGGCGGCGGCGGGCACGCGCAGGCGATATTGGAAAAAACCTCGCCTGACGGCAAATTGCTGGCCATTGACCTGGATGAGGAAGCATTTGCAAGAAATAAAGAATTATTAAATAAATATAAAGCGAGAATTACCTTTGTTCAGGAAAATTTCTCGAAAATAAAACAAATACAAAATGAACACTTCAGCATTTATAAAATTAATGGTATTTTACTTGACCTTGGGTTATCATCTTTTGAGCTCGAAGATCAACATCGAGGATTTTCCTTTCAAATAGACGGGCCGCTGGATATGCGGTTTGATAAACGGCAATCATTAACCGCGGAAGAGATAGTCAACACCTGGCCGCTTGAAAAATTATCAAAGGTTATCCAGGAGTATGGCCAAGAGCCATATAAAATGGCGTACGAGATTTCACGGCAAATCGTGAATTCCCGACGCCAACAAAGAATAACAAAAACAAAAGCTCTGACCGAGGCCGTACTCCTGGCCTTCAGAAATATATTAAAAAGTAAAAAAGAAATTCCCTGGGTTGGCGGCCGACATCCTGCCACCAAGACATTCCAGGCACTGAGGCTGGCCGTCAATGACGAGCTCGGCCACCTGGGAAAAGCTTTGCCACAGATGATAGAGATTTTGCCTACCGGCGCCAGATTGGCGGTCATCAGCTTCCACTCGCTGGAAGATAAAATTGTCAAAGATCATTTCCGTCGGGAATCGCGAGACTGCATCTGCCCGCCAACCGCTCCGGTCTGCCAGTGCGGACACAAAGCTTCAATAAAATTAATTACTAAAAAGCCTATTAAGCCTTCGATAGCGGAAATAAAACAAAATCCGCGATCCCGCAGCGCTCTGTTGCGAGTAGCGGCCAAGAAATAAAATAAAAAAGTAAATGACCCGATTTCTAGTAAAAAAATACAATTCCGAAAAAGAAATGCATTTGGGCAATAAAGCCAAGGTCAGGCTGACCATCAACCGGATGAGTCTGAATGTCATACTGCTGATTTTGATTGTTTGCGTGGGTTTTTCCTATTTATACTATATAAACCGGACCGCGACCGGCGGTTTTGACATGAAAGGACTGGAAATTTCGATTGCTGAATTGCAGAAAGAAAATAAAAGCCTGACTATAAAAACGGCGGAACTGCGCTCCATGACTTCAATAGAGCGCGCCGGCCAGGAATTAAACATGGTGGCGACTACCCGGATAGAATATTTACCGGCGGCCGGTACCAGTGTGGCTTCCCGTTAATTTTAACATTGATCAATAGGGGATATATTGGTAAAATAAAGCAAAATTAGTCAATCTTCCTATGGTCAGGAGAAAAACAAGATACCAGAAAGAAAGCAAGAAGCTTGACCGCATTGATTATTTACGTGCGGTTATTTTTTTATTTGCCGGCCTGATAATAGTCCGGTTGGCCGATATTCAGATCTTCCAGCATGGCTTTTATGAGGCGCTGGCTGCTGATCAGCATAGCCTGTCAGAAAAGCTTTTTCCTAAGCGCGGGGAAATATTTGTCAAAGACAGGGATGACCCAAATAAGCTCTTTCCGCTGGCCATAAATAAGGCTTATTATCTCATTTATGCGGAACCGAAGATGGTGACAGACGCCGATGGGGCGGCTAAAACACTGGCACCTCTCCTGGAAGTAAAAGAAGAGGAAATCCTACCGCGGTTGAAAAAACCCAATGATTTATATGAGCCGCTGAAACACCAGGTGACCGAGGAAAAAATGCAGGAGATTTCCAAACTGAACCTGGCCGGCATCAAATGGCAGGAAGAGCTATACCGCTATTATCCGGAAAATAATTTAGGTTCCCAGCTGCTCGGATTTGTGGGCATCAGCGGTGACAAGCAGGTTGGCCAGTATGGTCTGGAGGAGTATTGGGAGAAAGAACTGGCCGGGGAGCCGGGATTTCTGCAAGCGGAAAAGGACGCCCAGGGCCGCTGGATAACTTTTGGTACCAAGCTCCTCCAGGAAGCGAAGGACGGTGATGATCTGGTTTTATCCATTGATCACACTATACAATATGAAGCCTGCAAGCAGTTGAACGAGGCGGTCCAGAAGCACGGCGCGGACGGCGGGTCGGTCATCATCATGAAACCCCAAACCGGAGCGATTACTGCGATGTGCGGTTCGCCTGATTTTGATCCGAATAAATATAATGAAGTGGAGGACATTAATGTATATTTAAATCCTTCTACATATTATATTTACGAACCAGGCTCGGTTTTCAAAGCCATTACCATGGCGGCGGCGCTGGACCAGGGCGCGGTTACCCCCTCTTCTACTTATGAAGACACCGGCAACGTGGAAATCGGCAAATATACCATTAAAAATTCTGACGGCAAAGCCAATGGCATCCAGACTATGACCGAAGTATTGGAAAAATCCCTGAATACCGGAGCAATTTATGCCGCGCGCAGCATCGGTCCGGAAAAATTCGAGGAATACGTAAAAAAATTCGGGTTCGGACAGAAGTACGGCTTGGAGCTGAATTCCGAAGCGCAAGGAGACGTTTCCTCGCTGGCCGCGCATAAGGAACTGTATATGGCGACCGGGTCTTTTGGCCAGGGCATATCGGTTTCCTTACTGCAGATGACAAACGCTTTCGGCGTCATAGCCAATGGCGGCAAGCTGATGCAGCCGTACGTAGTTGACCAGGTAATCAAGCCGGACGGCTATAAAATAAATACTGAGCCAAAAATAATCCGTGACGTAATTTCCCAAAAAACCTCCACTACCCTGGGCGCTATGCTCGTCAACGTAGTGCGCAACGGCCACGGACAGAAAGCCGGCGTGCCGGGTTATTTCGTCGCTGGCAAAACCGGTACTGCCCAGGTACCCAATGAAAACGGGCCGGGCTACGATCCAAACGTCACAATCGGGACTTTTTGCGGGTTCGCGCCGGTTGATAACCCTTCATTTGTCATGTGCGTCAGGATTGACCGGCCGCGGGACGTGCAGTGGGCGGAAAGTTCAGCCGCGCCGCTGTTCGGTCAGCTGGCCCAGTTTATGCTAAACTATTATGGGATACCGCCGGCGGAAGAGGTGGTGAAGTAGGGGGGATTTACGTTGGCTAATTAATACTTTAAGGACAAATTTGTGCTTTTTACTTCTGTCATTCCGGACTTGATCCGGAATCTCGACTTAAATCTAGATCCTGAAACAAGTTCAGGATGACAGCTTTAGAGTGGCAAAATTTGTCCTTGAAATATTTAACTAAAGCATAATGAATTTTTTCAAAAAAATTATACAATGGAAACTGCGGGTACTGGCTGGCTGGGTTTTGAGAAAGTATAAGCCGCAGGTTGTCGGCATCACGGGCAGTGTGGGCAAGACTTCTGCCAAAGAAGCGATATACACGGTTTTATCCGCTAAATTTCGCGTACGCAAAAATATAAAAAATTATAATAATGAGCTGGGAGTGCCATTATCAATTTTAGGCAGGGAGTCGGGCTTTAAAAACCCTTTTGCCTGGATTGGCATTTTTTTTCATGCTTTAAGCCTGATCTTATTCCGCCAAAAAGATTATCCGGAAATTTTAGTATTGGAAATGGGCGCTGATAAGCCGGGTGATCTGCGCTATCTTGTTAAGCTGGCGCCATGCAAAGCGGGCGTAATCACTGCCATCGGTCCGGTGCATCTGGAGCTTTTTGAGACTCTGGATCGCGTAGTGCGGGAAAAGCAGATAATAATTTCACATCTGAAAAAAAATGATTTTGCCATTCTGAATATTGACGATACATTAGTGGCGCAGGCACGGGATAAGACCAGGGCGCAGATAATCACCTTTGGTTTTTCCGAGCAGGCCATGGTGCGCGCCGTGGAACTGGATATCTCTACCGGTCCGGCGCAGGATCCCTGGGCTGCCGGCCAGGTAAAAGGCCTGAGCTTCAAATTGATCTATCAGGGATCATCAGTGCCGATTTATCTGCCGAACGTTTTTGGCGAGCACCAGGTGTACGCCGCGCTGGCTGCCGCCGCGATTGGGCTGAGTTTTGGATTAAACCAGTCGGATATTTCTGCAGCTTTAAAAAAATATCAGCCACCGGCCGGCCGCATGCGCCTCATTGCCGGCATTAAGCGCACGACTATTATTGATGACACGTATAACTCCTCGCCTATGGCGGCTAAAGCTGCCTTGCGTGTATTGGAAAAAGCTAAAACAACTGGCCGCAAGTTCGCCGTGCTGGGTGATATGCTGGAGCTGGGGCATTACACCGAGCAGGGTCACCGCGAGGTCGGCGAAACTGCCGCTAAAATCGTTGACGTATTAGTGACAGTCGGTGAGCGCTCGAAAATTACCGCCGCCGCTGCCAAACAAAACGGCCTGACCGAAGAACGCGTCTTTACCTTTGATACTTCTGATTTGGCGGGAAAATTCCTGCAGGAAAGAATCAGGCAGGGCGATATTTTGCTGATCAAGGGCTCGCAAGGCGCGCGTATGGAAAAAGTCGTTAAAGAGTTAATGGCCGAACCGTTGCGCGCCGAAGAACTGCTGGTGCGGCAGGGCGAAGAATGGGAATAAAAAAAGGTCCAAGTCGTTTTGGGTAACGACTCAGACCATTAGGTAAGCAGGCTGTGCTGCCGCTTCATAAATAGAGACCTACCAGAACCCATGTCCTGGCTGCTTTGGTTTTTGGAGGAAGTGACAAGCACTTGAAAAGCGGGACCTGCTTATTGGTGAGTGGGGGGCTTATCATTAGATAATAATGTACTATTACCATAGTCCGAATCAGGCGACCCGGACTATGGGTCTAACTAGGTTCAGACGAATGTTGCAGTCATCCGTACTGGCCGTTCTTTTTATACCATAGGGTAATTGCTGAGTCAATATTTGTTAAAAAATCATGCTCCCGAAGCTTTTAAGGAGCAAAAAATAACACTTCGATAAACTCAGTATTCTTTAATTTATCTAGGTTAAATAAAAGAACAACCATCGTGGGCCGATGGTCGTTCTGCCGTAATTCTAATACAGCCTTAAAAACAGTCAAGTGGATAAAAAAACCGCCAAACACACCAGGACACGGTCAATTACTTTTGGCTGGCGGTGAATGGCGGTACTCTGATAAAGAGGCCAGCAAAGATTCTGCTCAATGAGATTTTGCCAGCGTTTTTATAATACCAAAATATTAAATATAAAAAAACACTCCCCCAAACGTAACAAATAGTCTGTTAGTTTGGAGGAGGAAATATAAGCCAGTATCTTTTTGCAGATACGATGAGCATCAATGAAACGAACTGTCCTTGGTTTACAACGTTCAACCACCCTCCCAGTTTGTGGGGAAAAGAAAAATTAGATGAACTATTATATCTTTATTATATTATATATAAAATAATTTAGCAATAAAAAAAGGGCCCTTTGTCACAAGCGCCTAAACAATGTTTGGAGTGGGGTAGGCTCCGGTTGAACATTGAATAGGGAGGGATGGACAAGGACCGTTAGATAAGAACTATAAATTTTCGGGCTCCGGGAGGGGGGACGAAATCCTGTTGGTTGACAGGGAAGTTCAGAATTTCGCCCATGACCGGAACCCTTATATGCAAATGTGATAATAATGTGCGGGACTACATATTATAGCTTGGGGTATTTTTTGTCAAGAAATTAAATAAAGCAATCGCTTTTGGTTATCCACAGCCGGGATTTGACAGGAAAAAAAGGGAGTAGTAGGGTAAAAATATAGCGACGGCGCAATAAAGTGCGACGGCGCGGGAAATTAAGAAAATAATAGGAATTAAATGATTACACCTGAAGAAATAGTAGCTGGAATAAATGTATTAGCATATCTAAGCTTATTTGTATTTATAATTATTAATTGGAAACGTAATAAAACGTATGCATTATTTTTTATTACTATTTTATTCGGTTTTGCTTATATTACATGCTCAATGCTTGAAATGGTAACAAGAATTCCATTTGACGTTCATAAAGTGATTATTAGTATTGATTTTATTTTAGCACCATGGGTTGCATACTGGTTTGTGCTGTTTTGTCTTCACTTTCCCAAAAAAAATTTAAGGATAAACATTTTTTATGAATTAGCAATTGCAATCCCAATTATTTTTGTATCATTACTCGGTGTGTTTGGTAAAATCGTGACAATTTACGATTATAATTTAGCGAAATATAATAAACCGGTGTTTGCCTTATATTTTATCATTATTGTTGTATATTTTATTTTTATTGGGCCAATCTCTTTAATAAAAAAATATAAATTAGTTTCAACAATTGAAAAAAGCCAGATAAAATATATTATTGTAGGATACTTAATCGCAATCATTTCGGCCTTAACAGCCAGTGGTCTTAATGGTTTAGTTGGTAAAGTCAGTAATTTTACATTTACAGGACTAGTAAGTATAACAATAGTTTTCGCAATAATGAGTTCTTATGCCATGGCACGATATCGATTGTTAGATATAAAGGTTGTTATCAAGCGTGGATTGATATATATAATTTCACTTATCGTTACACTAGCAATTTATACATATGTTGCTTTACTTCTGCGAACAACGATTGAAAATTATTGGAATATTACACCCGGGCGGACTTCAATTGTTTTAATTGCCTTAGTAGCCCTCGGTTTCCCACCTTTAAAAATGTTGGTGGAGAAAGCCATTAATTCATTGTTCAAAGGCAAAAAGAGTATTGATCTGGCAGTCAAAGAATTAAGAGAGGCAATTTCAAGGGAAACAGATTTAGAAAAACTGGTAAAGATTATTAGCCTAAAAATTAAAGAGTACTTAGGTGTTGAGATTGCTAAACTTTTTATACTTAATCATAAAGAGCAGAGGCTTATTTATGAAAATGATGATTCAAATGAAAGCATTGATTTGCAGAATAATTTAATTAAATACTTCGAGAAGTATAATGAACCGTTGATTTACGAAGAAATTCCGCATTTACTGGAGGAAAGGCAGGGTAAGTTTGAAAAGGAAACATTACAAAAAGCCGAAAAGGAAATGAAAAAATTTAATGCCAGTCTAGTCCTCCCTTTCAATACGGAAGAAGAGGTTTTTGCATTAGCTTTATTAGATCAAAAGAAAGATAAAAGCACATTTACTATCCAGGATGTGAAGTTTTTAGTTGAATTAAGAGAGCAGGCGGGGATTACGTTAGCAAATGCGGTGTTGTATCAGGAGGCGGTGGAAAGAATTACCGCTAACACGGATAATAACCAATTATAAATTGCTAATTACTAATTCTTAATTTCTAATCAAGCTCCAATGACTAATGAAGTAATGACAAAAAAGTACGATTTGGAGGAGAGGACAAGAAAATTTGGCATTGATGCAATTAGGTTCGCTAAGCAAATACCGGAGAGTGTAGTAACCAGACCATTAATATCTCAATTAGTTAGATCAGCAACCAGCGTTGGTTCGAATTATTGTGAAGCGGATGATGCTGAGTCCAGGAAAGACTTTAAGCACAAAATTGGCATCTGTAAAAAAGAAGCCAGGGAGACAAAACATTGGTTGAAAATGATTGCTACGGCCGACCCTATCCAAGAAGAAAAAGTAAATATTATTTACCAGGAAGCAAAAGAACTAAATTTAATTTTTAACGCTATTGTTAATTCTACTAATAGAAACAGTTAGACATTAAATAATTAATGAATTGGGATTTTATTAGAAATTAGAAATTCATAATTAGAAATTACGAAAATAACTGCATAAAGATTCTTCGTCCCCTTCACTTCGTTCAGGGTCCTCTGAATGACGATCGTTTACACTGTCATTCAGAGCGAAGCGAAGAATCTTTACGACGTGTGTATCAGAAATATAAGAGTTATGCCTAAATCAAACCAAAAAATAGCCTTGTTGTTCTGCGGAGGATCGGCGTTAATCGCTGATGACAAGGTATTATCCGTGCAAAAATCGGCTGACATAAAGCCGTGGCTTGAAGCGGTGCCGGAAATTAGCTTGATAGCGGACATTGAACCGGTTTTTGTGTTTGGCGAAGACGCGTCGGAAATCAAACCGGAGCTGTGGGGCAGATTGGCCCGGGAAATCGCAAAGCTATATGACAAATGCGACGGTTTTGTCATTACCCACGGCGTGGACACCATGATATATACTGCCAGCATGATGTCGTTTATGCTGCAGAACCTAGGCAAGCCCGTTGTTTTCACCGGTTCACCATTGTCAGCAGAAGTGACGGAATCAGACAAGCAGGATTTATCCGGCCTGATTTCCGGTTATAAATCATTGGGAGTAAAAGCCAACTTAATTAATGCCATACAGGTGGCTACTATGGATCTGGGAGAGGTGGCGATAATGTTCGGCAATCGGTTAATCAGGGCAACACAGGTTGCCAAAAGCGACACGCCGTCATTTAATTTTTTTGACGCTTATAAAGATGGTATGTTGGGCAAGGTGGATTTCGGCATTAAGCTTTTTAATAAAGTAAGGCAAAGATCAAATAGTAAAATTAAATTGAACGATAAAATTGAACCGCAGGTTTGCCTGATGCAACTGTACCCCGGCGCAGGACCGGAGCTTTTGGATAATATGCTCAACGGTGGTTGTCAGGGGATAATGGTAAAAAGCTTCAATACAAATTTATTTCCTGATTCATACAAACCGGTTCTAGAAAAAGCTTATGAGAAGAAAATACCCGTGGTGGCTCACAATCCTTTTGCCCTGGATATTAAAAAGAAAAAACGCGAGTACATTCTGGTAAATAATATGACTTTTGAAACGGCTTTTGCTAAGTTCATGTGGGTTTTGGGGCAGACGAGGGACCTTGGTAAGATCAGAATTTTAATGTGGGAGGATGGTTTGGGGGATTGATTAATAAATATTTTAAATTGATATAGGTCATAAGTTGAAAGTTTAAGGAGGAAGGAATGGAATAAAGTTTAAAGTTTTAAGAATATGGCAATTCAAAGTTTTAAAGATTTATATGTTTACCAAAATGCCTATAGTTCCGCTGTCGTGGTTATGAAAGATGTTGTAGTTAAATTACCTGCTTCAGAGCGGTATGGCCTAGTTGATCAATTAGGAAGATCCGCAAAAGCGATTGCGCCTTTAATTGCGGAAGGGTTTGCCAAGAAACATATGCCAAAGAGTTTCAAAAAATACCTTGATGATGCAATGGGTGAATGCAATGAGACCATAGTACATATAAGTTATTGCATGGACATATATGGGGGTAATATTGATAAAAAAATATGTGAACGTTTATTAAAGAATTATGATTTAATTAATAAACAATTGTATAAATTAAGCCTCGCCTGGAAGAATTTTAATCGAAAAGACCTAAGACCTTAATCTTTTATCCATACTTTCTTCTTTCAACTTTAAACCTAAGACTTATTTCTTTTAAAGCCACAACCGAAACCATTAAATAAACTATGAGAACCTATTTCTTCAGTCCACTAATCTCAACTACCGAACTGGATCAAAATTACAAAAAAATTGTTGAAACTTTAAGACAATCCGGTGTTTTCGTGGTGGCATCGTCAAATGAAAATAATACGGATTTTAAAAAGGAAGAGCTGGAACAGATGACTGAAGCTGGGGAAATATTACTGGATAAAATGGATTGTTTAATTGTAGAAGCTTCGCAGCCAGACCAGGAAATCGGTTATTTATTGGCCTACGCCATTTCACAGAAAAAACCATTGTTATATTTGTACCAAAAAGGCACGCCGGAAAAGGTGGCGCATGGGTATTTAACCAAGAAAAACACGCCGGAATTCATGGTAATGAAGTCGTATTCCAAAAACGATTTGGCGCAAGTAGTTGGGGATTTTATCAACGAAGTCGGCCAGGGAAAGGGAATTAAGGAAAAACCGACGATCAAATTCACTTTAAGAATAAATTCCCAGATGGAAAGGTATCTACAGTATATGTCAAAGCGTAAGAAGAAGACTAAAGCTGACTTTCTAAGAGATATAATTGAGGATATTATGCAAAAAGATGAGGGATTTCGGAATAAGTGAGGTTAGATGTGGGTTTCGGATGTGTGAGGTGGGGATTTAATTAACAAAAAAATTGCTAAATAATATGCCAATTAAAAGTTATACTGATCTAATAGTTTACCAGAATTTATATAAAGCAATGGTAATTGTTTTAACAAAAGTTGTGCCAAATTTACCAAAAGAAGAAAGATTTGATTTAGCAGATCAATTAAGAAGAGCCTGTAAGAGTGCACCGGCTCAACTGGCCGAAGGTTACGCAAAGAAAAATTATAAACGTAGTTGGAAAAAGTACATTGATGATGCAATCGGCGAGAGCAATGAGATGATTCATCATTTGAGCGTATGTAGAGATGTTTATAGTAAATACGTTTCTTCTGAAATATGCAGTAAACTAATTGAAACGTACAATATAGCAGGCAAGCAACTTTATAATCTTGGAAAAAACTGGATAAGTAACTTGCCTCACTCCTAGCTTCTCATTACCCGACCCGCATCTCACTTCTACGTCCCACTTCCCATATCAAGCGTAACTTATGAATTTACCTTTATAACAATTTAATTTATGCGTATGAATTTAAGTAGAAAACACAAAACCAGGCAGATTTTTTGAGGGATGTTATTGAAAAGATTATGGGTGAAGATAATAATTTTAAGGATAAATAAGTATGTTGATTTCTAAAATTTTAATGATCGCAGCAACAATTCTTAATCTAGCATTGGGAATATCGGTATTTATAAAATCAAAAAATAAAGTTCAAAAAACCTTTTCTTATTTTATTTTTCTTGCAACAATATGGGTTATTAGTAATGTACTATTTTTATTTATTCCAAAATATTTTTTTGAAACATTAACCTATATGTCTGGTGTGTTATTAGCAGCAGGTATATTTTTATGGGTTATTTACTATAGTAAGGTTAATATTAAAAAGTTTTGGAAGATTTTTGGAGTATTGGTGTGTATACTAGTTGCTTTACTAACTCTAATTCCCAATTTTATATTAAGTACTGAAATGATACAAACACCCTTTGGATTTGATGCGAATTTAGGAAAATATTTTACTGCTTTCACAATTCCGATTGGATTGATTTTATTGATTTCGATCATAATATTGTTGGCAGGATATAAAAAATCAATGGGAATTAAGAAATTACAAAATATTTATGTAATAATTGGTTTTATTATTCCTATTTTAATTGTATTAATTTTTAATTTTATTTTTCCCTATTTTGAACGATTATATTTTGCAAGACTTGATGCTATGGTTTCAATTATATTTGTAACTTTGATTTCATATTCTATTTTCAAATATAGATTTATGGATATTAAGTTTATCGTTAGGAAAGGTCTGGTAAACTTTCTAACATTAGCAATTATTTTATTTATTTACATATACTTACTGATTTTTTCTAAAAGCTATTTTGAAAAAACGTTTTACTGGTCAGAACAGACAACGACAATTGTGTTGGTGATAATCATTGCACTAACTATTGAACCTTTACGTAGGTTATTGGTGAAAGTTATTGATAAAGTGTTTTATTCCAAGCAAAGAAATGTGGATGAAGAAGCGAGAAAATTAAAACTCATTCTGTCTTCTTCAATGCATTTTGATCATCTGATAAATAGAGCAACTGGAAGCTTAAAGGATTTTTTGCAAATTAATAAAATTTATTTTTTAGAATTAGATAGACAAACCGGAGACTTAAAAAATGATAATACAGAAAATACAACAGTCAGTATAAAATCAACGGACGTATTATTCAGCTATTTGCAGGATAATCCAAACATATTAATTACTGAGGAAATTCCATATTTAATGGAAGAGAGTAAAAATGGCGAAGTTGGTAAGTTAAAAAATATTGAAGAAAAACTAAAACAGTTAGCAGTTAGTTTGGTTTTACCGATTGGCGAGAGAGGGGAGTTAGTAGGCGTCTTCCTTTTTGGTCCGAAAAACAAAAAAGACGCTTATACAGTTGATGCGATACAATATTTACAGCGACTCCAGCCGCAGATGACGGGTGCGATTGCGAATGCGTTGCTTTATAAACAAGCAGTTGAGAGGATTGGGAATTTTAATAAATAATTATAGGTATATGACAATACTGGATATTATTTCAATTTTCGTGGTAGTGGCTAATTTGTCGTTAGGCTTTTTTGTATGGTGGAAAGGGAAAAATAAAAAACCGAATGTTTACTTTTTTCTACTGATGATTGCAACTTCCGGATGGATACTCTTTAATTGGTTAGATGGTGTAATAAAGCAATATAGTATAGCAGCTTTTAATTTAAAAATTTTGTTTTTCTTTCCTGTATTAATAGTTTTTTTCTTTGTAAATTTAGTGATAAATTTTCCAAACACTTTAAAAATTAAAAAAAGTATCAAGGTTCTAATATTTTTAGTTTCATTTTTTTTCTCAATAATCAGCCTAACTGACCTAGTAGCAAAAGACGTTATTATAAGACTAGGAGTGCCTATAAATGATATTGTTTATGGTTCTTTATATAAGATGTATGGGTTTTATCTTATCACTTATTTTATTATAGGGTTTTATTTATTATTCAAGCAAAAATCAATATCAACAGGTATTGAAAAAATCAAAACGAAGTATCTTATATTTTCATTTATTATAGCTACAATTTTCGGATTATTTACAAACTTAATTTATCCGATATTGTTTACACATGGTATCGAATCTGATAAAGCCATAATATCCCCCTATGGGCCACTTGTAACGATAGTCATCGCAATTTTAATGACATACACGATAATACGTTATAGGTTTATGGATATTAGAGTTGTTATAAAAAAAGGTTTTATACATTTTTTATCATTAGCAATTATTCTTTTTTTCTACATTTATTTACTTATTATTTCCAAGAGTTATTTTGAGAAACAATATAGTTGGTCAGAACAAACTACTACAATTGTATTAATTGTTATCATTGCCTTTACTGTCGAGCCTTTACGTAGGTTATTAGTGAAAATAATTGATAATGTATTCTATTCCAAGCACAATAATCAATTAGAAAAAGCTCGCCAATTGAGAACTATAATGTCTTCTTCGCTGCAATTTGATCAGCTACTAAAGAGAATAACAATAGAATTAATCAATTATCTTAATGTAAATACAATTCAATTCATTTGGCAAAACAAAAAAACTGGCCAGCTGGAAAATTATTACCCAGATGATAAGAAAATAACATTTACACCAAGCAGTCCATTATTTCAGTATTTACGCAATTATCCGAAAATCCTAATTATTGAAGAAATACCTTACATAATAGAAGAAGAAGAAAACGGAGAAACACAAATACTAAAAGATATTTATGAAGAGATGAAATATCTAAAAGTGGGGTTAATGCTGCCAATTGGGGAGAAAGGGGAATTAATAGGGTTATTATTGTTTGGTAATAAAGATAATAACGAAGCTTTTACTTCTGATAATATTCAGTACTTAAATCGTCTCCAGCCGCAGATGACGGGTGCGATTGCGAATGCGTTGCTTTATAAACAGGCAGTTGAGAGGATTGGGAAAATAAAATAATTAATTTTATTATTAGATGCTGAATGTTTGATTGAAAAATGATATAATTAAGATAGAAACGAACATTAACAGGGCAAAAGATTGACGGCGCTCTGTTATTTTTTATGAAAAATTATGATAAGCAATATCAATGATTATTCGTAAATAAATTTATATCTGATTGCGCCGTCGCGGACATTCGCCGTCGTCAAAACATGTGCATAAGAGCCTTTTCCAACATAAATAATCGCTCATTGATAGCCTAAACCATACCAACCACTTGCCATTTCGCAGGTAGAAAGAGAGGTTACAGTTAATTGATTTTAGTAGGGAGAAAACGTGGGTCTCTTCTTACGATTGTTATTTGCCAATCAAGCACTCACGGAAATTCTGTTTTTGAAAGGCTTCTCTATATGATGAAGCATAAACTTCTTTACCGATTGTTGGCGTTTCCATTGGCCATCATGTTCCTGCTGCCTGGCTGTTCGGGAGTGAAAGCCCCGGTTGCCAGCGAACCGGAACAGCCGTTTGCCAAAGAACAGGCCAAGGCCGCTCAGTATGAGCAGATGATTGCGGCTATGGATCCGTACGTTACCCAAACCAAAGACGGACAGTATGTCTTTGACGAAGCGGGATTCAAGGCCGCGCACAGCTCGATTGCCGGTTCTGATCTGGAAACTGTGCTCAATCTGCAGAAAGGAATTCCGATTGCTAATCAGAAGATTCAGGAGATGAACGAGTCTCCGGCGATCGCAAAGATCGAGTTTTATTGGTACTGGTGGGGGTACAAGGAATGCTATTCTGAACTATCAGCAGTCTATATGCTTGACCTCATGTCTCGCAGTGGATACGCATATCCGATCTATCTCTGGGCACAGTACTATTACTATCATTACAGTCGTTTCTGTATTAATCACACCTGGGCAGGTGGCATCTGGATAACGGGCTAGCGGTCCGAGAAGAGGGAAGAAGACAACTAATTCTTCCCTCAACATTATTAATTAGTAATATTATGTATATGGAAACTGAATTTAAAAAAATATTTTTAAAAGAACGCATTGTCGGTTTTTTTCTGTATGCTGCGGCGCTTTCTTCCTTAGATTTATTCAAAATCATATTTTCAAAATCACAGATCGACCTCCCAGCAATTGTAACTTATATTTTAAGTGGGGTATTATTTTTTGTAGCTTTTTTCGGGCTGTCTAACAAGAGTTATAAGTTCTATGCGCAAGGAGCTTTGGCTAATTGGCTTTTATTTGTGGTCCTGTCATTATTAATAATAATTTTTGTTTAATATAAAATAGTTTTTAATTAACCTAAAAAACCGTTCATTGTAAACAAAGGAGCATGTCTATGGCAATAACCATGGGAGGCAAATAGCAACCAGCTTTCGGAAAACACGTGGGTATTTTCTGAAAGCCTAAAAAACCGCAACTTGAAATCAAAACTACCTTTCAGGAAAGGAACAAAGAGAAAATGAAGAACCACAGATTAATTACGATATTGGCGCTAATCCTAGCTTTCGTTGTCGGTTGTTCGAAGCTAGCCGACAAAGCCAGTAATCCCCAGCCCAAGGAAGCTGAATTCAATGATGTTGATGTGGGGGCAGTGGAAGTGTTATCAAAACGTGGGGCTAAAATGATTGTGGCTTGGCCATTTGGATCATTACAGCTGAAAGGTGATTGGATTGGTTGGGATGGACCAAATACCCCAGGTTCTACAATCGGTGCACCATTTTGCAATGGCCGGCTAAGCACTCATTCGGGCGCGGAATATTATGCGCGTGATTTAAACCAAATTAACGGTTTAGATTATGGCATACAGATTTTTGCCGGGTTTGGAGGCAGAATAATCTACGCAGGGTGGCAAAATGGCTATGGGTATACCGTTGTAGTGTATGACCCAATTCGCCATGTTGCCATACGCTATGCGCATTTATCCTACATCTACTCGCGAGTTTATGTGGGAAAAAATATTCCGGCTCATTTTTTTCTCGGCAGAACTGGAAATTCCGGAAATTCTATTGGAACACATCTGCATATTGTTGGATACGAGAACATCAATGACAACAACGGACATCCCGTTATTCCGACGCTGTGTGATTCAGAGTATTATGCCTGCCAAATTGATTTCTACTGGTGGCAATATTAGCCATTTACCCACATAAGTGTGGTGGAAGAGGGAAACACTCCTTTTCCACCACGCATTCTAAAATCATCTTTATCTAATTATTTATTTTAATTCGCATGAAATCAATAAATAAAAAAGTAGGATTAATATTAATAGCTATTTTTATTGTAGCTGTTCTTGCAATTATACTCATAGTTGATACAAATAAGGACAGCATCAATAAGGATTATACTAATAATGTAAGTAATAAGATGAGCAATTCTTCATTAGATAATATTAATCAACTGACCAACAATACACAGGTGTATGCGTTTTCTGATTCTAACTATTATCTAGAGCATACCATTAAATCCGATGGAAAGCAGATTTTAACAATGTATGATCGACAGGATAATTTGTCAGAAATGGTTAATGGTACCTATGATTTTAACTTTCAATATAGAAATTTTATTTGGAATAGTAACAAAACAAGATTATGGTTTATTTCGGAGATTCGCGAAGAAAATCATTATAGTTTCCATTATATAGACATCACCGCGTTTGATCCGTTAGCAGCAACATCAATTTCGTATGAAGATCCGGATAATTTGATTGGTACGGATGTGGAAATCACTAAAGTTGAAGGTAATATATTATATTTAACGTCTGGAGGCAAAGAATTGTTATTTGATACTTCGCGAGGGCCGGATACACGCCCGGAACTTGGTTATTACAGATACAGCCTAAATGGACAAACGGGAACATTAAGTTTTCCATATTCTTTGCTAAAAATTGAAATACCCGTAGATTTTATTAAATTCACTCAAGCGGATATTGATTCTCTAAATGATAAAAGCGTACATTCTGTGGATTTGTCTTGCCGGGTATCATATTTTCAAACGCAAACGGGGGTTGGTTTATGGGTTAGTTACGGAATGCAGGACGTTTTGTGCGGCACGGAACGCTTTTTATCATTCCTTGGACAGGAACCCTTTCAATCCAATTCGGGAGATTTTTGTAGTTTGTTGGTTAATCTGCCTTCATTTAAGTACGCAGCTTGTAAGCCATTTATGCAGGTACCTGACGGTTACGAGGGATTTTCATTTTATGAATTTATATATGATTATGGTATTGAAAATTCAGGTACTATAGTGCGTGAGGTTTTTATTCGGAACAAAGATGATAATTCTAAAAAAGCGATATTTGGCTATGTCCCTACGGACAATAATGTAATTAATGTAAAGGAAAGTGAGTTTGATTATTTTGTCCGACAAATTGAATCGGGAAAATTTCAGATATTTAATGAGGAGGCGGAAAGCGTTAAACAATTTGAAAATATTATTAGTTCGCTGCAATATGACTAAAAAAAACATTTTAATTTGCGTTATAATTGTGGCAATAATATTAGTAAGTGTTTATTTTTTTATTTCGAATAATAACTCGGGCGAAACCAACACCAATCTACAGACGAATTCTGCCTCAAATAACGCTACTCGAGTGATAGTAAGTGCCGACCGTGATCTCTATACAGACCCCAATTTGCAGATTTCTTTCGAAATGCCAAAAGAGTGGCATGTGAGAACCACGGTTGATAATGTCGTGGTCAATGGCGTACAACAGGTAATTTACAGCGGAAATATGATCAGCGTTGAAAGTTCGGACAAGCCGCTTTATAGAAGCTCGGGCAAAGGTCCGGAGGATGAAAATCTGGTGAGCTTAACTGGAACGGCGGTTCAGTTTACTCGTAGCTTATTTAGTAACGAAACACTTACTGACTATTTAAACCAGCAGTATGGCGAGGGGGAGTGGACATTCAGGAAAGAAAGATTGGCTGACGGTATTGAAGCTGATAGGGTTGATTTTACCGGCGGTGTTAAAGATTATGCCACAGAATATTATTTTATTAACAAAGGTTGGCTTTATCACATTGGCATAGTATATGAAAACACAGATTCAAATCCGTTGGCAGAAGAAGTTATTTCTAGTTTTAAATTAATTGATATATGAAAAAAAATTTAATAATCACTTCAATAATTATTTGCGTTGCTGGTTTAATTATAGTTGGATTTTTAGTGCTAAGAGGAGGGGCAGGAACAAAAATAGAACAAATAAGTATCAATAACACTGAATTAAAAACGTATTCCAATACGGAAAACTATTTCAGTTTTTCTTATCCATCTGATTATCAAATAAACACGGAAACTGATAATCTGCCACAGGGTAACTCAATTAATTTAACGGTGTACGAGCAGCCAAATGAGGGCGAAGAGGTTACCATTTCGGTTTATTCTAATGATAATAATTTGGAAATAGAAAATTATCTGCTTCAGAAGAAAGATGAGTCAATTGTACTTTTGATTGAACTATTGGATAAAAATGATTTCTCGGCTTATAAAGTGTCCAGTGAGACAGTTTCCGGGCAAACAGCAGAAAAGTTTATTAGTAATTCGACTAATCAAAGAACCATAGTAGTTTCAAAAAATAAAAAGATTTACATAATAACTGAAGAAACAAATTACTCTCATAATGAAGTTTTCGATGAAGTGGTGGAATCTTTTAGATTAATTTAAATAAGGTATTTTGGCTATTTTTTATCAGACTAAATTATTTTATTTATTAATATAATATTTGAAGAATAGTACGTACGTGCAAATGTAGTATTAATATTATTATTATTTAATAGCATAAAGGGCGGTCACAGGCAAAGATGCTTGTTTTTTTGGTATTTATAGGTTAGCAATTTTGTGCTAAAATAAAGGCAACAGAAAAATAAAAAGAAAAATAATGAATTCAATTTTCTTTCAGAAATGCCCAATTATTAGTCGAGATTTGGGTTTTTTGTTTGATAATTGGACTTGCAAAAAGATGAAAAATGTGGTATGATAAATTAAACTTTGTTACAATTTTATTTTCACAATATTTTAAGTAATTATCAATCACTATTAAAAACAAAATACATGGAAACAATTAAAAAATTACTCAAGGTGATCAATAAAGGGGGGTTATATCCGGAGATTATGACTGTTATCGATGATAATAGTGAAGATCCCGTTTTTACGATGAAAGGTAGTAGGGTATTAACTTTTAATTCGTGTAATTATTTAGGTTTATCTGCTCATCCTGAAATTAAAAAGATTGTTGCAAATTCGATATTAAAATATGGGATACATCCTTCTAATTCACCACTCGTTGGAGGTTTATGGAAAATTCACGAAAAATTTGAAAAGGAATTGGCAATTTTTTTTGGCTACGATGATTGTATTTTATTTAGTTCGACTACCGCTGTTAATACTGGTGTTATACCGGCAATTACAAATTTGCCTGTAGAAAGTTTTTTATTTTTTGTAAAATTATATGTTGGTAACACAAAAACAACGATATTTAGTGATGAATTAAATCATGCAACAATAGTTGATGGTTGCCGAATTTCAAAAAATGATACAGTTATCTATAATCATTTAGATTTACAAGACCTTGAAAATAAATTGAAACAAGGTAGAACTAAAAGAAATTTAATTGTGACAGATGGGGTATTTAGTATGGATGGCCATATAATAAATTTACCAGCCATGGTCAAGCTATCAAGGAAATATAATTGTTTGTTAGCAGTTGATGATGCCCACTCAATTGGAGTACTAGGTAAACATGGTAAAGGTATAATGGAATTCTATAATTTAAATGAAGGTGTCGATATATATATCGCATCTTTATCAAAAGGATTTGGTATGATCGGTGGTTGTGTCTGTGCAAAAAAAGAGATAATTGATTTTTTAAAAGTAACAGCTAGGACGTATATTTTTTCTAGAACATATTTGACCTCAATCGCTGAGGGAGGATTGAAAATTCTTGAAATTTTAAATTCAGTTGAAGGCCAGCAAAGAATTGCTAAATTATGGGATAATACAAATTATTTAATTCAGAAATTAAATCAAATTGGTTATAATACTCTTGAAACTAAAACACCACTTATTCCAATGTTAATTGGTAATGAAAGCGTGGCAATCAAATTTTCTAACGATTTATTTAATTTAGGTATTTATGTGCCCCCAATGAGATGGCCTGCAGTTCCAAAGGGGATGGCAAGACTAAGGTATATCATTACATCATTACATGAACGCAAACATATAGATTACCTTCTTGAATGCGTTGAAAAACTTGGGAAGAAATATAAAATTTTAAAGTAGATGGTTACTTTTTTGGTCGCATTATTAACGCTAATTGCTTCATTGGCAAATATTTTTCTTGCTGCACTTGTTTGGCGAAGAAATAAAAAAAATAAAATCAATATATCGTTGGCAATTTTTGCCTTTATTACGGGTATATGGATTTTTTCAAATTTTTTATTAAGGGTAGTAATAAATTATTACATTTTAAGATTAACATTTTCACTTGGAGCGCTAGTACCAATTACTGCAATAATTTGGATTTTATACTTTAAAGGAAGAATATCTAAAAGTGATAAACTTGTAAGATTAATAGTAATAATAATTGGAATTGTATTTATAATTTTACCTTTCGTTAATGATTATATTGTTGTCGGGAATTTAGATTCAACAAATCCATTTACGTCATTTCAAAAGGGTAGTCTATTTAATTTATATGCTATCTATAGCGCTTCTGCAATTATAATTCCCATTATTTTATTATTAGGTGCCTATAAAAAAGGGAGTCGTTTGAAACGGATTCAATATAAATTTATTTTAATTGGAACTTCATCTTTTGGATTTATTTCGATGTTTTTAAGTTTAATTTTACCTGCCCTTGGATATGAAAAATATTCAGCATTAGATAGTCCATTCGCCTTAATCTTTGTTGGATTGTCAGTTTATGCAATAATTAAACATAAATTATTAGATATTCGCTTAGTTATATTGCGAACAATCACCTATTCTCTCGTGGTTTTATTAATTTCCGCTGCTGTTGTTGGCTTAGCACTCCTTTTACCTGATATTCTAGGAGTTAATATTACAACTAAATCAATAATAGCAATTTTTGTTTCAATTTTTATTGTACTTATTTTAGATCCACTAAAAAAATCCATTGCCCAAGCCACCGATCAACTATTTTTTAAAGCAAAGGTGGATTATAGGAAACTTTTATCTGAACTTTCAGAAATCATAAATCGTGAAATTGATATGGATACGCTGTTGTACGCTCTATCGCGTAAGCTGGAAGTATCACTAAAAATAAAAAATGCCAGTATCTATTTATCGGGTGTGGCGGGCGGTGCCTTCTACAAGCGTAAGGGAAATCTAGACGAAAAGGGCAAAAGAATTGTTGATGAGAATGGAAACGATATGGATCTGGCCGCTCGGCAGGATTTGCATAATAAAATCCCTCATAAAAGTCCGTTGATTGCATATTTAAAAAAAGAAAATGAAACTATCGTATTGGAAGCGCTGGAGCGAAAAATAGAAGATACGCAGGTTGAGGCAGAACGAAAAAAACTAGAAGCCTCCAAAACCGCCCTGGATGCTTTGGACTCGGCGGTGGTGGCGCCAGTCATGGTTGGTAATAACCTGAATGCTATATTGGTTTTAGGACCGAAATTATCAGGCGATCCATTTGGTTCTGAAGATTTGGATTTATTAAAATTAATCGGTCCACAACTGGCGTCGGCGCTGGAAAAATCCCGTTTATATGAGGAAGCACGGCAATTTACAGAAAGACTGAAAAAAGAAGTGGCCTTGGCTACCGAGGGCTTGCGCAGTACCAATATCCAATTGCAGGAGCACAATCGTTTTCTGTCGGCATTGCAGAAAGTTACTAATTTGATTACACGCACGTTGGATTTTAAAAAAGTAACACAGGCAATTACTGATAGTATTTCTTCAGAGCTCGGATACTTAGGGGGGATTTTGTTATTTCTGGGTAAAGACCGGCATAAGCTTTTTCCTGACGCGATAACACGCAGCAAACAAATTGATGAGATGCTGAAAATGCTGCCCAAGCCAATGAATGAATATTATGGGGATTTTAAGGAGGATAGTACTCGCTCTATTAAGGCCATCAAGCATGGCAAGGTGCAGATCGGTACTGATCTGTCAGAATTTATTTCTCCGCCAGTGCCTCCGGAAATAGTGAAACAGATACAGGCTAAGCTTAATATAAAAGCGGTCATTGCCGTGCCGATATATTCTGAGGAGGGGATAGTCGGCGTCATAGATTTTCTGCTTGACCGCGATCCGGGAGGGCTGAAAGAGACTGATTTGTCCATGATGAAAGCCTTGTGCAACCAGACTGGCATTGTCTATCGAAACATTGAGCTGTATCACCAGCTGCAGGGTACTAATAAAGAATTAGCAGAGGCCAATGTGCACTTGCAGCAGCTGGACCAGGCAAAATCAGAATTCGTTTCCATTGCTTCACATCAATTAAGGACTCCGATGACCGGCATTATGGGCTATCTGTCCATGGTTTTGCAGGAAGACTTTGGCAAGGTGCCGAAAGAGCAGAAAAAAGTCCTGCAGAATTTACTTGATGAGTCCCAGCGCATGATCAGGCTGATCAATTTATTTCTTAATGTCACCAAGATTGAATCCGGCAAGATGGAGCTGAACCGCATGCCTTTACGGATTGAAGATATTATTGCCAATATCATGAAAGTAGTGCAAAAATCCGCTGATGACAAGAAATTAAAATTGTCTTATAAAAAAGAGCCAAAACTCCTGCCAAAAATTATGGCTGATGCCGATAAATTTGGTGATGTGGTAATGAATCTAACGGATAATGCCATAAAATATACTGACAAGGGCAGTGTCACGCTAAGCACAAAGCAGGAAGGGGAGTTTATCCATTTTATCGTAGCTGATACCGGACGCGGCATTCCTCAGCATGAAGCAAATAAGCTTTTTACCAAATTTGTGCGCGGTTTCGGTATTGCCCAGGTGAATCCGGACGGCTCCGGCCTCGGTCTGTACGTAGCGCGCCGGTTGGCGGAAGCGCACGGTGGTAAGATTTGGGTGGAATCCAAAGGCCTGGGCAAGGGCTCGGCTTTCCATGTGACTGTTCCTATCGCCAAGAATACGGCAAAAGAAGGCAAGAAATACGATTTGTAAAAATAAAATATGGAAATCGTTCCACTAAATTTAAAAGTACATGATTATAAAAAAGTAGCTGAATTAATATACAATACGGAGGTAGAATTATTTGGCTTAATATTTGGTTTTAATAAAAATAAAGCAATTCCATTAATAGAATCTTGTATTAAACTTAAACATAATACTTTTAGTTATCGATTTGTAAAAGTAAGCCTAGAAAATAATAAAGTTACAGGTATTATGATTACACATAGAGGGGGAGAAGTTAAAAAATTATTGGAAGACGAAGACTTTATCAAAGTAATTAAATTTTTTGAAAGCTTTAAACTCTGGTTTTATGATAAATTTTTTATCGAACGTATTCTTACACGCTCAAGTGACCCAAGCGATTATTATATAAGTAATTTGTGTGTTGATAAAGATTATCGTAAAAAAGGCATCGGATCAGCATTTTTGAAGTCTGCGTTGGAAAGTGCAAAAAATTTAGGTTGCCAGAGAGTTATTCTTGATGTTTCAATTAATAATCCTCAGGCTAGAAAATTATATGAAGGGAAAAATTTTAAAGTGTATCAAACTAAGAAAGCAAGTTTTTTTGGAAAAAAAGCAGGTACTTTTTGTATGGAGCAATTAATTGTATCAAGCAAGAATTGATTGGAATTAAAACATAAATTTATTTATTTTACACAGTGAAACGCGTTTGGAAAAACGTCATTTTTATGTTATAATAATTTCATATTTATGAACAAAAACACATTAAATAAATTCTTTTTACACTTAAAAAAGACTTTTAAGATTTACGCGCCGGTCAGGGACGGAAAAGAACTGTATGTACAGCCAATAAATGACCTTGAGGAAATAGATTTTTCCAATCAAATACCCATTAACACTTTTAAACCCGTCCTGCTGCCAAAACGGGAGATTTTATTTAACTTCAAGAAAGGGAAAATGCAGCCAGCCGACATGAAATACAAGCCGCAGTGCGGCTTCCTTATGTCCATTATGGATTTGAAAGCAGTCGGGCTGTTTCACCAGACATTTGAGAGGGATCCGTATTACCAGAAAAAACGGCAGTCAAATCTCCTTATTGGCCAGGCATTTTTTGAAGGTTCTGGCTTTCGCGGGCATGTGCGGGATTTATATGAGGAAGACATTCTGGAGCATATAATCTTCGACATCATGCTGACGAAATCAGCGAAGGACGAGTGGAAAGTCTTTACCGGATCGGAAAAAGGGCAGAGGACGCTGGAAAAATTCGGCTATAAAGATTTTGAGCATATAGAATTCGCCGGATTAATAAAAGAGGAAGGCATTGACCCGATGCTGGCTAAACACCGCCAGCAGATTGTTGAAGCGTCAGCTGAAGCCTGGGACCATTGGGGAGAAATCTGCCTGGCCTGCGGCAAGTGCGCCATAGACTGTCCGACCTGCTATTGTTTCAATATTGAAGATGAGCAGGACACGAAAGAGAAGGACAGCGGACAGAGAGTCAGGAATTGGACCACTTGTTTTTATAATGATTTTTCGGAAATCGGCGGCGGCCGAAAATTTCTGAAGACTAATGCCAAACGCATCCAGAATTGGTACGTGCATAAATGGGTGAGGACACCGAAGGAATTTCAGATCATGGGTTGTGTCAATTGCGGCCGTTGCGACAAGGTTTGTCCGGTAGGCATCAAGCGCGCGGATGTTTTTAAGTGGATGGAAGAAAATAAGCGGGAACGATTTAAAAAAGAATAAATAGATATGCAAAATCCCTACGAACACCAAGCAGCGAAAATATTAAAGATCAAAGAACTGGCTCCGGATATCAAATGTTTTGATTTTAAACTGGCCAGCGGCCGTGCTTTGGAATATTTACCCGGACAATTTTTCGTTTTTTCCTTTCCTGGCTATGGTGAATCCGTGTTTGTCCCCAGCCAGAAAACCGGGCAGAGAAACGTCTATGACATCGCTGTGCAAAAGCTGGGAAGAGTTACCAGCCGCTTGCACGCTTTAAAAGTTGGAGACGCCTTTGACCTGCGCGGACCGTACGGCAATGGCTTTGATTTGAATAAACTGAAAGGCAAAAATATTTTATTAATCGCCGGCGGCCTGGGTATCGTGCCTTTACGGAGTCTGGTTAATTATATGATTAGTCGTGATTTGTTGGAGACAAAAAACCGGCAGATACAGTTTTTATACGGCTGCCGCAGTTATGGCTTCGTGCTTTTTAAGGACGAGCTGAAAAAGTGGAATAAAAGATTTAATATCCAGATCGCCATTGATAGCGGCGATGGACCGAAAAACTCAGGCATGAACTGCTATAAAGGAAATATCGGCGTGCTTTTCCAAAAAGCGGAAATTATTAAGAATGGAGCGGCAGTTTTGTGCGGACCGCCGATAATGTTCAGATTTGTAGTACCGGAATTATCGAAAATCGGTTATAAAGATGAAAATATTTATTTATCATTGGAAAGAAGGATGCACTGCGCCGGTTTGGGTACTTGCCAGCACTGCGCCATTGGGCCGTATTACGTTTGCAAAGATGGGCCGGTGTTTTCGTATGCGCAACTGAGAGATACTGTACAATATGGATAATTACCAATAACCAATTAGCAATTTCCAAACAAATTCCAATAATCAATGCTTCAATGTTTGAAAATTGAGAATTAAAAATTGAGGATTGTTTGTAAAATTGTAATTTGATTAATTGAAGAATTACTAAATATGAATCAATCAAAAGGCATATTATTAGTACTATCAACCGCCATAATTTCTGGCGTTTCTATTTATGTGAATGCATTGGGCGTAAAATTTGCCAATCCGTATGTTTTCACCGGCCTGAAGAATTTATTCGTAGGCGCGGCTTTGCTTTCATTGATTTTAGTTTTTAAAGAATGGCGGGAAATAAAAAAACTAACACACAGACAATGGAAGCAATTATGGCTGATCGGTTTTATCGGCGGTTCAGTCCCGTTTTTATTATTTTTCAAAGGGTTGTCAATGACCATGGCCGCGCAGGGTTCATTCATCCATAAGACTATGTTTATCTATGTTGGCTTTTTGGCCATTATTTTCCTGAAAGAAAAAATTAACAAAAGCCTATTGCTTGGCCTTGGCGCTTTGCTTGCCGGCAATGTTTTATTCCTGGGAATTAAATCCGTTGGGCTTAATTGGGGAGATGGGCTAGTGTTATTAGCTACGCTTTTGTGGGCTGTAGAAATTGTTATTGCCAAGAAAGCGCTGACAGAAATATCGCCGCGTGTAGTGGCTTGGGGCAGAATGTTTTTTGGAGCAATATTCATTTTTATTTTTTTAATCTGCACCAGGCAAGTTGATGCTGTCTTTACCTATAATCCGGAACAATGGAAATGGATTGCTATTACTTCTTTATTTTTATTTGGATATGTGGTTACTTTCTACCATGGGTTAAAATATGTCAGGGCTTCCGTAGCCACGGCTGTATTGGCTTTGGGCGCGCCAATTACCGGGTTAACGACTTTAATTGCGCAGGGTGGAATAAAATGGACAATTGGACAGTGGTGGGGTTTCATTTTAATGTTAATTGGAATCGCTTTCATAATAGGTTGGCGAGGAATGAGGGGAATGGTAAAATTTACATGGGAACGTTCGAACGTTATTAAATAAAAAATATGGCCCTAAGAACTAAAATTTTAGCCCGGGTTTTTAAAGTAATCGGCAATGAAAGACGGATGGGGATTATTAAATTATTATCACAAAAAGAATCCTCAGTTATTGATATCAGCAGTAAAATTAATTTATCCTTTAAAAGCGTATCAAAACATTTACAAAGGTTAGAGCATGAGGGAGTAGTTGAAAAAGAGCAAAGAGGAAAATTCATGTTTTATAGATTATCCAAGGAATTTAAAAATGCAGGAGTTTTAAAGCAAATAATTAACAGCAAATGAAATAGGAACGTTCGCACTTGCCCCGTTGAAACAAAGTGGATAACGGGACGAACGTTCGAATGACAAAATGCCAGTCAATACCCAAAAAATAATTAAAAATCTTGAAGCTGCCCGGCGGCTGTCTTTTTCAAGTTTTGATAAAATTATTTTGGAACCCTCAGCCGTTAAAATTTTAGTTAATTTGTTTTTGCACCCAGGATGCAAGTCCGATATCAATCTAGCTAAGTTTCTGACCGGACAGCCAGTTACCCTGACAGAAATTTCCCCTCACATTATTACCGCTTTCCCATCGCAGGTAGCAAAATTCGCGGAATCGCGCGGCCGGCTAGTTATTACCGCGGCGGATTTGCTTGAGTGTTTTGCCATTGATCACGCGGAAGCGGTGGAAGAAAACTCGGCCGCGCTCATGTTTGAGCCCTCATATGCCTTGGCGCATGTCCTGACTGTTGGCCAGGTTTTAAAAGTAAAAAATTTCAGTCAACGACAGCTGGCAGATATCAAGGTGGAGATATGCGGTTCAATTATAAAATTTTCGCATATACTGGTACCAGGCGATTTGGCAGTATGGCCAGGGCAGACAGTGTTCCATCATTTTGGAGTAATCGTTTCCACTGCAGACAGTGATTCTCTTTTACAATTAGCAGTAAGATTGCAGAAAAAACAAAACCAGCAGTCATTCATCCAAAAAACAATAAAGCAGGTATTAGGCAGTAATATAAAAGACATTGATTATGCCAAGGCGACTTTTTTCCGGGTTGATATGGCCGGGCAGATTATCAAGCAGGCAGATAAGGACATTGATTTTTACCGTTTATGGCAAGAGGAGGATTTAAAAAAGATAAAAGTGCCTGGAAAAAGCAGAGTGATGTTCCAGAGTTAATTAATAATTTATCCGCCAAAGGCGGATCACCCGAAGGGTGATAATTTAAAATGTATAATTATTAATTTTAAATTATGCATTATGCATTAAAATATGTGCCTAGCTATTCCCCATAAAATAATAAAGATCAAAGGCCAGCAAGCCACCGTGGCCTGTGGAAAAAAGACGCATACGCTGGACATTCGTTTGGTTCCCAAAGTTAAGGCAGGGGACTACGTGATGAACGAAAATCAATTTGCGATTTATAAATTAACCAAAAAAGAAGCGCAGGAAACATTGAAACTGCTGTCGCAGTTTAATTCACAATAACCAATTTCCAAATCCCAAACAAACTCCAATGATCAATTAATATTTTTATAAATTGATTATTAGAAAATTGATAATTGTTTGCAAATTGGAATTTGATGAATTGTTAAATTAATAGTATGTCAAGAAAAAAACATTATAATAATAAAAATGATAGAAAGCTAAAAGTAGCCATCGTCGGTTTAACTTCCTGCGACGGTTGCTCGGTTTCCATCCTGGATATGGGCCTGGAATTTATCGCTTCCATTGACCATTTTGAGTTGGGTGATTTTTTCATTATTATGGACGAAAAAGACAAGAAGGCTTTTTATGATGTGGCAATAATTGAAGGAGCACCTTTGACTAAAAAAAATATTCAAGCGCTTAAGGAGATCCGTAAACGTGCAAAGTACTTAATCGGCATCGGCGCCTGTGCGCATTTTGGCGTGATTCCCAACATTAAAAATTACATCGATAAGAAAAAAGCCGTTAAATACCAGTACCCCAAAACGTATAACAAGGTTTTCAATCCTAATATTTTACCGATCAGCAGATTTGTACCAGTTGATTTCATTATCCCCGGCTGTCCGCCTGATGGTCGCGATTTAATCATGGCTTTGAACATGATCCGGCAGAGGATTGCTCCGAAACTTATGGAAAATCCCGTTTGCTACGAATGTCAGCTAAACGGCAATGAATGTGTTTTACAGAAGGGCGAGCCGTGCCTGGGCCCGGTCATACGCGGCGGATGCAACGCCGTTTGCCTGAATTCGAAATTTTTCTGCAAAGGCTGCCGGGGCGTTATTCCCGGCTATTCCACTAAGCAGTTGGAGAAAAAATTATTGAAATTAATCAGCCAGAAGCAGCTGGAGCATATTATGCAGATTTTTGGCATTCAGGAAGAATGGGAATTGGATACGCAAAACAAAAAGTAATTTAAATTTCGCAATTAGTAATGCTTAACAGGTAATTTTATGAAAATAAAGATTAATATATTAAGAAAATTATTAGAAGATAAACTGAAAAAAATCGCATTGACAACGCCGGAAGCACGAATTGTAGCTGATGAATTTATGCGCGGTGAATTAAAAGGAAAACAATCGCACGGGATTTATGGGTTTACTGATGCTTATAATAAAGGAAAAACCATCAAGCGCGGCCATTTTAAAGTAGCAGTCGACAAGCCAGCCTACACCTACCTTGATGGTAATTGTGATTACGGCCAGTTGGTAGCTGATTTTGCCATTAACCATGCGATTAAGAAAGTTAAACAATCTGGAGTATATGTAGTTGGTGGTGGCAACATATTCGCATTTCAACGTCCGGCTACCTGGGCTGAAAAAGCAGCACAAAAAGGCATGATCGCTTTGTGTTTTAATTATGGTGGTGGGCCATTAATAGCTCCAACGGGTGCGTGTGAGCCGATACTTTCAACTAATCCGATTGGTATTGGAATCCCCTATAAACCTTTTCCATTCGTTGTTGATATGGCAACCTCGGTACGTGCATTTTGGCATGTACGCCTGGCTCGCGCCTTTGGTAAGAAAATTGATAAAGACTGGGGAATTGACAGTCACGGCCAACCAACGACTGATCCAAATAAATTAGTCGCTTTATTGCCTTTTGGGGGTTATAAAGGGTATATTTTAGCCGCGGCGATTGAAATATTAACCGGTCCATTAGTACGAACTCAAGTAGGCAAGAGTACGAAAAAATTACGTGGTTTTCTCTTTATAGTCATAAATCCTGCCATATTTTCTTCTAGAAAAGCATTTAATCGGGATGTAAAAAAATTAATTGGGGATATTAAATCAGCCAAAAAACTCAAAGGCAGGCGGGAAATTTTCATACCTGGTGAGCGTGCTTATAAAACAGAACAGCGTAATAGAAAACGCGGGTGGTTAGAAATTGACGAGAAAATTATTGATAAAATTAAAGCATTATGAAAACCGTAATCATAAAACACGTTACAAGAATAGAAGGCCACGCAACATTCTGGGGAGCGCTGAAAACCGGTAAAATGGCTGAAGCGCGCTATCACACGCTGGAAGGCGCGCGTCTGATGGAAGGCATTTTAGTCGGCCGGAATTATATGGACGCGCCGCTTGTCACTTCCAGGATCTGCGGAGTTTGCCCGATAGTCCATAATTTAACAGCCATACAGGCCTTGGAAAAAGCCATGAAGGTTAAGGTTGACTCTGGCACTACGATATTGCGCAAGCTGATGATGATCGGGCAGATGCTGACTTCGCACGGAGTGCACGCATATTTTATGAGCATACCGGATTTTTATGGCAGGGATTCAGCTCTGGATTTATTAAAGTTAGCGCCAAAACAATCTGTAATTGCCCTAAAAATCAGAGAGTTTGGAAATCGGTTCACGAAAATAATCGGCGGCCGAGCTTTGCATCCGGTTAATTCGCAAGTCGGCGGATTTCTGAAACTTCCAGACAAACATGAGCTAAAAAAATTACTGGATGACAGTACCGAGGTACTACAATCAGCGGTGGAGCTAGCTCACTTTTTTTCGCATTTAAAATTTCCCAAGTTCAGCCGTTCAACTGAATATATCGCGCTCCATTCAAAAAGTGAATATGGTTTTTATGACGGGCAGGTTGTTTCCACAAAAGGATTGAAAACCACGCCGGAAAGTTTTATAAAAAAAGTAGAGGAAATACAATCAGGCGATGATTATGTGAAGAGAACGAGATTTAATGGACAGACTTACTGGGTCGGTGCCTTATCGCGGATTAATAATAATTGGAAGCAATTAAATCCTATTGCCAAACAAGCGTTTCAGCACATTAAATTGAATATGCCGCTGACCAACTCATTCTTGAATGTTTATTGCCAGGGGATTGAAATGATTCATTTTATGGAAGAAGCGCAAAAACTGCTGAAAAAATATTTAAACATGAAGCACGAACGTCCAATGGTTAAATATGCTGTCAGGGCCGGGCAGGGGGTTGGGGCGATTGAAGCACCCCGCGGTATTTTGCTGCACTATTATGAAACTGATAAATACGGAATACTGAAGAATGTAAATATCATTACGCCGACTGCCCAGTTTATAAATAATTTGGAAGAGGATTTACGCGCTTACATCGGAGAATTGAAGAATATTGAAAATAAAAACAATCAGAGAAAATTAGCCATGATGATCAGGGCATATGATCCGTGCATGACCTGTGCCACACATTAATGTATAATTATTAATTAATAATGTAAAATGAGTGATTTTAAGAGATATCGCGATCTTGATATTTGGAAAAAATCATTTACTTTGAGTCTGATGATATTTGATCTGTGTAAAAAGATTAAATATGATTCAATTAATCGTGTATTGATTAATCAAATAGTCAGATCCGTTACTTCAATAGCCGGGAATATTGCCGAGGGATCCGGCGCTGTCACCAAAAGAGACTTTATTAATTACTTACAAACAGCAAGAAAATCCACAATCGAAACTGACAATTGGCTAATTTTTATTTTTTCTAGTAATAAAATTCAAAAAAAATCCCAGGAATTATTAAAAGGCAAGTCTGAAGAGATAATAAAGATTTTAACGACCATTATCAAAAATTCAAAACATTAATTATACATTATTAATTTTAAATTATTCATTTGTAATGCATGATTTAATTGCGGCGCAGGATATTGTGAAAACTGCGTTGGAAATCGCCAAAAAAAACAAGCTCAAAAAAATTACCAGGATTACCGTTAAATTAGGTAAAATAATTGAGCATAACCAGGAGCTGTCGTCAGAAAATCTGCAGTTTAATTTTGAATTGGTTAAAAGGAATACCTTGGCAGAAAATGCCTTATTAATGATTAAAAAAGGGAAAGGTCGGGAGTTGAGCATAACGGTGGTGGAAGGAGAAAAGTAAAATTAAATAGTGACAAACTGCCAAAACCAGTTGTTTTGTGATATTGATTTTTTTCAGAAAATGTGCTATAATAGTTATACAAGTTAAATAACAATTATGAAACTGAGATCCATTAAAGGGACAGATTTTCTAAATAAACGAACACTGGTTAGATGCGGTTTTGACGTGCCTTTTGATGAGCAGGGAAATATTGTGGAAGACGAAAGAATTATAGAGTGCCTGGAGACCTTGAAATATATTCTGGGAAAAGGAGGCAAGCTGATTTTATGCGGGCACAACGGCCGGCCAAAAGGCAAAGTGATACCGAAACTTTCCATGAATAAAGTCGGTGAGAGCCTGGAAAAACATTTGGGAAAGAAAGTTGTGAAGCTAAATGATTGCGTCGGTCCAATGGTGGAAAATGCCATTGCGAAAATGAAATCCGGAGAGGTTATTTTACTGGAAAACCTGCGTTTTCACGCAGAAGAAGAGACAGACGATGAATCATTTGCCAAACAGCTGGCTTCTTTGGCCGAAATATACGTCAATGAAGCTTTTGCCAACTGCCACCGCCGGCACGCCTCCATGACCGGGGTACCGAAGTTTTTGCCTGCCTACGCTGGTTTCAGATTGCAGGAAGAGGTGCGCGTTCTATCCGGCGCCTTGGACAATCCCAGGCGCCCCCTGATAGCAATTATCGGCGGCGCTAAGATTTCCGATAAGTTAAATGTCATAAATCAGTTTATGCATCTGGCTGACCACGTGCTGATCGGCGGAGCGCTGGCCAATACCATATTAAAAGCCAAGGGTGTTTCAGTCGGTAAATCTTTGGTTGAAGAGGGCATGGAGGAAAATGTAAAAAAATTAGATCTGACCAGTAATCAAATACATTTGCCAGTGGACGTGGTGACTGCCAATAAAATTGATGCAACGGCGATAACATCCATCCGTGCGGTCGGCAGCGTTACCGACAATGAATATATTCTGGATATCGGCCCGGATACAATTAAATTATTCGGCTTAATAATCAAGCAGGCAAAAACGATCGTCTGGGGCGGTCCGATGGGCTATTTTGAACTGAAGAATTTTGCGCAGGGCACATCGCAGGTTGCCAAAGAAGTGGCCGACAGCGGCGCTGAGAGCATTGTGGGCGGCGGCGATACCATTGAAGCCATTAAGCTTGCAGGTTTTAAGAAGAAAATGTCTTTTGTCTCCACCGGCGGCGGTGCCATGCTGGAATTCATAGAAAAAGGCACTCTGCCAGCCTTAGAACCATTAATTATTTAAAAAATGAATGAGAAAATAAAAAATGTAAAAGCCCGTGAAATTTTGGCTTCCGGCGGTACGCCTTCCATAGAATGCCAGATTGAGCTGGAAAATGGCGTCAAAGAAAAAGCCTCTGTACCTTTTGGAGCCTCGGCCGGCATTCATGAAGCGGCAGTGCTTTTTGACGGCGATAAGAAGCGTTATAACGGACAAGGCATGCTCAGGGCCTGCAAGATTGTCAATGAAATAATCGCGCCGAAGATTATCGGTAGAAACATTTTTGAATTAGAAAAAATTGATCAAATAATGCTGAAGCTCGACGGTACTCCGAATAAAGCCAAGCTGGGAGGCAATAGCCTCCTCTCCGTTTCTTTGGCAGCTGCGCGCACGGCCGCGGCTTCGCTAAAAATACCTCTTTACCAATTCATCCGCCAGGCGTTCAAATTGCCATACAAAGGTTATTCGCTCCCGCGGCCGATGATGGTAGTGATGGAGGGCGGAAAGCATGCTGATGATTCCACTGATTTCCAGGAATATTTATTCAGCGTCAACGGCACCAAAAGCGTTCGTGAGGCAGTACGCTGGGGGGAGGAATGCTATCAGGCCCTAAAAAGCGTTTTAAAAACAAAAGGCCTGAATACCAACGTCGGCAATGAGGGAGCCTTTGCACCGGCCGGCATTGAAACCAACGAAGAGCCTTTGAAATTGATGGTGCAGGCCATTCAGCAGGCAGGTTACAAACCCGGCCGCGACGTGTCTCTTTCGCTGGATCCGGCGTCTTCAGAATTCTATGATAAAGCTGAGCAAAAATATTTATTGAAAAGAGAAAATGCCGCTCTTTCTTCCGATCAGATGATTGCCCTATATAATGAGTGGCTGAGTAAATACCCGATCATTTCCATAGAAGACGGGTTAGCCGAAGATGACTGGGCGGGCTGGACGAATTTATTTTCCGAGCTAGGCGGGCGGACCAGGATCATCGGCGATGATCTGACTGTCACTAACAGCGAACGCGTTAAAAAAGCCATTGAATGCAAAGCCATTAATGCTGTTTTGATAAAGCTAAATCAGATTGGCACCCTCTCGGAAACCATAAAAACTATACAGCTTGGGCGAAGAAATAAGTTTTGGCAGGTAATTTCCCATCGCGGAGGAGGGGAAACTAACGACACTTTCATGGTCGATCTGGCAGTAGCGGTAAATGCCGAGTACATAAAGGTTGGGCCGGCTCGCGGCGAAAGAACGGAAAAATATAACAGATTAATGGCCATTGAAGAAGAAATTTAAAGTATGGACAAGAAAAAAACAAATCCTTTTGTCTTGGTAATTCTGGACGGTTGGGGCATTACCAAGGAAACCCGCGGCAATGCCGTTGCCCTGGGCAATACGCCGGTGATTGATACTTTGATGGATAATTATCCGCATTCATTATTGGGGGCTTCAGGCAAGGACGTGGGATTGCCGCCGGGGCAGGATGGAAATTCCGAAGCCGGGCACCTGAATATCGGAGCCGGACGTATAGTTGAGCAGGAATCGGTGATAATTTCCAGATCGATAAATGAAGGGACTTTTTTCCGCAATCCGGCTTTTTTGGCGGCCATTCATCACGTTAAAAAAAATAATTCCACTCTGCATTTGATGGGCCTGATAACCGATCAGCAGTCGGCGCATGCCGACCCTGATCATTTGCTGGCCCTGCTGACTTTTGCCAGATTGAAAAATGTCCACAAAGTCTGCCTGCATCTTTTTACGGATGGCCGCGATTCTTATCAGTTTCTGGCCATCAAACTGTTGAATAAGCTGAAAAAGATTTTGGTAAATAGTGAAAAAATTGGCACGATAATCGGCAGGTACTACGCCATGGATCGCATCAAAGAATGGGCCAGGACGAAAATGGCTTATGAAGCGCTGGTCATGGGCAAAGGGCACCAGGCCAGGGACGCGCAGGAAGCGGTTCTGCAGGCTTACAACCGGCATGAAAATGATGAATATATCATGCCGACTGTAATAAATTCTGATGGCCAGGCCAATGGCCGAATCTGTGATAATGATACTGTAATTTTTTTCAATCTGCGCTCAGACCGGGTGCGGGAACTGACCAAAGCCCTGGTCCAGCCGGATTTTATTGGTTTCAAAAGAGACAAAGTATTAAAAAATCTTTTAATGGTTACTCTGACTGATTTTGGCCCGGATTTGCCTGGAGTTTTACCTGCATATCCGGCCCGGGTGCTGCATGACACGCTGCCGGCCGCTTTGCAGGGACTGAGGCAGCTCTATATTTCAGAAACAGAAAAATTCGCCCATGTTACATATTTTATAAACGGCGGTCATGACCATACTATAGCCGGAGAGAGCAGAATAATGGTAAAATCGCCCACTATACCTTCATATAAGGATAAGCCAGAAATGAGCGCTGATCAGCTGACGGATATAATCGTAAAGTCCATTGAGCAGGATAAATATGATTTTATTCTGGTAAATTATCCGAATCCTGACATGATTGGCCATACTGGTGATTTGGCCGCCGGCATCAAGGCGGTGCAGAAAGTGGATTATTGCGTCGGACGCCTGCAAAATATTATAGGGAAAAAAGACGGGACTATGATTGTCATCGCCGATCATGGTAATATAGAAGAAATGATAGATCTGGAAACAGGGCAGGTGGACACTTCGCATTCCGCTAATCCGGTACCTTTTATAATATTTAATAAGCATATTTCCAGAGATGAAGCTGTAAAAAAGGGCGTCCTTTCAGATATTGCGCCCACTATAATCCACATGATGGGCCGAAAGAAACCCAGGGAAATGGGTAATAAAATTTTATGCCGATTCCAAATAAACCAACAGTCCTAATAATATTAGATGGCCTGGGCATTTCACCGTCCGGGGCCAGCAATCCGATCAGTCAGGCCAAGAAGCCAAATCTTGACTGGCTGGTTGATAATTTTCCCACTATGTCTCTGCAGGCTTCCAGTGAAGCAGTCGGACTGCCTTGGGGTGAAATGGGAAACTCAGAAGTAGGACATTTGAATCTTGGAGCCGGCCGGATAATATATCAGAATCTGCCGCGCATTTCCAAGGCGATAACTGAAGGGGTATTTTTTACCAATGAAGCCTTCCTTAAAGCCGTAGCGCATGTCAGGAAGAACAAATCCACCATGCATTTGCTGGGAATGATCGGTCCGGGCGGCGTGCACAGTTCAACCGATCATCTTTTTGCTTTGATGGAATTATGCAAGAATGAAAAAATCAGTAAAGTCATGCTGCATTTGATTCTGGACGGGCGGGACGCACCGCGAGACAGCGGCGCTGAATTTATAAAAAAAGTACAGCGGAAAATAAAAGAACTTAAAATCGGTGAGATAGCCACCCTCTGCGGACGATATTATGCCATGGATCGGGACAACCGCTGGGAGCGCGAAGAAAAAGCCTACCGGGCAATAGCTGAGGGAGTCGCCGAGAAATACGGCCAGGATCCCCTGAAAATCGTTAATGAGTCGTACGAAAAAGAAGTTTATGACGAGGAATTCATTCCGACGGTCATCGGAGAGGCCGGCAAGCCTACTACCGTCATCGAAGACAATGACGCGATTATCTTTTTTAATTTCCGGCCTGACCGAGCGCGTCAGCTGACCAAAGCTTTTGTTCTGCCGGGCTTCGATAAATTCAAAAGGAAGTATCTAAAAAATTTGTTTTTTGTCACCATGACCCAATACGACGCCGATCTGCCCGTGGAAGTGGCCTTTCCTCCGGAGAAAATTGAATATCCCATGTGCCGGGTGATCTCAGAAGCCGGTCTGAAGCAGCTGCATATTTCAGAAACGGAAAAATACGCTCACGTGACTTATTTCTTCAACGGCGGCCAGGAAAAACCTTATAAAGGACAGGAGAATGTCATTATTCCGTCACCAGCGGTAGCCTCTTATGATTTGAAGCCGGAGATGAGCTCGTCTAAACTTACAGAAAAGCTGCTGAAAGAGATTAAAAGCAATAAATTTGATTTTATCGTGGTAAATTTTCCCAATCCTGACATGGTCGGGCATTCAGGCAGAATCAAGCCGACTATAAAAGCTATAGAAGCAGTTGACGAGGCGGTGGGCAAGGTGGTTAAAGCCGTCCTGCAGCATGACGGGCTTGTCTTCCTGACTGCTGATCACGGCAATGCCGAGGAGCTGACAAATCTCCAGACAGGAGAAATGGACAAGGAGCACAGCGTCAACCCCGTGCCTTTTATTGCCGTAGCCAACAAATGGAAAGGACAGACATTGTATAAAGATATGATAGTCGACCATGATCTGAGCATGCTGCAGCCAACCGGTATTTTATCTGATGTGGCGGTCACTATTCTGGCATATATGGGGCTGGAGCCGTCGGAAGAAATGACCGGGCATAATTTATTAATGTATTAATTATGGCTAATATTAAAATTCCCATTGAAATTTCCGCGCGTCACATTCACCTGGGCAATAATGATCTGGAAAAACTTTTTGGCAAAGGCTATGCGCTTCAGCCGCTGAAAAAAATATCGCAGCCCGGGCAGTATGCCGCCAAAGAAGCTCTCAAGGTGGTTGGCCCTAAGAATTTATTTAAAGAGGTGAGAATCGTCGGCCCAAACCGGGAAAAAACGCAGTTTGAGCTGTCTGTCACTGATTGTTATTATTTGGGCATAAAGCCAATGTTAGCTTTGTCCGGAGAGAATGGCGGTGTTAATGACAGCGTGACGCTGGTTGGGCCAGCCGGTAGTGTAGAATTGAAAACTGGCGTGATTGTCGCCAAGCGCCATTTGCATATTACACCCTCGCTGGCCAAAGACTGGGGCCTGAAGCATTTGCAGGAGGTGGCCGTGAGAATAGAAGGGGAGAGAAAACTGGTGTTTAATAAAGTCATCGTGCGTTCACGCGCCGGTGTTGATGACTTGGCGCTTCATCTTGATACTGATGAAGCAAATGCCGCCGGAATCAAGCCAGGCGACCAGGGCATATTGCTGAAAAAATAATTAATACGCATGCGCATCTATATAAATAAAGCGGAATTAAAAGATAATCTCAAAGTGCTGCTGAACAGGCTAGGCTACCATCAGAATGTCGATCGTCAGAGCGGGCAAGCCAGTTTTGCTAGGCGCCTGGGAGGTTACTTATATCCGCGTTTTCATGTTTACATAAATGAAAACCAGGAACAATACGAGATCAACGTCCATTTTGACGAGAAAAAAGCCTCCTATGCCGGCACTTCCCGCCATTCCGGGCAGTACGACAGCGAACTGGTGCAGGCAGAAGCGCAGCGGATACAGAATTATATAACCGTCTTATGAAAAAATATATTTTAATTTTGAACGCCGGGTCAGCCACACTGAAGTTTAAATTATTTGATTTTAAGGATTTTAATACAATATTAGGCGGTAATCTTGAGCGCATTGGCCTGCCTGGCTCATTCTTGACATTGAATAAAAAAATAATCCGCACCGGATCGGTAACCAACCACCGTCAGGCACTGAAAATTATCATTGAGCATTTAGGGGACCGCCAGCGGGAAATCGCGCTGGTCGGGCATCGGGTGGTGCATGGCGGCGATAAATTTTACCGGCCGCTGATTGCCAGTAAAAAAATCATCTGGCAAATCAGTCAATTCAATAATTTAGCGCCTCTGCATAATCCGGTTAACCTGGCGGTCGCCAAAGCCTGCCTGTCTTTATTTCCGCGGGTAAAAAATGTTTTGGTTTTTGATACTGCTTATTATAAAGATATGACGCCGGAACATTATTTATATGCTCTTCCTCTTGAATTGCAAAAAAAATATAAAATCAGAAAATACGGCTTTCATGGGATTTCGCATCAGTTTGTAGCCAAAAAACTGGCTGTTAACGAAGGTAAAAATCTTAAAAAAATTAATTTAATCAGCATTCATCTGGGCAATGGCTGTTCAATGACCGCCTGTCTGAAGGGCCAGCCGATCGAAACCTCTCTGGGATTCACACCATTGGAAGGCCTGGTCATGGGCACCCGCTGCGGCGATCTTGATCCTTATATACCCCTGTTTCTGCAAAAAGAGGCGCATTTAAAAGTGCAGGAAATTGAAACAATGCTTAATAAAAAATCCGGTTTGCTGGGGCTTTCGGGATTCAGCTCTGATATGAGAGAAATTTTGAAGGCAGCCGGCCAGCCAGTCGTGGATTATCACGGCCGTAAAAGTTTTTCCGTTAAACAGAGGAAGCGCGCGAAGATAGCGTTGGCCGTTTTTTTAAATCGCCTGAGAAAATATTTAGCTTTCTTTTGCCTGCTTCTGGGTAAAGTCGATTATATTATTTTTACCGGAGGCATCGGTGAGCGCAGTCCGATTATCAGAAAATTAGCGCTGGCTGGATTGAAGATTCATCCTCAGCCGGCTGTCAGGGTCATTGCCACCGACGAAGAGCTGGAGATTGCCCTGGAAGCAAAAAAGCTATATAATACATCTAATAAATAATTTTTTTAATCATCTTATGATTGTAAATAATTTTAACTGGAAAATCGGCGGAGAAGCAGGCTACGGCATTTTATCGGCAGGCGCGATGTTCGCCCGGGCTATGCTGCGTGCCGGACTTTATGTTTTTGATTATGCCGAGTATCCTTCGCTGATCCGCGGTGGGCATAATACTTATGAGGTCAGTTCGGCTGATGAAGAGGTCTATTCTGTCAGGCGACCGGTCAATATTCTGGTTGCCCTGAATCAGGAAACAATAGAAGCGCATACCCATGAGCTTTCGCCGGATGCGGCAATTATTTACAATTCCGATAACATTAAAATCGATCATGGCAATTTTCCTGCTTCAATGCATATTATCGGAGCGCCGCTTGAAGATTTAGCCGTTAAGGCAGGTGCGGAAAAAGTAGCCAGGAACGTCGTAGCTTTGGGCGTCAGTTTTGCTTTATTGGGCTTGCCATTCAAAAATTTGCAGGAGATTATTACGCTTAATTTTGGCATGAAGAAAAAAGCTGAAAATATCGTCACCACTAATATTGACGCCGCCAAGGCCGGGTATGATTTCCTATTACAGAATTTCAAAAAAGAGTTTAATTACCAGTTCAAATTGTTGCCTCCTGTTGAACGCCTGTTGATGGAAGGAAACCACGGCATAGTCTGGGGCGCGATTAAAGCCGGCTGCAAGTTTTTATCCGCTTATCCGATGACCCCGGCTACTTCAATCTTAGGTAATATGGCCGCCGTTGCCGAGCGGCAAAAACTGGTAGTCCAGCATACGGAAGATGAAATTTCCGCCATTAACGCTGCTATCGGCGCTGCCTATACCGGCGTGCGTGCAATGACTGCCACCTCTGGCGGCGGTTTTTGCCTGATGACTGAAGCCTGGGGCATGGCTGGGATGGTTGAAGTGCCATTAGTCGTGGTTGAAGCGATGCGCACTGGCCCTTCTACCGGATTGCCGACCTGGGGCGGGCAGGATGATTTAAAATTTTTACTTTCCGCTTCACACGGCGAGTTTCCCCGCTTTGTCATCGCGCCGGGTGATGTTGAGCAATGCTACAATTATATCCAGGAGGCATTCAATCTGGCGGAAAAATACCAATCGCCGGTGATGTTTATAACTGATAAATTCCTGGCCTCCAGCCACAAATGGGTGGAGAAAAAATTACTGAAAGATATTAAAATAAACCGCGGCGCAGTTTTGACAGAAAAGGATCTGGCGGCAGGCAAGAATTATCTGCGATATAAAGATACGGCGTCAGGCGTTTCTCCGCGCACTTTGCCCGGCACCAAGGGCGGAGAGCACATCGCCAACAGCGATGAGCATAATGAAATGAGTTTCTCGGAAGAAAGCGCGGAAGAACGGACAAAAATGATGGACAAGCGGTTCCGCAAGGAAGCCACGGCAAAAAAAGAGCTGCCAACGGCGATCTTTGAAGGCGAACACAAGGCGGATATTACCCTGATTTCCTGGGGCTCAAACCGCGGTCCGATCCTGGAGGCGATGCGGGAATTAAAAAAAGAAAATATTAAGGTGAATTTTCTGCAGATAATCTATATCAGTCCGTTCCCGGTTGAACAAGTCAAGGAAATCTTCAAAAAAGCAAAAAAGGTAGCTGTAGTGGAGCAAAACAAGACCGGCCAGCTGGCCGGCTGGATCCGCGAACAGACCGGGCTGGCGCCGGATTACAAAATATTGAAATACGACGGCCGACCGTTTTTCGTCCAAGAGCTGGTGCAGACAATTAAGGAAATCAAATAATATGGCAACACAACAGGATTTTACCAGTACTTATAAGCCGACCTGGTGCCCGGGCTGCGGAAACTTCGGCATTTATCCGGCAACCAAGAAAGCCCTCTCGGAGCTGGGCCTGGAACCGCATCAGGTAGTGATGTCATTTGGCATTGGCTGCTCATCCAATGGCGCAAATTTTTTCAAGCTTTACGCTTTTCATACTCTGCATGGCCGGTCATTACCCGTAGCAGTTGGCGTTAAATTAGCTAATCATGATTTAACTGTCATCGCTGATGCCGGAGATGGCGATTCATTCGGTGAGGGAATTGCGCATTTCGTCCATACGGCCCGCACCAATATTGATATCACTTATTTAGTGCACGACAACCGTCTTTACAGTCTGACTAAGGGCCAGATGTCTCCGACCACCGCAGAAGGCATGAAAACAGCGTCCACGCCTTTTGGCGCGCCCAATCAGCCGTTTAATCCTCTGGCCAGCGCTATTATCAACGGAGCGACTTTCGTGGCGCAGGGTTTCAGCGGCGATATTATTCACCTGAGCGAGCTAATCAAGAAAGCCATCAAGCACCGCGGTTTTTCTTTTATCAATATTCTGCAGGTTTGCGTAACTTTTAATAAAGTCAATACTTTCCAGTGGTATAAAGACAGGATTTATAAAGTTGAGGAAGCCGGACATAATGCCGCAGATTTCCAAAAAGCACTGACGGTGGCCACGCAAGGTCACGATAAACTCCCGATCGGCGTGATCTATCAAACTCAGAAGCCGACAAGTGTAGATAAACTTCCGCAATTAAAAGAAGCTACGCTAGTCAAGCAGTCCATTGAAAATATTGACATTTCCCAGGAATTAAATTCATTCAAATAAACTAAATTTTATGAAAATATTAGTCTCCGGATCGCTGGCTTATGACCGCATCATGAATTTCAACGGCCGTTTTAAGGACCACATACTGCCTGACAAGATCCATATTTTAAATGTCAGCTTTTTGGTTGATACGTTCCGGCAGAGTTTCGGAGGCACGGCGGTGAATATCGCCTACAGCCTTTCTTTGCTGGGCGAGAAAGCAACTGTTTTGAGCTCTTATGGCAATGATTTTCATGATTACGGAAAATGGCTGCGCAGTAAAGGCATAAATTATTCATATTGCAAAAAGGTTAGTGACCTGGCCACTGCTTCAGCTTATGTCATCACTGACAAGGATGACAACCAGATCGCCGGATTTTTTCCCGGGTCAATGAAATTCAACAGCCTGACCCCGCCGCCGCAGATGCTGGGCAGCAAATCAATCGGCATTGTCTCGCCGGGCAATTCGACGGACATGAAAAAATATCCGGAGCTATATAAAAAAACCAAGACTCCCTATATTTTCGATCCCGGACAGCAGATTCCGGTTTTATCCCAGCGCGACCTGATCAACGGAATCCAGGGTTCCAAGGCGCTGATTACGAATGATTATGAGCTGGTATGCATTTTAAATAAGCTGCGATTGAACATGAGGGATCTGCTAGGGATGACCGAAATGGTGGTAAATACAAAAGGCGAAAAGGGCTCGGTGATAGTTACCCGCGATCAGAAGCATATCATACCGCCGGCCAAACCGAAAAATACCTCTGACCCCACCGGAGCGGGTGATGCGTATCGAGCAGGCTTCATAAAAGGTTTAATCATGGGTTATCCATTGCCAAAGATTGGAAAACTGGCGGCGGTAGTCAGCGTGTATACGGTTGAGGCGTATGGCACCCAAACCCACAGCTTTACCTGGGGAGAAGTCCAGAAAAGATATTACCAGAATTTCAAGGAAAAATTATAGAATTAAACGGAAATAAGCTTAAAGTTTAAATTAATTTTAGTCAAATTAACCATTGACGCTTATAAAGAAGATATGGTAATTTTTGGTATTAGTACATTCACATCCTTGAAGGGCAGTTTGAGGATATTCACAACAAACCTACAACCATAGCCGACGGTAAAAAACCTAGGTAACTGGAGGTTAACTATGTTTCCTGGAGAATTAACACCAGAAACATTCTATGAATATCTCCGCGATGGGAGATTGGTTGTCAGATGCGTCCTACGGGATACACCTGGTGAATCGGAGCTGTATTTTGCACGGGTTGATATTATTTCTGGGTGGACAAAAACCAATCCGGGTATTTGGCTAAGGTATTTTGATCGTCCTCACGATCAGGGGCGTTTTCAACCGGATCTGCAAGTTCAGTTGATACATGAAACTGATAATATATGGATGAAAGTACAGTCAAGCTGGCTTCCGTATTGGTTTTATGAGGCAGACGCTCAAGTCGTTTTTGTGTGCCGTAGCACAAGGTGCGAAAAGGTTCCTATGACTTGGCCATTGATGCTACAACAGCTCGGTACGATCAGAGGCCTGCTCACTTGTCCGCCTCATCAGTTCAACAGAACTGAAACGGGATTAGTTTACGATACTTTTTTCCGTCAGTTCGAAGGGCTGTTGAATAACCTTCGCACGCAATGGCATGCACTTGTTTAGCCGGATATTTTAAGCAATACTAGCGTTTGCTCATGATGTAATAACTTAGAAATAGGACAGTCCTGCCCGACTGTCCTATTCTTTTTTTATTAATTATTGATATTTATCTCCAGAATATATACCAGGAAGCAATCGCGATCAGAATACCGATAAAATAGAAAACCGGTATTTTAATTTTGCCAAACCTGATTCTGGGATAATAATTGGCAAAGTCAGTGTTTAATTCTTTGAATTTGACCACCGGATTTACCACGTACCACATGAAGTCTTCAACCACCGAGCCGGAAGCGAAGGCGCTCAGCACTATGCCGAAAAACCTACTGTTCCAGCCGAAGATCACAAACGGCAGAGTGAGCATCAACGGCCACATTACGTAAAAAAGGAAAAAATGGTAGCCGGTAACAACGAAGCTTTTTCCAACGGTGAATTTCCAGCCGTATTTACCGCGATCCCAGGCATTACGGCCCTCCACATATGATTCCCAAAAGGCAGTGGCGATCATAGCCAGCCAGATCCAGGTGAAGATTAGAAAGGTTTTCATATGTTAATTATCAGCAAATAGTAATATAAAACTATACACAATCAATTAAAATATTCGTAAAAGTAGCTATATTCATCCATAAGATTGTGAGAAAGATCGTAATCAGCAGACTGACACCCGGGACAAATGTGCGTTTACTGCGTATAGACCAACGAATTAAAAGAATCTGCAGGATTAATACGACAATTGCGGTTATTGCATATGGTATTGTATGCATTGTGCAACGCTGTAAATCATCCTCGATATTACTTTTATTTTTTCCAATGTACTGAACAGCTCCGTTTATGAAATAAATAAATGAAGCCAAGATAATAATGCCTTGCAGACAAATTAGTACTATTTTTCCAATATGTTTGTAATAAATACTATTTACGGGTTTAGGGCTATTTGTAGTCATTATATTATCTTTCGTCTCCATATATGTTTTGTAATCTAAATAATACTATATAAAACGCTTAATTTTTATTAAGCAGTTCCAAATACGCTTCAAATACTCCATATTCATTGGGAATAAGATTTTCATTTTTATAATTCACTGGGTCAATCCATTTGAATTGGTCATGTTCGCCGCTAAGCTTAATTGGCTGATCTTCCATTTTGCACAGGAAAAAACAGCGCACAATATGCCATTTTTCTTTTTGGACTTCATTAAATGATTCACTAACCCAAAGTGGTTTGAGGATTTTGAAAGTCGCACCGATCTCCTCATTAACTTCGCGCGCAAAACCCTTTTCCCACGGTTCGTTCGGCTCTATCCTGCCGCCGATCAGGCTATATTCACCGGCGTGGGTGTTGGTCGGGTGTGTAGCTGATTCGCGCAAGACCAGCACTTTGCCGTTTTTAACGATAAATGCTTTTGGCGCAAAAAATAATTTGAATTTAACCATAATATTGTTTTGTTTAGTATAGCAAATGGCCTGCTAAATGCCAGTCGTTAGCCGACTTTATCGGCTATATTTGTTAAGATGTCTTCAATCTCTGCAAGCGATTGAACTCGTACTAGCTGAGAGCGGTATGAGCCAGCGCCAGGCAAGCCTTTAACATAGGCGAGCAAGTGTTTTCGTATTTCTAATAGGGTGATTTTTTCACCTTTTAATTCTATCAAAAATTCCGCATGCTTGTTTATTAAAGGAATTTTTTCTGCAAACGAAACCGGCGGTTGATCGCTGAAAACCCACGGATTGCCAATGGCCGCCCGGCCGATCATAAAACCATCCAGGTTTTTAATTTTTTTCATTCCGTCCGCGATTGAAGCGACATCACCGTTTCCCAGCACGGGAATGGAAAGATTTTTTTTCAGTTCATAAATCGGCTGCCAGTCTGATTGGTCGCTGAATCCCTGTTTGTAGGTCCGGCCATGTACGGTGATCATCTGCGCGCCGGCGTTGACTACACCGCGGGAGAAATCCAGTAAATCGTCGGCATTGCTCCAGCCCAGGCGTGTTTTTACTGAGACAGGCAGGGAAGTAGCTTTAGTCACCGTTTCTACCAGATGAAAAGCCAGATCAGGTTTTTTTCTTAAGGCCACGCCATGTTCGGATTTAACAACTTTTTTAGACGGGCAGCCCATATTTATGTCTATGCCGGCAAAGCCCAACGACTCACATAACTTTGCCGCAGTGGCGAATGATTCAGCGTTCTTGCCGAATAATTGCACGATAATTGGTTTTTCGGAAACATTAAACTTGATTTTTTCCAGAAGTTTTTTTGCCTTATGGTTCAGACCGTCCGCAGAAACAAATTCAGTAAACAAAACTAAATTACTATTTACGGATTTGGAGATACGCCGAAAAGCGCTGTCCGTGTACCCGTCCATTGGCGCCAGCGCGATGATCGGTTTTTCAATTTTTTTCCAGAATGGTTTTGACAATTTTTTCGAAAAGAGTAATATTATCTAATAACAAGAAATTGATTGGCACATTTGACAGCTAGGAGCGTGTTATGGAGACGGATGCTTCCGTATCGATCAGCCGCTGTACAGGCCTAACATTAAAATGGGGGATTGCAATCGGTCTTATTACCGCGATAATTTGCGTGGGGCTGATAGCCGGCATCAGTGCGTTTTTGCATCCCGGCTTTAGGGCATGGCAGGTGATGTTGGCAGGCTATGTGATTATCGTGCCTCTGCTTGGCGCATCACTCGGGAATGCCAATTGCGGTCGAGGTTTTCCGGTTGGCTTCATTATAGGGTACTATGCTATGTCCGCCATTGTTTTGGTAGGAGGTTTCTTTATCCTATTTTGCTGAAAACTAGGTCAGTAAGCGTCACGCAGCAGCCATGCAGCGTGACGTCTTTTTATTTTCCACGAAGGGCGTCCAGGATTTTAATGCGGGTAATTAAAAACGCCGGAATTAGGCTGGTTAAAATTGCCACCCAGATTATTGATTCCATGCGGATAATGAAATCGGCGTAATTTACCACCAGGGTGGCGTCGGCGATCGGCAGGACAAAAGGGTGGGCATTAAAATAAGGGACCAGGATTCCGAAAAATAAACCTGAGCCGAGGAGTACTCCAGCTACCGAATAAACTGCGGAAAGCAAGACGTAATTAGCTGTAATAAGATAAGGGCGGATGCCAATGGCACGCAGTATGCCTATCTGTTGCCGCCGGCTGGAGATGTCGATGTAAATGACGATAAAAATCGTTACCGCGGCGATTAGAAGCGCCACGCTTGTCATTAGCACGTTTATGCTTAAAAAGCTCTCGGTAACTGAAGCCATTACGCCGGCGGCATCTTCCCAGTCTATGAATTTTGCCTCCACACCGTCAGACTCCAGCTTTTTAATTGTTTCTGACTCATTGCCTGTTTCAGCGGTTTTTATGACAATACTGGTGGCTTGGTCGGAATAATTCGGATTAATTTTTTTCAGCGCTTCATCTGTGATGAAAGCTTTTTGGTCGGTATCAATGAATTTGGTGTAAAAAATTCCTTTTATAGTGAATTCATAATCAGCATTGCCGTAGTTTAAAGTAATTTTATCGCCCACCTTGGCATTTTTAAATGAAAAGGCGTCCATTTCCACGCCTACACCGCCGGCAATCTGCCGGCCGATAATTATTTGATCGGTATCGTTTTTATCCAGATATGAGCCGGAAGAAAACTTGTCAGCGATATTTAATACTTTTTTTTCATCATCCGGATTGATCGCCAGTATCGGCCAAGTGCGCTTGATGCTGTTAAATTCCAGGCTGGCAGGCAAGATCGTTTCCGCGCTGGCCGCGGTCACGCCATCAGTTTTTCTGATTTTTTTAAGGGTCTGATCGGCATTTGGTATGAAATCATCGCCTGGTAGCGGGGTAGCGTAAATATTTCCGGTAAAGGCGTCGATAATTTGCTGATTGGCATTTTTAATGACGCCATTGAACAGCGAAGCGACAAACACCAGATTTATAAAAGCGATGGCGATGAGAAAAATTATCAGGGCCAAGGTCCATTTATTGCCGCGCCGTAGGGAACGCATCATGAGAAAAAAAGGTATTCTAAATTCTTTTTTCATATAATTTTTCCGTCGGCCAGTTTGATAATGCGATTAGCATAAGATGTTTCGTCCTGTTCGTGGGTGATCATGACGACCGTATGCTTGTCATGCTTATTTAAATAATTAAAAATTGAAAGAATTTCACGAGCGGCGACTGAATCAAGGTTAGCCGTCGGTTCGTCCGCGAAAATAACTTCGGGATCATTGATCAGCGCCCTGGCAATGGCCACTTTTTGCTGCTCGCCGCCGGACATTTGGCGCGGCAGGTGGCCGGTCCGCTTGCCCAGTCCGACTTTCAGCAGTAATTTATGGGCGCGTTCGCGGCAATCACGCGTGGTGCTAAGCATCATGGCCGGCAGCATGACGTTTTCAATGGCAGTCAGTTCAGCGATCAGCGCATATTCCTGAAAGATGTATCCTAATCTCGTCAGCCTAATTTTTGATCGCTTAATTTCTTTCATAGTATTTACATTCTGATTCAGCAGGGTGATTGTTCCGCTGTCTGGCTTGTCCAGCAGTCCCATCTGCCGAAGCAGGGTGGTTTTGCCTGAGCCGTTGCGGCCGGTAATGATTAAAAAATCGCCAGCCTTTATTTGTAGTGAAACACCGCGTAAAGCCGGCACTTTTACCTCCCCCAGATCGTAAGTCCGGAAAACATTTTTAACCGTGATTATATATTCTGTTGATTCCATAATTTAGCAAATTTTAGCGATCTACCGCGGTATTATACCATTTTTAGGAGGAATTTGCCTATCTATAAAGGCATTTAGATAATATAAAAGATTTCCTCGCCAATATGTTCAGCCAGGCATTGCTTGAAGAAAATTCAGAAGTTTTAAATAGAATTTATTATTAAATCTGAAATGTTAACAGATTTTTCCGCTGTTTGAATGGTATTGGCCAGATACAACCGGTCGTATTTTTTTTCTATCCTTTTTATGCCGCTGGGCATGACGCCATGCGTGATCAGGGCGATAACTTTTTTAGCGCCATATTTTTTACATTCATCATAGAAGCGATCAAGAGTGCCGCCAGTTTCCAGAATATCGTCAACTACGGCCACTGTTTTTCCTTGTACGTCTTTTTTAAAACTTTGGCTGCATTTGGTCCTGGTTTCATAAGAATGTATACGTTTTTTCTTCACTCCTTTTATCCCGGTCCGGCGCTGGCTGCCGCTGTCAGGCGTTTTATAGATCAGATCCGGATATTCTTTCTCCGCCACTGATTTTAATTTTTCTACCGCGGAGATATTTACAAACGGAAAATTTTCCACCCACGGTCGTCCGACAAAATGGGCGTCTATGGCGTAGATGCGCTTAACATTGTAATTTTTAACTAGTTTTTCCAGCAGGGTATAAGCCATATTGATTTCTCCGGGGCTGAACATTTTATCCTGCTGGCCATAGGGAAAATAACTGAAAAACACTTCAATCCGGTGCGAAGTGTGGTTATTTAAAATTTGCAGGATCATTTCCAATTCTATCAGGCCGGCATTTGGATCGGGACAGCCGGAATGCAGGACGATTACGCGCTTTTCCAGTTGATGGACTTTTGCCAGCCTGACATAGATTTCACCGTCAGGAAAATGGTATTTATGGTCCTTGTTTTTTTCCGGAGATAATATCTGAAGCTTTCCGGATTTATTCAAAAATGGGACAAGATGCCTGGCTTTGCTGGTTGCGATTAATGATATGCCCATTTTCATGTTAGTCGATTTTTTTTAGATCCTGCCACCAATCGGTGGATTTGATATTATCCAAATTAGCGATGATTTTCTTAGCTGAGGCGGTAGCTAATGATTTTTTCACGTTTTTTATCCAGTCCGATGCCAGTGAATGCCCGTTTTCCATATATTCTTTGGCAGTTATGGCCTGTTCAATCAGATCAGCATCTTTGGCAATAATGCCAGCAGTTGAGTTTTTATTTTCTGTCTGCTGCCATAAGGAAAAAATTTCCTGCCCGATTTCCTCCAAATTCACTGTCTGTTCTTTTACGGCAGTTTCCTCGTCCCTTTTAATGTATCGATTAGCGACTTTATGCACGTCTCCGGTGCGGCATTCGGCGATATCATGGAAAACAATCATGGTGCATACCTCAAAGGCATTTTTGTGTTTTTCCAGCTTGGCCAGCACAAAGCCGATCTGCGCGGCACGCAGAGAATGATCAGAAACGCTTTCCGGATGCTCGACACCGGCCAGACGCCAGCCTTCATGCTCAACTTTTTTCAGGATGCCCAGTTCAAAGAAAAAATTGAGTAGATGTTTAGTTTCCATTATTTTTGCTGGTGAGATTAATTTTATCTTTATCAATGTCGATTATTTGTTTTTGCGTACTATAAATCGTAAAGACCAGGATGGCCAGGAAGACGGCAGTCAGTATAGGCAGAAGGGTGGTCATAAAAGTCGGTTTGAAAATAATCATCAGAATATTCAGTCCAATGATAAAGAATCTCATTTCCGTCGGCCCGATTTTATAATAGCTCATCCTGAATTTTCTGGTGACGTTTGAGGCCAGGAAAGAGCTGACGTAAAAACTGCCGACGATGGCTAGCAGGCTAATGAGTGAAAGCAGATTCTCCGGCATAAAAAAGGCGTAGCCGATGATAATTGAACTCATAAATAAAAAATCAAGCAGATGGTCCATGTAGTATCCCCATTTTTCAAGCCCTGATTTCCTGTAACGGCCGACAGCGCCATCTAGTGAATCCGTAAGGTACTGGAATAAAATTACGAGGGAAACGCCGATCAGCCAAAAAAGGCTGTTTTGGGCTAGCCAGCTGAAAAGCAATATTAAAAATATTTCCGGAATGCTCATAAGAGTCAGGCTGTAGCCGTTTAGGTAGCTTGGTAATTTTGGTACGACTGCGGCGATCCAGCGCTGTTCCCAATCCCAGAAAAGGGGAAACCACTTCTCTTTCTTGCCATTTAGTAGATTATCCGGTTCCATTATCTTTTTAGGTTTAATAATAATATTATTATAGCGTACATTGGAAATAAAACAAAATTTTCACCGTGATTTATTTATTGAAATAACGGACAGTAAATGCTATAATCAAAGCCAATCTATGAAAACAAAATGGCAGATTGCCAAGCCAATCCCAGAAGAAATTAAGAGTAAATTTCCTGAAATCAGCCCGGTTGTATTGCAGCTGTTGTTTAATCGCGGGCTAAAAAGTCAGGGATCAATAGACGAGTTTTTAAATCCCGATTACGGGCAGGATATTCACGACCCTTTTTTATTCAAAGACATGCCCAAAGCGGTAAAGAGGATTTTTCAGGCAATCCAGAACAAAGAGAAGATTACAGTGCATGGCGACTATGACGCTGATGGTGTTTGCGCCACCGTTACCCTGGTCACCACGCTGAAAGCGCTGGGCGGCGAAGTAAATGTTTATATTCCGCACCGTATGTCAGAAGGCTACGGCATGAACTTGAAGACGGTAAATGAATTGGCAAAAAATGGCACCCAGCTGATCATCACCGTTGACTGCGGCATTGCCAATGTGGAGGAAGTGAATTCAGCGAGAGAGAAGGGCATTGATGTGATTATTACCGACCATCATGAACCGCAGCCTGAGCTGCCGCAGGCTTTGGCTATTATCAACCCCCGCGTCCCGGGTGATAATTATCCATATATGGATCTAGCCGGCGTGGGAGTAGCTTTCAAACTGGCAGAAGCGCTGGTCAGAGAGGATAAAAACAAGAAACTTGAGCCTGGTTTTGAAAAATGGCTTCTTGATTTAGTAGCTATAGGTACGATCGGAGATTGCGTTTCTTTGGTCGGGGAAAACCGGACGCTGGTAAAATACGGCATGGTAGTCCTGAAAAAAACCCGTCGGCCGGGCTTGCATGAATTAATTGCTTCAACCCGTTTCAGCCTTGAAACCCTGGATTCCGTCAGTGTGGCTTTCGGCATTGTACCGCGGCTGAATGCCGCCGGCCGCATTGATCATGCCAATACCGCTTATGAATTACTGATGACTAATGACATTAAAGTAGCGAAAAAGGTGGCTATGCAGCTGGAAGAAACCAACAAAAAAAGGCAGCAGCAGACCGATAAAATCGTCAAAGAGTCGAAAAAACAGATAGGCAAAATAGCCAGCCAAAAAATATTATTCGCCAACGGCAAAGACTGGACCGTCGGCATCGTCGGACTGGTAGCCGGACGCCTGGCAGATGAATATAGCCGGCCGGTTATTATCATGGGAGAAAGAGACGGTGAAATAGTCGGTTCTGGGCGGTCCATACCGGCTTTCGACATTACCAAGGCATTGATTGCTTCGCGGGGATTGCTGGAAAGGTTTGGCGGGCATGCGGCGGCTTGCGGGTTTACCCTGAAAAAGAGCAATTTAGAAAAATTTAAGAAAAAGATGGAGAGTCTGGCCGATAAGCTGATAAATAAAGAGGATATGGTAAAAAAGTTTTTTATCGACTGCGAAGCGGAATTAAGTCAGATAGACTGGGATCTCGTAGTTCAATTGGGAAATTTCGGTCCGTTTGGCGAGGGCAACCCGAGTCCGCATTTTATCGCTAACCGCTTAGAGGTTGTTGATCTGCAAAAAGTCGGCAATGACGGCAAGCATTTGCGCCTGGTCCTGCAGCAAAAATCAACTACTAGAAAAGTTATCGCTTTTGGGTTTGGTAATGGCTGGGGGAATGAGCTTAAAATCGGCGATATGATTGACATAATTTTCGAAGTATCGGTTAATGAATGGAACGGCAGCAAGGAGCTTCAATTGAAAATGAATGATTTAAAAATGTCTGAAGTAATATGAAATTCGTTTTAGGGAAAAAAATATTAGTTTTCACTGCCCATCCGGATGATGAGAGCTACGCAGCGGCCGGAACTTTATATAAAAATTTCAAGCAGGGCGGGGAAAACTACCTCTTCTGCGCATCACTGGGTGAAAAGGGAAAATCTCATTTAAAAAAAGAAATATCCGAATTAAAATTAAAGCGTGTTCGAAAAAAGGAATTATTGGCAGCCGGTAGAATACTGCATATTAAAAAAATTGTATTTGCCGGTGTCCCTGATGGCAAAATTCAGAAATACGCCAGGTTGCTTTACACAAAAGGCCTGAAAATCGCCAATAAAATTAAGCCTGATTTTATTTTAAGTTTCGGTCCAGATGGAATATCTGGCCATCTGGATCATATAGGCATCGGTAAGATTGCCAGAAAAATTGCCGGTAAGAAGCATATAAAATTTGTGACATTTGCTTTCCCGCCAGTTATTACCGGAAAAGCGTTAAAGTGGCTGGCTAGCCGCAGAAAATCAAAACATTATGCCAGGAAAATTAAATATTTGAAACCTACTTTAAAAATATTAATTGACCCAGCGATTAAAAAGAAGGCGTTGCTTAAGCATCGCAGCCAGATGGAGGGCCGGCGGTTATTTACCGGTTTTCCCGAATATGCAGTAAAAGAACTGCTAAAATCTGAATACTTTCATTAATGAATATGAGCGAAAAAAAATACGAAATTTACACAGACGGCGGCGCCAGAGGTAATCCCGGACCTGGAGGGGTTGGCGTTGTTATCTGGCAGGGGACAAAGTTGATTGGCACTTATTCGAAATTCATTGGGGTGGTGACCAATAATCAGGCAGAGTATCAGGCGGTGGTTTTGGCTCTGGAACAGGCTAAGCGTCTGGGAGCGGAGGAGCTGGATTTTTTCATTGACAGCGAATTGGTCGTTAACCAGCTGAGTCAGCGAGCGAAAGTGAAGAATAGCCAGCTGGCCACTTTGTTTGTAAAAGCCTGGAATTTGATGATCGGTTTTAAAAAAATTAGTTTCCACCATATTCCCAGGGAAAAAAATAAGGAGGCGGATAAATTAGTTAATAAAGCAATCGATTTCCGGCAATAATTATGGTTTACAACATCATTTTATTTTTAATATTGCTGTTGTTCTTCATCTTTGGGGTCAGCTGGTTTGTAGCCTCTAGAATTTGCCGTTCGCCGAGGGAATACAAAAGAGAAGAATGGAAAAAGTATGACCTGCACCCGGAAATTGTCGATTTTAATTCACCAGACGGCCTGAAACTAGCCGGGGCATTCATCCGCGGCGTTAATAAGGCGATAATTATATTATTACACGGCTACGGGCGGTCAATGGAACAGCTCTTGCCGCAGGCCAGTTTTCTGAATAAAGCCGGGTACAATATTTTTATGTTTGATTTCCGCGCTTCCGGCGGGAGCGAAGGGAAGTTCATTACCTTTGGCCAGCGCGAGCAGGCGGACTTGGTCGGTGCCATCGATTATTTGAAAAAACGCCGGGATGTCGATCTGGGCCGAACAGGCCTGCTGGGATTTTCCATGGGCGGGGCCGTGGCAATGATGAAATCAGGGGATATACCCGAAGTAAAAGCGATTGTCATCAATTCCACCTATGCGCATTTCAAAAGCGTCATCTGGATGAATTTCCAGAGGTACCTGAAAGGTTTGCCTTTCTTCCCGATCGGCTATTTAATACTCGGGATAATTAAATTTCGTACGGGCATTTACTATCCAAGAATAAATCCCATCAAATATTTAAGCAGGTTAAAAGCACGTCCACTGATGATTATCCATGGCGCGCATGACAAGAGGGTGCCGATTGAGAATGCCCTGGAATTTGCCAAAGCGGCGCCCTGGGTAAAGGAATTCTGGCTGCAGCGCGAGTCAGAACATGAGAATACTTATACAATATCCAAAGGTGAGTATGAAGATAAGGTTCTGAATTTTTTCAACAAGTACCTGCTGGAATTATAATCTATCAGGAAAATTCGAAAAAATGCCGTCAACGCTAAGCTGCCGGATTTTTTTTATTTCGTCCGGTTCATTAACCGTATAAATAAAAAGTTTTAGCCCCGCCAAATGGATTTTCTCGGTAATTTTCCGTGAAACGAATTTTTTTGAAAGGTGGATGGATTTTACGCCAATTTTTTTCGCTTTTTGCAGGAAAAATAAGCGAGGCCGGGTATAAATGATTCCCGTCCAAATATCAGGAGCTAATCCATGGAATTGTTCCAGCTTAGGCCGATCGAATGATGAAACGATAAAATCGGATAATTCCCATTTTTTTGAGGCGATTTTTTTTACGATCAAATCCGCCAATGGCTTGGCCGTACCTTTACCTTTAAGTTCGATATTTACTTTTGATTTTCCGTCAATCAAATCCAGAACCTCATCTAGAGTCGGGATTTTTTCGCCCAGGCCGGCATCAAATGTTTTAATTTTTTCCAGGCTCATTCTAACGATTTCACCTGAACCATCGGTGGTTCTGTCAACTTTTTCATCGTGGATGACTACTAATTCCCCAGTTTGGCAGCGGTGAATGTCGAATTCAATAGCATCAACTTTTAATTCCAAAGCTTTTTTAATGGAAAGCAGGGTATTTTCCGGCGCGTAGCCGGCCGCGCCCCGGTGGCCGATTTTATAAAAGTTTTGCATATTTTCTTTATTGTACCATGTATAATTGGGTGTTGACAAAATACCCTTATTTCGCTATTATCAAAATTAAGCCTAAGTAAGCTGGATGATCGCCCCCCACACCAATACATTAGAATTACTCATTATTTCAGAATATATTTTTACGTATTGGTGTGGGGGGAGGAAAGTCCGAACACCCTCCGGCTAATAAGCCGGAGAAGCGGGTAGTCGCTAAGGGCGACCGGAAGTAAGATTTTTGAAAGTGCTATAGCATTTTAAAAATTTGAAGTCCAGGGAGAGTGTCACAGAGACAATACCGCCCCCACACCTTTCGCATGCCTCTAATTCAATAAGAGAAGCTATAATATAATGATGATGCGAAAGGTGTGGGGGTAAGGGTGAAAAGCGGTGAGGTAAGAGCTCACAGGCTGGCCAGGCGACTGGCTAGTATGAAAAACCCTATCCGGTGCAAAACCAAATAGGCCCCACACCAATTCTGTTTATAGATATATTTGCTAGTTGATAAATGGAATTGGTGTGGGGCGGGTTGGTTGCTTGAGCTCGATAGCAATATCGGGCCTAGATAGATGGTCATCGCCCCCACACTAATAAGTTGAAAATTTCAATTTATTAGTGTGGGGGTACAGAATTCGGCTTACAGGTTTGCTTAGGCTTATTAAAAAATATCGATTAATGAACAAGTCTGAATCAATATTTAGCGTGGTTTTATTACCTGTTGATTATTTTATGATCATCCTGGCAGGCTTTTTTGCATACCAGTTACGTTTCTTTTCTTTTTTTACCGATCTCAGGCCGGTAGTTACCGAAATCATATTCAAGCCTTATGCCAATATATTATTTTTCGTTCCGCTGGTTTTTTTAATAATTTTCGCTTTAACCGGTTTGTATGCCATAAAGAATACGAGACGCCTATTTGATGAAGTAACTGCGATCTTTATTGGTTGCACGGCCAGCATTGCCATCGTCATTATAATAATTTTTTTCCAGCGGGAGCTTTTTTCCTCCCGCTTTATCGTCTTATTCGGCTGGGGACTGTCAATATTATTGGTAACTTTGGGACGCCTGATCGTACGCAGTATTCAGAGAAATTTATTGAAAAAAGGCATCGGATTTCATAATGTCGTGATTATCGGCAAGAACCAGACCACGGAAGACATTATCAGCCAAATATATAAATTTCCCTCCCTCGGCTATAAAATAATCACTCGCTTTGACCAATTTGACGAATCCGCACAGCAACAATTGACCGAAAAAATGAAAACTGTCCAAATCGATGAAATTATCCAGCTGGACACCCAATTGGCCAAGGAGCAGATGCTTTTTATCAGGGATTTTTGCAGCGAACACCATATAACTTTCAAATACGCTACCGATTTATTCGAAGTCCAGCCAACACACATTGAAGTGCGGACAATCGCTGATATACCTATTATTGAAGTTATCAGGACGAGACTTGACGGCTGGGGCCGGATATTCAAAAGAATATTCGATATCATAATTTCCTCCTTATGCATAATCATTCTTTCTCCATTTTTTCTGCTGATAGCAATTTTAATAAAAATTGATTCCCAGGGCGAGGTATTCGTCAAGCTGCAGCGGGTAGGCGCTAAAGGCAAAACTTTTACTCTGTATAAATTCCGTTCTATGGTAAAAAACGCCCATTTACTGAAGAAAGATCTGCTTAATAAAAATGAAAGATCCGACGGTCCATTGTTTAAAATAAAAAATGATCCCCGCATCACCCGCGTGGGCAGATTTCTGCGAAAAACCAGCCTGGACGAATTTCCTCAGCTAATTAATGTTTTAAAAGGGGAAATGAGCGTGGTCGGACCGCGTCCGCACGAGCCGGAAGAGGTCTCCAGATACGAAAGCTGGCATAAGAAGCTTTTAACCATTAAGCCTGGCATGACCGGTTTAGCGCAGATTTCCGGACGTTCAGATTTAAAATTTGAGGATGAGGCAAAACTAGATATTTATTATATTGAAAATTGGTCTCCAAAATTAGATTTACAGATAGTATTAAAAACGTTTTTTGTAGTGCTAGCAGCCAAAGCAGCCAGTTAAAAAATATGAAAATTGCCTTAGTGCATGACCATCTGAATCAATTGGGAGGAGCAGAACGCGTCCTTAAGGTATTCTGTGAAATGTTTCCCCAGGCGCCGGTGCATACCTTGATTTATGATGAAAAAAATACCCAGCATGTTTTTTCTGATTATAAAATCATAGAATCATTCATCACCCGTTTTCCTATGGCTCGCAAGAAATTCAGGTGGTATTTGCCGATGATGGTGCCGGCGACTGAAAGTTATGATTTATCTGGCTATAACGTAGTTTTATCGGACAGTTCCGGCCTGGCTAAAGGCGTGCTGACATCGCCAAAAACAATGCATGTCTGCTATTGCCATACGCCGACCCGCTATCTCTGGAGCGATCATAATGAAATAATCGATAAGCTTGAGCGCGTTAAGCTTATCGGCAGGTTTTCTCAGCTATACAGGAGTTATCTGAGAATGTGGGATCGCCTGGCAGCGGACAGGGTAGATTTTTTTATCGCTAATTCGCAGTTCGTCGCCAGAAGGATAAAAAAATATTATCACCGCGATAGCGTGGTAATAAACCCGCCCATCAATATAAAACGTTTTTCCGTCAGCCGTGAAATAGGCGATTATTACCTGATAGTCTCCCGTTTGAGGCCATATAAAAAAGTGGATATAGCCATCCAGGCATTCAATAAACTGGGATTGCCTCTCTATATTATCGGTGAAGGAGGGGAATACGACAGGCTGAAAGCCATAGCCAAGCCTAATATCAAGTTTTTAGGCTTTGTTTCCGATCAGGAAGTGATCAAGTGTTTATCTCACTGCCGCGCATTCATCCATCCGCAGGAGGAGGATTTCGGCATTACGCCAGTAGAAGCGATGGCCTGCGGCCGGCCGGTTATTGCCTATGAAGCGGGTGGAGCGCTGGAAACGGTTATCCCCGGCAAAACGGGAGTTCTTTTTGATGAACAGTCCTGGGAAGCGCTGGCCGACACGATAATCCATTTCAGGCACGAGGATTTTAATCCCGAAGAAATACGCCGGCACGCTGAAAAGTATGACATTGAAGAGTTTAAGCAAAGGATCAATGCGTTTATTGAAGAGTCTTGGCAAAAGTTTAAATATAAGTAATAATTAAAGGTGCTAAGAGCGTATTGGCCGGCATTTTCTCAATGAATCCGCATATAAATAATCTATAAAAATATCGCTATGTCCATACTAAAAAAATATCGCTGGCTGATAATAATCATTACTGCAGTTTCCCTGATTGCCACGTTTTTATTTTCTTATCTGCGTCCGGTATTTTATGACACTTCAATCTCTTTTTCCATTAATAGGATAAATAAGCAGGAAACCACCGAGTATCAGTACGACGGTTATTACGCCATTCAGGCCTCTGATTTATTTTCCCAAACCGTGATGAGCTGGTTTATGACTCCGTCGGTGCTGCTGGAGATGTATGACAGTGCTAAGATTGATCCGCAAATAACTACTATTTCCTCATTTACCTCGCGCTTCAAGACCAAGAAATTTTCACCGCAAAATATCGTGGTTAACTATAAGGAACGCGACCACAATACAGCTGAAAAAATCGGTCAGGCAATAATCAGTATCGTAGAAACAAAAGCTGCAGCTTCAAATCAAACCTCAGACAATAAATCAGTATTCGAGGTAGTCGGATCAAAACCGGTAATTGTCGAAGACAAGCCGAATATCTGGCTGAATGTTGTCCTGGGCTTTATCGCCGGCTTGATTATCAGCCTGGCCATTGCATATTTAGCGGAATATTGGCATAAAGAAGAAGGCATAGAGAGCCGACAAGTATAACATGCGAATTGGCATTGATATAAGAACTTTCGTTGAACCCTTCCCGTCAGGGGTTACTGAATATACCTATCAAATCATTCGTCATTTACTGATGCGAGATAAGGCCAATACTTATCTGTTTTTTTATAATTCGCTGAAGAAAATTGATGACAGATACAAGTCATTGTTCAATGAAAAAAATGCGGTTTTGAAGGAATTCCACTGGCCGAGTAAAGCATTCAACTCCTCATTGTTTTTTCTAAAGAAACCTGAACTGGATTCTCTGTTAGGAGGAGTGGATTTGTTTTTTATGCCTAATCTTAATTTTTGGCATTTTTCAGCCAAATGCCGTCTGGTGCTGACAGTCCATGACCTTTCATTTTTCCAAAGCTCATTTTATACTCGAAAAGCTTATTATTGGCATAAATTTATCGGACCTGAGGAAGCCTTGCGCCGGGCTGATAAAATTATCGCCGTATCATCAAGTACGAAATCAGATCTGGAAACGCGTTATCAAATATCTCCAAAAAAAATTTCCGTCATACCCCTCGGTGTTGATATGGATTTCAGCGATGAAGTCGATCAAATAAAATGCGAAGAATTAAAGAATAAATTTAATTTAAATAAACCGTTCATTCTATATCTGGCCACCGTTGAAAAAAGGAAAAATATTGAAGGACTTCTGCAGGCCTGGAAAATTGCGGGCCAGACGGAATATGATTTGGTTATTGCCGGTAAAGTGGACAAAAAAACCGTTAAAATTTGCCGAGGCACCGAAAAAATTATCGGCTACGTCAGCGATCAGGAAAAAAAGGCGCTGTATAAAACGGCTAAGGCATTCATTTACCCTTCATATTATGAGGGATTCGGATTGCCGGTGCTGGAAGCCATGGCCGCCGGTACTGCAGTTATTACCAGCCACGGCACTTCATTGCCGGCTATCAGCGGCGGTACGGCCATATTGATAGATCCCTATAATCCCCAGGAAATCGTTGCCGCGATCAAGCAGGTTATGACCAATGATATTTTTCGCGAAAAAATCGCTAAAAGAGCGAAAGAATGGGTCAGGCAGTTTACCTGGGAAAATACCGCAGAAAAAACATTGGAAATTTTAACTTCTAAATAATTATGAGGATTGGCATCGACGCCCGTTTTTACGGATCATTCGGCAAAGGACTCGGGCGGTACACCGAAAAACTGATAACTCATCTGGAAAACCTGGATGAGAAAAATGAGTATTATATTTTTTTGCGCAAAGAAAATTGGGCATCTTTTCAGTCGGCTAAAAGCAATTTCAGGAAGGTACTGGCTGACTACCGCTGGTATAGTCTGTCAGAGCAGATTTTTTTACCATTGAAGATCTGGTCGTACCATCTGGATGTCATGCACTTCCCTCATTTTAACGTGCCCTTATTGTATTTTGGCCGTTTCGTGGTGACTATTCATGATCTGATTATCACCAAATATCCTACGCAAAGAGCGACTACTCTCGGACCAATATTATATAAAATTAAGCAGTTCGGCTATAAAGTTATCATCAGAAGCGCGGTCAAGAAAGCCAGAAAAATAATCACTGTTTCCCAATATACAAAATCGGAGCTGATGAAATATTTTAATATTACCGCAGATAAAATATTGATTACTCATGAAGCCGTTGAACCGCCGTCAGAGAATTTCAGGAGCGAAGAGTTTGTTCTGAGCAAATACAGGATTAAAAAACCATTTATTTTATTTGTCGGCAATGTTTACCCCCATAAAAATATTGAGGGGCTGCTGCGGGCTTTTAAAAAAATATTGGAGAAAAATCAGGAATATTATCTGGTACTAGTAGGCAAGGACGATTATTTTTATAAAAAAATTAAAAGAGAAGTGGCTTTTAATGACTTGGAGCAAAAAGTAATTTTTACCGGGTTTGTCACCGATGAAGACCTGCCGGGCTTATATAAAAACGCTAAAATTTACGCTTTTCCTTCATTTTGCGAAGGATTCGGCCTGCCGGCCCTGGAAGCGTGTTCTTATGGACTGCCAGTGGCGGCCAGCAATAATTCATGCCTGCCGGAAATTTTGGGCAAGGCAGCGGTATATTTTGACCCGTATAACGTTGATAACATGGCGGAAGTGATCAGTAAGTTATTAAATAGCGAAAGCTTAATAGAAAAATTGCGTAAATTGGGCATTAAAAAATCAAAAGAGTACAGCTGGGACAGGCTGGCCAAATCTACCCTGGAATTGTATAATTCAATATAATACGTTAAATCGCAGTTATTAAGTTTTATTAACAAAAAGGGATGAAACGGCATAATATAAACACGAATAAATTCAATATTCTGGGAAATAATTCAAACCCAAAAAATCTGCATGTCCCGAAAGCCAATATCATTGATTTGCGCAAATTTGCTGAAACTGAAAAACCCGAGGAAATAAAAGAAAAAAAAGGATTATCTTTTCAGAAATTTTTCGGGAATTTCAAACTGCCTAAAAAAACTGAAAAGCAAGATACCGGCAGGCGTGAAGCAGCGGAAAAAGTGATTGTTTCCAGGAGTTTTCAGCCGCCAGCCAGCCAGCTGCCCAGACCGGAAGAAAAACCCGCACCCATACCCCCGCCGGTGCAAAAAAAACCAAAAAGAGAGAATAAAGTGACGGAAGAAAAACTGGAATTATTGAAATTCCAACTGGCGCCGGGCTGGAACAGGAAGCTGGCTTATTTCATCATGGCTTGCGTTATCATTGTCCTGCCGATTTTTTTATTTGGATTTTACAAGAGCGCCAGTGCCGCTAAAGGCAAGGTGCTTGGCATTTCGACGGAAGCCTATAAGAGCCTGATGGCAGCCGGCAATTCAATAACCTCATCTGATTACGAAACAGCGCAGGCGCAGTTCAGTCAGGCAACGAATTATTTTGTTTCAGCGCAGCAGCAGCTGGATGAAGTCGGTTCGTTCGTTATACAGCTGACAAAGATCGTCCCTAACAAAGCAAAGAGCGCGCAATACCTGTTGGCTGCCGGCAGCCAATTATCGCAGGCCGGTTCGGTAATAACCGAGCTATTAGGCAATATCTCCAATATCGACCTCAACGTTCTGGGCGGAGATAATGAATCATCATTAATACAATATTTACTATTAGTGCGAGAAAAAATAGCCCCTCTGCAGCAGGAAATCAGCGCGGCTGCTGAAAGTATCAAGAACGTCAGGATAAAAGATATCCCCGAGGAGTATCAGCCGGAAATTAGCAAGATTCAGACGTTGCTGCCAGCCATTCAAAAAAGCTCAGACAGCTATGTATCTCTGGCAGATATGATGCTGGAAGTGCTGGGCCATAATAAATCAATGCGTTATCTGCTGATTTTTCAGAATAACCGGGAGTTGAGGCCGACCGGCGGATTTATCGGCTCGATTGCGTTAGTGGACATCAATCAGGGTAAAATTACCAATCTGGAAGTCCCCGGAGGGGGAGTGTATGATATTGCCGGGCAGCTCCAGGAGAAGATTGTCGCTCCGAAGCCATTGTGGCTGGTAAATCCGCACTGGAATATTCAGGATGCCAATTGGTTCGTTGATTTTCCTACGTCAGCCAGGAAGATTGAATGGTTCTACGAAAGAGCGGGCAGGGCGACTGTTGACGGCGTGATTTCACTGACGCCGACAGTCGTTGAAAAATTGCTGGACATAACTGGTCCGATAGAAATGAAAGATTACGGAGTGACGGTCACCTCGGACAATTTCGTGCGTGAAGCCCAATACTGGGCGGAAGTTCAGTATGACAGGGAAGAAAATAAGCCGAAAAAGTTCATCGGTGATTTATTGCCAATACTACTAGACAAGATATTCCAGACGGATAAGGATAATATAATAAAGGTAGTATCAGCTTTTGGCGATTCCATAAATTCCAAGGATTTTCTGCTCTATTTCAATGATGAAGAACTGCAGAAAAAAATCACTGATTTAAACTGGGACGGGGGAGTAAAAAGCACTGCCAAGGATTATCTGAACGTTGTCAGCACTAATATCGGTGGAGGGAAAACTGATCAGGTAGTCGATCAATTCATTAAACATGACATTAGGATCGGAGACGATGGCACGGTCACCGATACTGTTACATTGAAGAGAGTGCATAATGGAAATCCGCGTGATCGCTGGGAAGGCCAGGCCAATGTTTCATACGTCAGGTTTTATGTCCCCTATGGCAGTAAATTAATTGAAGCCAAGGGTTTTACCGATATCCCTTCTTTTCGCTTTAAGCTGCCGGATACAGACGCCACGCCTGATTCGGACCTGGAATCAATTGAAAAAGACGCTATCATGGATGAAGCAAATAATACCCGATTGACTACGGAATTTGGCAAGACGGTTTTTGGCAACTGGATGACGGTTGATCCTGGGCAGGCGGCTGAAGCCAGCATTACCTATACGCTGCCTTTTACCGTTTTGCCAGGAGGTTTATTTAATAATACCGATGATTACAGCCTGCTGATTCAGAAACAGCCTGGTGTATTGAATGATTTTTACGCCGGGACAGTAATTTTGCCTGAAAAATATAAGATCGCCTGGTGTCCTGATACCGTCAGCGCTGACGGTCAGAATCTGTCGTTTATCACGGATTTAGTTACAGATAAATATTTTGGTGTGTTAATAAAGAAGTAATTAGTCTAACTTTAGCCAAAAATTAATATAATGTGGATATCTCCCCTTGACAGAAAATGTCTGGGGGTATATTATTATCAGTTAAATTCAATATTTCTTGTTCATTTTAAATCAGCAAAAATACTCTTTGAGGAGAGAGTAACAAATAATAAATCTTAAGAAAGATCATGTGGCAGGGGTGGTGGTTTTGATAAGGTTTATTATTACAACAACCAATAACTCAAGCAAAAAACGAGCTCTTCTCAAGGAAAAGTCCGTTTTTTGTTTATCCAGTTTCTACCTTGAAAATTTTGGAGAAAGGAAAAGGGGGGATTAGTTAAGAGATATCAATAGGATTAGCATGTTTCTGGTTTCGACTAGAATATTACTAATTCTGATATCTGGTCCGTCGGCCATATTTATATGGCCAAAGGCGAACCTACTAACCTCCTTCTCCTTTCTTAGAAAAATGCGGGAAGCTACTTACACCGCGGTTATTCATACCGGAGGAGAGAATGGCTGTAAAGCCGTTGCGTGATCAGTATACACTACTGATTAACAATACGGACTGAACTCGTTTAGAGCTCAGAGGCGGGTGCAAATCCTTCTTCCCGCGCCAAAAATGGATCTTTATCACCTCATCTTACTCGTTACTTGCTTTTAGCCGCACACCAAGGGACAGTTGCAACTCAGTAGCTGTCCTCCCTTCTCCAGCGGGCAATAGCCCCGTGTTATTGTCTGCTGAATAAGGGAAGTTTATGAGAAGGCAACCAAGGGTTTCCTTCTCATCACTCATCCTTCCGTAAAGGAATACCTCGTCCCGACGTGAAGTCGATGACTCGGCATAAATTATTTTAAATTGTCAGTAAACATCATTTAGTTTAGGACATCCCGCCCGACTGCTTCGCATTCGAAGCGGGCGCGGTATAACCCAAGGTTCGTGATGATTAAAAGAAAGTAATGTAAATTAAAAATTTTCAAAGAGAGAAAAGGAGGGCTATTCAAAAGGATATCATATAATGGCAATAGCGCTTGGTGCGAACTAAGAGTTAACTGCCATTGATACCCGGTCCGGTGACTGCTTCCATGTAGTCAAAACCGTGCCACTTAGCCTCTTCCTCTTTCTTTGAAAAAATGAGTTAATTGTTTTTAGGAGTAAATATATTAATAATTTTCCGCCTCTTTTTTCCAGCGGGTAATGGTCAAGTACCATTGGCTGCTGAAAAAAGAGAAAATTGCTAGATCATTGACTTGTTTACGGAGGTTTCAAATGAACTTCATTCTACCGCACATCCTGCTATTTGCCGTTATTGGGCTGGCAGTAGGATACCATAAGTATGGTGAGGGAATCTGGTATGCGTTTAAATATTCCCTTTATCAAGATGGGATTTACTATGTCGCGGCCGGATCATTAACACTGGTATGGTTAATAGCTGTGCCATCTCTCTATGTCATCTTCGGTGTCATGTACTTTTACCTGATACTGGGATGTATTAGAACGGAGATGGAATTGGCTTAATATTCCCCAATCACAATCTGCTGCAGTTTGAACATTCAGGAGATTAAATCAAGATTTAAACCAAGAATATTTGGAGGCAACATGCGACTTGTTGTAAACCTCGGTGGCATAACCTTAGATAAGGTTGTGCTGCCTACGCTAGGGCCTAATGAGGAGTTCTCGGTAGGCCGATTAGATACGTGCGGGCTGGTGCTCAGTCAGCGCGGTGTCAGCCGACTGCATGCGGTCATCGTCTGGAATGGTACTGATTACATGATACGTGATCAGAATTCAAAAAATGGTACTTTTGTGAATGATAAGCAGATCATTGATCACGTTCTGGCTGTTGGCAACGTGATTGAGATCGCCAATTATCAGATAGCGGTTGCAGCTTAATTGGGCGGCCGTCGACTGATAAAAAGAAGTCGAATTAACCCCAGGACACGTAGTGACCTGGACATATAATGAACCTGTGGTGGAGGCAGGATGCTCTAAGTAATCGCAAGGGTCAAATACGGTAGCCCTTATCATGGATCGAAATGCCGATCACGGTGGCTCCGTGGAACTGAACAGCTATGTGAGAAGATATTACAACAGTAATATTCTTCTCACTCTTTTCCAGGATTGAAAATTTTTTTCAGAACTGAAAAAGGGAAATTTATTTCCTGCCTTTATGCCAGCCGGGTATGGAGTTATACTCGATTGAGATAAAAGAAAAATGGTACATAAATAATCAATCATCACTTAACCGTCCCAGGAGGGACAAGGAGTCAACATGAGTAAGCGGGCTCTGGCAGCGCTGTGGACAGTATCAGTGGCGTGCAACATCGCCATGATCTGTGCCTTAATTAACGGCTGACACCAGTCGACGAAAGTGATGATTCGGGAGCCAAAAGAACATTTGTTCTTCATGAACATTTTATTCTCTCGGCTCCCATCACTTTTTCAGACCATGAAAATCAATTATCGTGGGTTGAAAAAGAGAAACTTTTCTTTTATCCCAGTACACCTACGGCGGATTGAGATAAAAGAAAAATAGTTCATAACATTAACCCTATTTCAGGAGAATATCATGAAGAAATGGTACGCGTGTGCATTGCTGATAGTGATTATGGCGGCTATCAATATCACTGGTTGTGCAACTCATCGAGAATTGCTTGAACCTACTGGAGTTTTCGGTGAACATTATTTGCGCGTTTTTCCCAGTGAAAGTTCTATCAACGGTTCATTTGAAGGAGGATTCTTTTTCGGATGTGGGAGTGCCTCTGGGAAGGTATCTACCGAAAAGAGCATTCGCTTCACGTGGTCACCGAAACCAGATGTTTATGTGGTTACGCTAATTCCCGAAAAAAAGATTCGGATGGTTCGGGACAGCACGAAGATTGTTCCGACTGTGGAATTCAAGTTTCGCGAGTATTGGCTTGATAGTTGGCTTTTAGCCGGAATTTCGAGTGATATGCTTGAAAATGTTAATCTATTATTTGACGATGAAAACTTTCAAGTATTTATTGTTCGTATTTCTCCGGAAACGTTAAAACGTGAAACGTGCTTACCTCAAACTTTCTCACCTCAAACGTAGTATCTATCTCGGCATTGTCGAGCAATAGTATTGTTCAAAAGGCAGGTATAAGACAGTCGCTTATAAGCAATTTGTCGCCTGCCTCCCTTTTCCGCGGCATAAGACCATCTTGTGCAGTGAAAAAGGGAAATGATTGGGTAATAGACTTGACAAACTAAAAAACAAGGAATATCCTAGCGGTGCTAACCTATTTAACCATGTGTTTATAGGTTGGCATAAAAAAGCTGTTGGTTATAATATTTAAGGAAATCAGGTTGGTAAGCAGGGCTCTGCTTTTCAGCAGGGTAAAATCTCTCTCCTCAATCCTGGATTTATTCAGGATTTCTACTTACAAATTTGCATGACCATATATATTTAGCCGGCAGCTTTTTTATTGTAGGAAACCCGTTTTTTAAAAAGTGGTTTCCTATCCTTTCCGTAAAATATAATGTTTACCTCGGCCCGGGACCTTATAACCTGTAGCCTCGGCATTTTTATTTATAAAAGGACACCTAATGGCAAGCGTGAGTGGGTATATAACCGAGATGTCTCCACTCGTCCTCCCGCCACAGGCGGGATGACTCGGTCGACATGACAATCGTAAGTGGTTAATTAGGTGTGGTTTGCGATCCAATAACGTCCGTCACTTCGACTGACCCCGTCATCTGACGGGGGAACGGAGAAGTCTCGGTTTAGAATTAACAACGTTAATAGTGTATAACAGAGACCTCTCCACTCGCCCCCGCCTTTGGCGGGGGTTTCGGTCGAGGTGACAGGCATAAGCTGCCATGACAAGTGTGAGTTGAAATGATATGCTGATTTATTTTTTTTAGTTGAAGCTTACTTTTAAGCATTAAAAGGTTCGCGATGATTTAATATTTGAAAATAATTATTAATGCATTTTACGACACACTTTTTTATATATAGTGGGCTTGTTTTTTTCGCAAAAAGTTGGTATAATTTTCACATTATGTGGTCAAAAATATGGTTTAAATTAACCACCACCTTAACTGGCGGTGCAATTATTATAGCCGCTTCATCTGTTGGCAGCAGATTCCTAGGATTGATACGGGACAGGTTGCTGGCAGCAAAATTCGGGGCGGGCAATGAGCTGGATATTTATTATGCCGCCTTTCGAATACCGGATTTAGTTTTTAATGTGCTGGTATTGGGTGCGCTTTCCGCCGCATTCATCCCGATATTCATTCAGTACATACAAAAAGCCAAGGAAAATCCGGAAGCAAAAAATGAAGTTTGGTATCTGGTAAATTCATTACTGAATATTTTACTCATAGGACTCGTTTTTTTCGGAATCCTGTTTTTTATTTTCGCTCCGCAAATCATCCCGCTGATTGCCCCAGGTTTTGATATGCAGAAGCAGATTGTTACCGTAAAAATGACCAGAATCATGCTTGTCTCCATCGTATTTTTCGGCATCAGCAATATTTTAACCGGAGTATTGAATTCATTCAAAAGGTACATCAATTTTGCCTTTGCGCCGGTCATGTATAATATTGGATTAATCCTGGGCATCAGTGTTTTTGTAAAATATTACGGAATTTATGGTTTAGCCTATGGCGTAGTTCTTGGCTCGCTGCTTCATTTGCTAATCCAGCTGCCAGGCGCAATTAAATTGGGCTTTCGTTACAAATTTGTTTTTGATACCAAGCACGCCGGTGTCAGAAATATCGGCAAGCTGATGCTGCCGAGGACTTTTGGTCTGGCAGTCGGGCAGGTTGATCAGCTGATCAGCGTTATCATTGGTTCCACGTTGGCCGCCGGTTCGGTGGCAATTTTTACATTTGCCAATAATCTGCAAAGCTTTCCGATCAATGTATTCGGAGTGTCCGTGGCCGTGGCCTCTTTTCCTTTTTTAAGTGAAGCCTTTGTGCAGAAAAAGAACCAAGTTTTTATTGAGCACTTTTCAGAAAGTTTTCGCCGTATTTTATTCGTGGTAATTCCCATTTCCGTACTGATACTTTTACTGCGCGCCCAGCTGGTCAGGGTAATCCTGGGCACTGGCGCTTTTGACTGGAATGATACTTATCTGACCGCACAAACGCTGGGCATATTTTCTTTATCATTATTTGCCCAGAGCGTCATTCCCTTATTAGCGCGTTCTTTTTATGCCTGGCAGGATACAAAAACTCCGGTAAAAGTCGCTCTGGTCAGCGTGGCGATGAATATCATCGGCGCTTTGATATTTACCAGATTTTTGGGCGTCATGGGCCTGGCTTTATCTTTTACGATCTCCAGTTTTATAAATATGATATTGCTGCTTGTATTCCTGCGCTCAAAAGTAGGCAATTTGGACGATAAGAGGATAATCATCTCTACCCTGAAAATAGTAGTAATCTCTGCCATGATGGGTGCGCTGGTTATTGCCGCGAAATATTTTTTGGCGTTGGGAGTAAATATGCAGACTTTCGTTGGTATTTTTATCCAGGGCTTGGGAGCAGGCATTTTCGGCATCTGCAGCTATTTAGTCTTAGCCTTATTATTCAAATGTGAAGAAGTAAAAATAATAGTAAATTGGCTGTTAAAAGCCAGGCATCAATTATTTAACAACAAAAAATCAAAAAATATCCAACCGGAAAAAAATAATGAATAAAATTCGAAATTTTTGCACCCCGCACAACAGCTCCTCTTCGACTTCGCTCAGTGTCGCAGTATGCGGGGCAAGTCGTCGCTGATATAATCCGTTTCGCAGAATTCATCGTTATTTTCTATGTTTAATAAAATTCGAAATTTTTGCATCATCGCGCATATTGACCATGGCAAGTCCACATTGGCTGATCGGTTTTTAGAAGTTACGGAAACCGTCAATAAGCGCGATATGCGAGATCAGCTGCTGGATCAGATGGAGCTGGAAAGGGAGCGGGGGATTACTATAAAATTGCAGCCCGTCCGCATGCTATACCAGGGATATATTCTGAATCTGATTGACACTCCTGGGCATGTTGATTTTTCTTATGAAGTTTCCCGCTCATTGGCCGCAGTTGAGGGAGCTATTTTGCTGGTAGATGCTACCCAGGGAATTGAAGCCCAGACTCTAGCCAATCTTTATCTGGCCATGGAGCAGGATTTAGTAATTATTCCGGTAATAAATAAAATTGATCTGCCAAATGCGAAAGTCGAGGAAGTTACGCAGGATTTAGTAAAATTATTGGGTGTTTCAAAAAGCGATATCCTGACTGTTTCCGCTAAAACCGGGGAAAATGTCAAAGTAATTTTACAGGCAGTAATTAAAAAAGTACCCCCGCCGACAGGCGAACTGGAAAATCCTTTACAGATTTTGATTTTTGATTCATTTTTTGACGAATTTAAGGGAGTTGTGGCTTTCGGCAGGGTAATGAATGGCGAAGTAAAAAAAGGCGATAAGCTGCTTATTATGGGCAGCAAGAAAGACACCGAGTGTCTGGGTGTGGGAATTTTTAAGCCCATGCTGGAGGAAACTGATAAACTTTCAGCTGGGGAAATTGGCTATTTGTTGACAGGGTTGAAGGAGGTTTTGCATTCCAGAGTAGGCGATACTATTACCTTATTGAAGCGGCCGGCAAGCCAACCCCTGCCAGGCTACAAAATTTTGAAGCCCATGGTTTTTGCGGGAATTTACTGCAAAGAGGGTGATGATTTTTCACACTTGCGGGACGCACTGGAAAAAATCACGCTTAATGATTCTTCAATTATCTATGAGCCAGACCATTCAGAAGCTCTGGGTTTTGGTTTTCGCTGCGGTTTTTTAGGGATTTTGCATCTGGATATATTTCAGGAGAGATTGACGCGCGAGTACAACATGCATTTGATTGTAACAGCGCCTTCAGTCGCCTATAAAGTGATTTTAAGCGAAGCCGGTTTTCAGTCGTATCGCCGCAAGGATAAGTCGTTCATAAATAGGGAAATTACCATCACTAGCCCTCTGCAACTGCCGGAAAAAATGCACACAGAAAAAATCACTGAGCCCTGGGTGACCCTGGATATTGTGACGCCAACGGCTTATTTAGGGAATGTTATGACCTTAGCCCAGGAGAAACGGGCAGAATTCATTAATACCGAGTATCTGGATGAACAAAAAGCGGTCATGCACTACAATCTTCCGTTAGCTAGTATTTTAGTGGATTTTTATGATAAACTGAAGAGTGTCAGTGCCGGCTACGCCTCAATGAATTATCAATTTTTAGAATATCGCACTTGCGATGTCATCAGGCTCGATGTATTGGTTGCGCAAGAACCGGCTGAATCGCTGGCAACCATTGTTTACACTGATGAGGCCTTCCAGGTCGGACGAAAAATCGTGGAAAAATTAAAGGACGTTTTACCCCGCCAGCTCTTTGAAGTCAAAATTCAGGCGGCCATCGGCAGCAAGATTATCGCTTCCAGCCGGATCCCTCCGCTAAGAAAAGACGTCACCGCAAAATTATATGGCGGCGACGTTTCCCGGAAGAGAAAATTATTGGAAAAACAGAAAAAAGGGAAAAAAAGGATGAAGCAGATGGGAAAAGTAGAGATACCCCAGGAAGCTTTTTTGGCGATATTAAAAAGATAAAGCAGGCAGGACCGTGAAGAACACCATGCTTAAAACGCCGATGATTACTATGACAATCCAGATTACCCTTATAACCTTCTTTCGTTTCATAAATATATATGTTTGAAGATAAACTAATTAAAAATCTTAAGGAAAATGAGGAGCCAGTGGCGGTTATCAGAAAATTCTGGCTGGTTTTTCTCGGCAGGATATTACTGTCAATGATATTTATTATAGCACCTTTTTTCTTTTTGTATCCACTCTTGAAATGGTCAAATTGGGGTTTGCTCGTATTTGCGGCAATATCAGTGTTTGGAATTATGATTGCCTTGAGAACTTTTATTGTTTATTCATTCAACGTTTTTATCATAACCAACCAAAGGATAATAGACATAGACCAGCGCGGTTTTTTTGACCGGACGGTTTCTGAGACCACTTACAATAAGATTCAGGACGTCAGTTTCAGAATTAAAGGGGTAATGCAGACATTATACCATTACGGCAGCATTATTGTGCAGACGGCCGGCGCGCAAGCAAATATTGAGCTGAGCGGGATCAAGGATCCGGAAAGGATCCAGCAGACTATCATCGAGTTGCAGAAGGAGAATAGGGATGATAAGAATATTACGGCCGAAGAAATTATAAATATTTTACGCCGGGTGAACGATGGCGGCGCTAAAGAGACCACTGAAAAAAAATAAATTATGTTTTTTAACCGATTCCTCCCATATTTAAGCAGTTTGCTGGTAGTAATATTTTTTGAAATCTGGTCAGTCAGCCACGGGTTGTTTTATTATATCGTTTCAATTAACGTTTGTATAATAGTTTTGACAATTTGGTCGCTGACTGGCAGAAAATTCAAAAGTAAATTATTCTGGAATTTTCTTTCAACGCCACTTTTTTTAGTTGCCGGCAGTCAGGTATTTTTTACTCTGATTGACTCGATAGTTATTCAGCAGGTTTTTATTTTTCTGATTGGCATATTATTTTTTTTGGTATTGAAAAATTTATTTAAATTTTTAAATCAGGATAAAAGCTATCAGCCATATGCACTGGAAAATCTATATGGCTACATTAACATGGTCATTTTATTTTTATTTTATGCCAGCTTTTTTGGGTTGTCATTATTCATGAACTGGCCATCGTGGTTATTTAGTATCGTAGTATTTGTAATTTCCGGTTTTTTGTACATGCGTACGTTGTGGTCATATAAAATTGAGTGGCGAAAAAGCAAATTTTTTATTTTATTAGTTGGCGTCCTGATGTCTGAATCTTATTTTGTCTTTAGTTTTTTACCGACAAGTTTTCTATTTAATGGGCTATTCCTGGCAATAATTTATTATTTGGTGATGAATTTATCCAGGGATTTTTTAAGGAATAATTTAAATAAGCAAAATATAAGAACTTATATTATAATCAGCGCTACTTTAGGTGTCTTTTTACTGGCCACCGCTAAATGGTATTAATAAATAATAAATAAATATGAAATCAAAAATCAGTCCAACTTCCCCGAAATCCAGCATAAAAAAAGAGGACAGTCTGAAAAATTTATACTCCGATGAGTTAAATAAAATTGAAAAACCCCAAAAAAAACGTACCAGTACCATTGCCATCATCTTGCTGGCCATATTTTTCGGGTTATTAGCGGGTGTCCTGAGTCAAATTATTTTGTTTACTTACGGCTCTTCAATACCAATAATTGATAAATTAAATATATTCAATAATACAACGCAAACTTCTATTATTGTCGGGAGCGGTAAGAACCAGTCTGCTAACGTGGCTCAGGTAAATCAGCAATCTCAGAAGATTTCCGCCACTATCGCCAGGATATTTAAAATAAAAAGTGAGGAAGAAGGACTGCAAAGCGCTTATCTTGATTCAGCCAGCCTGGGTGACGGTTTTATTATAACCAACGACGGATATTTGGTAACGACCAAACAGGTTGTTGGTGATTCGCAGGCGGAAAATTACGTAGTTTTTGTCCAGGGCAATGTAAAATATGAGGTTAAGGAAATTATTCCCGACCCGGCGACAAATTTTGTTTTTATCAAAATTGACGCTAAGGGGCTGGATACTGTGGCTTTTTCAAAAAATGACGAATTGCTGAGCTTGACTGATTTGTTTTTGTTTCAGCCGCATTTTTTCAGCCAAACCCCTTCAATTCTTAATGCACAAATAGTCGCACCGATTTACTATGCGCAGGATAAAATTGAGGACATCGTGAAATCTTCTGAATTAATGGACAGAAAAATATTGATCGGGAATGAAATCCCGGCAAGTTTTAATTATGCCCTGGCTTTTACCGGCGACAGCAAAGCGGTAGGCATCGTGCAGACGGGCGGCAGTCAAAATTATATCATTCCCTTCAGCCAGATTACCGGAGAGATAGAATCAATTTTAGCTCAAGGAAAAATAAATCAAGCATACCTGGGTGTACATTATGTTGATTTGGCTGAGGTGGTAAATTTACCGGTGGAAATAAGCAGCAATCTGAGCAAAGGCGCCGTGATTTACAGCGATGATGAAGAAGCCAGGCCCAGTGTGGAGAAAAACAGTCCGGCTCAAAAAGGCGGCTTGCAGACCGGAGATATTATTCAAATGATTAACAACACTGAGCTGTCTCAGAACATGAGTTTAAATGACTTTATCAGCCGGCAAAGCCCGGGGGATCTGCTGACAATGCGGATTATGCGTGGAGGTAAAAGCGAGGAAATTAAAATTACACTTGAAAAATTAAACAATGAATAAGATTACTAAATATATTAAGTATCTGGCGATGGTGTTTTTTTGTCTGTGGTTGACGGCACCTTTTTCGGCGTCAGCCGTTGGGGAGAATGCCAGCCATGCCCATAGTGTAATTATTAAATTAAAAAAAGACGATAAAATTCATCAGATCAATTTATTGCCAGGTGAAAATGTTGCCCAAGTAATTAAAGACTGGAAAAACCAGCCGAATGTTGATTTTGTTGAGCCGAATTATGACTATCAAGCAGCGGCTGAGCCAAATGACCCATTGTTTGGTTCCCAATGGTATTTGAGCAAAGTGAATGCCCCAGGTGCCTGGGATACAACAACCGGAAGCAATGAAGTAGTGGTGGCGGTTTTAGATACCGGAATTGATATTAACCATCCGGATTTGAGCGCTAATATTTGGACTAACGCCGGAGAGCTACCTGATAATAATATTGATGACGATAACAATGGTTTTATTGATGATTATCATGGCTGGGATTTTATCGGTTCAGTGCCGGATCCGCTTCCGAAATACGATACAGGGTGGAATACCTCTGGCATTAATCACGGCACGGCGATAGCCGGCGTGATTGGCGCTGTTGGAAATAATAACGCCGGGATAGCCGGCATGAATTGGTCGGTTAAACTTATGCCAATCAGGGTTCTGGACGGCGCCGGCGTGGGAGATACCGGGGATATTTATCAGGGTATTGATTATGCCATCGCCAATGGCGCTGATTTTATTAATTTAAGCTTTGTTGGGAATAATCAGGATGTTTTGTTAAGTAACGCTATTAATGAGGCCACACAGGCTGGAATTTTGGTTTTTGCCGCTGCGGGCAATAATAATATTAATCTCAATAGCAGCCCGCGTTATCCAGTTTGCGATGAAAACGTTATTGGCGTCGGTGGCACCGATCAGGAAGATACCCGATTACTGGTTGAATCCGGCGGGCAAATAAGTGTGGCTTCAAATTACGGATCGGATTGCATTGATATTTCCGCACCGGGTGAAAATTTTATCAGTACTTCTTTTTACGATCCCGTAAACGGACTTGATAATCCATATTTGAGCGGCTGGTCTGGCACTTCTATGGCCACTCCAATGGTGGCCGGTGCGGCGGCGCTTATTAAGGCCAGTAATCCTACGCTTTCTATTTCTGAAATTAAAAATTTGTTATTGCATAATTCCGATCCATTCAGTGCTGACGAACCTTTAGCCACCCAACTAGGCAGTGGTCGTTTAAATATTGGAAATGTTTTTGCCCAGCCGGTGGTGTTGGCTGATACCATGAATATAATCACCGGAGCCGGCCAAAATGGCGGACCGCATGTGCGGATTATAAATACGCAAGGATCAGTGCAATCACAATTTTTCGCCTATGCCGAATCATTCCGCGGGGGCGTTAACGTGGCAGCGGGGGATGTCAACGGAGACGGTACTGATGAAATCATCGCCGGTGCCGGCAATGGCGGCGGTCCGCATGTCCGGATATTCGACCAGCATGGCAATTTGCTTTCCCAGTTCTTCGCCTATGCCGAATCATTCCGCGGAGGCGTTAATGTTGCGTCAGGAGATGTCAACGGAGACGGCACTGATGAAATCATCGCCGGTGCTGGTAACGGCGGCGGTCCGCATGTCCGGATATTCGATCAGCATGGCAATTTGCTTTCCCAGTTCTTCGCCTATGCCGAATCATTCCGCGGAGGCGTTAACGTGGCTGTTGGCGATTTTGATAACAATGGAGTAGATGAAATTGTAACCGGGGCAGGAAATACCGGTGGTCCCCATGTCAGGGTATTTAATTATAGCGGAGTGCGTCAATCCCAGTTCTTCGCCTATGCCGAATCATTCCGCGGAGGCGTTAACGTGGCAGCGGGGGATGTCAACGGAGACGGCACTGATGAAATAATCGCCGGTGCCGGCTATACCGGCGGACCTCACGTC